>Ga0164242_10001938_pt1 | contig 24198 bp, 23 predicted proteins | sample OricomgcompostMG_FD_108783 | JGI IMG/M metagenome (GOLD analysis project Ga0164242, IMG submission 108783) | Miracle-Growth compost microbial communities from Emeryville, California, USA - Original compost - Miracle growth compost (MG) ...
CTGCGGCGAGCCGATCGTTCTATACCGCACCCAGGACGGTGAAGGGGTCGCATCGGCCGACCGCTGCGTCCACCGCCGCTACCCGCTCTCCGAGAGCCACCTCAAAGACGACCAGATCGTCTGCGGCTATCACGGCTTCACCTACGACCGCAGCGGCGCTGGTGTCGCGGCCCCTGGCCAGAAGCGGATCCCCCGTGCTGCCCGCGTCCCGTCGTTCGCCGTGCACGAGCTCGACTCCTTCGTCTGGGTCTGGATCGGCGACCAGGACCGCGCCGACACGACGCAGATCCCGCGCGCACCCTGGTTGGCCAGCTCCGACTACACCGTCGTGCGAGGCATGGAGCCGCTCAAGGCCCGCTACAGCCTGCTCGTCGACAACCTGATGGACCTCTCCCACGAGACCTACCTGCACGGCGGCTACATCGGTACGCCGGAGGTGGCCGAGACCCCGATCACGACCGAGGTCGACGAGCAGGCCAACGTCGTCTACGTCAGCCGACACATGGACGACGCCGAGTGCCCGCCGTTCTACGCCAAGTCGACCGGCCTCGAGGGCCGGATCAGCCGCTGGCAGGACGTCGAGTATCACCCGCCGTGCCTCTACCTGCTGCACAGCCGGATCGCCCCGGTGGGCTCCGTGCCTCCCGAGGACGGCCCCGACGCTGAGGCGTTCCACGTCGAGGTGGTCTACGCGATCACGCCGTCGACCGAGCACGAGACCTACGACTTCTGGATGGTCGCCCGTGACTTCGCGCTCGACGATGCCGACGTCACCGAGTTCCTCACCACCAACAACCACACCGTCGTGATGCAGGACGTGGTCGCGCTCGACCTCCTCGAGACGGTCGTGGAGGGCGAGAAGGACCATTACCAGGAGCTGTCGATCAACATCGACACCGGCGGCCTGGCCGCCCGGCGCATCCTGAAGAAGCTGGTCGACGCATCGGATGAGGCGGCGGCGGGGGTGACCGCGTGACTACGCCGGTCCGCGCCGACCTGCCGCCCCCGAACAAGATGCTCGAGGGGAGCACGGTCTACCGCGTCGTCTGGCAGCTGCACACCGACGTGCTCGTCGGCTACTGCTGGTGCGGCACCTCGCATGAGTCGGTCGACCCGATCGAGTTGTGGGACTGGCTGCTCGCCCATCCCGAGACGCATCCGGGCACTCACCCCAAGCTGGATCCGATCGAGCAGACGGAGGAGTCATGAGCACCGCGAACAGCACCGAGCACGAGCTGGAGCTGAGGATCGAGGAGATCGGCGAGGCCGCCGACGGCGTACGCCGGCTGCGGCTGGTCTCTCCCGACGGCGCCGAGCTGCCCGCCTGGACGCCCGGCTCCCACATCGACCTTCATGCCGGGGACCTGGTGCGGCAGTACTCGCTGTGCGGCGATCCGTCCGACCGGCACAGCTGGACCGTCGCCGTCCTGCGCGAGCCGGAGAGCCGCGGCGGATCGAGCTATGTGCACGACAAGCTCGCGCCCGCCGACCTGGTGCAGGTGCGCGGTCCGCGCAACCACTTCGCGCTCGAGCCGGCGCCGCGCTATCGCTTCATCGCGGGCGGTATCGGGATCACTCCACTGATGCCGATGCTGGCCGCGGCCGACGCCGCCGGAGCCGAATGGACGCTGGAGTACGGCGGCCGGTCGCGGTCGTCGATGGCCTTCGCCGAGGACCTGCTAGCGGCGTACGGCGACCGGGTCCACCTGCAGCCACAGGACGAGGTCGGCCTGCTCCCGCTCGAGCGACTGCTGGCCGACCCGCGGCCCGGCGAGCTGGTCTACTGCTGCGGCCCGGCCCCCTTGCTGAATGCTGTCGAGGCGGCGTGCCGGGCGTGGCCGGAGGGCACGCTCCACGTGGAGCACTTCAGCCCCAAGGAGTTCGACGACGCGACCGGCGGCGCCTTCGAGATCGAGCTCGCCGACTCCGGCAGGACGCTGTCGGTGCCAGCCGACCGCTCGATCCTCGACGTCGTCCGCGACGCCGGCCTGGACCCGCTCACGTCATGCGAGGAGGGCACCTGCGGCACCTGCGAGACCGGCGTACTCGCCGGTGAGGTGGAGCATCGCGACTCGATCCTCAGCCCGGCGGAGCAGGCGGCCAACGACGTGATGTACATCTGCGTCTCCCGGGCGGCCGCCGGGTGTCCGCGGCTGGTGCTGGAGCTCTGACAGGGAAGACTCACGCACGCCCAGCCGAACGCACGCCCAGCCGAACGCACGCCCAGCCGAACGCACCCCCAGCCGAACGCACGCCCAGCCGAACGCACCCCCAGCCCACGCACGCCGAGCCTGTCGAGGCGCCTCGACAGGCTCGGCGTGCGTTCTCAGGCTCGGCGTGCGTTCTCAGGCTCGGCGTGCGTTCTCAGGCTCGGCGTGCGTTCTCAGGCTCAGCGTGCGTTCTCAGGCTCAGCGCGGCTCGGTCAGCTCCGCCCGCTCCGCGTCGAGGAACCCCGGCTCGTCCCGGTGGCCGCCGAGGGCGAGCGCGGCGATCGCCGCGGCGACCAGGGCGGCGATACCGCAGACCAGGAAGCCGATCGCGTAGCCATGGGAGAGCGCGTGGAACGCGACCTCCTTGAGCGGGTTCGGCGGGTTGGGGATGGCATTCGCGCCCAGCGGGCCCGAGTTGACCGCACCCTTGACGGCTGCGGGCACCTTCGGGTCCTTGTTGAACGCATCGACAGCGCTCGACAGCGACGGCGAGCCCGCGACCTTGGCGGCGATCGCGTTGCCGGCATTGGTTAGCGCGATCGCGCCGACGATGGCGGGGCCGAGCGTCAGACCGAAGTCGCGCAGCATGCTGGTGGCACCGCTCGCCATGCCGGCCTTGGCGGTCGGCACACTGTTGACGGCCACCACCGTGATCGCGGTGACGGCGGTCTTGAAGCCGGCGCCGACCACGAGCAGCGGCACCGCGATCGTCCACAGCGACAGGTTGGTCGCCGGGATCGCGGACAGCACGACGTCGCCGATGCCGATCAGCGCCATGCCGACGGCGAGCACCCAACCAGGATTGAAGCGCTGGAGCATCTTCGTGCTGACCGGGAAGAGCACCACGCCCATGATGTTGAGCAGGATGAACCCGACGGCCGTCTTCAGCGGCGAGAAGTCCTGGATCGAGGAGAGCCGGATGCTGGTGGCGTACGCGGTACCCAGGTAGGCGAACATGCCCAGCACCGTGACGACCGCCGAGATCGTGAAGAGCCGGTTGGCGAAGAGGTCGAGCTGGATCAGCGGCTTGGCGACCCGCCGTTCGATCATCACGAACAGCACCAGGAAGACCACGGCGACGACGAAGCTGCCGATCACCAGGCCGCTGCCCCAGCCGTCCTCCGCACCCTGGATGACACCGTAGAGCAGCGCGAAGAGCGCCACCGCGACGGTGATCTGGCCGGGCCAGTCCAGCGAGCGGCCCTGCGGGGAGGAGGAGTTCTGCGCTGCCGTCATGGTGATGACGGCGCTGATCAGCGCGATCACCGCCATCGCAAGGAACGCATACCGCCAACTGGCGTAGTCGCCGCCGGAGTGGTGGATCTTCGCCAGCAGTCCGCCGATGACGGGTGACATGAATCCGCCCGTGGTGAGGGCAGCGGCCCAGATCGAGATGGCGTGCGCCCGCTCGCTGACGGTGTGGGTGCCGGCGGCGATCATCGCCACCGAGGTCGGGAAGATCGCCGCGGCACCGAGGCCGGCGATCACCTGACCGGTGAACAGCACCCCCGGCTGACCAGCCGGGGTGAAGAACGCCAGCAGGCCGCCGACGATCATCAGTACGGCGCCCCCGGCGAGCAGCCGCTTGCGCCCGAAGAGATCCCCGAGCACGCCGAAGGTGAGCTCGAAGAGCGTGACCGGCACCATGAACGCATCCGAGACCCATGTCAGCTGGGTGGAGGTGGTGTGCAGGTCCTGGTTGATATAGCCGTTGATGACGGCCGGGATGCTCACCCCGAACTGGGCAAGGAAGCAGGCTGCGACGGCGGCCATCAGGGTGCCGCTCGTCAGCCTCGGCGTCAGGACTGCGCCCGACGATGAAGTCTCACTCATGAATGTGAAGCAAACCACACCGAGGCCTTGATGTACAGGAATCCTGAAATAGAAATCTCGGGGTCAGATCAAGCCCAATAGCCGGGCCGCGTTCCCCTTCAGAATCCCGGGCAGCACCGCCTCCTTGAGGCCCAGTGAGCCGAAGTCCTCGATCCACCGCTCGGGCGCGATCAGGGGGTAGTCACTGCCGAACAGCACCTTGTGCTTGAGCATGCCGCCAGCCGCTCGCACCAGCTCGGTCGGGAAGTAGCGCGGCGACCAGCCGGAGAGGTCGATGAAGACGTTGGCCTTGTGCGTGGCCATCGAGATCGCCTCAGCCTGCCACGGCACCGAGGGGTGCGCCAGGATCACCGTCAGCCCCGGGAAGTCGGCGGCGATGTCGTCGAGCAGCAGCGGGTTGGAATAGCGCAGCTTGATCCCACGCCCGCCTGGCAGCCCGGCCCCGATGCCGTTCTGTCCGGTGTGGAACAACGCGGGTACGCCGAGCTCCTCGAGCGTCTCCCACAGCGGCAAGAACTGCGTGTCATCCGGAGAGAACGCCTGCAGGCTGGGGTGGAACTTGAAGCCACGTACGCCGTACTCCTCGACCAGGCGCCGGGCCTGCGTCGCCGCTTCCGCACCGCGGTGCGGGTCGACCGAGCCGAACGGGATCAGCACGTCCGCATGCTCGGCACACTCCTCTGCGATCCGCTCGCTCGAAAGTGGCGGATGGCCGGTTGCGGTGCCGGCGTCGACGGTGAAGACGACCGCCGCCATCCCGGCTGACCGATAGCGCTCCGCCAGGTCACCGACCGAGGGCGTCCGGTTGTCCGAGGACCGGAAGTACGCCGCAGAGGCGTCCATCAGCTCCTCGTCCAGCGAAAGGTGCTCGTGGCCGTGGCCGTCGACGTCGCGCTCGACGTGGACGTGCATGTCGATCGCGGTCACCCGCTCCGGGTCGACGCGGCACTCATAGCGGGTCATCTGTCCTCCAACAGCTCTCGGATGCGCGCCTTCACCAGCTTGCCGGACGCGTTGTGCGGCAGCTCGTCGACGAACTGCACCTGCTTGGGAACCTTGTAGCGCGCGAGCCGCGTCTCCAGGTGTGCCACCAGCTCTGCGACGGTGAGGGTGTGGTCATCACGGATCACGACGACGGCTTGGCCGACCTCGCCCCAACGCTCATCGGGCACGCCGAACACCGCACACTCGGCGACGGCCGGATGGGTGTAGATCGCCGCTTCGACCTCGACCGGATAGACGTTCTCACCGCCAGAGATGTACATGTCCTTGAGCCGGTCGACGATCCGCAGATAGCCCTCGCCGTCGGCGGTGGCCAGGTCACCGGTGCGCAGCCAGGAGCCGCCGGCGTCGGGCACGAAGGCGGCTTGGGTCGCCGCCGGGTCGCGCCAATAGCCCGGCGTCACGTTCGGGCCCCGGACCAGGATCTCCCCGGGCTCGCCGCCGGCCACGTCGGCCATCGAGGCGTCGACGACCCGGACGTCGGTGAAGAAGCACGGGGTGCCCGCCGAGCCGAGCTTGCGCAGCGTCTCGGGCGCCCGCAGCATCGTGACACCGGGCGAGGCCTCGGTCAGCCCGTAGCCCTGGATGATCGGCAGGCCCCGGTCGGCCCAGGTCCGCAGCAGTGACTCCGGCAACGGCGCCCCACCGCTGAGCGCACTGCGCAGCGTGCCCAGGTCGGCATCGGCCCATCCCGGGGACAGGGCGATCGCCTGATACATCGAGGTGACGCCGAAGAGCAGGGTGACGCCGTACTCCTCGATCAGGGCGATCGCCCGCTCCGGGTCGAAGCGGGCCTCGATGAGCGACGTGCCCCCCTTGAGCAGCACCGGGAACAGCACCTGGTTGAGCGCCGCGGTGTGGAACAGGGGCGCTGTCACCAGCGCCACCTCGTCGGTGCGTACGTCGACGTCGACAAGCAGGTTGTAGCAGTTCCAGACGATGTTGCCGTGGGTCAGCTGGACGCCCTTCGGTCGGCCGCTGGTTCCGGACGTGTACTGGATCATGAAGAGGTCGTCGTGGCCGATGTCCCCGACGTCCCCCGCCAGCGGCTTCATCTCGTCGGCCAACAGCTCGCCCAGGCCGGATCCACCGGAGGCGGCGCCGGTGCGCCATCGGCGTACGCCGGTCGCACGGACGTCGTCGGACTCCGCGACCGTCTCGAATCCCGGTGTCCACACCAGCAATGTGGGCTCGCTGTCACCGAGGATCCAGGCGACCTCCGGTGGAGCCAGCCGCGTGTTGAGCGGCACGAAGACCGCACCCAGCTTGGCTGTGCCGAGCATGGCGGCGACCATCTCGATGCTGTTGAGACCCAGCCAGGCGACCCGGTCCCCGCGGCCGACACCCTGCGCGCGCAGGCCGTGGGCGGCGCGGAGCGCAAGGTCGTCGAGCTCGGCATAGGTCACCGCGACGCCGTCCTGGACAAGCGCCGTGGCCTGCGGCGACATCCGCCGTCGGCGCGCCGTCCACGATCCGAGGCCCTGGTCGCTCATGCCAGCCCCAGCCTTTCCTTGCTCGCGAGCAATTCCCTCAGCGCGGTATCCCGACGCGCGAGGAGGTCACCCTCGTCCTCGCCGGCCAGCTCGTCGTCGACACCGGCAGCAAGGGTCTCGACCAGCTCAGGCGTGAGCTTCGGGCTGCCGAGGTCGGCCCACCACTCCACCTGCGCCGGACCCAGATGCGCCAGCACATGGCGCAGGCCCAGGCCTCCGCCGGAGAGATGCTGGGTGAGCATCGGACCCGCCAGCGCCCAGCGCAGCCCCGGGCCCGAGGAGATCGCCGTGTCGAGGTCGGCCACCGACACGACGCCCTGCTCCACCAGGTAGTACGCCTCACGCCACAGCGCGGCCTGGAGCCGGTTGGCGACGTGGCCTGGCAGCTCGCGGCGCAGCCGGATCGGATGCTTCCCCAGCGCAGTGAAGATCTCCATCGCCGTCTCGATCGCTGCCTCACTGGTCTGCTCGCCACCGACGACCTCCACCAGCGGCACCAGGTGCGGCGGGTTGAAGGGATGGACGACCAGGACCCGCTCCGGGTGCCTCTCCGCCGCAGACTGGAAGGACGTGGGCGTCAGGCCGGACGAACTGCTCGCGATCAGCACCTCCGGGCGGGCGGCCGCGTCGAGCTCGGCGATGATCGCCCGCTTCACGTCGAGCCGCTCCGGGCCGGCCTCGAGGACTAGATCCGCGGCAGCCGCCGCCAGCCGTGGATCGGCGGTGACGGCGAGCCGGTCGTCGTACCTCGACAGCTCGGACCGCTCCGGATCCAGCTCCAGGAAGCTCGCGACCTGTCGCCGCAACCGCTCCTCGGCGGCCGGGTCCGGGTCTGTGACCACCACGCTCAGTCCGCGAGAGAGCAGCAGCGCCGTCCAGCTCGCGCCGATTGCACCGGCACCCACCACGGCGACGGACCGGATGCCGTCCAACGCGCTCATCGCTCCTCCCCACGGGCGGCGGCAAGCTCGACGTACGGGTCGAGCGAGGTCGGTACGGCGAGGGCATCGCGGCTGGCGACCTGCTCCAGCCGGGCTCCCTGCAGGATCCGTTTGACCGGAAGCTCCAGCTTCTTGCCGGTGAGGTTGCGCGGCACGATCGGCACCGCCACCACCTCGTCGGGCACGTGCCGCGGCGACAGGGCGGTCCGCAGGCCGGCGATGATCGGTCCACGCACGTCGTCGAGGCCGACGCCGTCCTCGAGCTGCACGAAGAGCACCAGCTCGCCGTTACCGCCGGCCTGGTCCTCGAGGTGGACGACGAGCGAGTCGGCGACGCCGTCGATCTCCTCGACCACCCGGTAGAGCTCGGCCGTCCCGAGCCGCACGCCACCGCGGTTGAGGGTGGCGTCGGACCGACCAGCGACGTGGCAGCGGCCGTCGGGGCGGAACCGGATCCAGTCGCCGTGCCGCCACACACCCGGATAGTGGTCGAAGTACGCCGCCCGCAGGCGCCGACCGTCCGGGTCGCCCCAGAAGGCAACCGGCATCGAGGGCATCGGCGAGGTGATCACCAGCTCACCCAGGCCGTCGACGACCTCGTTGCCGGCCTCGTCGAAGGCATGTACGTCGACGCCCAGGCAGCGCCCCGAGATCTCGCCGGCGTACACCGGAAGGAGCGGGCTGTTCTGTACGAGTCCGCTGCACACGTCTGTGCCACCGCTGCCCACGTTGAGCTGGACCCCGGGGAGCTCGTCGCGGATCCAGCCGTAGCCCTCGGCCGGCAGCGGTGCGCCGGCCGAGCCGATCACGCGCAGTCGACCGAGATCGCCCAGCTCTCCTGGCCTGATGCCGGCCTTGCGGCAGGCCATCACGAAGCCCGGGCTGGCGCCCATGATCGTCGCTCCCGTCTGGCCGGCGAGCCGCCACTGCCAGCCCAGGTCGGGGTGAAGCGGGTTGCCGTCGACCAGCACGATCGATGCCCGGACGAGCAGTCCGGAGACCAGAGCGTTCCACATCATCCAGGCGGTGGTGGTGAACCACAGCATCCGGTCTCCAGGGCCGACGTCCCAGGACAGGGCGTGGTTCTTGAGGTGCTCCAGCAGGATGCCGCCGTGCCCGTGCACGATCGCCTTCGGCAGCCCGGTGGTGCCCGAGGAGAAGAGCACGAAGAGCGGGTGGTCGAACGGCACCGGCTCGAAGGTGAGCGGCGCGGTCGCCGGGGTCGCGAGCAACGTCGACCAGGACAGGGCGTCGTCGACGCGCCAGGCGCCGTACTCGATGTCGATCGTGTGGCGGAGGGTCGGCAGGCCGGCGCGGATCTGCGCGACCTGCTCGCGCCGGTCCACCGGCTTGTCGCCGTAGGTGTAGCCGCCGGCGACCAGCAGGACGGCCGGCTCGATCTGCGCGAACCGGTCGATCACGCTGCGCGGGCCGAACTCGCAGGCACAACTCGCCCAGATCGCCCCCAGGCTGGCGGTGGCGAGGAACGCGACGACCGCCTCCGGGACGTTGGGCAGATAGCCGACGACCCGGTCGCCGCGGCCGACACCCAGATCGATCAGCACCTCCCGGAAGCGCGCGACCTGGGCGCGGAGCTGCCCGAACGTCAACTCCAGGTCGGGCCGGGTCTGGGAGCGCGCGAGGATCGCGGCCTCGTCGAGATCGGCCGCATCGCCGAGGGCGTGCTCGGCATAGTTCAGCAGTGCGCCCGGGAACCAGCGCGCACCCGGCATGGTGCGCTCGGCGAGGACCACGTCGTACGCCGCCTGCGAGCGGACGCCGAAGAACTCCCAGATCGCCGACCAGAAGCCCTCCAGGTCATCCACCGACCAGCGCCACAGCTCCTCATGGGTCGTCATCCGTCGACCGCGGTGCTCGGCCACCCAGCCCAGGAACGCCCCGACCTGCGACCGGTCGAGTACGTCGGCCGGCGGCACCCAAACCACGTCGCCGGCCTGGACCGGGCCTCCGGGCGCGGTTCGCATGGTCCGTCCGGTCATCGGTCGGTCACCTTCGAGCCGCGGCCGTCGAGGAACTCCTGCATCCGCCCTTTGGCGTCGTCGGTCCCTTGCGCGATCGCCGCCATCAGCGACTCCATCAGGTAGCCCTCCGACTCGCCCGAGGCGGCCACCCGCGGCAAGACCTGCAACACCGCGAAGACTGTCTGCGGCGCAACCTCTGCAGCGCGGGTCGCCAGCTCGATGGCGGTCCGGCGGCCAGCGCCGGGCGGGACGACGTACTGCGAGAGGCCGGCGGCAGCGCCCTCGGCGGCGTCGTACCTGCGACCGGTGAGCATCATGTCGATCATCCGCGGCACGCCGATCAACCGTGGCACGCGCACCGAGGCGCCGCCGCCGACGAAGAGACCGCGCGTGCCCTCGGGCAGGGCATAGAAGGTCGACTCCTCGGCCACGCGGATGTGGGTGGCGGCCGCCAGTTCCAGACCGCCTCCGACGACGGCGCCCTTGAGCGCCGAGATGACGGGGACCCGGCCGTGCTCGATCCGCTCGAACGCCCGGTGCCACATCCGCGAGTGCGCCACGCCGGCGAACGTGTCTCGGGCACGCATCTCGGACAGGTCGAGCCCGGCACAGAAGTGGTCGCCGTCCGCGTCCAGCACGACAGCGCGGATGTCGTGGTCGAGCTCGTCGAAGAAGCGCTCGATCCCGAGCACCGTCTCGTCGCTGAGCGCGTTGCGCTTCTCCGCGCGCGCCAGGGTGAGGATCGCGACCGAGCCCTGTCGCTCGAGCCGCAGCGTCGGCGGCAACCCGCCAGAGGTTCGCGAGGTCATCATTCCCCTTCGATTTCAGGTTTCCTGATAAAAGTAGCGGACGGCCTGACGCCCCACAACCACCCCTTGGTTGAATAGCGCCATGACCACCGAGGCGACGAAGCGCGAGCAGGATCGACCTGAGCGCACCCCGGCGCTGATGCTCTACGTGGTCAAGCAGCTCGAGCTGATCGCCCGCGCACGCCTCGACGAGCTGCTCCGGCCAGCCGGACTCACCGCCCTGCAGTACACCGCGCTCAGCGTGCTCGAGCGCCGGCCGTCGATGACCTCCTCCGATCTGGCTCGTGCGTCCTTCGTGCGCGCGCAGTCGACCTCCGACCTGGTCGCCGCACTCACCAAGCGCGGCCTCATCCAGCGTGCCGTCGACCCGACCAACCGGCGCCGGCTGCTGATCAGCCTCACCGACGCGGGCTACGACGTCCTCCACGAGTACGACCCGCAGGTCGCCGACATCGAGGAGGAGATGCTGCGCGAGCTCGACGGCGAGGAACGGGAGCAGTTCCGGCACTTCCTCGTGGCCGGCAGGCAGGCGCTCGAGCACCGCTGACCGGCAGCGCCTCACTCCCGACGGGACGTGAGCACGAAGGCTCCCAGCGCACCGAGCGCGGAGACCGTCATCACGATCCCGAGCGGTACGGCGGTCCCGCTGCCGGCGATCCCCCCGAGCGACGAGACCACACCCCCGAAGAGGAAGTTGAGCGCACCGAGCACACCACTGGCCGACCCGGCGACCTCGCGCGCCGCGCCGATCGCCAGCGCCGCGCAGTTGCCCATCACGAAGCCCATCGACGTCTGCATGACGAGGAATGCGATCGTCAGCAGCCACTTCGGCATCGGCGTCGCCGCGACCAGCAGAGCCGCCACGGACGCGAGCACGAGGGCGGGCACGGCGAGGGCGACCAGCCGGCGCGGCGTCACCCCGCGGTGGACCGCCCGGGCCGAGATCAGGCCGGCGGCGATCATGCCACTGGCGTTGAGCGCGAACGCCACGCCGTACACGACCGCGGAGGTGCCGATGACGGACTGGTAGACGAATGACGAGGACGAGATGTAAGCCATCCCGGTGCCGAAGGCGAACATCGAGGTCAGCGCGTAGCCCACGAAGGCGGGTCGTCGCAGCAGCGGACCGATATGAGCGAACTGCAGGCGCGGGGTACGACGCGGCACGGGGAGCGACTCAGGCACCAGCAGCGCTGCCGCGAGCAGCTGCAAGATCATGGCGGCCAGCACGACGGCGAGCACCGCTCGCCATGCCACCCCGGCGCTGGCCAGCACCCCACCGACCAACGGCGCGATGACCGGCGCCACCGAGTTGATCGTCATCATCAGGGACATCGAGCGCGCGGCGGCATGCCCGACGAGCCGGTCCGCGATCACCGCCCGGGACATGACCATCCCGGCCGAGGCGGCCAGCGCCTGCACGAACCGGGCGCCGATCAGGAAGTCGACCGACGGGGCCAGCACGGCAGCTGCGGAGGCGAGCACGCTCACTACGCAGCCGATCAGCAGTGGGACGCGGCGGCCGAATCGGTCGGAGACCGGACCCCAGCCAAGCTGGCCGACACCGAGGCCGAGCAGGAACCCGGTGACGGTGAGCTGGATCGCCGTCGAGGAGGTGCCGAGCGCGGCCTGGGCGTCCGGTAGCGAGGCGAGATAGAAGTCCATCGCCAGCGGCCCGCCGGCCGAGAGCAGGCCCAACGCCAGCAGCAACGGCAGGCCGACGTCTTGCTCGGCCTTCTGATCGATCCTCGTGGTCATGCCCGTCCTCTCCGCAGACACCACACCACGATCGGGCCCGGGCGAGGGAATCGGACCAGCGGAGGTCGTGCCCGGCGGCGCGGGCGTCCCGCGCGGGGACGGAGAGGTGTTACCCCTCCCCCAGGTACGGGTCGGCCCACGCACTCACGATCCGGGCAGCCCGCTGTGCCTGGCCCGGCGCGGTCAGCAGGTGGTCGGAGCCCTCGAGCGAGACGAAGCTGCGCGGGTGGCGCGCCAGCCGGAAGATCTCGCTGGCGTTCTCGATCCCGACGGTCGCGTCCGTCGGCGAGTGCATCACCAGCAGCGGCCGGTGCAGCTTGGGGATCACGTCGTGGAGGTCTGCCCGGTGTACGTCCTCGACGAATGCCCGCTTCAGCGTCAGCGCCTTGTGGCCGCCGACCAGCCACTGCGCGGACCCGTCCTCGAGGACCCGCTCGATGACCGCGTCGTACTGGACCTCGGCATGACGCGGGTCCGATGGCGCACCGACCGTCGCGACCGCCCGGACGCCGTCGACCCGACCGGCAGCGGCGAGGACGGCGCAGCCGCCCCACGAGTGGCCCACCAGCAGCCGCGCCGGCGTACCGCGCTCGGCCATGAACGCGACCGCGCGCATCGTGTCGGCGACCTTCACGGTGAAGGACCCGTCGCCCCAGTCGCCCTCGGAGTCGCCGAGCCCGAGGTTGTCGAAGCGGAGCATGCCGATGCCCTCGGACGCGAGCTGACGGCAGATCCGTGCGGCTGCCGGCGAGTCCTTGCCGAGCGTGAAGCCGTGCGCGAAGACACCCCATCCGCGGATCGGACCCTGCGGGACATCGAGGAGACCGGCCAGCATCGGACCGGTCGAACTGGGGAAGTGCACACGTTCAGCCACGGGCATATGGTGCCGACAACCTGCCGAGCAGGCGCAAATTCACCCCCGAACCACGCCGAGCCGTCGCAAATTCCGTGAATTTGCGACGGCTCGACCCACCAGGTTTCGCACCGGCCGTCCGTTAATACATGGGCAGCGCCATCTGCCCTGGATGTCGTGTCAAGGGTCCGGCACCATGGGCGGGCCTGCCCGGATTCCGCACCCGATCAGGCCTAGGATGCGGCGGGTGGACAGGGCGGTGGACAGGGCGACGGCGGGGAGCAGACCGGGCAACAAGCGCGGTCAGCGCTCACGCGGGGAGATCCTCGACGTGGCGGCGCGGATCATGGCCGAGCGCGGGTACGCCGCCACCTCCCTCTCCGTGCTGAGCACCGAGACGGGACTGCCGAAGAGTGCGATCTACCACCACTTCCACTCCAAGGGCGGCCTGCTCACAGCAGTGATGGAGCGCGGGCTCAACGACTTCTTCAGCGCCATGCGCGAGGCACATCGTGACCCGCCGGAGGGCGGGACACATCTCGAGCGACTGAGCTGGTTCCTGCAGCGGACCAGCGAGGTGCTGGGCGCACGCACCGACTTCATGCGGCTGCACATGATCCTCGTACTCAGCGCCGAGGCTGCCGAGGCCGAGATCGCCGGCACCATCGAGACCGTCCGCCGCGACGGGCGAGTGCTGATGAACGACATGATCCGCGAGTCGTTCCTCGACGAGGGCGCCGCGATCGCCCAGGCTGTAGCCGACGAGCTCGACTACTTCGGCATCGCCGGCTTCGACGGCGCCTTTCTCGCCATGCAGGCCGACCCGGCCCGCTCCCTGGCGCCGCAGAACAAGCTGCTCGCCCAGGCGATCGTCCTGCTCGGCGAGCAGATCGTGGCGCGGCTCAAGAGCGGGGCCGCATAGAGCGCTCCTCGGTGAGATCGACCTCGATCGCTCCCGCGACCTTGTTGAGGGTGGCGACCAACCGCGGCAGCCGCTCCTTGTCGTAGCGGACCGACGGCATCGAGACCGACAGGCCGGCGAGAGCCACGCCGTCCCCATCCCGCACGGGTACGCCGACGGCGACGACCCCGCGCTCGGAGCGACCCTGATTGACCGCGAATCCCTGGGACCGGATCCGGGACAGCTCCCGCCGCAGCGCTGGCAGATCGGGCTTCTCGGCCTCGTCGTCAGCGACATCGGCATAGACCTGGGCGAGTTCCTCGCTGCCGAGCTCGGCGAGCAGGAGGAGGCCGCCGGTGTTGCGATGCGCCGCGAAGACCATGCCCTCGCGCGAGCCCACCCGCAGCGCCTGGTCGCACTCGACCGAGGCGATGAAACGGGCAGTCGCACCGGTCCGGATGGTGAGGTTGGCCGACTCCCCCACCAGCTCGACCAGCCGCTGCATGTGGCCGAGCGCCGCCGCCCGCAGCAACGCCGAGCGCGACTGCGAGTGCGCCGCCAGTTGCAGCACCGGGCCGGCGTGGTAGGCCCTAGTGTCGTCCTGGATCGCGAAGTCGCGGTAGACCAGCATCTGCAGCAGCCGGTGCGCGGTCGAGCGGGCGACACCGAGCCGCTCGGCCGCGTCGGCGACCGTCAATGTGCCCTCGAGCTGCAGCATCGTGGCGATCCGCAGGGCATGGTCGACGCTGGCGATTGCATAGGTCGGCGGCGTCTTCATCGCGTCTCCCCTCGAAGGTCGTTCTGCCTTACAGAATTGCCTGTTCTGTCCCTGTGTCCCCGGCCACCCTAGAGCACATGACCGCCATCGAAACCCCCGTGCGCCTCAAGGCCGTCGCCGCTCCCGATCAGCCCGACGTCACCCCCGCCCTCGAGGAGCTCTACCGCGGTTTCGAGCAGGAGCTGCTGGTTCCGCTCTGGACCGAGATCGGCGACCTCATGCCGGCCCACCCGCGCAGCCGTGCGGTGCCCCACCTGTGGCGCTGGGACAACCTGCGCGAGCTTGCCGAGCAGGCCGGTCACATCGTGCCGGTCGGCCGCGGCGGGGAGCGCCGCGCGATCGCACTGGCGAACCCCTCCCTGGGTGGCCGCCCGTTCGCAACCCCCACACTGTGGGCGGCCATCCAGTACCTCATGCCCGGCGAGGACGCTCCCGAGCACCGCCACACCCAGCACGCCTTCCGCTTCGTCGTCGAGGGCTCCGGGGTGTGGACGGTCGTCGGCGGTGACGCCGTACCGATGAACCGCGGCGACTTCCTGCCACAGGCCGGCTGGAACTGGCACGCGCATCACAACGCCACCTCCGAGCCGATGGCGTGGATCGACGGCTTGGACATCCCGCTGCAGTATCTGACCGAGGCACAGTTCTTCGAGTTCGGTCGCGACCAGATCAGCGACGCCGAGCGGATCACACCAGAGCGCTCACGCTCCGAGCAGCTGTGGGCCCACCCGGGACTGCGCCCGCTCTCGGCCACCGCCACTTCCGCCGGCAGCCCCCTGCTCAACTACAAGTGGGAGCACACCAACGCCGCGCTCAAGGACCAACTCCAGCTGGAGAGGGCCGCGCGCGCTCAAGGGCACAGCGGCGGCACCGTGGAGCCGGGCCACGCCGCCGTCCGCTACACCAATCCGCAGGACGGCAGGGACGTACTCCCGACGATCCGTGCCGAGTTCCACCGCGTGACTCGGGGCGCCGAGACCGCCCCGATCCGCGAGACCGGCTCCTCGGTCTTCCAGGTCTTCGATGGCTCTGGCGTCATCACCGTCGGCGACAGGTCCTGGACCGCCTCCCGCGGTGACCTGTTCGTGGTGCCGTCGTGGACTCCCTTCTCCTTCAGGTCCGAGGCCGGCGCCAGCGACTCCGACGAGGGCGCCCTCGACCTCTTCCGCTTCTCCGACGCTCCCGTCTTCGAGGCACTCCAGCTCAACCGCATCCAGAAGGACGACGCCTGATGACCAAGCTCGCCACCATCCGCATCGACGGTACGACCAAGGCAGTCCGCCTCGAAGGCGACCAACACGTCGACCTCGGCTTCACCGACCTCGGCGCCTACTTCGCCGCCGGCAGTCCCGCCGCCCCGGCGGACGCTACGACGTACCCCGTCGAGAACGCGGACTTCGCGCCGGTCGTGCCGAACCCGTCGAAGGTGATCTGCGTCGGCCACAACTACGCCAACCACATCAAGGAGATGGGCCGCGAGCTGCCGGACTACCCGGTGCTCTTCCCGAAGTTCGCCGAGACCCTCATCGGCGCCCACGACGACATCGTCAAGCCGGCCGAGACCGAGGCGTTCGACTGGGAGGTGGAGCTCACCATCGTGATCGGGAAGGAGGTACGGCGCGCCAGCGAGACCGAGGCCGCCGACGCGATCGCCGGCTTCACGGTCATGAACGACATCTCGGTGCGTGACTGGCAGTTCCGCACCATCGAATGGACTCAGGGCAAGATCTGGGAGGCGACTACTCCGGTCGGTCCCTACGTCGTCACCCCGGACGAGGTCGGCGGCGTCCACCCGGCCCTCCAAGTCAAGACGATCGTCGACGACCAGGTGATGCAGGACGACAACACCGGGACCCTCGTCTTCACCCCGACCTTCCTAGTCCAGTACATCTCCACGATGATCACGCTCAAGCCGGGTGACATCATCGCCACCGGCACCCCGGCCGGCGTCGGCAACGCCCGCGACCCGAAGGTCTTCCTGGTCGGCGACGAGGTGGTCGTCACCTCGATCGAGGGCCTCGGCGAGTGCGTCAACACGATCGTCAAGGGCTGATCATGGCGAGCACCTTCAACGATGCCCGCCTCTGGGCGGACCTAGGGAACGAGTTGATGCTCAAGGCCACGGCCGGCCTGACCGACGACGACCTGCGTGCTCCATCGACCCTTCCCGGCTGGTCCGTCGGCAACCTGGTCGCCCACGTCGCCGCCAACGGCGATGCCCTGCTCAACCTCGTGGCCTGGGCGAGGACAGGCGTGGAGAAGCCGATGTACGCCTCACCCGAGGACCGCGCAGCGGGCATCGCCAAGGGCGACACCCTGACCGCGACCGAGGCGGCGACCTGGCTCGAGACCTCGATCGCCCGCCTCGCGGAGGGCTTCGACTCGCTCACCGCGGCCGAGTGGAGCAACGAGGTCGTCACCGCACAGGGCCGCACGGTCCCGGCCGTCGAGCTCCCCTACCTGCGCAGCCGCGAGGGCCTGGTGCACGCGGTCGACCTCGACCGCGGCGTGACCTTCGCCGACCTGCCAGACGGCTTCCTGGATGCCCTGATCGAGGACATCTGTGGCAAGCGCGGGCTCACCGCCGCCGACCTGCCGCAGGGTCCCAAGCCCGAGCTGGCCGCCTGGTTGGCGGGGCGCCCGCACTCACTCGGCGACGTACCCGATCTCGGGGCGTGGCTATGAGCAACCCTGACGTCATCATCGTCGGCGGCGGCATCGGCGGCCTGGCCGCCGCCTTCGCCTTGAGCCGCGAGGGCCTGCAGGTCCGCTTGCTGGAGCGGGCTCCCGAGTTCGGCGAGGTCGGCGCCGGCCTGCAGATCGCACCCAACTGCACCCGCATCCTCGACGAGTACGGCCTGCTCGAGGAGGTGAAGAGCCTCGGTGTTCTCCCCGACGACATGATCATGTTCGACGGCGTCGACCCCTCGACAGGCTCGGGGACCAGCCGTGGAACCGAGCTGACCCGGCTCGACCTGCGCGACCTGGAGCAGCGCTATGGTTTTCCCTACATGGTGATCCACCGCTCCGACCTGCACGCCACCTTCCTGCGCGCCTGCCAACGTGCCGGGGTGGAATTGATCAACGGTGCGACCGCCGTCGACTACGAGTCGAACACGGCCGCCGACGACGGCCCCCGCGCGACGGTGATCCTCGAGGACGGCTCGCGGCACACCGCGCCGGTCGTGATCGCGGCTGAGGGCATCCACTCCCCGGCCCGCTACAAGTTCGCCGGCGACGATCCCGTGTCCTCGTCGTACGTCGCCTACCGAGGCGCGATCCCGATCGAGTCCGCCCGCGAGAACAACATCCACGAGAAGGCCGTCGTCCTCTACCTGGGCAACAACTGCCACTTCGTGCAGTACGGACTGCGCGGCGGCGAGATGTTCAACCAGGTCGCCGTCTTCGAGTCGCCCAAGGCACTCGCCGGCGAGGAGGACTGGGGCACGCCGGACGAGCTGGACGCCGCCTTCGCCGACACCGTCGGCGACGTCCAGGACGCGCTGAAGTTCATGTGGCGCGACCGCTGGTGGCGGATGTACGACCGCGAGTCGATCCCGAACTGGATCTTCGGTCGGGTCGCACTGCTGGGCGACTCCGCGCACGCCCCACTGCAGTACATCGCCCAGGGCGCGATCATGGCGATCGAGGACGGCTGGGTGCTGGCCAAGCACGTCGCCCGCAACTCCTCGACGAACTCGGAGACCGGGGGGAGGACGATCGACTGGGACGCCGCGCTGTCGGCGTACAACGCCGTGCGCACGCAGCACACCGCACGGGTCCTGGCGACCTCCCGCCAGTGGGGCATCCTGTGGCACCACGTCGGCGAGAAGCGCGAGCAGCGCAACGCGATCCTGTCGGCACGCGACGTGCACGACTACTCCTTCGTCGACTGGCTCTACGGCCCGACAGCGCTGTTCCCGGAGGACGAGGCGGAGATGTTCGAAGCGATCCCGCTGGACTCGGTCGAGCTACCTGCCCGAGTCTGATCGCCGAGCCGTCGCAAATTCATGGAATTTGCGACGGCTCGCGGTGGTGGGTCAGGCAGCGAGGACCTCGCCCACGATGTGCTCGGCGATCGCCAGGCTCGAGGTCGCGGCCGGCGACGGCGCATTGCGCACACTTGTCACCCCGTCGGCGGCATGGATGACGAAGTCGTCGACCAGCGACCCGTCCCGTTCCAGCGCCTGCGCCCGCAGCCCGAGACCAGCGCGTACGACGTCGGCCGCGCCGATCGCCGGCACGTAGCGCTGCGCCGATCGCATGTACGCGTGCCGCGACAGCACGCCACGCAGTTCGGTGACACCCGCTCGCCAGTTGTCCCGGGCGAAGCTCCAGAAGCCCGGGAAGCCCAGGGTGTCCCGCAGGTCGCGCGGGTCGAAGGACGCCCGGCCGTAGCTGTCGCGGCTGAACGCGAGGAACGCGTTCGGCCCGACCTCCAGGCTCCCGTCCACGCGGCGGGTGAAGTGCACACCGAGGAAGGGATAGCGAGGGTCCGGCACCGGATAGACCATCCCGCGGACCAGCTCCTGCTTGGCGGCGTCGACGCGCATGTACTCCCCCCGGAACGGCACGATCCTCGGCGCGGCAGGGCCACCGACGAGCTCGCCCAGGCGGTCGGACTGCAGACCGCCGCAGATCACCACGTGGTCAACCGTCCGGGTCTGCTCACCCGCACGCAGTTCCACCCCGCCCACCACCCGCCGGATGCCGGTGACCTGCGCACCGAGCAGCACCTCGCCGCCGGCGGTCTCGATCTCCCGGCCCATCGTCTCGGCGATCGCCACATAGTCGGTGATGGCGGTCGCCGGCGAGTGCAGCGCCGCGACGCCGACAGCATTCGGCTCCACCTCGCGGATCGCCTCGGCGCCATCCACCCGTCTGAGCCCGGGTACGCCGTTCGCTCGCGCCGTCTTCTCCAACGCGTCGAACCGTGCCATCTCGCCGCTGTCGACCGCGACCACGAGCTTGCCGCATTCGAGCAGCGGCACGTGGTGCTCGGCGGCGTACTCCTTGAGCAGATCACGCCCCCGTGCACACAGCTGCGCCTTGAGGCTGCCAGGCTTGTAGTAGATGCCCGCGTGGACCACTCCGGAGTTGTGTCCGGTCTGGTGCGCGGCCAGTCGTGGCTCCTTCTCGAGCAGCACGACCGAGGCGCCGGGACGGCGTTGTAGGAGCTCTCGGGCGACGGCGAGGCCGACGATGCCGCCGCCCACGATCCCGTAGGTCTGAGCGCTGGAGCCGATTGGATGCGAGGCGGTCACATCCGGTAGTGTCTCGCTCGCTTGGCCAGGTAGCTCAGTTGGTACGAGCGATCGACTGAAAATCGATAGGTCGGCGGTTCGACCCCGCCCCTGGCCACCAGCACAACAGCGCGTGTGAGTGCCACAGTGATCTATGGGTCACGGTGGCACTCACACTGCGTTATGCGGCCCGCGGTACGCCGAGCCGGAGAAGGTCATCAGCGATGCGCTCGCCTTCGTCGCGCAGCTCACGGGCACTGCAGCGCACGATGATGCGATCAGTGGCACTCAGCGCACGCTGTCGGGCCAGGTCGTCCTCCCAGTGCTCGACCTCCATGTGGAAGCCGCCGTCGATCTCCAACACCAGGGTCTTGCCATCGGCCAGCCGCCATTCGCAGTCGGTGAATCGCACCCGACCGTCGGCATCACGCCGCTTCACCTGGCGGACCGGCGCCGCGAGGCGCCGCCGACGGCACAGCCGGACGATGTCGATCTCGGCCAAGGACTGGGCGCCACCGGCGATGTCACGTAGCGCGCCGCGCAATAGCGGCGCCTTCGGCAGCGGTCGTAGCCGGTCGATCCAGGCCAGCAGTCGGTCCGGGGTGGTGAGCCGTTGCTGGACGGCTGCGGCCAGTACCGCCTGCGCAGTGCGGGTCGAGCGTTCTTCGGCGGCGAAGAGGAGCACCGCAGGCTCGATGCGACACGCCGCCGGTGAGGCCTCGGGATCGCGAAGCTCGATGAGATCGCGCCGGCTGCGCACCAGGCGACACCCCTCGACGCGGCAGGTGGTGTCACTGCCGTAGGGCACCAGGATGGTGATCTCCTCGCGGGGCCAGTTTCGCAGCCCGGCGATCTCGGCTGCGGTGAGGTGTGAGGCAAGGGCGCCGGGGCCGGCGCTGAGGACCCCGAGCCAGATGAGCTGATCGCGGCTGAGGTCTCCGGTGAACGTCGCGATGACCGTGGCGGACCACGCGGTCCAGCGCTCCGACCGGATCCGATGGGCAACGGCCCAACGATCCACGCCAGCGATGGCGAGCTGTTGACGCGTGATCAACCCGGATTGAGCTCGCGCGACATCGCGCCAGGAGGGCCGCTTGTCGTCGTCGGACACGCTCCGAGGATGACCCAGATCACCGAAGGACGTCGGGCTCTCTCCACAGGCCCGGTCGTGTGAGTGTGAGAGTGATCGATGGATCACTCTCACACTCACACGGACGTCAGCGGTGCGCCGAGGCGTACGCGAAGGCACCCTCGACGCGGACATCGGCGTCGAAGCCGGCATCGGCCAGCCATGCACCCACCTCATCGGCCGTAGCGGAGCGGCCGACCAACCCGGCAGCGCGGCCGCCGACGAGGATCGGGCGGTAGCGCAGGCCGGCGTCGGAGCGCAGCCAGGAGAGCTCTATCCGGTCGCCCGTGACCCGGGCCAACTCGCGGACCGCCGCCTGGGGGTCGGCGAAGCAGTGCAGCCCGGTCAGGCTGAGCGTCAGGTCGACCGAGCCACCGGCGAGCGGCAGGTCCGCCACATCGGCCTCGACCGTCTCGACGCGCACACCGAGGCGCTCCGCCGTACGCTCGGTGCGGTCCAGCATGGCCGGGGAGATGTCGGCGGCGAGGTAGCGCACGGGCGGCGCCCCGACGAGTCCGCTGAGGGCGACGCCACCGCCACACGGTACGTCGAGCACAGTCCCGCCGGCCCGCACATCGCGGATGGCAGCGATCGCGTTGTACATGCCGTTGAATCCGGTGCCGAACCCAACCAGCCCGACCGCCCGCGCGAGCGCCCGGTGGCTCATCCCGAAGGAGTAGACAGACGCCCACGGGTGGTCGAGCCGCCAGGTGTCGCTCACGTCGCTCCCTCGCCAGCCCACCATGGCGACAGGCTAATGGGTGGTGCCCTTTGTGCGCAGCGAACAAGATTCATCGGCTCTTCCACGCGGCACCCTCAGGAACCCGTCAGCAAAGACAGTCACGATGGACCCACCATGGTTGACATCGTCTATCCCGCCGTCATCGCCGCCGCCCGAGCCTGGTTCAAGCTCGGCGACGTCCGCATCAAGATCATCGGCGAGGAGAACATCCCCACCGAGGGTGGCGCGCTGCTGGCGATCAACCACCTCTCCTACGTCGACTACATCATCGCCGGCTACCCGGGCGCGCGACGCAAGCGGCTGACCCGTTTCATGGCCAAGCGCGAGGTCTTCGACCACCCGATCGGTGGACCGGTGATGCGCTCGTTCCACCACATCAGCGTCGACCGTGCCTCCGGCGCGGAGGGCATGATGGTCGCCGCCCGCAAGCTCCGCGAGGGCGAGCTGGTCGGGATCTTCCCCGAGGCGACGCTGTCGCGCAGCTTCCAGGTCAAGGAGCTCAAGACCGGGTCGGCGCGGATCGCCGCCGATGCCGGCGTACCCCTGATCCCGGTCGTGCTCTTCGGCACCCAGCGGATCCTCACCAAGGGCCGCAAGCTCGATCTCAGCCGTCACCGCACGGTCCTGATCGAGGTCGGCGAGCCGATGCACCTCACCGGCAAGGACGCCACCGCCGACACCGCCGAGCTCAAGCGCCGGATGGATGAGATGCTCGACCGCCTCATCCGCTCCTACCCCGCCGACGAGATCGAGCCCGGCGCGTGGTGGATGCCGAAGGCCTACGGCGGCTCGGCCCCCACCATCGAGGAGGCCGAGCAGATGTACGTCGAGGAGCGCCGCCAGCGGGCCCTAAGCAAGGCGAGCAAGACCGCGGCCAAGAAGGCTGCGGCCAAGAAGTAGGAGCCGGGCCAGCACCGCGAGAGGATCTCCGAGTGTTCCCCGTCTTCGACCCCGCCGCCCGACTGCGACCGGTCTCCCTGCTGAGCACCGTCCAGATCCGCGCAAGTGGGTCGTCGTCGGCGTCAGCCTGCCCGCGGCCGGCGCCGTACTGCGCGGTGGTCGCGACCGGTGTCACCGACCATCTCATCCTGGCCTGGCGCTCCGGAGAGGACCTCCTGGAGGCGGTGTACGCCGACGGCAGCGCGCATCTCCGAGTCACCACTCCCGGCCGCACCACCGAGCACCGCAGTCGCCGCCATCATCGCCTCGACTCCCCCGCCGAGACGGTCGCGCTCACCCTGACCGGCACCCATCTGACAGCTCTGACCCGCAGCGCCGGCGCCGACTGGGTCGCCCGCGCCCGGGTCGATCTGTCCGAGCGGCTGAACACCCGTGACGAGGCCTGGCTGGCCGCGCTCACGGTGGCCCATGACGGACCGGTCCTGGAGCTGGAGGCGGGCGGTTTCGGCCAGCTGGGGCTGCGCGATCTCCGGATCGCCAGCCACCCTGATGGCACCCCCTATCGTCTCGGCGACAGCCGTGTGATCGTGAGTGCGACCAGCGCCGGCCCCGGCTTCTTCGACACCGCGCACACGTCGGTCTGGGCACTCGACGCCACCGCCCTCACGCTCGACCACCTCAGCGACGTCTACTTCCGCCGTCCCGACGCCCCGGGCGTGTACGGCGACCACGCCACGCATCTCGTCCGGGACGGCGACGCCTGGCTGGTCGCGACCAGCACGTGGGGCGACTTCGAGGCGAACCGGCCGGGCGCGAGCGTCGACGTCACCCTGGCTCGGACCCACGCCGATCTGGTGCACGGCGAGCACGTGCTCGACACCGAGCCGCTGCCACTCCCGACCGACGGGTTCACCTCGGTCGGCGTCTGGGACCCGCACCTCGTCCGGACCGGTCCTGTGGACGATCCGACCTGGCTGGTCGGCTACGTCAGTGCGCGGAGGTTCTTCCGCTTCCACCCCGTCGTCGCCACCGGCCCGAGCCTGGACCGGCTCAGCGTCCGCGGCGTCGACCCTAAGCGCACGGCCACCGAGGGGACGACGCTGCTCCGACAAGGCGACACATGGCTGGTGCTCGCCAGTGACGGTCGAGACGGCCGTCGGGGACAGCGCGAGCGCTACCCGATCTTCGACCTGTCGATGCGAGAGATCGGCACGCTGACCGCGCCGTACCCCACGAACATCCCCTGGCCGACGCTGCTGCGCGTCAGCGAGGACGAGACGCTGCTGATCGGCTTCGACGGATCACCGCGGGGTGGCAGCACGTCGGCAGGCTCAGCACGAGGCCTGCTCGGCTACGGCACCCACGGCGACGTCGTGATCGCACGCTCGGCGGGCCACTGGCCCGCCTGACGCCGCGTCAATCGTGCGAGGACTCCCGGAAGTCCGACCACTGGTCGGACTCCTCCGTGGTGTCGGACTCACCCGGATCGCCATCACCGCCGTGCAGCTCACGCGCAAGAGCACCGAAGTCGGTGTCGTGAGTGCGGTACTTCAGGTCGCGTGCGACCTTCGTCTGCTTGGCTTTCGCTCGGCCGCGCCCCATAGGGTCCAGCCCCCTCGCACAC
>Ga0164242_10001939_pt1 | contig 24196 bp, 15 predicted proteins | sample OricomgcompostMG_FD_108783 | JGI IMG/M metagenome (GOLD analysis project Ga0164242, IMG submission 108783) | Miracle-Growth compost microbial communities from Emeryville, California, USA - Original compost - Miracle growth compost (MG) ...
GCTGTCCTGGTACACGAGCTCGGGGCTGCTGCAGGTCGACACGACGGCCTGTCGCGGGGAGGTCGCCGAGCGCTACCACGCGATGGTGGCCGAGATCCTCTCGCACATCGACGACCGGGTGCTCGCCACCTTCAGCCGCCGTCGCCTCAACAGCGACACCCGGGCGATCCTGCAGCACGGCTATGCCCAGCCCGGCTGGCACGAGGACCCGGCGGCCATCACGGATGTCGACCACACCCGCCAGCTCGCCAAGCTCGCCTACTACTTCACCGGTGAGCTGCCGGCGGAGGTGGTCGAGGTCAGCGGACGGAGGATCGAGCCGAGGTACGCCAAGATCCGCGACCTTCCGCTCTTCGACCGGGTCCCCATGCGCCAGCGGATCTTCTGGGTCCCGCTGGACGGCAACCTGCAGGTGTCCCTCGACGCCCGTGACGTCGCCATCAGCGCACGGCCGGAGCCGCCCGCGTCGACGGTGTTGCTGCCCTACGCGGTCACCAGCCAATGGCCTGAGTCACCGGTGGTCCCATCACCGCTGTCGGCGGAGCAGTCGGCACTGCTGCGCCGGGCCGCCACGCAGCGGATCCGCCGCCGCTTCGCGGACGCGTGGGTCTTCATGGACCGGATCCACGACGCCGACGACAGCGCCGAGCACCTGTTCCACCACGTCCGGGCCAACCACCCGGAGGTCAACGCCTGGTTCGTGGTGGAGAAGGGCACCGCCGACTGGAAGCGGCTCAAGCGTGACGGCGTGAAGCGGCTGGTCGCGCACGGGTCGCCACAGTGGAAGCTGCTGATGATCAACGCCCGGCACCTGATCTCCTCGCATGCCGACGTGCCGACCATGGCGCCGACCGCCCTCTCCTTCCCGGGAGCGCGCAACTGGCGGTTCACGTTCCTGCAGCACGGCGTGATCAAGGACGACCTGTCGGCCTGGCTGAACCCGAAGAAGATCGACGTCTTCGTGACCAGCACCAACGCCGAGTACGACTCGATCGCCGGCGATCACAACCGCTATCGGTTCACGCCCAAGGAGGTCGTGCTGAGCGGTCTGCCGCGCTTCGACAAGGTGCGCGAGGCCGGTCTGTCGGTGCCGCCGCCGAAGCGTGACCTGGTGCTGATGGTGCCGACGTGGCGTCACTGGCTGACCACGGGCTTCGTCGGCGTGGACACCCAGAAGCGGGAGGACTTCGGTCCGGAGTTCTACGAGTCGGAGTTCGTGCGGGAGTGGCTGGGGCTGTTGGGGTCGGTCGAGCTGCGTGCGGCCTGTGAGCGACAGGGTCTCCGGGTCGGGTTCCTGCCCCACCCCAATCTCCAATCCGCACTGCCGCATCTGGATCTGCCGGACTGGGTCGAGCCGCTCTCCTACGAGGGCAACGACGTGCGGGTGCTCTTCGCCCGGGCTGCGGTGATGGTCACCGACTATTCCTCGGTGGCGTTCAACGCTGCCTACATCGATCGTCCGGTGGTCTACTTCCAGTTCGACGCGGCTCGGGTCTTCGGTGGAGAGCACGTGGGGCAGCGCGGCTACTTCGACTACCGCCGCGACGGGTTCGGGCCGGTGGCCGAGACCGTCGAGCAGACGGTGAAGGAGATCGGATCAGCGCTGGAGACCGGCCGCTCACCGCGGGAGCCGTATGCCAGCCGGATCGCCGCGACCTTCCCGGTCCGAGACGGCGGCTGCTGCGAGCGGACGTTCCAGGCGATCCTGGCCTCGACGAAGAGGGTCACCTCCAAGGACCTCGCCTGGGAGTCCGTCCGGTGACCCGAAGCCGGTGACGGCCGGACGTACTCGTGCTGGTCTGCTTCGGTGACCTCCCCTTCGTTGGTCAGAACAGGGCGTCGACCACCCGGTCGCCGGCAGCCCCGTCGCTGAGCGGGGCGAAGCGCTGGGCCACCGCGGCCGCCCGCGGCGCGCAGGCGGCCCGCAGCGCCGGCAGGTCGCAGAGCAGGTCGAGCACCTCGGCGCTGGTCGTCACCACCGGCCCCGGCGCGGTCTCCGGGTAGGGCAGCAGGCCGGGGCGCCGCAGCTGCTGCACGTCCAGGTCCGGCACGAAGCAGATCGCCGGCTTGCCGGTCAGCGCCCAGTCGAAGCGGAGGGCGGAGTAGTCGAGGATCGCCACGTCGGCGGCGAGCAGCAGGTCGGCGACCCGGGGATAGCCGGTCACGTCCGCCACCGCAGTGCCGCGCGTCCAGGCGGCGGCGTCGGGGGCGTCGAAGCGGTGCGCCCGGAGCAGCACCCGGGTCCGAGGGAGCGCCGAGATGCCGGTCAGGTCGAGGTCGCGCGGCAGCGGCGCGGACCGCACTCGGCCGACCTGCGCATCCCGGTAGGTGGGGGCATAGAGCACCGCCACCTCGTCGGGGTCGAGGCCCAGCCTGCGGCGTACCTCCGTGCGAGCTTCGGCGTGATCGGGTGCGAGCAGCGGGTCGGTGCGCGGCAGTCCGAGCGGCAGTACGGCGCCGGTGTAGCCGAGCGCGTCGCGGACGAGCGTCTCTGCCTCCGGCGAGGCGGCGAGCAGTGCCGTCCAGTCGGTGTTGCGCCGCTCCCGCAGCCGCGCGATCCGGCCCGGGGAGAGGCCGCGGGCGCGCTCGTAGACCTCGCCCATCGTCTTGTCGGGATGCCCCCGCAGGGTCTGCAGCCAGCGTTGCCCCTCGGCCGGGTCGAACCACAGACCGAGCTCGTCGTCGGTGATCAGGGTGCCGGCGGTGCGTAGCGCCTCGTGCCAGCGCACGGAGCCCACCGTGACGGCGTCCGCCCCGACCGGTGCCGCCACCTGCGCCGAGCGGAGGCCCCAGACCCGGCGCAGGCCCGGGCGGAGCCGGGCGAGCGCGCGGTCGAGGGCGAGCGGGTCGCCGTCGACGCCGTCGCCGTCTCCGCACTGGAGCAGCACCAGCTCGGGGTCGAGTGCCTGGTGTGGCCGGGACCGGAGCCGGTGCTGACCGGCCGGCGACCGCTCCTCCTCGCGCAGCGGCGGCGCGACCAGCAGGCCGAGCGCGCCGGTGGGCCGCAGCCGCGCGGTCAGCCGCACGGCATCGCTCACCTCGGCCTGCGGTACGGCGCACAGCAGGGCACCGACGGGCCGGGCAGCGACGGCCGGTGAGCCGACCATCAGCCGGTAGCCGCCACGGGGGACCAGCGTGGGTGCGAGTCCCCAGGCAGAGTGGGTGAGGTCGAAGGTCAGTCTCGTGCGGCCGTCGTGGGTCGTCTCGGCGGTGGCGACCCGAAGCGCGAGCTCGCTGCCCTGCAGCACCGCCGACTCCAGGTCGCACGCGGTGAAGCCCTGCGCCGAGACCTCGAGCGTGACCCGGGTGCCGTCGAGCGTCATGCCATGTACGTCGACAGCGGCCTCGCCGGCCTCGGCAGCCTCCGGCGCGCTGAGGTGGCCGGGCCGTACGGCGATCGCGATCCCGGCAGGGTCATCGGTCGCGAGGCTGACCACGCGCTCGCCGACCCGATGCTCGCCCCACTGGCCCACGGCGCTGCCGTCGAGCACCTGGTGCACGCCGTCCTCGCGACTCAGCCCGTCGCGCTCGATCCGCAGCCGGAGCCGCCAGGTGGCGGCCGCACGCGCGGCGAGCGCGGCCAGGTCGATCCGCAGCTCGAACCGGCCGTGGCGGTAGGAGACCAGCGGGTCACCGGCCCAGGTGTCGGCCCAGTCGTCGACGGACAAGGTGAGCGGCAGGTCGATCCGGTCGTCCGGGGCGCCGTCCGCGACCAGCCATGCGGTCAGATCCGGCGGCGTGGCCGAGGTGTCGAGGCCGCGCACCGCGGCGTACCCGCTCACGATGAGGACGCCGCTCCCCGCGCCGGCGTCATCGCACGAGCAGGCGCCCCGCAGGACCGCGATCAGGGGCGTCTCGTGATCGGCCAGGCCGAAGAGCCGATCCGGTACGTCGGCCAGGAACCGCGGCACCGGGTCGAGCGCGGCGACCGGCCGGCCGTCGACCACCCGCGCCGACGGCAGGCGTCCGTTGAGCCGCAGCCACTCCTCGGCGTCCTCCAGCGTGTCCCAGGCGCCCTGGGCGCCGAGCCAGCCGCGGACCTTCGGGGCGAACCGCATCCGTGCCAGCGCCCGGTCGCTCGCCCGCCCGAACATCGTCTGCAGCGCGCGCTGCAACGTGTCGCGGTACTCCGCGGAGGCGCTCAGCGCGAACCGCAGGAACTGCTGGAAGTCGATGTCGATGGTGCGCGCCACCCAGGCGTCGTAGACCAGCGGCGATGCCTCCGCGACGAGCAGCGCTTGGGCCTGCTCCTTGACCGCGATCCGATCCTGCAGGTTGCGCAGGTCGGCCTTCTGCTGGCTGGTGGAGCTGCTGTCGGTGCGGATCCGCCAGCGATAGACGGTGCGCGCCAGGACGTCGAAGCGCCGCGCTCGCACGGTGGCGGCGAGCATCGGCACGTGGTCCTCGTAGGCGATCCCGGCCTCGAACGGCGGCACCTGCTCGCGCCAGAACTCGGTCCGGAAGAGCCGGTTGCACGCGATGATGTCGAGCATCGCCTCGGGGAAGGCGTCGAGCGTGGTGGCGAGCCGATCGCGGTCGTGTACGAGGCTGCCCCACGCCACCTCGAGGTTGCGCCGGTGGGTGAAGCGCTGGGCGGCGCCGAGGCAGAAGTCGGAGCCGGTACGCCGCAGCGTCGCGACCAGCACCTCGAGTGCGTCGCGGAGCAGGACGTCGTCACTGTCGACGAACATCAGGAACTCCCCGCGTGCCACCGCCACGCCGGCGTTGCGGGCGGCGCCCTGGCCGGCGTTCGCCTGGGTGAGCACGCGCAGCCGGCGGTCGCGCCGCTGGTAGTCCCGGAGGGTCGCGGCGGAGTCGTCGGTGGAGCCGTCGTCGACGGCGATCACCTCGAGCGTGGCGAGCGTCTGACCGAGCAGGCTGTCGAGGCACTCGGCGAGGTAGGGCTCGACGTTGTAGACCGGCACCACGACCGATACCGTCGGTGGCTGCCGGCGTCGGCGGAGTCGATCCCATGGGTTGGCCATCGCCCGCGATCCTATCGGTCGGCGCGCTGGTGGAGGTGCGAGCGCAGCGACACGGTGGTTGAGGTGCGAGGAGCGCCAGCGACGAGCCTCGAAACCACCTCACCAGGACAAACGAGAGGCCCGGCGCAGCCCGTGCCACCACAGTCCCTTGCGAACCCCGGGCGCCTTCGTTGCGGCCCCAAGACCCCTTGGCTTCGAAGCCAAGCGGTGAGCGGGGCACCGGCGCGTGGCGGGTAGCATCGCGGCCATGCGCCGGGTCCTCGGTCGGGCAAGCCGACGTTTCCGCCGGCGATTCCGCGGCGTCCGGGTCGCGGTCGTGGTCGCGGTCAGCGACGAGGACACCACCCGGATCGGACCGCTGCTCGACACGCTGCGGGCCCAGACGCATCGCAACCTCGACATCGTGGTCGTGCCGTGGGGCAGGTCGGACGCGGTCCGCGACATCGCCCGTGCGCACGCCGCGGAGGACTGGCGGATCAGCGTCGCGCGTGACACCGCGGCCGACGCGGCCGCCGCACGGGCCACCGCCCGCCGCGCGCACGGCCGCCACGTCCTGTTCCCCGCCGGCGGTGACCTGCTCCCGCCTACCGCGGTCGCGGTACTGGCCGCGGCCCTGGAGCGCTCCGGCAGCGACGTGGCGATCGGCCGGGCCGCGGTGCCACCTCAGGGGTACGCCGTCCGGACGGTGGCCCGCGAGGTCGCGCACCGCGCCGAGCGCCTCGGCGTGACGGTGGCCGAGGCGCCGGAGGCGGCAGCCGATCTGACGCTGGGTGCTCGGCTGTGGCGGCGCGAGGCGTTGGTCGCCGCGTTGACACAGGTGCGAGCAGGGCGAGGCTCGACAGCCGCCGACCTGGCCCTCGCATCCCTACGGCGGTCCTTCGACCTGCTCCCGCAGGTCACCTACCTGCGGGCCGACCGTCGCGACGACGTCGTCTTCGGTGCCCGGGCGCGGCGGTTGGAGCGGGTCGAGGAGTGGTGGACCGAGCAGCAGCGGACCCTGGCGGCACTCCCGCCCGAGGCAGCACGCTGGCGCCGCTGGGCACTCCTCGACACCTGGCTCCAGGGCCTGCTGGACGACGCCGAGCGGGCCACGGCCGAGCAGTGGCAGCGGCTGCGCGCCGTCGCGGCGCAGGTCGGGCAGCCCGATCTCCCGGCCGACGTCGGCGCCGAGGCGAAGGTCAAGCTCTGGCTGCTCGCTGAGGACCGCCGCGACGACCTGGCCGACCTGGTCCTCGCCCGCACCTTCGAGGGTGGCGACCAGCCCACCCACGTCGAGGATCGCCCGAACGGCCCCGTCATCGTCGCCGAGCTGCCCGTGCCCGTCGGCGTACCGGCGCAGCTGCTGACGATGAGCGCGGCCGAGACCCCGCTGCTGCTCGACCTGCGAGCCGTCCGCCGTGAGCCGGGCGACGACGGCGGGCGCGTGGTGCTGGACCTGGTCGGCCGGGTCGATCACCTCGGCCTGCTGGAGCCGCCGGCGCTTGCGGTCGAGGTGAGCGCCCCGGACGGCAGCCACGTCCCGACCCGGATCGCCCAGCGGCACGACCCGACCGCCAACCACGGCCTCGACCGGCGGCCGTGCCACGACATCGCGCACGGCGCCTTCACCGTCACCTTCGCCGCGCCCGATCCCGACGAGCCGCGCGGCCGCCACCGGCTCACCGTCACCCTCGGGACGCAGGGCATCGCCCGCGGCGCGGAGATCCTGGTCGACGTCAGCGCTCCGCACCTCGCCTGGCATCCGCAGCCCGGACCACTGGCGACGGACGAGCGCGGCCCCTACTACCAGCGCGAGCTCCAACAGTGGGTGGCCACCACGGACCTGCCGCTCGAGCCCGACCTCTTCTATCTGCAGTCCTACACCGGCCAGCACGCCACCGACTCCCAGCGCGCGCTGCACGACGAGCTGCGCCGGCGCTTCCCGCGGCTACGCCTGGTCTGGGGCGTCGCGGGCCCCGACACCGCGCTGCCCGAGGGCGCCGAGGGCGTCGTCATCGGCACCCGCGACTGGTACCGCACGATGGCCACCGCCCACTACCTCGGCCTGAACATCGACCCCGACCGCTGGTTCGCGCGGCGCGAGGGTCAGCTGCTGCTGCAGACCTTCCACGGCTATCCCTCGAAGGCGATGGGCCTCTCGATGTGGCACGCGAAGCAGTACGGCGAGCGCCGGATCGCCTTCGAGCTCGGCCGGGTCAACCGCGACTGGAGCCTGATCCTCACCCCCACCGAGGAGATGGCCGCCCACTACCGCGAGCAGTACCGCTACGACGGCCCGGTCCTCAGCGTCGGCTATCCCCGCGACGACCTGCTCCGCTCCCCGCAGGCGCCAACGGTCCGCGACCGGGTCAGGCAGCAGCTCGGGATCGCCCCGCACCAGAAGGCGGTCCTCTACGCCCCGACCTGGCGCGATGACCTGGCCACCGACTGGCGCTCGGCCGAAGCCGTCCTCCATCTCGACCTCGGGCGCGCCGCGAGGGCCCTCGGCCCCGACTACGTCCTGCTGCTGCGCGGCCATCGGTTCCACCAGCTGCGGCCCACTCGCGGGAAGGGCGCCCGGCTGGTGGACGTGACGACGTACCCGGAGGTCAACGAGCTGATCCTGGCCGCCGACGCCGCCGTGGTCGACTACTCCTCGATCCGCTTCGACCTCGCCTTCGCCGAGGTGCCGCAGGTCTTCCTGGTCCCCGACCTGGACACCTACGGCGCCAGCAAGCGCGGCTTCCTCTACCCGTTCACCGACACCGCCCCCGGGCCGCTGGTCGCGACCACCGGCGAGGTGATCCGCGAGCTCGCCGACCTGGACGGCCTGCGCGCCCGCACCGCACCCACCGTGGCCGCCTTCAACCAGCGCTACCAGCCCTGGCACGACGACGGCGCCGCGCGGCGGGTGGTCGACGCGCTGGAATCGCGCTGGGGTCTGGGTCACGCCTAACCTGACCCGCGAGCATCGCCGGCGATCTGTGAGGAGAGAACATGCCTGAGGCCGTCCGCCGACTGGAGGGCGTCGCCCGCCGCGTCGCCCGTCGCTTCCGCGACAGCGAGGTCGGACGCAAGGTATGGCGGCCGACGGTGAGCGTCATCGTGCCGTTCTACAACGTCGAGGCCTACATCGGCGCCTGCATCGAGTCGATCCTCGAGCAGAGCTTCGTGCACTTCGAGGTGGTCCTCGTCGATGACGGCTCCCCGGACGGGTCACGGGCCGTCGCCGAGCAGTACGTCGCCAAGGATGCCCGCGTGCGTCTGATCACCCGGTCCAACGGCGGTCTCGGGGCCGCCCGCAACACCGGCATCAAGGCCGCTCGCGGCCGCTATCTGACCTTCGTCGACTCCGACGACGTACTCCCCACCCATGCGTTGGCCGTCCTCGTCGGGTCCGCCCGCCAGACCGGCTCGGAGATCGTGGCCGGCTCGGTGCGCCGCTTCGACGAGGAGCGCGACTGGCGACCGCTGTGGGTCAACGAGGTGCAGTCCACCCGCCGACTGGCGACCGACGTCAGCCGGTTCCCGGCCATCCTGCGCAATCTCTACACCTGGAACAAGCTCTATGAGCGCCGCTTCTGGGACAAGCAGGGCCTCTGGTTCCGGGAGGGCTCCTATGAGGACCAGCCGATCGTCACCCAGCTGCTGTGCCGGGCGAAGAGCATCGACGTCCTGCCGGAGGTCGTCTACCGCTACCGACTGCGCGAGGACGCATCCTCGATCAGCCAGCAGACCGCCTCGATGCAGGATCTGGAGGCCCGGGTCACTGCCTTCCGGCTGACCCACGAGGCGTTGCGTGCCGAGGGCCGCGAGGACCTCTACGACGCGTGGCTGCAGACCCTGTTCGACTCCCACTTCCATTGGTACCTGATGTCGCCGGGCATCGAGGATGACACCTACTGGGCCCGGATCCGCGACGTCGTCATCGAGTTGACCGAGCACGCCCACCCGTCGGTGTGGCGCAAGGCGATGCCCCTGCGAAGGGTGGCGATCGAGCTCACCCGGCAGGATCGCCGCGACGACGTGCGTGCGCTGGGCCGGCTGGTCGAGGCGATGCCGATGCAGGCCGACGACATTCCCAACCAGGTCACCGCCGACGGGGTCCTGCTGGAGTATCCAGGCTTCGGCGATCCACGCCTCGACCCGGAGTTGTTCCTGCTTCGTCCCGAGCAGCTCAGGCTGCGTCACATGGTCGAGGAGCTGTCCTGGTCCAGGCCCGGCGGGCGCCTCGTGGCCCGGGTGGCCGGCTGGGCCTATCTGAGCAAGATCGATCTGGCCACCTACGAGCAGCAGGTCGAGCTGGTCGTCCAGGTGGGCGGTGAGGGCGGGCCCGAGCATGTCTATCCGATCGCGGAACGGCCGGCTCCGCGCTTCCCGCAGCCGGTCGAGGACGCGAGCAACGACTACCGCAACGGCACCTTCGGCGGTGAGGTCCCGGTCGAGGAGCTGGTCCTGCAGTACGGCGACCAGCCGCTGCATCTGCTGCTGCGGGTGACCGCGGCCGGGTTCACCGTCACCACCGCGATCAGCCAGATGTCACGGGCCGGCCAGCCGGGTGGCCTGCGCGCCGGTCGGCTCAGTGACGGTCGCCGGGTCTTCGTCGACTGGTCGCTGCAGGAGCCGGTCATCCTGCGCCGGGCCGACGGCGCGGTGGAGCTGGTCGACGTCGACCTGGACGGCCGCACCCTGCGCGGGCGGCTCGTCGGCGCCGGCGTGCAGCGCTACGCCCGGGTCGTGGCCAGCCATCGGCGTACCCACATCGCGAGCCGGGTCGTCGACGGTCGCTTCGAGCTGCGCCTGCCGGAGTCCGCCACCGCTGCCACATGGCATGTGACCGGCCGCGACCTGGCCGACAAGGTGGTCCCGATCCACCTGCGCGAGCAGACCGCCGACCGCGAGCTGCTGCTCGGCGCCGACCACCGCGACGAGCCGCTGCTCTTCGACTGGCCGGCCGGCGCCGTCGCGGAGTCCGTCACCGTCGAGCGTGACCCGGAGGGCCGCGACGAGCTGCTCGTCGAGGGCCGCGTCCTCGGCGCCGTCGAGGCGATCACCCTGCAGGCCCGCCACCGCACCGGCGCGGTCAACGGCGCCGAGGTCGTCTCCGCCGCCGACGGCCGGTTCAGCGCTCGGGTGCCGCTGCACCGCCGTGTGCACCGCTTCGGCGAGCTGCCGCTGCCGACCGGCGACCACGACCTGGTCGCGATCATGCGACGCACCCACGCCGAGTCTGTCGAGGCGCCGCTCCGCGTCAGCGCCGCACTCTCCGACGTACTCCCGGTGCCGGTAGACACCGACGCACTCGAGGGCCGTGTCCTGCGCGGCCCGAAGGCCGACGTCCGGATCACCCTGGTGCGACCGATCGGGGACGCCGCGGGTCGCTACCAGCAGGCCCAGCTGAAGAAGGCAGGCAGGAAGCCGATCGAGCGCGGGATCCTGTTCCGCAGCTACTTCGGTGAGAAGGCCACCGACAACGGGCTCGGCATCCAGGCCGAGCTGCAGCGCCGGGGCGCCGACCTGCCGGTCTACTGGGCCGTTCAGGACCACTCCGTGCCGGTGCCCGAGGGCGGCATCCCGGTTGTGGTCAACACCCGCCGGTGGTACGAGCTGATCGGCTCGGTCGCCTACTACGTCGACAACATGTTCCAGCCCGACTACCTGCACAAGCAGCCGGGCCAGGTGCTGGTGGAGACCTTCCACGGCTACCCGTTCAAGCAGATGGGCAAGAGCCACTGGGCCAACATGGGCTTCGACCCGGAGCTGGTCCGCTCCTACGGCCGGCGGGCGGGGGAGTGGGACTACCTCGTCTCCCCGGCCAGCTACGCCACCCCGCTGCTCCAGCGCGAGTTCGGCTACGACGGCGACGTACTGACCATCGGCTACCCGCGCAACGACGTCCTCTTCGCCGAGGACGCGGATGCGATCCGCGCCGAGGTGCGGGCCGACCTCGGCATCCGCGAGGGGCAGACCGCCGTCCTCTACGCGCCGACGTTCCGCGACTACATGTCACCGGACGACATGCGTGCGGCGATGGTCGACTTCTTCGACTTCGCGCACGCCCACGAGCGGCTCGGGGACGACTTCGTGCTGTTGGTGCGCGGCCACGCCTTCAACGCCCGGGTCAACCAGCGCACCCGGATCCCGGGCGTCGTCGACGTGACGGACTATCCGGAGGTCGCCGACCTCTACCTCGCCGCCGACGTGGCGATCGTCGACTACTCCTCGCTGCGCTTCGACTTCGGCGTCACCGGGAAGCCGATGCTCTTCCACGTGCCCGACCTGCAGCGCTATCGCGACACCCGCGGGTGGCTGTTCGAGTTCGAGCCGACCGCGCCGGGCCCGCTGCTGGACACCACCGACGAGGTCGTGGACGCGCTGCTGGATCTCGACACCGTGCGCAGCAAGTACGCCGAGGCCTACCGGCGGTTCCGCGAGGACTATCTCGATCTCGAGGACGGGCGGGCGGCAGCGCGCTTCGTCGACGCCGTCCTGGTTCCCCGAGGTGATGCTCCGGCGGACGAAGCCGTCGAGAGCGGAAGGTAGGGTCACGCCGTGGCTCTCCTCGTCTTGATCACCGGTACCGGCCGCAGCGGTACCAGCACCATGTCGGGCACGCTGCACCATCTGGGACTGTCGGTGCCGGGCCCCTACATCGGTGCGAACGAGAGCAACCCCAAGGGCTTCTTCGAGTCCCGGTGGTCGGTGAAGTTCCACAAGCGCCTCCAGGAAGCGGCAGGCATCGCCGACTTCGACGGCAACCCCGCCGCGATCGACCGCGCGCGGGCCGCTACCACCGACGACGTCAAGGCGGAGCTGGTGGCCTGGCTGCGGCAGTGGGACGGCGAGGAGCAGGTCGTGGTGAAGGACCCGCGCTCGGTGTGGGCGCAGATGCTGTGGCACGACGCCGCCGCCGAGGTCGGCCGCGAGATCCGCTACATCTCGATGCTGCGCCACCCCGCCGAGGTGATCGGCAGCCGCAGCACCCACTACACCACCCCGAACTCGCCGAACAAGAAGCGCTACGAGACCTTCACCACCGCTCGCTGGATCAACAACTCGATCATCTCCGAGCGCGAGACCCGGGGCCAGGTGCGCGCCTTCGTGCAGTACACCGACCTGCTCGAGGACTGGCGCCCGGTCGCGGCACGGTTGCGCGACGAGCTCGGGCTGAGCTTCGACACCGACCTGAGCCGCGACCAGCATCACGCCGTCGACGACTTCATCGAGCCCAGCCTGCGCCGCCATGGGGTCAGCTGGGAGGGGCTGTCGGTGCCGCAGCGGTTGATCGACCTGGCGGAGGCGGTCTGGAGCGACGTGGTCGCGCTCGGCGAGCGCGCCGGCGTCGACGAGAAGGCCTCGGCCGATCTGGACGTCCAGGGTGAGCGGTACGCCGAGATCTTCACCGAGGCGTCAGCGATCGCCCACGACGCCACCGAGCATGCCAAGTCCGACGCCCGCCGCGCTGGTCGGCGGGAGGGCGAGGAGAGCGCCGCCGGTGCGGCCGGGCCGAAGGTGGCCGAGACCGGTGCCCGCGACCTGCTGCGCGAGGTGGGCCGGCGGGCATCCCGACGGCTGCGGTCCAAGGCGGGCCGATGACTGCGAGCCGGATCGTTCCCGACCCGCGCACCGTCGAGCCGCTTCCGCTCGGCGTCAACCTGATCCACATCGGCCCGCAGAAGACCGGATCGACCGCCATCCAGGGCGTGATGCACCACGCCCGAGAGCAGCTGGCCGAGCTCGGTGTCGTCTATCCGGGACCGACCATGCGTCCGCTTGCGGCTGGTGCGGAGATCGGCTTCTCGGTGCCGCGAGGCAAGGCCGCTGCCCGACCGGGCGCGTGGGACCGGCTGGTGGCGCAGGTGGCTCAGCCGGGTGACCGGCGGGTCTGCATCAGCCACGAGGCGTTCGGGCGGGCCACCCGGGCCCAGGTCGACCGGATCGTCGGCGAGCTCGGCGGGGAGCGGCCGCACGTCTTGGCCGTCCTCAGGCGCTACGACAGCTATCTGCCCTCGCAGTGGCAGCAGCGGGTGAAGGCCGGCGAGCTGCGCTCCTACGACGACTGGCTGCGCGTGGTGTTGGAGGGCAGCCGGGGTGACTACGCCTGGCGCAACGTCTGGATGCCGCACGACACGGTCGGGCTGGTACGCCGTTGGGGCGAGCGGGTCGGAAGGGAGAACATCACGCTGCTGGTCGGCGACGATGCGGACCGCACCCTGCTCCCGGACGTGTTCGAGCGGCTCCTCGGCCTGCCGGGCGGAAGCCTGCACGGCGAGAGCGGCAACGGTGCGAACCGCTCGCTGAGCTACCCCGAGACCGAGCTGCTGCGCTCCACCATGGCCTACTTCGCCGAGCAGGAGCTGCCGGACGAGATGGCCTACCGTCTGCTGCATCGCGGCATGACGTCCGCCCTGGTCAAGTCGCCCTACCCCGACGGCGAGCGGCGGATCCCGCCGCTGCCGGACTGGGCACATGACCGCGTCGTGGAGCTGAGCGAGGCCCGCATCGCCGGGCTGCGCGAGGCGGGTGTGCGGATCCTCGGCGACCTGGAGAACCTGCGGGTCGCGCCACGCGGGCCCGGCGACGGGCAGCAGGCCGACGAGGTCGAGACGATCTCGATGGTCACCGCACAGCGGGCGGTCCAGGGGCTGGTCAAGGGCGCGATGTGGAAGCCGCCGACAGCTGCCGCCGGCCAGGTGCCGTCGGCTGCTGGTGCCGCGGCATCGCCGGCCTCGCCCACGCCGCCCGTCGGGTTGTCGGCCCGTGTCCGTCGTCGTCTGCGCAGGAGGTGAGCATGTCGGAGCTCTTGCTGCCTCCCGGCAGCCGTCTGATCCACATCGGTCCGCACAAGACCGGCAGCACCGCGATCCAGGTGGCGCTGCAGCAGGCCCGTGGCGCGATGGGTGAGTACGGCGTCTACTACCCGAGCGGGCCCTACCGCCGCCGCCGGGCCGGCTGGTCGCTGGGCCTGGCCGGTCGCCCGGCAGGCACGACGGCGCCGCCGGTCAAGCTGTGGGAGAACCTGGTCGCGGAGGTCGCCGGCGCCGGCGACGTCCGGGTCTGCGTCAGCAACGAGGACTTCGGCAGGGCCACGCCCGAGCAGGTACGGCGGATCGTCGACGACTTCGACGCCGAGCGGGTCCACGTGGTGGCGGTCGTCCGCCGCTTGGACCGCTACCTGCCCTCGCAGTGGCAGGAGCGGATCAAGGCGGGTGACCGCCGCACCTTCGAGAACTGGCTGCGAGTGGTGCTGCACGGGGACGCCTCGCGGTGGGAGCACCGCAACGTCTGGGGCGCCCACGACGTGGAGGCGCTGGTACGCCGCTGGCTGGAGGTGGTGGATCCGCAGCGCTTCACCCTCATCGTCTCCGACGACTCCGACCACAGCCTGCTGCCGCGCACCTTCGAGGCGTTGCTCGGCTTGCCGGAGGAGTTCCTGCGCCCGGTGTCGGATCGCTCTAATCGGAGCCTCAACCTGGTCGAGGCCGAGCTGGTGCGTCAGGTCAACCAGGTCTGTGCCAGCCAGGGCGTCAAGGGACCGCTCTACCGACAGCTGGTGCGCCACGGCCTGACCTCGACGTTGATCCAGTCGCCGGGCGCCGTCCCTGGCGGCAAGATCCAGCTGCCGGAGTGGGCGTTGGCAGAGGTGCGGGAGCTCAGCGACCGGCGAGCCGATGCCGTGGCCCGCCTCGGCGTACGACTGGTCGGTGATCCGGACCGGCTCCGGGTGCCCGCTGAGGTCACCGCCGGGGACCCGGACGCGACCCAGGCGAGCGTCCCTTTGTCGGCGGCGATGCAGGCGGTGGGGGAGACGCTCCGGTTGGCACTGGAGCGGGTCGCGGCGGTTCCCGCCTCGGAGGCCTGAGCGAGCGATAGCCTGGTGACAGGTTTCTTACAGACTCTAGTCAGGACCGGCCCCTAGCCTTCGGCGAGTGTCTGCTTCTGTTTCGCCCACGTCTCACCGCCCGCATGTGCTCCTCGTCGTCGGTCCGGGACGGAGCGGGACCAGCGCACTGGCCGGAGCGCTCGCGCACAGCGGCTATCACGTGCCGGCGGCGATCCAGGGCCGCAAGGCGAACCCGCGCGGCTTCTACGAGCCGCGCTGGCTGGTGAACTTCGACAAGGAGCGACTGCGCAGCGTCCGGGTCGGCACCCTCGACCCCGACCCCGGTGCGCTGGACTTCCTCCACCGGGCGATGGACCGCGAGGACGCGAAGGCGGTGCTCGCCCCCTGGATCATCGAGCAGCTCGCGAGCGGACAGCGGCTGGTGCTCAAGGATCCGCGCCTGATCTGGTTCCACCAACTGTGGGCCGAGCTCGCCGAGGAGCTCTGCTTCGACCTCGGCTTCGCGATGATGATGCGGCACCCGTCCGAGGTCTCGGCCAGCCGCAGCACCCACTACGACACCGCACACGCCCGGGCGGTGGCGGGCTGGATCAACGTCGCGCTGATGACCGAGCGACTGACCCGCGGTGACCGCCGGGCCGTGATCCACTACCCCGACCTGGTCGCCGACTGGCGCCACGAACTCGGCCGCGTCGACCGCCTGCTCGGGCTCGATCTCGAGCCGGCGATCGACCAGCGGCCGCACCCGGTGGACGAGTTCCTGGACCCGTCCCTGCGCCGCCAGCCGCACGGCTGGGGTGACCTGTCGGTGCCGGTCTGGATGCGCGACCTCGCCGACCGCACCTTCGCCGCGCTCAACACGATCGCCGGCCATGGCGAGGAGGTGGACAGCGCTGTCCTCGACGCGCTGGCGGCGGAGTACGCCGAGGCCTACGAGGCACTTGCCTCGGTGGCCCGGACCCGCTTCCAGCGGGCCAAGGGCCTGCGCGGGGCGACGAGTCTCGAACCGGCCGACGACGACCTGCCTGCGGAGCGCCGAGGCATCAGGACGCTGCTGCGGCGGCGCTGACGCTGCCCGCGCCCGACTACTCCAGCCCGTTGGCCAGGGCGGCCGCGACCGGGTCGAGCCGGCGCAGGTCGACGACGTGCCCCGTGCCGGTGCCGATCAGGGTGTCGAGAGACGCCCTCGCCACCGCCTCGGAGGCCAGCAGCGAGCCGGCCGGCTCCTCGCCGAAGGCCTTGGTCCGCATCGGGGTGCCGGTCCGCTCCGGGTTGACCACGTTGATCCGCACCCCGTCCTCGGCCCACTCGTCGGCGAGCGCCTGGGTCAGATTGACGGTGCCGGCCTTGGCCGAGGAGTAGAGGCTGTAGCCCTTGCGGCCGCGGGTGTAGGACGACGACGTGAACAGCAGCAGCGAGCCGCGGGTGGCCTTGAGGTGCGGGTGGAACTCCTGGGCGATCAGGATCGGCGCGAGGTAGTTGATCTCGGTCGCCGCCCAGATCGTCTCCTCGCTGGTCTCGACCAGGTTGCTGATCGGCAGCACGCCGGCGGTGTTCACCACGAAGTCGATCCGGCCGAACCGCTCCAGCGCGTCGGCCGCCGCGGCCACGATGTCGGCCCGCCGGGCCACGTCGGTGCCGGTCGAGGAGCGGGAGTACGACGCCACGTTCGCGCCGTACTGCTGCGCCAGCACGGCGATGTCGGCGCCGATGCCGTAGGAGCCGCCGAAGACGACCACCGTCTTGCCGGCGAGCGCCGCCCGATAGTCCGCCTCGGTGTTGTCCGGCAGCGGCTGGTGGGCGTTGAGCTGGAAGAGCTTGTCGGCGAGGTAGACGTCGATCGGCTCGGTGACCTTCATGTTCTGCTCGTCGCCGTCGACCACCCAGATCTTGGCGCCGGGGAGGTAACGCAGCACCACCGAGCAGTCGTCGGTCGCCTTGAAGTCGGGGTCCTTGTCGGCCTCGGCGTACGCCGCCTTGAGCGTGGAGGCGAGGAACGCCTGGGGCGTCTGGCCGCGGCGCAGCCGGGAGCGGTCGGGGATGTCGGCGATGGTGTTGTCATCGGCGAGCTCGATGATCGTGTCGGCGCTCGGGATCGCGACGTCGACCGCCTGGTAGCTCTCCAGCGCCTTGAAGCAGTCGCTGATGATCCGCGCGGAGAGCAGCGGCCGGACCGCGTCGTGCAGCAGCACGTGGCAGTCCTCGTCTCCTCCGGAGATCGGGCCCAGCGCGGCGAGCGCGGCCTGGGTGGTGGCGTTGCGGGTGGCGGCGCCCTCGAGGATCTTGGTGACCTTGGGGTAGCGGCCGTCGCGGGTCATCGCGTGCACCGCGTCCAGGTGGCCCGGCGTCATCATGACGATGATCTCGTCGACCTCGGGATGGGCGTCCAGGATGCCGAGGGTGTGCTCCATGATCGGCATGCCCGCGACCTTGATCAGCTGCTTGGGCAGGTCCAGCCCGACGCGGGCGCCGACACCTCCGGCCAGCAGAACGGCCACGTTGCGCAGCGTCACTTCTTCACTCCTCGTGCGATCGTCTCAAGCGTCGGGACCCCGGCAGTTTCGCACAGCGCGCCGGGCTGCCGGGGCACGCGGCCCGGGCGGGTGTGAGCCAGGACATAGCCCAAGCCGTTCCGCGGCCCGGCGAGCCCGACGTACCGTTGTCCTTGCTTGGGTTGTGAACACACCGTCTGGTACCCGTACCGGCCTCCCGCCTGGGAGGTGGTCGGCGGGACTGGAACGAAAGGTCACCGCATGTACCACCCCCACCGGGTGGGCGTCGTCGGCGCTGGACGCGTCGGCGCCGTCCTGGCAGCCGCGCTGCGCGCCGCCGGCCACGAGATCGTGGCCGGCGCCGGCGAGTCGGATGCCTCCCGCAGCCGGATCGCCGCGCTGCTGCCCGACATCCCGGTCCTCAAGCCCACCGCCGTCGCCCGCGGCTGCGACGTCCTGCTTCTGACCGTCCCCGACGACATGCTCGGCAACGTCGCCCGCTCACTGGCCGACGCGGGTGCCCTGCACGAGGGCCAGTACGTCGTCCACACCTCGGGTCGCCATGGCCTGGCGATCCTCGAGCCGGCCCTCGCGGTCGGCGCGCACCCGGTGGCGCTGCACCCCGCGATGACGTTCACCGGCACCGCCGTGGACCTGCCGCGGCTGGCGAACACGGTGTTCGGGCTCACCGCCGAGGCCCCCGAGCGGCCGCTGGCCGAGGCCCTCGTCGGTGACCTCGGTGGCCGCCCGATGTGGGTGCCGGAGGAGATGCGCACCCTCTACCACGCCGGCCTCGCGCACGGCGCCAACCACCTGGTCACGCTGGTCACCGAGGCGATGGAGATCCTCGCCGCCGCCGGTGCCGGCGGTGATGTGGCGCCGGCCGACATCCTCCGCCCGCTGCTGACCGCGGCCCTCGATAACGCCCTCGAGCATGGCGACGCTGCGCTGACCGGGCCGATCGTGCGTGGTGACATCGGCACCGTCGCGGCCCACCTGGCCGACGTCGACGCCAGCGCCCCGCAGGCGCTCGGCTCCTACGTCGCACTGGCCCGCGCCACCCTCGCCCGTGCCGTCGCCGACGGCCGGCTGGTGCCGCTGCGCGCCCACAAGATCGCCCGGCTGCTCGACCGCTACGACGCACCTGACGTTGCTCACCACGACACGCCGATCCGGGGTGCGGAAGGTCAGGTACGCCGATGAGCGGACCCGTCCTGGCCTCCACCCGGGCCGAGCTGGCCGCCCTGCTCGCCGACGCCCGTCGCGCCGGCGAGAGGGTCGGCTTCGTGGCCACCATGGGTGCGCTGCACGAGGGCCACGCCTCGCTGATGCAGGTCGCCCGCGAACGCGTCGGCGACGAGGGCAAGGTGGTGCTCAGCATCTTCGTCAACCCGCTGCAGTTCGGCGCCGGCGAGGACCTCGACCGCTACCCCCGCACCCTCGAGGCCGACCTGGCCGTTGCGGAGAAGGAGGGGGTCGACATCGTCTTCGCGCCCAGCGTCGAGGAGGTCTACCCGGGTGGGAGCCCGGCGATCACCCTCGACCCGGGCCCGCTCGGCACGATCCTCGAGGGCAGGACCCGGCCCGGCCACTTCGCCGGGATGCTGATCGTGGTGGCCAAGCTGTTCGGGTTGGTGCGCCCCGACGTCGCCGTCTTCGGCGAGAAGGACTACCAGCAGCTCGCCCTCATCCGCCGGATGGTCGACGACCTGTGCCTGGGCATCGAGGTCGTCGGCGCACCGACCCAGCGCGAGCACGACGGGCTGGCGCTCTCCAGCCGCAACCGCTACCTCGGCCCCGACGAGCGGCTCGAGGCGTTGCACCTCTCCCGGGCGCTGTTCGCGGCCCAGGAGGAGGCCCGGTACGGCGTACATGCCGCTCTGGACGCCGCCCGTGCCGAGCTGCGTCGCGCCAAGGCGGTCGACCTCGACTATCTCGTGATCACCGCCGCCGACCTGGGCGATCTTCCCGCCCAGGTGCCGGACGGCACCGAAGCCCGCATCCTGGTGGCGGCCCGCGTGGGCGCCACCCGTTTGATCGACAACCTGAGCCTCACGATCGGAGCCAGCTGATGGCTGCCCTGCGCACGATGATGACCGGCAAGATCCACCGCGCGACGGTGACCGAGGCCGACCTGCACTATGTCGGGTCGGTGACGGTCGACGAGGATCTCCTCGAGGCCGCCGACATCCTGCCCGGCGAGCTGGTCAGCATCGTCGACATCACCAACGGCGCCCGGCTGGAGACCTACACCATCGCCGGCGTGCCCGGCTCGGGCGTGATCGGCATCAACGGTGCTGCCGCCCACCTGGTGCACCCGGGCGACCTGGTGATCCTGATCGCCTACCAGCAGATGACCACCGACGAGGCGCGCGAGCTCGCGCCCCACGTCGTCCACGTCGACGGCGCCAACCGGATCGTCGCGCTCGGCAGCGACGCCGCCGAGCCGGTGCCGGGCAGCGACCAGCGGCGGGGCGACCTGGTCAGCGCCGGACAGTAGCCCACCGGTCCGCCGCCCAGGGATAGCCTGCCGCCCATGCACTCGCTCCCGGGCCGGCTCAGCGCCGGCGAGCCCGGCTGGACCGAGACCGTCGATGTCGTCATCGTCGGATCGGGCATCGCCGGCCTCACCGCCGCGCTGCGCTTGCGCGCCGACGACAGCGTCGGTCGCATCCTGGTCGTCACCAAGGACATCCTCGGCAACGGCTCGACCCAGTGGGCCCAGGGCGGCATCGCCGCGGCCCTCGGCCCCGGCGACACCCCCGACCAGCACGAGCACGACACCCTCGTGGCCGGAGCGGGCGGGTGTGACCTGGACGCCGTACACGCCCTGGTCGGGGAGGGCGCCGAAGCGGTCCGTGAGCTGATCGCCTGGGGTACGCAGTTCGACCACGACCCCGACGGCAACCTGTCGCTGACCCGCGAGGGCGGGCACCTGCGGGACCGGATCGCGCACGCCCACGGCGACGCGACCGGTGCCGAGATCCAGCGCGCCCTCAACGAGGCAGTACGCCGAGCACCCGAGATCCTGGTCTACGAGCACACGATGGTGCTCGATCTCCTGCAGGCCGAGGACGGCGGCGTGGCCGGTCTGACGGTGCACGTGGTCGGCGAGGGCGAGCGCGACGGCGTCGGCCTGGTCCGGGCGCGCGCGGTGATCCTGGCCAGCGGCGGGCTCGGCCAGGTCTTCTCCCAGACCACCAACCCGGCGGTCTCGACCGCGGACGGCATGGCGCTGGCCCTGCGGGCGGGCGCGCGGCTGCGTGACCTGGAGTTCGTCCAGTTCCACCCGACGGTGATGTATCTCGGCCCCGACTCGCGTGGCCAGCAGCCACTGATCTCCGAGGCGGTCCGCGGAGAGGGCGCGTTCCTCGTCGACTGGGAGGGGGCGAGGCTGATGGACGGCGTGCACGTGCTCGGCGACCTCGCCCCGCGCGACGTGGTCGCCAAGGCGATCATGAAGCGGATGCTGGACACCGGCCGCCCCAACATGTGGCTCGACGCCCGCCACCTCGGCCGGGCGTTCTGGGAGAAACGGTTCCCCACCATCCTGGCCTCCTGCGAGCGTCACGGCATCGACCCGGCGACCGACCTGATCCCGGTCGCGCCGGCGTGCCACTACGCCTCGGGCGGGGTGCACACCGACCTGTGGGGGCGATCCTCGATCCCGGGTCTGTATGCCACCGGTGAGGTGGCCTGCAGCGGCGTACACGGGGCCAACCGGCTCGCCTCCAACTCGCTCCTGGAGGGACTGGTCTTCTCCCGCCGGATCGCGGCCGTGCTGCCCGGCGAGCTGCGCCCCGTGGCCGAGCCGGTCACCGACCGGCGGGTGGACGGTGCCGTCAACGGCGCGGTGCGCGGGGAGCTGCAGGAGGCGATGAGCGCCTCGGCCGGCGTACTGCGCTCGGCGAGCGGGCTCACCGACGCGCTCGGTCTGCTGGAGAAGCTCGCCGGTGCGAGCACCGACGAGGTCGGACCGGACGCGTGGGAGGTGACCAACCTGGTCACCGTCGCCACCGCGCTGGCCGCCTCGGCGCTGCTGCGGGAGGAGACCCGCGGCTCGCACTGGCGCGAAGACTTCCCCGACCGCGACGACGCGCGCTGGGCGGGGCACTGCGACGTCGCCCTGGACTGCGGCCCAGGCGCCGTCGACGTCAGCGTCACCTTCACCCCTTCCCCTGCGACGGACGGACCCCGATGACCCCCTACGACGACCTGCCCGCCGGCCTCCTGCAGGAGCTGCGCTCCACCGGACTCGATCCGTGGACCCTCTACAACGAGGTCGTGCTCGCACTGCGCGAGGACCTGCCCGAGCACGGCGACGTGGACGTCACCTCGGCGGCGACCATCTCGACGGATGCCCGCGGGGAGGCGGTCTTCGCAGCTCGGCAGCCGGGCGTCATCGCCGGCCTGGCCGTGGCCGAGCTGGTCTTCCACGTCGTCCTCGGCAGCGACGTACACGTGCACGGGCGGGCTCACGACGGCACCCGCGTCCAGCCGGGCGAGGTGGTCATGACGGTGGCGGGGGCGACCCGCGGTCTGCTCACGGCCGAGCGGACAGCGCTCAACTACGCCACCCACCTCTCCGGCATCGCCACCGCCACCGCGCAGTGGGTCGACGCGCTGGCGGGCACGCACGCGAAGGTCCTGGACACCCGCAAGACGCTGCCGACGTACCGTGCGCTGCAGAAGTACGCCGTGCGCTGCGGCGGCGGGCACAACCACCGCTTCTCGCTCGCCGACATGGCGCTGGTCAAGGACAACCACGTCGTCGCCGCCGGGGGAGTGGTGCCCGCCTACCAGGCCGTGCGCGCCGCGTACCCCCACCTGCCCGTCGAGGTCGAGGTCGACTCCCTCGACCAGCTGCGCGAGCTGCTCGAGGCCGGCTGCGACCGGATCCTGCTCGACAACATGAGCTCGGAGACCATGCGCGAGGCGGTGGAGATCACCTCGGGCCGGGCGGTGCTGGAGGCCTCCGGCGGGCTGACCCTGGAGCGGGCGCGTGCGGTCGCCGAGACCGGCGTGGACTGGATCTCGGTCGGCGCGCTGACCCACTCGGTCAAGGTCTTCGACATCGGCCTGGACCTGCGCGAGGGCTGAGCCGTGTCCGCCACCCCCGCCACTCCGCTGCTGTTGTGCGCTCGCATCGGCAACTCCCACACCACCGTCGGCCTGGTCCACGCTGGAGAGGTGGCCGCCGTCTGGCGGATCGCGACGGAGGTACGCCGCACGGCCGACGAGTGGCCGGTCCTGCTGCGCGGGCTGCTGGGCGAGCGGCTGGAGGAGATCGACGGGATCGCCGTCTGCGCGACGGTCCCCGCGGTGCTGCACGCGTGGCGGGAGATGCTCGGTCGCCACTTCGCGACGGTCGCGTCGGTCGTGGTCGAGCCGGGCGTGCGCACCGGCGTACCGATCCTGATGGACAACCCCCGCGAGGTGGGCACCGACCGGATCGCCAACGCGGTCGCCGCGGCGAGGATCTACGGTGGCCCCGCGATCGTGGTCGACTTCGGTGGCACCGCCACCACCTTCGAGGTCGTCTCCGCCGAAGGACAGTACGTCGGGGGTGCCATCGCGCCCGGCCTCGAGATCTCACTGGAGGCGCTCGGCCGGCGCGGTGCGCAGCTGCGGCACGTCGAGTTGGCCCGGCCGCGCTCGGTGATCGCCAAGAACAGCATCGAGGCCATCCAGTCGGGGATGGTCTTCGGGGTGGCTGCACAGGTCGAGGGCATCGTGGCCCGGATGATTGCCACGCTCGGGGTGCCGGTCGATGAGGTGAAGGTGATCTCCACCGGTTATCTGGCCGATATCGTCACCGGTGAATGCGCGTGTTTCACCGACCATCATCCCTGGCTGACCCTGTTGGGCCTCGAACTGGTTTTCCGGCGTAATTCCTAAACTTTCCGACCCGGTCGTGGTCTTCTGCGTGAGGGCATGGTTTGATGGGGACGCAATTCTTGAAGACTGGGATTTAGAAGGGGAATTCGCATGGCGCAGAAGGTGCAGATCATTCTCGAGGACGACATCGACGGTGGTGAGGCCAGCCAGACCGTCACGTTCGCGGTCGACGGCACGACCTATGAAATCGATTTGAACGACGCCAACGCCGACAAGCTGCGCGCAGCCTTCGCGCCTTTCGTCGGCCACGCCCGCAAGGTGACCAGCGGCGCTCGCCGCGGTCGCCGTGCCGCAGCCGCGAGCGGCACGGCCAACGGTGTCAGCCCCAAGGAGATCCGCGACTGGGCCCGCTCCAACGGCTTCACCGTGCCCGAGCGCGGCCGGATCCCGGCCGATGTCCGTTCGGCTTTCGAGGCCGCCAACTAGACGCCACCTCGTTTCTGCTGGTCAATTCCGACGGCGGGTGTGCCGCAACAAGGCATGCCCGCCGTCGCGCTATTCGACCCGCGGTGCGCGCAACGTCTCCTTCGAGCCGGCTGAGGGCCGCCAGGGAAATGGCGGCGTACTGCCTGGGCGGGCCGACAGGACGGCGCTGGCCTGCTCCTGCCGCGCCGGGGTGAGACGCAGGTCATCGCCTCGCGCTTCGCCGGCCGCCTCGGCAGCCCATCCTCGCCCCGTCGCCGTACATCCTCGACAGACGCTGGTGCGGCGCAGCCGCCCGGGTGGCACCACCGTGGGTGAAATCGACGGCGGAGAGGACGTGTTCGCTGTCAGCGCACGGGAAACCTGGCTGGAGGCGGAACGCGTAGGCTGTGTGTGGGGTTGTAGACCTCGACGGATCCTTTCGCGACGCGGCCGGATCCACAGCCAAGCAAGAGGAGCGATGCGCATGTTCGAGCGGTTCACAGACCGAGCTCGCCGGGTGGTCGTGCTGGCCCAGGAAGAGGCCCGCATGCTCTCCCACAACTACATCGGCACCGAGCACATCCTGCTCGGCC
>Ga0164242_10001940_pt1 | contig 24195 bp, 22 predicted proteins | sample OricomgcompostMG_FD_108783 | JGI IMG/M metagenome (GOLD analysis project Ga0164242, IMG submission 108783) | Miracle-Growth compost microbial communities from Emeryville, California, USA - Original compost - Miracle growth compost (MG) ...
CGCGAACGCGTACATCAGCCCGTAGGCGTGGATCTCGAACGGGCCGATGCCGATGCCGTTGCTGGAAGGGCTGGGGATGGAGGCGATCACGCCGCCGAAAAGCTAGTGGTCATGGACCTCCGGCTGCCAGCTGGGGAACGGATCGGGCAGTCGCGCCCAGCTGCGCGGGCCCGCGGCGACGTCCTCCTCGCCCAGCAGGCAGGCGTCGAGAGCGGCGACGATCGCCTCCCGATCCATGCCCGAGCCGATGAAGGCGAGCTGCTGGCGCCGTTCGTCCTCGTCCCAGATCCCGAGCGGCCGCACGGTCAGCAGGCCGCCCGCCTGCGACCAGAGCGCGGCGAGGTCGGGACGGGTGGCGATCCAGAAGAAGCCCTTGGCGCGGACGACGCCGGGCCAGCCCTCCTGCAGCCGGTCCCAGAGGCGCTGCGGGTGGAAAGGCCGGTCGCTCTCGAAGACGAAGCTCGAGATCCCGTACTCCTCGGTCTCGGGGATCTCCTCGCCGCGGATCGTCGCCAGCCAGCCGGGTGCCGCCGCGGCCGCCTCGAGGTCGAAGAGCCCGGTGTCCATGACCATCCCCAGGGAGACCTCGCCGCGGGTGGCGCGGACGGTGCGGGCGCGCGGGTTGAGCTGTGAGATCAGCCCTTCGATCCGGGCCAGCTCGGCCGAGGAGGCGAGGTCGACCTTGTTGATCACGATCACGTCGGCGAACTCGACCTGGTCGACGAGCAGGTCGGCGACGGTGCGGTCGTCCTCGGGCCCGAGCGATTCGCCGCGGGCGGCGATCTCTTCGACCCCGGCGGCGTCCTCGAGGAAGGCGCCCGCGTCGACCACGGTGACCATCGTGTCGAGGCGGGCGACGTCGCCGAGCGAGCGCCCGGCCTCGTCGGCGAAGGTGAAGGTCTCGGCCACCGGCATCGGCTCGCTGATTCCGGTCGACTCGATCAGGAGGTGGTCGAAGCGGCCCTCGCGGGCGAGCCTGCCGACCTCGACCAGCAGGTCCTCGCGCAGCGTGCAGCAGATGCAGCCGTTGGTCATCTCGACCATCCGCTCCTCGACGTGGTCGATCGCCGCGTCGCCGGAGCGGACCAGCTCGGCGTCGACGTTGATCTCGCTCATGTCGTTGACGATCACCGCGACGCGGCGGCCCTCGCGATTGCGCAGGACGTGTTCGAGCAGGGTCGTCTTGCCGGCGCCGAGGAAGCCGGAGAGGACGGTGACGGGGAGGCGGTCCTCGGGCCGAAGCGGGCTCGGGGAGGCGGTGGCGGAGGCGTGCATCGGGTCCTTTCAGAAATGAGAACTTGTCTCATCAATTCCTAGCACGATCTCATTGAGAAGGAGAACAAGTCTCATTATCGTGTAGTCTCCCGCGCCATGACGAACTCAAACTCTTCCTCGCGCACTGTCCTGGCGGTCATCTTCCTCTCGATCCTCGCGGCGGTCGCCGTGGCCGGCTGCGGCGGTGGCGGCTCCTCCACCGCCGATGCAAGCTCGGGCGGGAAGATCGGCGTCGTCGGGGCCGAGAACGAGTACGCCAACGTCGCCGAACAGATCGGCGGCAAATACGCCGAAGTCTCGGCGATCATGAGCGACCCGAACACCGACCCGCACACCTTCGAGGCGAGCGCCGGTGTCGCCAAGGAGGTCTCCGGGGCCGTAGTGCTGATCGAAAACGGCGTCGGCTACGACTCCTTCATGGAAAAGATCGCCTCGGCGTCGCCGTCGGACTCACGCAAGGTGATCAACGTGCAGGAACTGCTCGGCCTGCCGGACTCCACCCCCAACCCGCACCTCTGGTACAAGCCGGAAACGATGCCCGCGGTGGCCCGGCAGCTGGTCGCCGACTTTTCCGAAATCCAGCCGGAAGACAAGTCCTACTTCGAAGCCAACCTGAAGAAGTTCGAAGCGTCGCTGGAACCCTGGCTGGAAGGCCTGGAAGAATTCGCCACCAAGTTCCCCGGCGCCGCGGTGGCCACCACCGAGCCGGTCGCCGACTACATGCTGGAAGCGGCGGGGATCGAGAACCTGACCCCGTTCAGCATGCAGGCCGACATCATGAATGACACCGACCCGGCTCCCCAGGCCGTCTCCCAGCAGGAAGGCTTCTTCAGCCAGAAGGAAGCCGACGCCTTCGTGTACAACCAGCAGGTGACCGACTCGATCACCGAAAAGTTCCTCGAATCGGCGGCGGCCAACGATGTGCCCGTGGTCGGCGTCTACGAGACGATGCCGCCGGAATTCACCTACCAGCAGTGGATGGAAGCGGAGCTGAAGGCGCTCGAAGAAGCGGTCGGCAACGGCAAGTCGACGGAAAAGCTCTAGTCGGATGAGCGGCCCACGGTGAGCGGAGCGGTGCTGTCGGTCGAGGAGCTCGGCGTCCGGATCGCCGGACGCCAGGTCCTCGACCGGGTCGACTTCCAGGTCGGCCCGGGGGAGTTCACCGGGCTGATCGGCTCCAACGGGGCCGGCAAGACGACCCTCTTCCGGGCGATCCTGGGGCTGCAGCGGCCGACCTCGGGCCAGGTCCTGCTCGAGGGCAAGCCACGCTCGCGGCGCGGCGGCGCGATCGGCTACGTGCCGCAGAAGTTCCTGCTCGACCCCGACCTGCCGCTGCGGGGGCGCGACCTGGTCGCGCTCGGGCTCGACCCGGGGCGACTCGGGTTCCCGACCCGGCGCCGCCAGCGGCAGGAGGCGGTCGAGGCGGCACTCGCCGCGGTCGACGCCGAGTCCTTCGCCGACACCCGCGTGGGACGGCTCTCCGGTGGCGAGCAGCAGCGGATCCTGATCGCCCACGCGCTGATCTCGCGGCCGCGGCTGCTGCTCGCCGACGAGCCGCTCGCCAACCTCGACCTGCGGAGCGCCCAGGAGGTCGTCGCGCTGCTGGCCCGGGTCTGCCGCGAGCAGGGGGTCGCGGTGCTGATCTCGGCGCACGAGATCAACCCCCTGCTGCCGGTGATGGACCGGGTCGTCTACCTGGCCAACGGGCGCGCCGCCAGCGGCACCAGCGAGGAGGTGATCCGGCCCGACGTCCTCAGCCGCCTCTACGGCCACCACGTCGACGTGATCGACGTCCACGGGCGGGTCCTGATCGTCGCCGGCGCGGGCCCCGATGCCGACATGAGCGGCTGCGAGGAGACGGTCTCCCACGACGGCGTCGCCGGTGAGGTGATCCGATGAGCGTCGCCGCCGGCTTCCTCGAACCGCTCTTCGCCGAGGGCTTCTTCGAAAACGAAGCGGTGCACGTGGCGCTCGCGGTCGGCACCGCGGTGGCGATCGTCGCCGCCGTGGTCGGCGTCTTCACCGTGATGCGCGGCCAGTCCTTCGCCGGCGAGTCGCTCGGCGACATCGGCACCACCGGTGGGTCGGCGGCTTCCCTGGTCGGGGTCGGGCCGCTCGCCGGCTTCGTCGTCGTCGACGTGCTCGCCGCCGCGGCGATGGAGCTGATCGGCGTGCAGCGGGTCCGCGGTCGCGACCTCGCCACCGGGATCGTGCTCGGCGCCGCGATCGGCCTCTCCGCCCTCTTCCTCTACCTCGACACCACCCACGGCAGCGGCAACGGCTCGACCGTGACGATCCTCTTCGGCTCGATCTTCGCGATCTCCAGCTCGACGATCCCGGCCGTGGTCGCCCTGGCGCTCGTCTCGGTCGCCCTGATCGCGGCGCTCTACCGTCCGCTCCTGCTGAGCACGGTCAGCCCGGAGATCGCGGCGGCGCGGGGGATCCCGGTGCGCCTGGTCGGCGCCGTCTACCTGCTCACCCTGGCGCTGGCGACGGCGCTCGCCGCGATCACGATCGGGACGATCCTCTCGACCGCGCTCCTGATCGGCCCCGCCGCGGCCGCCCTGCGGCTGACGACGCGGCCCCTGCGCGCGATGCTGGCGGCGACCGGGTTCGGCATCGCCGCGGTCTGGATCGGCATCGTCCTCGCCTACGACAGCTACTACTGGCCGCCCCACGAACACGGCTGGCCGGTCAGCTTCTTCGTCGTCGCGCTGGTCTTCGTGACCTACCTGCTGTCGGGGCTGCCGGGGCTTCGCGATCGCCGCCGCTTGCGGGTCCTCGACCGCGCCGAGCCCGTCGCCGTGGAGCCCTGAGCCGTGTTCACCGGCTTCATGGTCAACGCCTGGGAGGTGGCGACGATCGTCGCCGTGGTCGCCGGCGTGGTCGGCTTCTTCACCGTCCTGCGCGGCTCGGCGTTCGCCGCCCACGCGATCCCCAACGGCTCCTTCGCGGGCGCGGCGGGCGCCTCTCTGGTCGGCCTCAGCACGCTGTTCGGCCTCGGCGTCTTCGCCTTCCTCAGCGCGCTTGGGATCGGCCTGCTCGGTCGCCGCGGCCGGCACGACGCGGTCACCGCGCTGATGCTGGCGACGATGCTCGCGTTGGGGTCGCTGTTCGTCAGCTTCAGCAGCGAATACGCCCCCGAGCTCTACTCGCTGCTCTTCGGCGAGGTGCTCGGGATCAGCACCAACGCGGTGCTGCCGACGCTCGTGCTCGGCGCCCTCTGCCTGCTTGCGGTCGCCGTCCTCTACCGCCCGCTGATGCTCTCCTCGGCGTTGCCCGAGGTGGGCGAGGCGCGCGGGGTCAGCGCCTTCGCGATGGAGCTCTGCTTCCTCGGCGTGCTGGCGTTGGCGACCGCGATGACCGTGCCGGTCGTCGGCACCCTGCTGATCTTCAGCCTGATGATCGGTGCCCCGGCGGCGGCCCGCTCGTTCACCGACCGGCCGTGGGTCGCGATGGCCCTCTCGGTGGCGATCGCGCTGCTCGTCGTCTGGTTCGCAATCGCGGCCTCCTACGAAACCGAATGGCCGGTCGGCTTCTTCGTCGGCACGGCCGGCGCCGCGGTCTTCGTCGTCGGCCGGATCTGGGCCTACGCGCGGCAGCGAGGGGGATTCGGGCGCGGCCGCGCCCGCCTGGCCGTGGAGGCCGGGGTGGAGGGGCTTTAGAATCGGTGTCGATGAGTACCGCGACGAAAGCCGACTGGGCCGAGCAGGCGCGCAGCGCCCTGAGCGGCGCCGGCTACCGACGCGGCGGCGCCCGGGCCGCCGTGATCGAGGCGCTCTCCGAGCAGGACTGCGCGATCACCGCGCTGGAGCTGGAGGAGAAGCTGCGCCGCCGCGACGAGGGTGTCGGGCGGGCCAGCATCTACCGCGCCCTCGAGCAGCTCGAGCAGCTGGGGCTGTTGCAGCGGCTCGAGGTCTGTCGCGGCACCGCCGGCTACGAGCGGGTGGAACCCGACGGTGAGCATCACCACCACGCGATCTGCCGCGAGTGCGGCCGGCTGATCCCCTTCGAGGACCCCTCCCTGGAGCGCGCGATCGAGAAGGTCGCCGGGCGGATGAGCTTCGACGTCGCCGAGCACGACGTCGTGCTGCGCGGCGTCTGCGAGCGCTGCGAGTAGTCCCCGGCGCGGCGTTCCGCTACGGTCTGGGACGCACCCGACCGTGCCGGAGACGTGCACCGAGAGGGGGCGCAGTGCGCGCGCGGCCGGACCTGGCTATTATTCCCCAGCCGCGTGGGCCGAGCCCGCGCTTTTTTTCGCCATGAAGACCTTTGTAGCCACAGCCGAGAACCGCCAGCGAGACTGGTACGTCGTCGACGCCGAGGGGATGACCCTCGGCCGCCTGGCCACGCAGATCGCCGATCTGCTGCGCGGCAAGCGGAAGCCGACCTACACCCCGCACGTCGACACCGGCGACTTCGTCGTCGTCGTCAACGCGGAGAAGATCCGGGTCACCGGCGACAAGCTCAACCAGAAGACCTACTGGCGCCACAGTGGCTACCCGGGTGGGATCAAGTCCCGCAGCCTGCAGGAGATGCTGGACCGTCGCCCCGAGGAAGTCATCCGCAAGGCCGTCAAGGGGATGCTGCCGCGCAATCGGCTCGCCCGCCAGCAGCTGACCAAGCTGAAGGTGTACGCCGGCCCCGAGCACCCGCACGAGGCCCAGCAGCCGAAACCGATGGAGATCCGAAACTAGATGTCTGACGAGACGAACGAGACTTCAGAGCAGCGTCCGGAGGAGACCTCCGAGGACGCCGCCGCCGCCCCCGTCGCCGAAGAGAACGGCGCCGACGCGCAGCCGGTCGACGAGGCCGCCGCCGCGGGTAGCGAGGGCGACAACCCGGCCGACGAGCCCCAGCGCGAGGAGGAGCCCGCCGAGGCTCCGTCCGCCGCCGCCGAGGAGGCTCCCGAGGAGCCCGCCGAGGAGCGTCCCGCTCCGGAGGCGAAAAAAGAGGACAAGAAAGACGTCATCCCCGGCGCCGACCTGGAGCCGATCGCGCTCGAGCCCGAGGCTCCCGAGCTGTCGGCCGAGGAGCGTGCCCGCCTCGAAGCCGAGGAAGAGGAGAAACGCAATCGCGAGGCCGCCCTGGCCGCCGCCGAGAGCGACACCGCGGTCGCCGACCGCGCGCCGGCCAAAATGGCCTCCGGCGCCCGCTTCCTCGCCACCGGCAAGCGCAAGACCTCGATCGCCCGCGTCATCGTCATGCCGGGCGACGGCAAATTCACGATCAACGGTCGTGAGATCAACGAGTTCTTCCCCCGTCCCCTGCACCAGACGACCGCCCGTCAGCCGCTCACCGTGACCGGCTACGAGGGCAACGTCGACGTCCGCGTCCGCGTCCACGGCGGCGGCATCTCCGGCCAGGCCGGGGCGGTCCGCCACGGCATCGCCCGGGCGCTGACCAAAATCGACGAGGAGCTGCGCGGCGACCTCAAGCGCCGCGGCTTCCTCACGCGCGACGCGCGGGTCAAGGAGCGGCGCAAGGCCGGCTTCAAGAAGGCCCGTAAGAAGCCGCAGTTCAGCAAGCGCTGATCCGGCTGTCTTCGCTCTTTCCGCATTAGGCTCCCACGGGTGGCTGCTGACGCGAGCAGGAAGCTGTTCGGGACCGACGGCGTCCGTGGCGAGGCCGGCACCTTCCTCACCGCCGAGCTGGCGACCTTGCTCGGGCATGCCGCGACCGCCTCGCTCGAGGCGGAGCGCCCGCGCGTCCTGATCGTCCGCGACACCCGCGAGTCGGGCCCGATGCTGGAGGCGGCGCTGGCCGCCGGGATCGCCGCGGCGGGTGGCGACGCGCTGCTCGCCGGCGTCCTGCCGACCCCGGCGGCGGCGATCCTCGTGCGTCGGCTCGGCCTCGACCTGGCGGCGGTCGTCAGCGCCTCCCACAACCCTTACCGCGACAACGGGATCAAGTTCTTCTCCGCCGCCGGGACGAAGCTCTCGGACGAGGACGAGGCGCGGATCGAGGCGCTGATGGAGGGTGGTGGAGGGCGGGTACCGACGCCGGGTGACGGGCCGCCCGCGGCCGAGCACCCGGGGCGGATCGAAGAGCTGAACGGGGGCGAGGACGACTACGTGCGCGAGCTCGCCGCCGCCTTCCAGATCGACCTCTCAGGCCGCAAGGTGCTGCTCGACTGCGCTCACGGTGCCACCTACCGCGTCGCCCCGCGGATCTTCGAACGGCTCGGCGCCGAGGTCGAGGCGATCGGCGTCGAACCCGACGGCCGCAACATCAACGATGGCGTCGGCTCGACCCACGTCGCCACGCTGGCCGAGCGGATCGTCGCCTCCGACGCTGAGATCGGCTTCGCCTTCGACGGCGACGGCGACCGCGTGCTGGCGGTCGACGCCGAGGGCAAGGTTCACGACGGCGACGAGCTGATCGCGCTCGCCGCGCGCGGCATGGCGGCACGCGGGGAGCTCGGCGACGGCGGCGTCGTGGTCACCGTGATGACCAACTTCGGCTTCCACCAGGCGATGACGGAGGCCGGGATCGAGGTCGCGATCACCCAGGTCGGCGACCGCTACGTGATCGACGAGATGCTGCGCCGCGAGTGGAAGCTCGGCGGCGAGCAGTCCGGCCACATCATCGCCTCCGACATCGTCGCCACCGGCGACGGGACCGCCGCGGCGCTGCTGACGATGCGGGAACTCGGCGACTCGGCGCTCGCCGACGCGCCCGCGATGGACAAGCTTCCGCAGCGCCTCGTCAACGTGAAGGTCGCCGATCGCGAGAGCCTCGCCAGCGCGGTCGCCGTCTGGGACCAGGTCGGCAAGGAGAACGTCGCCCTCGAGGGCCGCGGCCGCGTCCTCCTCCGCCCCTCCGGCACCGAGCCCCTGGTCCGCGTGATGGTCGAGGCCCCCGAGGCCGACGAGGCCGACGCCGTCTGCGACCGCCTCGTGGCGCTGGTCGAGCAAGAGCTGGGCTAGGTGATTGATTCCACGGCGCCGGGCTAACCGGCAGCCCGTGGCGCCCGTGCTTCGTGGCGGTTGCACCCGTCCGAGATGCGTCCCGGGCGTCTCGTGGCGGCCCGGGCAGGCTGTGGCCGCCACGAGACGCCCGGGACGCGAGGGAGGTCAAGGGAACGTCACAGGGACGGTACGACCTCCGCCCTTCCGTCACAGGTCCTCATGCCTTCCGTGACGCACGGGAGGGGCATCTGGGACGTGTGTCGAGTTTCCGTTGCCATGGAACGGAAACTAAACACACACCTTCTTGACCGGCCGTAGGGGCATGAGGACCCGTGACGTCCCATGAGTCTTCGTCACGGGACCTGCGCACTTCGTGGCATCTCCCGCCCCTCCACCCGGCGCTCGTCACGAAGCCGTGACTCTCTCCCAGCACCCCCGGCCATCTCGACCACGACCACAGCCTGCCAGGGTCGTGGTCGAGATGGCCGCGTCCCTTGTCCGTCCCTTTCCCACCCCTCGCAGCCCCGGGCGCCGGCTTCAGCTGGCCTCGACCCCGTGGAATCGATCATCCAGCCCCGCGCTCGAGCGGGTGCTGAACGTCACATTCGATTGTGCGGTACGCGACTAGTATCGCCAGCGTGGCGAGGCTCGATATCACGGCGGTGATCGGTGGGAGGAGCGTTTCGCGGGGGGAGGTGCTCGAGTGGGAGGGGCGGCGGGCCGCGATCGTCTTCGGGAAGCTCGGGATGGGGGCGCCGCCCGACGATCCGGTGGCGTGGCGGAAGGCGCTCGTCGTCAGGAAGCTCGAACTGGGGCACGCGGAGATCGAACGGCGGTTGGGACGGCAGATGGCGATCGCGGCGCGGTCCAGCCAGGTGATGACGGCGCTCTCGCGGGGCAGGCGGCGGCTCTGCACGGTCGAGCTGCGCGGCGAGGGCGGGTCGGCCGAGGCCGTGCCGGGCTTCTACAGGGCGGCGATGGACTCGGGCGACGAGGCGCCGTTGCTCGCCGCCTCACCCGACCACTGGCTGCTCGCCAGGCGCGCCGACGGGATCCAGCGGGTGATCGAGACGACCGGCGGGTCACCGCTCGCCTCGCGGATCTTGCTCGACGAGAGCGAGGTCGGGCCGGTCGAGACGCCGGCCGACCCGAGCTTCCCGGTCCAATGGTTGGCGATCGGACGCGCCCGGCTCGGCGGGCCGCCCTCCGGAGCGCTCCGCCACCAGTTCCGCGACGAGCCCGGTGGCGGCTTCACCGCCCGCCTGACGATCGAGTTCCCCGGGGCGACCCCCAGGCGGCTCGTCGACGCCCACCGCCTGCACCTCGCCTGCGAGTTCTCGAACTGGATCGAAGCGGCAGCCGCGTCCCAGGCTCAAGGTCCGGGCATGTCGGGCCGAGAAGGTCTCTAACCTCTCTTCCCTTCTTATGTGCGGCATCGTCGGATACGTGGGCAAGCGCCCCTGCGAGGAGCTCCTGCTCCAAGGGCTGGAAAAGCTCGAATACCGAGGCTATGACTCGGCGGGCATCAGCCTGCTCGAGGATGGGGCGGTGGAGTCGGTGCACGCGGTCGGCAACCTCGCCAACTTGCGGGCCGCGGTCGAGCGGGCCGCCAACGGGAACGGCAGCCTGGCCCCGGCGGAGACGGGGATCGCGCACACCCGCTGGGCCACGCACGGCCGGGTCACCGAGGCGAACGCGCATCCGCACGACGACAGCACCGGCAAGGTCCACATCGTCCTCAACGGGATCGTCGAGAACCACGCCGAGCTGCGCCGCCGGCTGATCGCCGAAGGCGAGGACTTCAGCTCGGAGACCGATGCCGAGGTGGTCGCCCACCTGATCGCCCGTCACTACGACGGTGATCTCGCCGCCGCCACCCGTGCCGCCTACGCCGAGCTGCGCGGCCACTACGCCTTCGTCGCCATGCACGCCGACGAGCCGAACCGCCTGCTCGGCGCGCGCAAGGAGTGCCCGCTGGTCGCCGGCGTCGGCGAGGGCGAGACCTACCTCGCCTCGGCGATCCCCGCCTTCCTCGCCGACACCCGCGTCGCGGTGCCGATCGAAAACGACGAGATCGTCGAAATCGAAGCCGACGGGGTGCGGATCACCGATGCCGACGGCAACCCGATCGAGCGCGCCTCCGAAGAGGTGACCTGGGACGCCGAAGCCGCCGAGAAGGGCGGCTACGAGACCTACATGCTGAAGGAGATCCACGAACAGGCCGACGCGGTCGCCGAGACGATCACCGATCGCCTACCCGAGGTCGACGGCGTCGACCTCTCCGACGTCGACCTCGCCGACGAGTTCCTCGCGGGCGTCGGCCGGATCGTCATCGTCGCCTGCGGGACCAGTTATCACGCCGGGCTGATCGGCCGCTACGCGATCGAGGAATGGGCGCGGGTGCCGGTCGAAATGGACATCGCCTCCGAGTACCGCTACCGCAACCCGGTGGTCGGCGAGGGCGACCTCGTCATCGGCATCACCCAGTCCGGCGAGACCGCCGACACGCTCGCCGCGATGCGGCTCGCGCGCGAGGCCGGGGCCAAGGTCCTCGCCGTCACCAACATCATGGGCAGCCAGGCGACCCGCGACGCCGACGCCGTCCTCTACACCCGCGCCGGCCTCGAGATCGGCGTCGCCGCGACCAAGACCTTCCTCGCCCAGGTGGCGGCGATGTACCTGCTCGGGCTGCGGATCGCGCAGCTGCGTGGGACGCTCTCCGGGGAGCGCCTCGAAGAGCTGGTCGCCGAGCTGAAGGCGCTGCCGATCAAGATCGACGAGACGCTGGAGAACTCCGCCGCCGCCGTCGGCAAGGTCGCCGAGGCCCACGCCGAGCGGGAGTTCTTCCTCTACCTGGGGCGCCACATCGGCCTGCCGACCGCGCTCGAGGGGGCGCTGAAGCTGAAGGAGATCTCCTATATCCCGACCGACGCCTACGCGGCTGGGGAGATGAAGCACGGGCCGATCGCGCTGCTCGACGAGTCGACCCCGGTCGTCTGCATCGCCACCGACAGCCCGGTGCTGGAGAAGGTGCTGTCCAACGTCGAGGAGGTGCGCGCCCGCGGCGCCGACACGATCGCGATCGCCACCGAGGGCTCCGACCGCGCCGCCGAGGTCGCCGACTCGACCATCTACATCTCGCGCAGCGACTGGATCCTGCAGCCGATCCTTGCCGTCCTGCCGCTGCAGCTGCTCGCCTACGACATCGCCAAAGCGCGGGGTCTGAACGTCGATCAGCCGCGCAATCTGGCGAAGACCGTAACCGTCGAGTAATCCGATCCGCTCCCGGCCTTGGTATCAACCGGGCATGCGCGTTCACCGGAAAGCCCCCGTCCTCGTCCTCTCAAGCGTCGTGGCCGTCATCGCCGCGGCACTCGCCGTCGCCGGCTGCGGCGGCGGCAGCTCCGGCGGAGGCGGCGGCGAACCGGCCGAATTCGCCGCCCCCGAATCGGTCGTCTACGTCGAAGCGAACCTCTCGCCGGAAGCGAAGGTGAGCGAAGAGATCGACGAACTGACGCAGAAGGTCTTCAGCATCGACAGCATCGGCCAGTTCGCCGGCGAAGAACTGGAAAAACTCGCCGCGGCGGAAGACGAAAAGTTCGACTTCGACGAAGAGGTGCAGCCCTGGCTGGGTGAAAAGGCCGGCCTCTTCCTCAAGGAAGCGCGCGGGGACAACTTCACCGGCGGCGGCTTCGTGATCGAAACGACGAACTCCGGCGAAGCCGAAGAATTCCTCGAAAAGCTGACCAAGGAAAGCTCCGAAGAACAGGAAGAAGGCGAATTCGAAGGCGCCAAGTACTGGGTCAACGGCGAAGGCGCGGCGGTCGGCGTGATCGGCGACTACCTTGCCTACGGGGAAACCAAGGCCTACTTCGAAGAAATGGTCGAAAATTCCGAAGGCGGCGAAGGCCTCGCCGAATCGGAAAAGTTCAAGACGGCGATGGAAGCGGCGCCCGAAGACGGGGTCGGCCGCGTCTACGTCGACCTCGGCGCCGCGATCCAGAACGTCGACGCCGAAACCAAGGCCGGCTTCGCCCTGCTGCAGATCGAACCGCAGAAATCGACCCTGGTCGGCACGATCGTCCCCGGCGCCGAACAGGTGGAGCTCGACGTGACCACCGATCTCGGCAAGGGCACGGTGCAGAGCGGCGACGCCTCGAAGCTGCTCGAATCGATGCCGGCGACCGCGGTGCTCGGCTTCGCCGCCCCGGCCTTCGGCAAGAGCTTCAGCGAAGGCATCCACGGCTTCAGCGAAACCGGCATCCCCGGGCAGTTCGAACCGGGCGAACTGGAAGCGGCGCTGGAACAGATCGGCATCAACCTCGAATCGCTGGGCGAAAATCTCGGTGACGCGGGCGGCTTCGTCGAAGGGACCGGGATCGGCGACATCGGCGGCGCGATGGTGATCGAAACGAAGAACGCGGCCGAAGCGCAGCAGCTGATCGGCGGCATCGGCCTGGTCCTGCAGGCGACCGGGACCAAAGGAGTCACCGCGACAAACGGCGAAATCAGCGGCTTCTCGGTGCGCTCGAAGAGCCTCGGGGGACAGCCGCTGATCGTCGGCTCGGCGGGCGAGAAGATCGTCATCGCCTACGGCGCGAAGGCGGCGGCACGGGCGCTGAAATCGGGCACCAAGGCGCTCGGCTCGACCGCCGACTTCGAAGCGGCGAAGGGGGCCCTCGGCTCGACCCCGATCAGCCTCTTCATCGAGGGGCGGCCCGGGCTGGAGCTGCTCGAAGAAGCGCTGTCGCCGGAAGAAGCGGAAAAGCTGGCGAGCGCCCGGCCCTACCTGGAAAAGATCGCCTACGCCGCCGTCGGCTCGGAAAAGAAAGGCCAGACGACGACCGCGAAGGTGATCGTCGGCCTCTCCAAGTAGCTCCGCCGCACGAGTAGGCTCGTGGCCATGGAACCGTGGCTGCGAGGTCTCTACGACGCCGAGGGGATGCGGGCGGTCGACCGCTGGGCGATCTCCGACCAGGGGGTCGACTCGCTGACGCTGATGGAGGCCGCCGGGGCGGCGGTCGCCGAGGCGGTGGCGGGGCGGGCGCCCGCGGGCCCCGTGCGGGTCGTCTGCGGCAAGGGCAACAACGGCGGCGACGGGCTGGTCGCGGCGCGGCTCCTGAGCGGGATGGGCTTCACGGTCGAGGTGCTGCTGCTCTGGCCCGCCGACGAGCTGAGCGCCGACGCGACGGCCAACCTGCGCCGGCTCGAGCCGGCGACGATCTTCGAGGTCGACGGCGACGTCGCGACCCGGCTCGAGGGCTCCGGCGCGGTCGTCGACGCGATCTTCGGCACCGGCTTCTCCGGCGCCCCGCGTGAGCCCGCGGCGGCGGCGATCGAGGCGATCGGCGCGGCCCGTGAGGGCGGCGCGGCGGTGGTCGCCTGCGACGTCGCCTCCGGGGTCGACGCCGCGACCGGCGAGATCGCCGGGGCGGCGGTCGAGGCCGACGTCACCGTCACCTTCCACGGCGCCAAGGTCGGCCAGTACGTCGCCCCCGGCAAGTGGGCGACCGGGGAGATGGTCGTCGCCCCGATCGGGGTCCCGGCGGGCGCGCCGGAGCCCGCCGCGGTCGGCGTGATCGAGACGGCGGTGCTCGGTCTCCTGCCCCGGCGCGGCTCGCGCTCGACCAAGTTCAGCTCCGGTCAGGTGACGATCGCGGGTGGCTCGCGCGGGCTGACCGGCGCGGTGCGGATGTCCTCGACCGCGGCGATCCGCGCCGGCGCGGGGTACGCGACGGTCGCCGTCCCCGCCGACCTCGAGCCGATCTTCGAAGCGGCCGAGGTCGAGGTGATGTCGAGGGGGATCGGCGCGACGCCGGGGCGGCTCGGGCTCGAGGCGGCCGACGACGTCCTCGTCGCCTTCGAGCGGGCCGCGGGCGGGGTGCTCGGCCCGGGCCTCGGCCGCGACGCGGACTCGCTGGCGCTGGCCCGCGAGGTGGCGCCGCGGATCGAGGCGCCGCTGGTGATCGACGCCGACGGCCTGAACGCCTTCGCCGGGCAGCTCGACCGGCTCGCCGCCCGCCGCGCGCCGACCGTGCTGACCCCGCACGCGGGGGAGCTCGGCCGGCTGCTCGAGCGCGACTCGGGAGAGATCGGCGAGCGCCGGCTCGCCGCCGCCCGTGAGGCGGCCGCCTGGAGCGGCGCCATCGTCGTCCTCAAGGGCGACGACACGATCGTCACCGACGGCCGGCGCGTCGCCGTCAACGCGGTCGCGGCGCCCGGGCTGGCGACGGCGGGCAGCGGTGACGTGCTCTCGGGGATGACCGCGGCGCTCCTCGCCCGCGGCCTCGAGCCTTTCGCGGCGGCCTGCGCCGCGGTCCTCGCCCACGCCCGCGCGGGGCGGGAGGCGGCGCGCCGCGTCGGCCTGGTCGAGTCGGTGATCGCCACCGACGTGATCGCCGCGATCCCGGCGGGGCTGCGGCCCGACGACCGGGTCGAATAGTCTCGCCCGCGATGAAGACCGCCGCCGAGATCATGGATCGCGATGCCCCCAGCGTCGGCCCGGACGACGACGCGCGCACCGCGATCGACCTGCTCTCGAAGACCGACCAGGGCGCCGTCGCGGTCGTCGACGAGGGCCGCGAGGTGGTCGGCATCGTCAGCGAGTCCGACCTGATCCTCGCCGACGAGCAGTCCGATCTGCACCTGCCGCACTACCTCAACATCATGGGCGGGATCGTCTTCATCGGCTCGATGAAGGGCTTCGAGAAGCGGCTCGAAAAAGCCTTCGCGACCAAAGTGTCGGAGCTGATGACCGCCGACCCGATCGTCGTCCACACCTACGAGGCCGCCGACCGCGTGGCGAAGAAGATCGCCGACCATCACCACAACCACCTGCCGGTGGTCGACGACGAGGGGCGGCTGGCGGGCATGGTCACCCGCGCCGACGCGCTCGCCGCGGTCGTCGACGACCTCGACGCCGACGAGGGCTAGCCGTGGAGCGGGCGGTCGCCCGGATCGACCTCGGTGCCGTGCGCGCCAACTGCGAGCGGCTGCGGGCCGAGCTGGGGGAGGCGCGGCTCTGTGCGGTGGTGAAGGCCGACGGCTACGGCCACGGGGCGGTCGCGGTCGCGGGAGCGGCGGTCGCCGGCGGCGCGAGCGCGCTGGCGGTGGCGACGGCGGGTGAGGCGGCGACGATCGCCGCCGCCGACCTCGGTGCCGACCTGCTCACGCTCGGCTCGCTCACCGAGGCCGAGGTCGACGTCGCGCTCGCCGTCGGCTCCGACCTCAGCGTCTGGACCGAGGGCTTCCGCGTCCTGGTCGCCGCCCGCGCCCGCGCCGCCGGGCGCCCCGCCCGTGTCCACCTCAAGCACGACAGCGGCATGGGGCGGCTGGGGACCTTCGACGGTGCCGACGTGGTGGCGCTCGCCCGCGCGGTCGCCGCCGATCCCGACCTCGAGCTGGCCGGCGTCTGGACCCACTTCGCCACCGCCGACGAACCCGACGACGATGAGGGGTACTTCTTCGAGCAGCTCGACCGCTTCGAGCCGGTCGCCGCCGCGATCCGCGCCGAGCATCCCGGCGTCACGGTCCACGCCGCCAACAGCGCCGCCGTCTTCCGCTCCGCCCGCTCGCACTTCGACATGGCCCGCTGCGGGGTGGCGATCTACGGCCTCGATCCGTTCCAGGACGATCCGCGTTCGCGCGGCCTCGGGCCGGTGCTGTCGCTGCGCTCCTACGTCGCCGCGGTGAAGCGCTTCCCGGCCGGGCAGAGCGCCGGCTACGGGCGCCGCTGGCGCGCGGGCGAGGACACCTGGGTCGGCGTCGTCCCGCTCGGCTACGGCGACGGCGTGCGGCGGGCGCTGACCAACGACTGCGACGTCCTCGTCGGCGGCCGCCGCCACCCGCTGGTCGGGACCGTCTCGATGGACAACCTGACGATCGACCTCGGCCCCGAGACCGACGTGGAGCCCGGGGCGGAGGCGGTCCTGATCGGCCGCCAGGGTGAGGAGGAGATCCGCGCCGAGGAGCTCGCCGCCCGCCTGGCGACGATCAACTACGAGATCACCTGCGGGATCACCTCCCGCGTCCCCCGGGCGGCGGAGGCGGCCGCGTGAGCCTCGCCGACGACCTCCGCGCCGCGCCTCTCCCGCGGGCGGCGATCGCCGCGCTCGGCGGGGGGGAGGGCGTCTGGATCGCCGGCGGGGCGGTCCGCGACGCCGCCCTCGGCCGCCCGGTCGCCGACCTCGACCTCGCCGTCGCCGGTGACCCCGGCACGGTCGCCAAGGCGCTCGCGGGGGAGCTCGGCGAGCATGCCTTCGAGCTCTCCGCCGAGTTCGGCACCTGGCGCGTCGTCGCCCCCTCGCGCGGCTGGCAGGTCGACGTCACCGTCCTGCGCGGTGAGACGATCGAGGCGGACCTCGCGGCGCGCGACTTCACCGTCGGGGCGACCGCCGTGCCGCTGGTCGCCGGCGAGGCGATCGACCCCTTCGAGGGTCTCGCCGACCTCGAACGCGGCGTCCTCCGCGCGGTCGGCCCGCGGACCTTCGAGGAGGACCCGCTGCGCCTCCTGCGCGCCGCCCGGCTCGCCTCGCAGCTGAGCCTGACGATCGACGCCGGGACCGTCGCCCTCGCCCACGACAGCGCCGGCCGCGCCGCCGAGCCGGCCGGCGAGCGCCAGTTGGCCGAGCTGCGTCAGCTGCTCGGCGGTCCCGACCCGCTCGGCGGCCTGCGGCTCCTCGACGAGCTGCGGATCACCGCCGTCGTCCTCCCCGAGCTGGAGGAGACCAAAGGCGTCGGCCAGGGCCCCAACCATCACCTCGACGTCCACGGGCACACGCTCGAGGTGCTCGAGCACACGCTCGACATCGAGGCGAACCTGGCCCGCTACGTCGGCGAGGAGCGGGCCGAGGAGGCCGCCGCCTACCTCGCCGAGCCGCTCGCCGACGAGATGGACCGCGCCACCGCGCTGCGCTTCGGCGCCCTCCTCCACGACATCGCCAAGCCCGCCACCCGGGCCGAGGTCGACGGCTTCGTCGGCTTTCGCGGCCACGACGTGGTCGGGGCGGAAACGATCGCCGAGATCATGGGACGGCTGCGCGCCTCGCGCAGGCTGACCCGCTACCTGCAGGCGCTGACGCGCGAGCACCTGCGGCTCGGCTTCATGATCAAAGACGCGCCGCTGCCGCCGCGCCGCGTCCACGAATACCTGCGCGCCACCGAACCGGTGACGATCGACGTCACGCTGCTGACCGTCGCCGACCGCCTGGCGGCGCGCGGGGCGGGGCCGATCGCCCGCCCGGAGATGGTGCAAGCGCACCTCGACCTGGCCCGTGAGATGGTCGCGGCGGGCCTCGACTGGCACCGCGAGGGGCCGCCGGAGCCGCTCCTGCGGGGCGACGAGATCGCCGCCGAGCTCGGCGTCGAGGGCCCGGCGATCGGCGAGAAGCTGGCCGAGCTGGAGGCCGCCCAGTACGCCGGCGAGGTGACCGACCGGGCCGGCGCACTCGGCTTGTTGCGCGGTTGAGATACGCTGCACGGCCGCATGGCAAAAGAGGAAAAGATCGAAATGGAGGGAGAGATCACCGAGGCTCTCCCCAACACGATGTTCCGGGTCAAACTCGACAACGGCCACGATGTGCTCGGTCACATCTCCGGCAAGATGCGCCGTCACTACATCCGCATCCTCCCGGGCGACCGCGTGAAGATCGAGTTGAGCCCCTACGACCTCGACCGAGGCCGCATCACCTACCGCTACAAATAGCCGTCTGACCGTGTCCTCGGTCGCTCGGCTCGGGTCACGCACTGGAGTGCGCTCCCCTCGCCTCGCTTTCCTGCGTCCTTGTCAGACGTCAATTTGAAGCGGTAGGTCGGACTTGGACCGTTCTGCCCCCTACGCGGTGCGGGGCGCGGTCGACCTGCGTTAACTGCCACCCGACGCGGTCGACCTCCGTTATCAATGGGTTTACGCAGGTCGACCGCACTGCTGGGCGCCTAACGAAGGACGACCACGGTGTCCGGCACGGGGTCGGCCAACTCGGCGACGAGCGCCGACCAGGCGAACTCGCGGGCGCCCAGGCCGCGGCCGTCCCTCGGGTCGTAGTACTCGCGCAGGCCGGATTTGGCGACGGCGCCGATGATGCCGGCCGCCAGGTGCTCGGCCTCGGCGAGGTAGCCGAGGCGGCGCATGCCGAGCCAGATCAACCAGGCCGAGTTGACCCAGGTCGGGCCGCGCCAGTAGCGGCGGATCGGGCCGCGGCCGCCGGTCGGGTCGTAGGTGCGCTCGGAGACCGAGACCGAGGGCGGCGCCACCGGGGTGAGGAACTCGTCTTCGTTCAGCAGGTGCTGCTCGACCAGGCGCCGGCCGATCGCCTCCGGTAGGTCGGGGAGCGCCAGCGGCGCCAGGCTCGCCCAGGTGACCGGCTCCGGTCGCACCCCGCCCGGCTGTGCCTCGTCGACGAACAGGCCGCGCTCCTCGTCCCAGAGCCGGTCGACCAGCGCCGGCGTCGCCGAGGGCCGTCCGAGGCTCTGCAGCGACAGCGACCAGAGCGTGTTGACGAGCGTCTCGCAGAGGACCGGCCCGCCGCGGTCGCGGATTCGCCGCGCGTCCCAGCCGAGCCGGCGGTTGTGCTCGACCAGCAGCGGGAAGCCCGCGCGGCCATCCGCCCGCCGTCCCCAGACCGGTTCGAACTTGGGCGAGGCGTCGAGCCCCGACTCGTCCGGCTGGACGATCCAGAGCAGGCCGTCGCCCTCGAGGTCGCGGTTGGCGAGCAGCCACTCGACCTGGGCGGCGATCCGCGGTTCCTCGGCCGGGTCGCCGACCGCCAGCGCCCAGGCCCAGGCGAGGAGCGGCGGCTGGATCGTCTCGGTCTGCCGCGCGGTCCGCGTCGCCACGTTGTAGAAGGCGCGCCGCAGGCCGGACACCGGGCGGTGCCAGAAGATCGTGTGGCCGACGAAGCCGTCCGGCCGCTGCGCCGCGAGCAGGCTCTCCAGCTCCGCCCGGGAGCGGGCGGGCTCGAAGCGCCGATTGACCACCGCCGCGAAGCAGGAGTCCCAGTACCACTGCCAGGGATAGCGCCCCGGGCTCGGTTCGGTGTAGGCGTAGGGAGTTCCCTCGGCGGCGCCTTCGCGCCAGTTGTGGCGGAGTACGCGCTCGGCCTCGGCCAGCGCGCGTTGGGCGTCGTCCATGCGGGAGCGGAGGCTACACAGCGGCGCCCCTCGGCCGGCCAAGATCTTGCGAACCACCCGGCGGCGCCGCATCCGCGCGCCGGTCACGTAAAGATTGGCGCCGCAACTGGCCTCGCTTGGTCGTGTTAACGCTTACTCATGGACGTTTCGCCCACCCTCAGCCGCCGCCGCGCCTTCCTGGCGCTCGCCGTCGCCGCCTGCCTGGTGGCGATCGTCGCTGTGTTCAACCCCGGCCGCGCCGACTCGGCGCCGCTCACCGTGACCGTCCTCGGCCAGACCGCGGAAACCCCGCCGGCCTCCTGCCCGGGCAAAATCGTCAACAACGTCCAGATCACGCCCTGCCGGGTCGAGGGCCACGTGTCCGGCTTCCAGTCGATCGCCGACGGGATCGCCAAACCCTACGAGGCGCCCTACGAAGGCAAGATCGTCGCCTGGTCGATCACCCTGGCCAAGCCCTCGAGCGTGGAAACCGAAACGATGACCAACGAGATCGGCTTCTTCAACGAATTCCTCGGCGAACCGTCAGAGGCGCGGATCGGGATCCTCAAGCCGGTCGAAGGGACCAACCCGCCGCAGTACACGCTGGTGCGGCAGAGCCCGCTCGAGGTCCTCAACCCCTACTTCGGCTCGACCCCGATCTTCGCCCTCAAGCACCCGCTGACGATCCTCCAGGGCCAGGTCGTCGCCCTCACCGTGCCGACCTGGGCGCCGATGTTCGCCTTCAACGTCTCCAGCGAAAACACCTGGCGCGGCAGCCGCCTGCCGGAACACTGCTCGTCGAAGGAAGACATCCAGAACGGCAACCCGCAGCAGGGGGTCGGCAAGACCAAGACCTACGGCTGCTACTACTCGAACGCCCGCCTGCTCTACACCGCGACCTTGGTCAAAAACCCGAAGGCCGCGGAAACCGAAGCGACGCCGGAAGCGACGACCGAAACCGCCGGGTAGGCGCGTTGCTGCTCTGAGCCGTCCTGGCCAAGCAGTTCAAGGACGCAGGGAGCGACGCGAGGGGAGCGCACTAAAAGTGCGTGACCCGAAGCGGAGCGACCGAGGACGCCGAAATGCGCCGGCCGGGACGGCTCAGAGGGCGCCTTGGCGGAGGCCGCAGTAGGGACAGTCCGAGACGTCGATGCCGATCAGCTGGTCGCAGCGGCGGCAGGCGCGGAGGTTCTCCGGGCTGCGGGGCAGCGACGAGGACGAGGGCGCCAGCGGCAGGACCTTGGCGACGGGGAACATCTCCTCGCCGGTCTCGCGGTCACGGTAGATCTGGCCCGGCTCGGCGGGGGCGATCGCCTCACGGCCGGAGGCCGGGGCGCGCATGCGATAGAGCTGCTTGCTGTTCATCGCCGCGAAGACTAATAGCTTGCGGGACGACATGCGCGTCCTCGTCTTCCACGGCTACATGCTGCGCGGCACCGGCAGCAACATCTACAACGTCAACCTGGCGCCGGCGCTGGCCCGGCTCGGCCACGAGGTCCACCTGGTCTGCCAGGACCGCGAGGTGAAGATCCCCGGCGTCCAGATCCACAACCCGGACATCGACGGCCTGCTGCCGGTGTACGTCAAGGACCCCTACCCGGGCTTCGAGGTGAAGACCTTCCCGGAGATGACCGAGGCCGAGCTGGGCCGCTACATCGAGGCCAACGTCGCCGCCGTGCGGGACGTCGCCGCGCAGGCCGGCGGCATCGACGCCGCGCTCGCCAACCACCTGGTGATGGGCCCGGCGATCCTCGCCCGCGCCGACGTCGCTCCCTTCGCGGCGAAGATCCACGGCTCGGCGCTCGAGTACACGGTCAAACCGCACCCGCGCTTCCTCCCTTACGCCTATGAGGGGATGGAGGCGGCCCAGGGCGTCCTTGTCGGCTCCGCCCACACCGGCGAATCGCTCTGGGCGGCGCTGCCGGATCTGCCCGAGCTGCGGGAGAAGACCCGCCTCGGCCCGCCCGGGGTCGACGTCGAGGAGTTCGCCCCGGTCGAGGCGCCGCGCGAGCCGCTGGTCGTCTTCGTCGGCAAGCTGATCGTCTCCAAGGGGGTCGACCTGCTGCTCGCCGCCTGGCCGCTGGTCCGCGCCAAGCACCCGCACGCGCGCCTCCAGGTCGCCGGCTTCGGCGCCTACGAGGACGGCCTGCGGCGCCTGCAGATGGCGCTCGACCGCGGCGACCTCGAGGACGCCCGCGCCGTCGCCGCGGCCGGCTGGGGGCTCGAGGGGGGAGAGGAGAGGCCGCTGCCGATCCTCTCCGCCTTCCTCGCCGACCCGCCGCCGGGTTACGCCGCGGCCGCCCGCGCCGCCGCGGGCTCGGTCGAGTGGCTGGGACGGCTGGAGCACGACGAGGTCGCCGCGCTCCTCCCGCGCGCCGAGGCCCTGGTGATGCCCTCGACCTTCCCCGAGGCCTTCGGCATGGTCGCGGTCGAGGCCGCCTCCTGCGGCACGCTCCCCGTCTCCGCCGGCCACTCGGGCATGCGCGAGGTGTCCCGGCGCCTCTCGGGCGACCAGCCCGAGGCGGTCGCGCCGCTCACCTCGTTCCCGGTCGAGCCGGGCGCGGTGGAGGCGATCGCCGACCGTCTCGACCGCTGGTTCGACCTCCCCGAGGTGACCCGCGCCGAGGCGCGGGCGACGCTCGTCGATACCGTCGCGCGCCTCTGGAGCTGGGAGGGAGTGGCCCGCGGAGTGCTCGACGCGGCGGCCGGAAACCTAGGTGGATTGCCGATCCCGGCGGCTTAGTGCCGACCGCCACCTAAGGCGTCAAAGCGTCCCGCCGCAGCTTCAATAGAATGCCGCCCGCGTTGTTCTCGAACCGCCTCCCCATAGCCAAGATGACCGGCGCCGTCATCGCCCTCGCGGCGATCATGTCGGCGGTGATGCTCTCGATCAACTGGAACGGTGCCGAGGATTCGACCGCCGCGCCGAAGATCGACGACCTCCTGAACATCATGATCGTGCTGTCCTCGATCATCTTCGCGGTCGTCGTCGTCGCCCTGGCCTACGCGCTGATGACCTTCCGCGCGAAACCGGGTGACGAATCCGACGGCGAGCCGATCCACGGCAACACCCGCCTGGAGATCGTCTGGACGCTGATCCCGACGATCATCGTCCTCTTCGCCGGTGGCTGGAGCTGGAAAGTCCTCGACGAAATCGAACAACGGCATGGGAACGAAATCACCGTCGACGTCTTCTCCCAGCAGTACGCCTGGTCGTTCGGCTACCCGGGCAAAGAATATGCCTACTCGCAGGGAGTCCTGCACGTCCCGGTGAACCGCCAGATCGTCTTCAAGATGCACTCCCAGGACGTCATCCACTCCTTCTGGGTGCCCCAGTGGCGGATCAAGAAAGACAACGTCCCCGGGATCACGACGACCGCGGTCGTCACTCCGACCAAGACGGGGACCTTCCAGTTGATCTGCACCGAGTTCTGCGGCTTCGGCCACTCGTCGATGCGCGCCAAAGTCATCGTCCAATCGGAAAAGGCCTACGACAAGTGGGTCGACGGCCTGACCGAAAAAGTGCCGACGCCGCTGATGGTGTCGGTGAAACAGGACACTGAGACGAATCCGGAACCGCTCGAAAGAGTGGACGCGGAATAATGGAGGCGAAGTAGATGGTTGCAGCGTTCACCAAGCCCGGCTGGTATCGCGCGGTTCTCGCCACGGTTGCGGCCGCGGCGTTCGGCTTCGGTCTCGTCGTCCTCTTGCGCTCGATTTCCGGCCTGTCGGCAATGCAGAGCGAACAGACCGGCTATCCGCAGGTCGTCGTGCCCCTGATCCTCGCGCCGCTGGGCTTCCTCGCCGGGATCGGCTGTTTCGACTATTGGATCCGCTGGGGCCTCGGCCTGCCGACGATCCCGGACGACCACTCGATGCACGGCGCCCACACCTGGAAGGACTACTTCAAGGTCAACACCGACCACAAGGTGATCGGCACCCAATACGTCGTCACCTCGTTCGTCTTCTTCCTGATCGGCGGCCTGATGGCGATGCTGATCCGGGCGGAGCTCGCCCAGCCGGGCACCCAGATCGTCAGCGCCGGCACCTTCAACAGCCTCTTCTCGACCCACGCGGTGCTGATGATCTTCGTCTTCATCATCCCGATGTTCGCCGGGATGGCGAACTACGTGCTGCCGCTGATGATCGGCGCGCCGGACATGGCCTTCCCGCGCCTGAACGCGCTCAGCTATTGGATGCTGCCGCTGGCCGGGGTCATGTTCCTTTCCTCTTTCCTCGCCCCGGGCGGCGCCTTCGACACCGGCTGGACCGGCTACGCCCCGCTTTCCACGGGAGCCCCGCTCGGCCAGTCGTTCTTCAACATCGGCGTCCAGTTCGCGGGCTTCTCGTCGATCTTCACCGCGCTCAACTTCCTGGTCACGATCATCACCATGCGCGCACCCGGGATGACCTTCTGGCGGATGCCGCTGCTGGTCTGGGCGAACCTCTCGACCTCGCTGTTGGTCGTCGCCGCGACGCCGTTCATCTCCGGCGCCCAGTTCATGGTCCTGCTCGACCGCGTCCTGCACACGAACTTCTTCAACTTCGGTGCCGGCGGCGACGTGATCAGCTATCAGCACATCTTCTGGTTCTACTCGCACCCGGCGGTCTACATCATGATCTTGCCCGGGTTCGGGATCATCTCCGAGGTCATATCCGTCCACTCGCGCAAACCGATCTTCGGCTACCGCTTGATGGCGCTGGCGCTGATCGGGATCGTCGTGCTCAGCTACTCGGTCTGGGCGCACCACATGTTCGTCGCGGGCATGTTCTCCTGGCTGCGCGTGCCGATGATGTTCACCACGCTGCTGATCGCGGTGCCGACCGGGATCAAGATCTTCTCCTGGCTGGGAACGCTCTATTTCGGCAAAATCCACACGAAATCGACGGCGATGCTGTTCGC
>Ga0164242_10001941_pt1 | contig 24195 bp, 20 predicted proteins | sample OricomgcompostMG_FD_108783 | JGI IMG/M metagenome (GOLD analysis project Ga0164242, IMG submission 108783) | Miracle-Growth compost microbial communities from Emeryville, California, USA - Original compost - Miracle growth compost (MG) ...
CGAGGGCCAGGCGGGCGCCCTGCTGGTCGCGGGCAGCAGCCTGACGGTGATGAGCGGGCTTCGGTTCGTGCGCCGCGCCGCCAAGGCCGGTACGCCGATCGTCATCGTCAACCGTGGCGCCACCCGCGGCGACGACCTTGCGACGTACCGGGTCGAGGCTGGGGTGAGCGACTTCCTCACCGCGCTCGAGCGACGCCGCGCCGCCGGCATGCGGGAGGCCGACGAGCCTCAGGTCTTGTCGATGTGACGCAGCAGGTCGCGCAGCTCGCCGAGCATGTCCACGACGTCGTGGAGGTCGGCGTTCTCGGGCTCGATGTCGACGTCGTTCATCCGCTGGGCGGCCAGCTCGACCGGTAGCCTGGCGCCGATCTCGAGGTGATACTCCGGATCGTGGCCGTCCCCACTGATGGCGACGACGGTGGCGGCGTGGAACTCGCCGTCCTGGTCGGTGACGACCAGCTCCTCGCCGACGAGCAGAGCTTGGTGCAGACCGGTGCGCGCATGCGGAACCACGACCCGACGGGTCCCGGCCAGGTCGGCCGCCGTGAGGCGGACGTGCACCAACTCCACCGTCGTTCCTTCTCTAGGTCCCCGGCGCCGGCGGCACGGGGGAGGCCACAGCGGGCATTACATCCGCTTCACGAAGATGTGATCGGCAGCTTCCGGGACGATCTCTGCACTCTCGCCACCTGAACCGATCAGAATTCCCTCGGCGGTCGAGACCACGCTGACGGTGCGGTCCGGCAGCGCCCCGACCCGCCGCAGCGCCGACATCAGCACCTCGTCCTTCTGCATCTCCTCGGAGATGCGGCGCACCAGCACCATGCCCTTGTCCGCGCCGGCCACCTTGGAGAGCGGGTCGACGCCAGCCATGAACTCCTCGGCGGTCGCGTCCGCCCCGAGCTCCCCCAGGCCGGGGATCGGGTTGCCATAGGGAGAGGCGGTCGGGTTGCCGAGCAGCTCGAGGAGCCGACGCTCGACGTTCTCCGACATCACGTGCTCCCAGCGGCACGCCTCCTCGTGCACCAGCTCCCAGTCGAGACCGATCACGTCGGTGAGCAGACGCTCGGCCAGGCGGTGCTTGCGCATCACGCGGGTCGCCAGCCGGGTGCCCTCCGCGGTCAGCTGCAGGTGTCGGTCGCCCTCGACGGTGAGCAGGCCATCACGCTCCATCCGCGCAACGGTCTGCGAGACCGTCGGACCGGACTGGTGCAGGCGCTCAGCGATCCGGGCACGCAGCGGGACAATGCCCTCCTCCACCAGCTCGTAGATGGTGCGCAGGTACATCTCGGTGGTGTCGATCAGGTCGCTCACACGCCCATCCTACGTTGAGCGAAGGTCAGCCTTTCCTTCTCGCGGATGGCCCCGCTCACGTGAGATCGCTGTTGAACCGTCCCAGCTGCGCCGCGAAGCTCGTCAGCTCGGCGTCCGACCAGCCCTCGAGCTGACGTCGCCAGCGCCGCGCCTGCTTCTTGCTCGCCGCCTCCTGCCGCCGGTGGGCCTCATCGGTCGCCGAGATCAGGTGCGCCCGTCCGTCCTCGGGATCGGCCGCGCGCTCGACCAGCCCGAGATCCTCCAGGTGCTGGACCTGGCGGCTGATGGCGCCCTTGTCGATGCCGAACTGGCAGGCCAGCGTGCTTCCGCGAGTCGGCCCGCTCTCGATCAGGAAGGTCAGGAGGTAGTAGGAGGCCGGCTGGAGCTGCGGGTGGACCTCCGCGGCCCGCTCGGACATCAGCGCCTTGAAGCGCCGCCCCATCACCCTCAGCTCGGCGCTGATCTCCTCGAAGGCGCGAGCGCGCCCGGTGACGTCGGCGACGTGCCCCCGATCGGCTGCTCGGAGTGCATCGTGGGACATGCTTCTCTTTCTTACGCGTGGACCTGCCTGGCAAGACCGAAGGTTGCCAGGGTCAACGATATCGCGACTCAGGCGACCCTGCCGATGGGGGCCGCGCGCGTGGCTACTGCTGCTGCTCCCACCACGGCGTACTGAGCAGCGGCTCGTCGTCCTCCTCCGCCGTCGGCCGACGGCGGGTCTCGCTCAGCGCCCAGCGGAAGAAGACGATGAAGAACAGCGGCAGTGCCACGACCTCGGTCAGCGCCAGCATCGCCGCCCCCGCGGTGTGGGCGTCCCAGTTGGTGTCACTGGCCTTGCCGGCGAAGTAACCGCCGGCCAGCTTGGTCGAGGTGGTCATCACCAGGATCCCCGGCACCGCGTCGAAGACGCCGTCGAGGAACGCGAAGAGCAGCTTCACCGGATCGGTCATCCACGCCGGCAGGATCTCCGCACCCAGCATCGGCAGCGCGGCCAACAGGCCGACCACCAGCATCAGCAGGTCGGTCAGGTCCATCACCCAGCCGTGCCGCACCGCCGCGCCGAGCAGCGGGCTGAAGAAGGTCACGCCGAGCACGACGCTGGCGAGGAGCGCCGCCACGACCGGGAAGGTGAGCACCCGCACGAACCCACCCTGCAGCGCGCGCTCCAGCCGGGCATTGCCGCGCTGACCCATCGCCTGACGGGCCAACCCCACCGGGTCGCCGAGGGCGAGGAACACCGGGGAGATCGAGAGCAGCAGCACGAGGCTGATCGCCACCGCCCACAGATGCCGGTGCTCGAGGCCGTTGAGCGGCAGGGTCGAGCCCACGATGCTGCCCAGCCCCAGGACGACGAAGAGCGCCGTCCGCCACCACGGCCAGCGGTGGTCCCGCCGGCTCGCGGCCCGCACCCCTGTCAGGTAGGCGAGCAGCAGGACGACGACAAGCAGGACAACAACCACACCCCGACGGTACGCCGCACGTCCCGGAACGGAACGATCCGCAGGCGTCGGCCCTGGAAGGGCCGCCCCCGGGGACGTGGCCGGGTCGCCTGCGGATCGGGTGACTGCGGTGAATTCGCCGGCAGCCGAATGGCACAGCTGCGCTAGCGGGCAGCCACCTCACGCGTCCAAGAAGAATTCATTCCTCGGATCACCTCCTTTCCCGTGTACGTCGAAGGTACGCCGGGATGCGGCTGCGGCCAACGGCTTTTTCGCGGCACGCCGGTCAGGCGACCTCCTCCTCGGCAGCACCCGCCGCAGCGAACTGCGACTGGTACAACCGGGCATAGGCGCCGTCGGCCGCCAGCAACGACTCGTGGTCGCCCTGTTCGACGATGGCTCCGTCCTCCATCACCAGGATCAGGTCGGCATCGCGGATGGTGCTGAGCCGGTGGGCGATCACGAAGCTGGTCCGATCGGTGCGCAGCGCCGCCATCGCATGCTGCAGCAGCAGCTCGGTGCGGGTGTCGACGCTCGAGGTGGCCTCGTCCAGGATCAGCAGGTCGGGCTGGGCCAGGAACGCCCGCGCGATGGTCACCAACTGGCGCTCACCGGCGGAGAGCCGGCCGCCGTCGCCCTCGATCATGGTGTTGTAACCGTCGGGCAGCGAGTGCACGAAGCGATCGACGAAGGTCGCCCGGGCCGCTGTCAGCATCTCCTCCTCGGTCGCATCCGGACGGCCGTAGGTGATGTTGTCGCGGATGGTGCCCTCGAAGAGCCAGGTGTCCTGCAGCACCATGCCGATCCGGCTGCGCAGCGCCGCCCGCGGCATCTCGGTGATGTCCACCCCGTCCAGGGTGATCCGGCCCGAGCGCAGCTCGTAGAACCGCATGATCAGGTTGACCAGGGTGGTCTTGCCCGCACCGGTCGGACCCACGATCGCCACGGTCTGCCCCGGCTTGGCCACCAGCGAGAGGTCCTCGATCAGCGGCGTGTCCTCGTCGTACCGGAACGAGACGTGCTCGAACCGGACCTCGCCCGCGCCGCTGGAGACCACACCGGCTCCGGTTTCGAGGCGCTGCTCTTCGGCATCCAGCAGCTCGAAGACCCGCTCGGCCGAGGCGACGCCGGACTGCAGCAGGTTGGCCATCGATGCGACCGTGGTCAACGGCTGGGTGAACTGCCGGGAGTACTGGATGAACGCCTGCAGATCGCCGACGGTGATGTGGCCGCCGGAGACCCGAAGCCCACCGATCACCGCGACCAGGACGAACTGGAGGTTCCCGACGAACATCATCAACGGCATGATCAGCCCGCTGATGAACTGCGCCTTGAACGACGCCTCGTAGAGCCCCTCGTTCTGCTCGCGGAAGAGCTCCTCCACCTCCTCCTGGCGACCGAACACGGTGACCAGGTCGTGGCCGGAGAAGGTCTCCTCGATGTGCGCGTTGAGCGCGCCGGTCCGCCGCCACTGGGCGATGAACTGGCCCTGCGAGCGCTTCATCACCCGTCCGGTGAGCAGCATCGCGATCGGGACGCAGATCAGCGCCACCAGCGCCAGCAGCGGGCTGATCCAGAACATCTGGACGAGCACGAAGATCACTGTCAGCAGCGAGGTGAGCAGCTGGGACATGGTCTGCTGCAGGGTCTGGCTGACGTTGTCGATGTCGTTGGTGACGCGACTGAGCAGCTCACCGCGCGGCTGCCGGTCGAAGTACTCCAGCGGCAGCCGGTTGACCTTGTCCTCGACGTCGGAGCGCAGCCGCCAGACGGTCCGCTGCACCACGCCGTTCATCAGCCAGCCCTGGGTCCCGGCGAGCGCACTGGCGATGAGATAGACCGCCAGCACCAGCTCGAGCTTGTGGCCCAGCTCGGTGAAGTCGATCCCCGGTCCGCCGGCCCGGGAGGATGCCCAGCCGTCGACGATGACGTTGGTCGCGTGGCCGAGCAGTCGCGGCCCGAGCGACATCAGGAAGACCGAGCAGATCGCGAGTACGACGACGGCGATCGCCGACCTGCGCTCCGGCGTCAACCGTCGCACCAGGCGCCGGGACGAGTTGCGGAAGTCGTGCGCCTTCTGGCCGACCATGCCGCCGCCCATCGGGCCGTGCTGGCGCACGACCCGCTCGGTGACCTGCATCTGGCCCTTCGGCTGAGTGGGCTGGGGGCTCTTCTGCTCCGTCATCAGGCTGCCTCCTCCGCGCTCAGCTGCGAGGAGACGATCTCCTGGTAGGTCCCACAGGTGGACAACAGCTCGTGGTGGGTCCCGCGGCCGACGACGACGCCGTCCTCCAGCACGATGATCAGGTCGGCGTCGCGGATGGTGGACACCCGCTGGGCCACGATCAGCACCGTTGACTCGCGTGTCTCCGGTGCGAGCGCCGCCCGCAGCCGGGCGTCGGTGGCCAGGTCGAGCGCGCTGAACGAGTCGTCGAAGAGGTAGATCTCCGGCCTGCGTACCAGCGCCCGCGCGATCGCGAGCCGCTGCCGCTGACCACCGGAGAAGTTGGTGCCGCCCTGCACGACCGGGGCGTCGAGCCCGCTCCGCCCGTTCTCCTGGCCGAGCGCCTCCACGAAGTCGCGCGCCTGCGCCACCTCGAGCGCGTGCCAGAGCTCGGCCTCGGTCGCGTCCGGCTTGCCGTGCAGCAGGTTGGAGCGGATCGTGCCGGTGAACAAGAACGCCTTCTGCGGCACCAGCCCGAGTCGCTGGTGCAGCGCCTCCGGAGCCAGCAGCCGTACGTCGACGCCGTCCACCAGGACCCGACCGGCGGTGGCGTCGAAGAGCCGCGGGACGAGGTTGAGCAGCGTGGTCTTGCCGGCGCCGGTGGAACCGATCACCGCCACCGTCTGGCCCGGCCGGGCGCTGAAGCTGACGTCGGAGAGGACCGGCGCCTCGGCGCCCGGGTAGGTGAAGGCGACGTTCTCCAGGTCGAGCTCGCCGTGACCGTGGAGCTCGGTGATGCCCTCGCTGGGCGGGACCACGCTGGAGACGGTGTCGAGGACCTCTGCCACCCGGTCCGCGCAGACCGCCGACCGGGGCACCTGCATCAGCATGAACGTGCCCATCATGACGCTCATCAGGATCTGCATGAGGTAGGAGAGGAAGGCTGTCAGCGCCCCGACGCCCAGACCGTGGGCGACGCGGTGACCACCGAACCAGATCACCGCGACGCTGGCCAGGTTGATCACCAGCATGACCAGCGGGAACATCATCGCCATCCAGCGGCCGGCGGCGATCGAGACGGCGGTCAGGCCGTCGTTCGCCTGGCCGAAGCGACGGGCCTCCAGCGGTTCACGGACGAAGGCCCGCACCACCCGGATGCCGGTGATCTGCTCACGCAGCACCCGGTTGACGTTGTCGATCCGCTCCTGGACCAAGCGGAAGTTGGGCACCATCCGGGTCACCACGAGGGCCACCGCGCAGAAGAGCACGGGTACGACGACGGCCAGCAGCCACGACAGCCGCAGGTCCTGCCGCATCGCCATCAGCACGCCGCCGATCATCATGATCGGGACCGTGACGGCCATCGTGCAGGTCAGCAGGGCCAGCATCTGCACCTGCTGCACGTCGTTGGTGTTGCGAGTGATCAGCGACGGCGCACCGAAGCTGCCGACCTCACGCCCGCTGAACGACCCGACGCGGTGGAACAGGTCGCGGCGCAGATCCCTGCCGAACGCCATCGCCGTACGCGCGCTGAAGTAGACCGCCCCGATCGAGCAGACGATCTGCAGCAACGACACCAGCAGCATGATCCCGCCCTCGCGCAGGATGTAGTGGTTGTCGTTGAGCAGGACGCCCTTGTCGATGATGTCGGCGTTGATGCTGGGCAGCAGCAGCGCCATCACGGTGCTGGTGAACTGCAGCACCACGACGCCGCCCAGCCATTTCCGGTAGGGGCTCAGATACGTGCGCAGGATGCGGAGCAGCATGCAGGTGGTTCTCCGGTCGAGAGGTCGAGGCGGCTGGATCGGTCGGTCCGGGCAGATCGAGAGGTCAGTTCTTGCGGGTCGAGTGGCCAGTCTGCGTCACGGCGCCAGCCGCTGACTGGCCCAACCGTCACGGTTTCGGCGGTAGACGAGCCGGTCGTGCATCCGCCCGATCCGGCCCTGCCAGAACTCCACCGACTCCGGGATGACGCGGTAGCCGCCCCATTCGTCGGGGACGGGCACGTCGACCCCGGCGTACTGGCGCTCCACGTCGGCGTAGGCGGCCTCGAGCTCCTCCCGGCCGGCGACCGGCTGGGACTGGTGGGAGGCCCAGGCGCCGAGCTGCGAGCCGCGCGGGCGCTGGGCGAAGTAGGCCTCCACCTCGAAGCGCTGCAGCCGCTCGGCCGTCCCCTCGACCCGGACCTGACGCTCCAGGTCGTGCCAGGGGAAGAGCAGGGCGATCCGCGGGTCGGCGGCCAGCGCCCGACCCTTGCGGGAGGCCTGGTTGGTGTAGAAGACGAAGCCGCGCTCGTCGAAGCTCTTGAGCAGCACGAAGCGCGCTGACGGGGCGCCGTCGGGGTCGGTGGTGGCGACCACCATGGCGTTGGGCTCGCGCACACCGGCCTCGCGGGCATCGACGTACCAGCGCTCGAACATGGTGATCGGGTCCTCGGCGAGGTCGGCCTCGCTCAGGCCACCGCGGGCGTATTCCTCGCGCGCGGCGGCGAGGTCGAGTCCGGTCATGAGGAGGCGTCTCCGTCCTTGATCTGCGCGATCTCGTCCTCGAGGTCGGAAACGCGCTGGCGCAGGGCGAGCACCCGCCGCACGCCCGGGAGGGTGACCCCCTCGTCGGTCAGCTCGATGACCTCGCGAAGGCGCTCCACCTCATCGCGACTGTAGCGGCGCTGCCCACCTTCGGAACGGTCGGGGCGAACGATGTCCTGCTCGTCCAGGCGACGCAGTGCGGCGGGCTGGGTGCCGAGGATCTGAGCGACCTGGCCGATCGTGTAGAACGGCGCAGCGGAGTCGTCGAGCGGCGATGCCGACTCGGGCTTTGACGGCTCGGTCGCCACGACACTCCACCCCTCACCGACGATCCGGACGAGTCCCGCATCGTACTCCGTCGGGCAGCCCTTCCGCGCTGACCGCGTCTCCGTCGGCACAGAGGTCAACCAGATGTCCACCGACCCGGAGGCCGGCCAGCCGCACCGCGCCCACGAAAGGCATCGGCACGGCCACCTCGAGCCGGCCATGCGGTACGTCGGCCTCCAACCCGAGCGCCGTGGTGAGAACGAGGTAGGGGACCCCAGCCGCCCAGGCCTGGGGAGAGCAGGACGTCGGGTAGGGCACCGGGACGGGCACTTCCTGCCGGTCGAAGCCGCAGAACAGCTCCGGCAGGCGCCCTCCGAACGCAGCTGCCGCCTCCAGCAGGCCGGCCAGCACGCGGCCTGCCTCCTCGCGGAAGCCGTAACGGGCCATCCCGGCCGCGACGATCGCGGTGTCATGCGGCCACACGGATCCGTTGTGGTAGCTCACCGGGTTGTAGCGGCCGGCATCGGTCGCCAACGTCCGGATCCCGAAGCCCGAGTACGACGACGGCGAGGTCAGGTCTGCGATGACGGTGGCGGCCACCTCCTCGGCCACGATGCCGGTCCACAGACAGTGGCCGATGTTGGAGCCCATCGCGTCGACGGGCCGCTTGTCGGCGTCCAGCGCCATCGCGTAGCGCCTCTCCTCAGGCAGCCAGAAGGCCTCGTGGAAGCGCTTCTTGAGCCCCTCGGCGCGCTCCCGCCAGTGGCTGACGAGCGTGGTCTCGCCGAAGGCCTCGGCCAGGTCGGCCCGGGCGCGGAAAGCGGCGTAGCAGTAGCCCTGGACCTCCGCCAACGCGATCGGCGGACAAGCCTCGCGGCCATCGGCGAACGAGATCGAGTCGAAGCTGTCCTTCCAGCCCTGGTGCAGCAACCCGCGGTCGGTGGACCGCCGGTACTCGACGAACCCGTCCCCGTCGCGATCGCCGTACTCCTCGACCCACTGCAGCGCACGGTCCACGGTCGGGAGCAGCTCGCGCAGCTCCTCGCGCGACGCACCCCAGCGCAGCGCCTCGCCGACGAGCATGACGAACAGCGGCGTGGAGTCGATCGAGCCGTAGTAGACCGACTCGCCCCCGAGCGCGAGCGACAGGTCGGCCCCGAGCCGCACCTCGTGCAGGATCCGACCCGGCTCCTCCTCCGTCATCGGATCGACGGCGTCCCCTTGGAGCCGGGCGAGGGTGCGCAGCGTGCCGAGCGCGAGCTCGGGGAAGTAGGGCAGCATCATCATGCTCGTCAGCAGGGAGTCGCGCCCGAAGAGCGCCATGAACCATGGGGCGCCGGCGGCGACGACGTCGTCGTCGGGGTGGTCGGCGTCGACGATGCGCAGGGCGCCGAGATCTCGCTGGCTCATCGTCAACGCCTCGGCCAGGGCCGGATGGCCCACCTCGATCGTGGGGGCGACCGCATTCCAGCCCCGCATCCGGCGGGACGGTGCGGCGCTGTCCACCGGGCTGTCGATGGGGAACGCAGCGGCCAGCTCCTGGCCCGAGACGCTGGGCAACACCTCGATGGTTGCGGACCACTCCCCGTGCGCGGGCACGACCACGCGGAAGGTGATGCCGTCGCCGCCCAGCTGCGCGCCGGGTGCGTTGACCCGCACACCGCGCTGCGCGGGGGTGTGCTCCAACCAGAACAGCAGGTCCGAACCGACCACCCGGCGCCCGACGGTTCGACGCGTGCCTCGCCGGTGGTCCTTGACCTCGAAGAGGTCGGCGAAGTCGGCGTCGACCGCGAGATGCACCTCCACGCCGGCGGCCTCGCTGCCGTAGTTGTGCAGGACGAGGTCCTCGCGCATGCCTTGACCGACGTAGCGGCGCTGCTCGGCGATCAACGTGGCGTCAACGTGCCCGGGGCGCGGGGCGCATCGGCCGAAGAAGCGGCAGCTGAACGGCTCGGCCGGCACCACCGTCAGCGGCTCGACCGGCCGGCCGTCCACGAAGAGCTCCCACCGGGAGAGGACCCGGGTGTCACGGACGAACAGGCCGTGCGTACCGCCGGACTCGATGGACCCGCCGTGGGTCGAGACGCAGAACGACGAGCCCTCCACGAGGGTGACATGGGGATCGCGCGCCAGGACGCCGCTGAAGGCAGCCACCTCGTCGGCGACCTGCAGCGCGGCGAGGTCATCGGACATGTTGTACATTCCTCTCTCGGAGCAACAAACCTCCATCTCTGGCTAGAACTTTATTGCCGTATCGAAAGGAATCAAGTTCGCTTCGGCGAACGAGCCCGAGGAAGGACAGGCATGTCGATCACCTTGCCGCATCCCCAGGACCGCGAACCCTGCGTCGTACCCCGTCTCTCTCCCACCGACCGGCCCGAGGATCCCCTGCGACTCGCCATCGTGGCCCCGCCGTGGTTCGAGCTGCCCCCTGTCGGCTACGGCGGCACGGAGGCGGTCGTCGCCGCCCTCGTGGACTCGCTCGTCGACCGCGGCCACGAGGTCACTCTGATCGCCTCGGGCCGGCATCGCACCCGCGCGCAGCATTTCGTCCCGATCTACGACGAAGCGCCATCGGCGCTGCTCGGCACCCCCATGCCCGAGGTCCAGGCGGCAGCAGTGGCCGCCGAGGCGCTGGCCGACCTCGACGTGGACCTGGTTCACGACCACAGCCTCGCCGGTCCGTTGCTGGCCTGCGGACGCAGCGTCCCGACCGTCGTCACGCTGCACGGCCCCGCGACCGGGCCCAACGGCGACTACTTCGAGCGACTGGGCCGCAGTGTCGACGTCATCGGCATCTCGGAGGCGCAGCGCCGACTCAATCCGGGGATCAACTGGGTGGGGGTCGTGCACAACGCGATCGACGTGGCGAGCTTCCCCTTCGTAGAGGCCAAGGACGACTTCGTCCTCTGGCTGGGACGCTTCAGCCCGGACAAGGGCGCACATCTGGCGATCGACGCGGCCCGGAAGGCCGGCCGCCGTATCGTCCTGGCCGGCAAGCTCAACGAGCCGGACGAGAAGGAATACTTCCGCGACCACGTCGAGCCACGGCTGGGCCCGGATGCCACGTACGTCGGCGAGGCCGACGCCGCGCTCAAGCGTGAGCTCTTCGGCCGGGCGGCCTGCCTCGCGTTCCCGATCCAGTGGGAGGAGCCGTTCGGCATGGTGATGGTCGAGGCGATGGCGTGTGGCACGCCCGTGGTCGCGCTGCGACGGGGCAGCGTGCCCGAGGTCGTCGCCGATGGGGTCAGCGGCATCGTCGTGGACCGGATCGACGACTTCGCGGGAGCCCTCGACCTCGCCACCGAGTTGAGCCCCTTCGCCTGCCGCCGTCATGCAGTCGAGCATTTCGACCTGCCGGTGATGGCGACCGGGTATGAGCGGATCTTCCGGATGCTGGCCGAGGGGTCGCGCGGGCTGCGAAACCTCGACGTGGCCCAGTCGGCCTGAGGTGGTGGCGATGTCACAGCTGTCCCTGCCGCCGTCCCCAGTCCTAGCCGACCTCGGCCGGATGCGTGCGGCGGCGCATGCCGCCCACCGGATCGTCTGGGTCGCGCTCCGCCGTACTCTCCTGGCCGTCGCGCGTCTGCTTGGCTGGCTCGCCGCCGACCCGGCTCGGCTCCGGGCAGCGCTGGGCGGCCTGGTCCTGTGCGTGGCCCTCGGGTGCGCTCTTGGATGGAGCATCGGGCTGGCCACCGAACACGCCACCGCCTTCGTGCTGGGCAAGATCACGGTCCACCGCCAGCGCTAGGGCCCCGGGCCCGGTCGTCCTCGAGCCCGGTGGTGCACAATGCCAGCGGAGAACCGTCCAGAAGGAGCTGGTATGACCGAGGTACACCACGGGCTTGAGGGCGTCGTCGCGTTCGAGACGCAGATCGCCGAGCCCGACAAGGAAGGCTCCGCGCTGCGCTACCGCGGCGTCGACATCGAGGACCTGGTCGGCCGGGTGCCGTTCGAGAACGTCTGGGGCCTGCTGATCGACGGCAGCTACTCCCCCGGACTGCCGCCGGCCGAGGCGTACAACCTGCCGGTCCACACCGGTGACGTCCGCGTCGACGTCCAGGCGGCGATCGCGATGCTGGCGCCGGCGTTCGGCTTCAAGCAGACCTACGACATCACTCCCGAGCAGGCCCGCGACGACCTCGCGCGGGTCGCGGTGATGGTGCTGTCCTACGCCGGTCAGTCCGCGCGAGGTCTGCACAAGCCGGTCGTGCCCCAGGCCGTCGTGGACGAGGGCAAGACGCTCGCGGAGAAGTTCCTGATCCGCTGGCGCGGCGAGGCCGACCCCAAGCACGCGCACGCGATCGACGCCTACTGGTCCTCCGCGGCCGAGCACGGCATGAACGCCTCCACGTTCACCGCCCGCGTCATCACCTCGACCGGCGCCGACGTCGGCGCGGCGTTCTCCGGCGCGATCGGCGCGATGAGCGGTCCGCTGCACGGCGGCGCTCCCTCCCGGGTGCTCGGCATGATCGAGGAGGTCGAGAAGGCCGGCGACGCGCGTGTCTACGTGAAGAAGCTGCTCGACTCCGGGGAGCGCCTGATGGGCTTCGGCCACCGCGTCTACCGTGCCGAGGACCCGCGGGCCCGCGTGCTGCGGCGTACCGCCAAGGAGCTGGGCGCCGAGCGCTACCAGGTCGCTGAGGCGCTGGAGCAGGCCGCGCTGGCCGAGCTGCGCGAGCGCCGTCCCGACCGCGTGCTGGAGACCAACGTCGAGTTCTGGGCGGCGATCGTGCTCGACTTCGCCCAGGTCCCGGCCCACATGTTCACCTCGATGTTCACCTGTGCGCGCACCGGTGGCTGGTCGGCGCACATCCTCGAGCAGGTCCGCACCGGCCGCCTGATCCGCCCCTCGGCCGTCTACACCGGCCCCTCCTCCCGCCCGGCCGACTCGGTCGAGGGTTGGAACAGCGCCTGGGGCAAGTAGCTCACTGGTCCGCGCCCCGGACGAAACGGTGGTCGACACGGCGTGTCCACCACCGTTTCGTCCGGGGCGCGCGCCTCACAGCCGCTTCCCGAAGCACCGCACCAGCGGCGACGCGGCATAGTGGCCGAACGGCTCCACCGGCGTGTAGCCCGCGGAGGTGTAGAGCCCGATGGCCGCGACCTGGGGTACGCCGGTCGACAGGATCAGCGCCTCCAGGCCAGCCTCGCGGGCGGTCCGCTCCAGCCGCGCCAGCATGGTTCGAGCCAGGCCGAGGCCGCGGGCGTCATCGGCGACGTACATCCGCTTGATCTCCCCCGTGACGCTCGTGCCCATCCGGCTCAGCCCGACGCGTCGCCAGCCGCCGGTGACGACCGGCTGCCCGTCGAGGTAGCCGACCAGGAAAACGCCCTCAGGCGCCTCGAACGACGCCGCGTCCATCGGGTCGTCGTCACCGCTGCCACCGTAGAGACCGGCATAGAACGCCAAGGCCCGATCGACCAGCATCCGCGCGTCCGGATGGTCGAGCGGTACGGCACGGATCTCAAGCATGCGGAACTCCGGTCAGGACACGGGCGGGCAACTGAGAGGATAGGGACATGGCCCTTCGCATCCCCGCCGACCTCCTTCCCGCCGACGGCCGCTTCGGCTCGGGCCCGTCCAAGGTGCCCGACGGCCGGCTCGACGCGCTGGCCGCGACCGGCCACAACCTGATGGGCACCTCCCACCGCCAGCCGCCGGTCAAGCAGCTGGTCCGCCGCGTCCGCGAAGGCCTGGCCACGCTCTTCGATCTGCCCGACGGCTACGAGGTCGTGCTCGGCAACGGTGGCTCGATCGGCTTCTTCTCGCTGGCCACGTACGCACTGATCCGGGAGCGCAGCCAGCACGTCGTGTACGGCGAGTTCGCGAAGAAGTTCGCCGCTGAGACGCAGGCCGCGCCGTGGCTGGCCGACCCGAGCCTGATCACGGCGCCGCACGGCTCGCGCGCGGTCGCGAAGGCCGAGGAGGGCGTCGACGTCTACGCGTGGACCCACAACGAGACCTCGACCGGCGTGATGTCGCCGGTCGTCCGCCCCGAGGGGGCCACCGCTGACCAGCTCGTCCTGGTCGACGCCACCTCGGCCGCCGGCGGCCTGCCGCTCGACGTCCGCGAGAGCGACGTCTACTACTTCGCACCGCAGAAGTCGTTCGCCTCCGACGGTGGCCTGTGGATCGCGCTGATGTCGCCGGCCGCGATCGCGCGTGCCGAGGAGATCGCCAAGAGCGACCGGCACATCCCGGCGTTCTTCGGCCTCACCGAGGCGATCAAGCAGTCGCGCCTCGACCAGACCGTCAACACCCCGGCCGTCGCCACGCTGTTCCTGATGGCCGAGCAGCTGGACTGGATGAACGAGAACGGCGGCCTGACGGGCATGGTCACCCGCACCGCCGCCAGCGCCGATGCGCTCTACAGCTGGGCGGAGACCTCGCCGTACGCCTCCCCCTTCGTCGCCGACCCCGCACACCGGTCACTGGTCGTCGGCACGATCGAGCTCGACCCAAGCATCGACCGGGTCAAGGTGATGGACGTGCTGCGCGAGAACGGCGTCGTCGACGTCGACGCCTACCGGGGCGTCGGCAGCAACCAGCTCCGCGTCGCGATGTACCCCAGCGTCGAGGCCAGCGACATCACCGCCCTCACCCACTGCATCGACTGGGTCGTCGAGAACCTCTGAGCAGCAGCGGGCTGCACCAATCTCGGGCGCTCAGTCCTCGTTCGCGATCAATCTCAGCGTCGCCCGTTCCAGCGCCAGCTGCCGCTCGTCCGGCGTCGGATAGGACCTCCGGGTCGCTCGCGCGATGGTCCGGCCCTCCTCGTAGGCCGACACCACCCGCGGGTCGACGTACGAGCTGCGGGCGAGCGCCGGTGTGTTGCCGAGGAACTCCGCGACCTCCTTCATCGCAGCCGTCACCACCCGCCGCCGCGCCGTCTTCGACGACGCCTCGGCCGCCTCGGCCAGCGCCGCTGCGGCCAGTACCGTCGCGTGCCAGGTGCGGAAGTCCTTGGCGGTCGCGTCGACGCCCGTCACCTCGCGGACGTAGTCGTTGACCAGCTGCGGCAGCATCGCCTTCCAGTGCCGGCCCTCTCGGTAGGCCAACAGCTCGACACCACCGCGCCGCCGGCGCATCACCTCCAGCGCCGCCCCGACCATCGCGTCGTCGATCTCGATCCGGTGCTCGACGCCTGACTTCCCGGTGAAGGCGAAGACGAGCCTGTCCTGTACGCGGCGTACATGCCGTCGCTGGAGCGTGGTGAGACCGAAGGAGCCGTGCGCGTCGGCGTAGACGTCGTTGCCGATCCGGAAGTAGCCCAGGTCGAGCAGCCGCACCGCCACCGCGCAGGCACGCTCCTGCGGCATGCCGTCACGCTCGAGGTCGGCGAGCACACGTGCCCGTGCCTTGCCGAGCGCGCGCCCGAAGCCGAGCACGCGGTCGAACTTCTCCGCATCGCGCCGGCTGCGCCATTCGGGATGGTAGAGATACTGCCGCCGCCCCGCCACGTCCGTGCCGACGGCCTGCAGGTGTCCGTCGGCGTGGGGTGTGATCCACACGTCCTCCCAGGCCGGCGGGATCACCAGCTCCCGGATCCGCGTGATCTCCTCGGGCCCGAGCCGCTCGCCGTTCTCGTCGAGATAGACGAACCCTCGGCCCGCCCGCTTGCGCGTCCAGCCCGGCTGCTCAGGAGAGGTGCGTCGCAGCCGGACCATGCGGCGCAGTACCCGGTCAGCGGGGTCGCAAAGCCCTCGCCAGTACGCCGAGGACGAGCAGCCCGATCAGGCCGCCGAGACCCCACTGCCACCACGGCCGCCCCGTCGAGGAGTCACCTTCCGCGGGTCGAGAGGTCACTTTCTGCGTCGGCGGCGGACTGGCTGCCACGCTCGCCGAGCCCGTCGAGACGCCTTCCGAGAGAGCCTTCGCCGGGAGCTCGAATCGCAGCACCTTCGCGTGCAGCCCCTCGCTGGAGAGGTAGATCGTGCCGTCGGGCTCGACGCCGACACCCTCCCCCTGCGGCTGCCCGGGCAGGGGGAAGGAGGCGATCCGGTCCATCGACGGCCAGGCGTAGGTGGTGGCGCTGAAGTAGCCGCGGATCAGCACCTCGTGGCCGCCCGGCAGGAAGACACCGTCGGTCGCCATCGGCATCACCGCGGCGACCGGTGTCAGCCTGTTGTCATGGTTGGCGTCCAGGTGCGCCGGCGCCGCGTACAGGGTGCCGCCCATCCAGCCCTTGGTGGCGACGTAGAGTCGGCCGGTCGCGGGGTCGCAGAGCAGGGTCTCGGCGTTGTGTGCGCCGTCGGGGTAGACCAGCGTGTAGATCGTCGGATGGACGGTGCGGTCGCCGCGTCCGGCCGGTACCTCCGCCACCTGGATGTGCGGCCGATCGGAGTTGTTGTCCCCGATGTCGCCGACCCAGATCATGCCGGCCGACCCAGCGGCCGACCCAGCGGCCGGTGCGAGCGCCTCGACGTCGCGCGGCGACTCCTCCCACTGCGTCACGCCGACGGTCGTGCCGTGGTCGTCGACGGTGAAGATCCGCCCGGTGTCGCCACTGTCGTTGGTGGTCACGAACAGGTTCCCGGGCAGGGCCACCAGCGCCGATGCCTCATCGACCCGCTGGTCGACGAAGGAGAAGCCGCTCGGGTCCGAGGCCCCGGAGGCCATCAGCACCAGTGCCGCGAACAGCTGGCCGATCACGCTGTGCCCGATCACAAGCGGAGAAGCTCGCCCAGCTTGGGTCTGATGCCCCAGTCGGCGACAAGCTCGTCGTACTCCTTCTTCACGCTGCCGCCCTTGACCGGGCCGCCGGTGCGGACCGCGCGCAGCAGGGTGTTGCGCGGCGTGTGCTGGCTCTCCACGAACTGCACGACGTCGACCTTGTAGCCCGAGATCCGCAGCAGTGACGCGCGGATGGCGTCGGTGAGGGTGTCGGCGAGACGCTCGCGGAGGATCCCGTGCCGCGTCACCATCGCGTACGGCGAGGGTGTCGGGTTCTTCCGCAGTTGGGCGGCGATGTCGTGGTGGCAGCACGGAGCGGCCAGCACGAGCGGCGCCTCCCAGGAGATCGCATGCGCGAGCGCGTCGTCGGTGGCGGTGTCGCAGGCGTGCAGGGCGAGCACCACGTCGGGCTGCTGGTCGAGCTCGACTCCGGCGATGGTGCCGACCACGAACTCCGCCTTCACGCCGAGGCGTTCGGCGACCTGGTTGTTGTGTCGGGCCGATTGCTCCTTGACGTCAACCCCCGTCACCACGACCGGCATCTCCCGGACCGAAGTGAGGTAACGCTGCGCGGCGAAGGTGAGGTAGCCGTTGCCGCAACCCAGGTCGACGATCCGCAGCGGCTCCTCGGCGGTCGGCTTCCGTAGCCGGCCGCTCCGCTGCGCGTCGTCGATGGCGGCGGTGAGCTGACGCAGGAACTCCTCGACCTGGCGGTACTTCGCCTGTCGGCTCGGCTTGAGCTTCCCGTCCTTGTCGGAGAGGCCGAGCGCGACGAACACAGGGTCGTCCTCGGGCAGGAGGCGTTCCTTGGCCTGGTCGTGAAGACGAGCCTTCTCCAGCTCTGCCTTCCCCGCAGCGGTCGGGCGGGACGCTACGGTCACCCGCGCGGTCATCGGCTTCGTCACCAGCAGCTCGTGCTTCTCGGTGAGCGTCTCGACGTGCCAGCTCGCGAACGGCTCGTCCAGCAGCTCGTCGAGCGCCTCAGCGTCACCGGCCGGGTGGTTCGCGGTGAACGCCTGGGTCGCGTCGTAGGTGGTGATCTGCAGGTGGGTGCCGCTCTTGAGGTCGACGTACCGCATCTCGACCCGGCGCCACCTCGGCGTGGTGCCCTTCTGCCGCCCGCTCGCAACCGCCTTGACCAGCTGCTCGGGGTCCAGGATCACCGACCGCATCCGGTTGAGCGCCCGCAGCAGCGGCTCGCTCATCGGTTGACCAGCTGGGTGATCAGGACGATCAGCAGCAGGACCACCAGGGCCGTCGGGATGATCAGACGACGGTGGCGCGGATTCACCCGGCCAGTGTAGGAGCGACGCCCACGGCGCTCCGCATCAGCGCAGTGTGATGCTCGCCGACGTGTATAAGGAGGAGTACATCGCCGACGCCCGTGGCCGGTCTATGTACTCCTCCTTATACACATCTCGGAGGTCGCTTACAGCCGCGACGCGAAGAGCTCCGCAAGGTGCATCGTCGGGACGTCGGCAAGGTCGTCGAGCTGCACCCGGCACGACATGCCGTCGGCGAGTACGACGGCGTCGGGCTGCGACCGGACAGCCGGCAGCAGGTGCGTCTCGGCCACCGCGACGGAGACCTCGTAATGCCCCTGCTCGACACCGAAGTTGCCGGCCAGGCCGCAGCAGCCGTTGACCTTGGTGACGGTCGCGCCGGCGCGCTCCAGGAGCTGCTGGTCGATGTTCCAGCCGAGCACGGCGCTCTGGTGGCAGTGCGGCTGTGCCACGACCTCGATGCCGCTCAGGTCGGGCAGCGGCAGGTCGAGCTTGGTCACCAGCTCGGCGAAGGTCAGCATCCCCTTGGCCACAGCCTCCGCCTCAGGCGCGTCACTGAGCTCGAGCGCGTCGCTACGCAGGGTGGCGGTGCAGGACGGCTCGAGCCCGACGACCGGCACCCCGCTGGCGATGTACGGCGCCAGCGTGCGCACGGTGCGGCCCATGATCTGCTTCGCCCGGTCCAGCTGGCCGGTGGTGACCCAGGTGAGACCGCAGCAGGCGTCGTCCTGGATGACCTTGACCTTCAGCCCCTGCGCCTCGAGGTAGCGGATCGCGCCGAGGCCGGAACGCGGGAAGAAGTGGTCGGTGAAGGAGTCGGCCCAGATCCAGACGTCGGGCTGCGCCTCGACAGGCTCGTTGTCCGTACCCGGAGCCTGTCGAGGGGCGTCTGACTTCCTCAGCGTCTGCGTCGCGAACGTCGGGACCGAGCGCCGCTGGTCGATGCCTGCCATCCACTTCGCCAGCGCAGCGAACGGCGGCAGCTTCATCAGCACGTTGATCACCATCGCGAACGGCGCCGCGAGCCGCGCCCACTTCGGCAGCTGGCCGAGGAAGAAGTGCGACCGCGGCCGCCGCTCCCCTGCCACCGAGTGCTTCTGGTAGAGCGACTCGGACTTGTAGGTCGCCATGTCGATGCCGCTCGGGCAGTCCGAGGAGCAGCCCTTGCAGGCCAGGCAGAGGTCGAGCGCCTCGCCGACGGCCGCGTCGGCCAGCCCCTTCACCAGGCCACCGTCGAGCGCCTCCTGCAGCACCCGCGAGCGACCGCGGGTGGAGTCCTTCTCGTCCATGGTGGCGAGGTAGGACGGGCACATCACACCGCTGGTGCGAGGCGCCACGCACTTGCCGACGCCGGTGCAGCGATGCACGGCCGCGCCGAGGTCACCGTCGTCGTGGATCAGCCGCAGCGCCGCGCGCGGCTTGGTCCGCGGCCGCACCGGGCGCAGGTCGTCGGTGATGCTCGCCGGCTCGGCGATGATGCCCGGGTTCATCAGATCGTCGGGGTCGCAGACCGCCTTGACCTGCCGGAACAGGTCGAGCGAGGTCTCGTCGTACATGAACTTGAGCATCTCGCCGCGGACGCGGCCGTCGCCGTGCTCGCCCGAGAGCGTGCCGCGGTAGTCCTTCAGCTTCACCGCGCAGGCGGTCATGAAGTCGCGGAAGACCTGGGCGCTCTCCGGACGACCGGCCTCGAACGGGAAGTCGATCCGGCAGTGGATGCAGCCATCGCCGAAGTGGCCGTAAGGGATGCCCTCGAGGCCGTGCGCTGCCAGGATCTCCTCGAAGTCACGGAGCCACGCGCCGAGGTGCTCGGGCGGGACCGCTGCGTCCTCCCAGCCGCTGTAGGCGGGCGTCGCCAGGGAGCGGCCGGCCAGGCCGGCGCCGTCCTCGCGGATCCGCCACAGGGCAGCCGCCTCGGCCGCGTCGGTGACCAGACGGGTGTCGATCGCACTGCTGACAGCGGCGAGTCGGTCGGTGACCTCGCGGGCGTCTGAGCCGGCGACCTCGGCCATCAGCCAGCCGCCGCCCTTCGGCAGGTCGGGCACGGCGCTGCCCCCGCTGCTGGCCTTGGCACGGACCAGCTCGACGATCCGGGCGTCCATGCCCTCGCAAGCGATGAGCCGGCCGGGGGCAGCCGCCAGCAGAGCCGGTACGGCGTCGGCAGCCTCGGCCATGCTCGGATAGCCGAGCACCAGCAGCAGCCGGCCGGGTTCGTCGGTCACCAGTCGGACAGTGGCCTCCAGGACGGTGGCGAGCGAGCCCTCGGTGCCGACCAGGAAGCGCTCGATCCGGCGGCGCTCCGGCAGCAGGTGCTCGAGGCTGTAGCCGCTCACCTGGCGACCGAACCGACCGAACTCGGTGCGGATGTGGGCCAGCTGCGCATCCGCGATCGCGCCAAGCCTCTCCGCTGTCCCGGTCCCGGACGCGGAGCCGGTCGAGGCGCCGAAGGTCGCCCGCTCCCCGTTCCCGAAGACCACGTCCATCGCCTCGACGTTGTCGACCGTGCGGCCGTAGCCCAGCGCCCGCGAGCCGCAGGCGTTGTTGCCGATCATGCCGCCGATGGTGCAACGCGGGTGCGTCGACGGGTCGGGGCCGAACCGCAGGCCGTAGGGGGCCGCGGCGCGCTGCAGGTCGGCGTGAACGACACCGGGCTGGACGCGGGCGGTGCGGGCGTCGGGGTCGATCTCCAGCACCCGGTTGAAGCCGCGGGTATCGACCACGATGCCGGGGCCGACCGCGTTGCCGGCGATCGACGTACCGGCGCCGCGGAGCGTGACCGGCACACCGAGGGCGCGCGACGCCTCGTGCACCGCGAGCAGCTCCTCGGCATGGCTCACCTTCACCACTGCCTCCGGCACGACCCGGTAGAGCGAGGCGTCGGAGGAGTAGAGGGCGCGGGCCAGCGTGGAGTCGTCGACGTCCCGCAGACCCCTCGCGCGCAGTTCGGACGCCAGGTCAGCGGCGGCCAGGTCACCAACGGTCAGCGTCACGCGCTCATTCTCCCATCGAGCGCCGGAAGATCCCCGCCAGGTCGTCGGCAGTGGGACGCTTCGGGGCGATCGAGAGCAGTCGCTCCTGCTTGAGGGCGCCCTCGACCAGATCGTCCACGTCGCCCTCGTCGTACCCGACCTCGGCGAGGCCGCCCGGGATGCCGATGTCGCGCATCAGCGCGGTCAGTACCTGCGGCAACGTGTCGGGGCCCGCGTCGCTGCCGCTCACCGACACGTTGGGGTCGAGCAGCCGGGCTGCGCGGAGATGCCGTTCGGGTGCCGCGTCGAAGGTGAACCGGAACGCCTCGGCAGCCGTCAGCGCCACCGACATGCCGTGCGGGATCACCGGGTGGCCGTGCGGATAGCCGGCCGGTACGTAACCGCGCACCCGGCCGGCGATCGGGTAGGCGTCGGCGTGCGGGATGTGCACACCCGCGTTGCCGAAGCCCAGGCCGGCGAAGGTGGCGGCCATCGCCATCTCCTCACGAGCCGGCACGTCGTTGCCATCGGCGACCGCGCGACGGAACGAGCTCGCCAGCAGCCCCATGGCTCGCTCCGACCACATGTCCGCGACCGGGTTCGCGCCGCAGTAGGGCACGCGCTGCTCGGGCTGCTTCTTCTCGAAGGCGGTGTAGGGCTGGGCCGTGTACGACTCCAGCGCGTGACAGAGGATGTCCATCCCCGCGCTCGCGGTGACCATGCTCGGCTGGGTGATCGTGAGCGCCGGGTCGACCACCGCCAGGGTCGGCCGCAGCGCCGCGTGCGAGATGCCGGTCTTGACCTTGAGCGCCAGCACGTCGAGCACGCACACGGTGGTCGACTCCGCGCCGGTCCCGGTCGTCGTCGGTACGGCGACCAGCGGCAGCAGCGGCTTGCTCGGCGCGAGCGCCTTGCCGACGGGGGCGTTGACGTAGTCCATCAGCTCGCCCGGGTTGGTCACGAGCAGGTTGACCGCCTTCGCGGTGTCGATCGAGGATCCCCCGCCCACCGCGACGATCGCGTCGAACGGACCCTCGCTGCGGGCGAACGCGATCGCCTCGGCGAAGGACGCGTCCGTGGGCTCCACGTGCGCGCGGTCGAAGAGGATCACCTCGGGCCCGGTGGCAGCGATCTGGTCCGCGATCCGTTGCGGATGCCCGGTCGCAGCAACGCCGGGATCGGTCACCAGCAGCACCCGCCGGACGTCGTACTTGCTCAGGTCGTAGGCGATCTCGGCCGAAGCCCCGGTCCCGAACTTCAGCGCAGGCGCGGCATAGGTGAAGACAGTCTCGGTCACTCCCCCAACCTAGCGGGCTTGTAACGCGGTGTTACAGCGTCTTCTGCGGTGCTGCAGCACCGCAGAACATGGTGTAACACCGCGTTACATGGGCGAAGCCGCGAGCGCCACCCGCACCACGTCCCGCACCAGCACGGAGCCGTCCTCGATCTCGGCGACCGGGACCCAGGCGGCCGCGTCGGTGGTCTGCTCGGTGCCGTCCGCGTGGGGTACGGCGTCGGGCGGCACCGTGGCGGCGTAGATCAGGTGGATCCCCTGGAAATCCTCGAGTCGCCCGCTCGGCGCGTTGCCGGTCAGCGTCATCTCGTCGACGGTGAGCACCTCGCCGACCTCGCAGGTCAGCCCGGTCTCCTCCCGCACCTCCCGCACGAGCGCCACCTGCGGCGTCTCGCCGAAGTCGACGCCGCCGCCCGGCAGGCTCCACTGGCCCGGCAGCGGACCATGGACGGAGTTGCGGGCCAGAATCACCTCGCGACCACCGGTCGGCGACACCCGCGAGATGAGCCCATAGACGGAGACCCGCTGCACCCGCGTCGGCCGATGCACCGCCAGCGCGTCGCGGACCAGCGGGACGGTCGGCACGGTGCCGTCCAGCACCGCGGAGAGCGGCTTCCAGGCTGCTTCCGAGGTGGTGCCGCCGACCTCGACCGTCTGTGGCTCGGGTGCGTCGGCCGCGACCCAACCGTCGTACACGATCCGGAGCGCGTGCGCGTCGACCGGCCGCCCTCGCCAGGTACGGCGCGCGTGGTGGCTGAAGACGCGTGCGGTCTCTCCCACCATCGCCTCCAGGCCGGTCTCCTCGCGGACCTCGCGGACGACCGCGGCGCGCGGGTCCTCGCCGTGGTCGAGGCCGCCGCCGGGGAGGCTCCAGACCTCGTCGGAGGTGACGATCTCGGAGAGCCGGCTCAGCAGGATCTCCAGCTCGCCGATGCGACCCGGTGCGGTCGAGACCCGCTGGATGATGGCGTACGCCGCCACGCGCTGCCGGCGCGGCAGTCGCCGAGAGCCTCTGCTCATCGACGGGCCCTCATGAGAACGGGGGGCGGTGGTCGAGGCTGATCGACCGGCGACCCGCCCAGCGCCAGATCCGGGCGGCACGGTCGCGGTCCTCGTCGGTCACCAGGTTGCCCATCCAGCGCAGCGCCAGCGTCATCAGCCAGTCCGAGCGCATGCCGACCGGGCCGGCGGCCGCAAGCAGCCGCGGCACCGTCACCACGCCAGCTAGGCGGCGGGCGATCGAGAACGCCTCGCCGTAGTGTTCGCGCAGCAGCTCGGGCCAGAGCACCTCCAGGCCTACATGACGGGTCGCGGTCAGCACCTCGGCGACCAGCCTGCCGGTCTCGAGGCCGTAGTCGATCCCCTCGCCATTGAGCGGGTTCACACAGGCGGCGGCGTCGCCGATCAGCGCCCAGTTGGGGCCGGCGACGCCGGAGACGGCGCCGCCCATCGGCAGCAGCGCGGAGGCCTCCGCGCGCAGCTCGCTCGAGAGGCCGAACTCGGTGCGGATCGTGTCGGCGTAGAGGCGCATCAGCGACTTGATCGCCCCCGACCCCTGGCTGGCGGGCCGCTTCGCGGTGGCAAGGGTCCCGGCACCGAGGTTGACCTCGCCGGTGCCGAGCGGGAAGACCCACCCGTAGCCGGAGAGGACCTTCCCGGCCTCGTCTCGGAGCTCGAGGTGGGAGCTGATCCACGGGTCGTCGGTCCGCGTGGAGGTCACGTAGGAGCGCCCGGCCACGCCGTACACGGTGTCGCGGTGCCACTCCCGCCCGAGCACCTTGCCCAGCGGTGAGCGCACCCCGTCAGCGACGACAACGCGCTGCACCTCGATCGACCGGCCGTCGGCGAAGACCACCATCTCGATCCGGCCGTCACCCCTCCGCACGACGTCGACGGCCTTGAGCCCGTCGACCGCCACCGCGCCCGCCTTGATCGCGGTCGTCCGGAGGTGGTCGTCGAGCTCCGTGCGGGCGACCGCCGAGCCCCAGTCCGGCAGCCCGGTGCCTGACTTCCCTGGGCCGGGCCACCGCAGCTCCAGCGTCTGCCCGAACCCGTGCGCCCGCAGCCCCTGGTTGACCGTGTGGGTCCGCACCCAGTCCTCGAGTCCGAGCCGGTCCAGCTCCGCGATCGCGCGCGGCGTCAGCCCGTCGCCGCAGGTCTTGTCACGCGGGAAGACCGCAGCGTCCACGAGGACGACGTCGACGCCCGAGCGGGCGAGCCATGCCGCCGCCGCCGACCCGGCCGGGCCCGCGCCGACGAC
>Ga0164242_10001942_pt1 | contig 24190 bp, 31 predicted proteins | sample OricomgcompostMG_FD_108783 | JGI IMG/M metagenome (GOLD analysis project Ga0164242, IMG submission 108783) | Miracle-Growth compost microbial communities from Emeryville, California, USA - Original compost - Miracle growth compost (MG) ...
GGAAACTGTTCTTTTGGACCGCAATCCGCATCTGCACTACGGCATTCGAAGCTTCGCGCCGAGTGGACGGAAGAGGCCCCGCATCCCGCCAGCCACTGCTGGACCTAGCGTCGAACAACCTCCCTACCCGCAGTTTCGTACCCTTAACGCCAGTGTACGTAGGATTGCTCTTACCGACGGTATCCTCTGAGGCAACCTTGGTTTGGCGGTACCGGCACTGATCAGTAGGTCCTCCCAACACCAGGTATCTTCCGAGATGTGAGGGGTCACATTACCGGCGACCAAGCGGAGCCACAGAGACAAACCCACGTTGACAAGGTGAACCACAGCGGCGCCCCCCTCTCGCCCCCTCACGCCCCCTCTCCAGCGAGGCTTCCCTGACTTCGTACCCCGGTAAGTTAGGAGCTCGGGCTCGCCGAGGAAACCCCCTTGCCCTTCTTGACCCCTCCATGGAGATGCTGCTCACTAGAGCGATTGGCCATTCATCCTGTCATCTTTCCCACGCTTCTCGATGCCCGATCAATGCCCATTACTCAATGCGAAACATGCAGCTGTTGACTGCAAGTATGATACCACAGAGGGGTAGCTAGAGGTGCGGCGTCATGGGGGGGAGAATGGGATGGGAGGGGATCGGGTTGGCATTGGCTACACACTAGCGGTGCCTTACAGCAACAGCAAAAAGCAGCAGCAGCAGCAGCAGCAGCAGCATGCGATGCTGGGTCGAACCGGGGATGGTACCACACCGCCAGAGCGGGACGAACTGTTTGCGAGGCGGGTGGAGACTCTAGGTAGTAGAATAAGGAAACATGAAAAAGAACTGACTGAATAATGCTGGTACCTAATCAAGTAGTCTCGCGCTCCGGATTCGGGGTCAATGGGAGGGTGGAAACGCAGGCTAGAGAGAACGAGAGAGAGAGAGCACGGATGAGTGAGGGAGGAGAAGTGAGGTAAGAGGGGCGAGGCAAGAGGAGCGAGGTAAAAAGCAAGAAGCAAACATGTCAAACCTGACATGGATGCCACGGCCTATCTGGATCGACCCATTTGAATAGACCCATCTGGGTGTAGCCCACTGCCGGGACTGACTTTTCCAATTCCCAATTCCCAATTGCACATTCCAGTCCAACTTCCAAACTCCATCCGTGTATGGACCCGACTCCTATCTCGTATGTAGGTACCTAAAATTAAGGCAAGGTACCTGCCCAAGGTGATTAGCTGCCTTCAGCAGGTTCGGAATTAATTGACTACCCAACTGGTTGGGAAGTCATTACCGGACAATATAATTAGATGCGTTGTTGAATTCTGGAAGGGCAACGAATTCTCGCCTAGCCAAGCATTTTCGCCTAGTATTTTCGGGTAGTAAGTCGTGTGGGACCCTGAAGTCGATCCTCCTCACCACCACCACCACCAGCACACCCCTACCCCCATGAACACACGCATCAACGCAACGGACAAGGGGTCCACCCAAGGAAAGGACCCCCGTCCCCTGTCGAACTTTAGAAAGCTGGCGGCGGGGGGGCCATTCATGCCCAGCCTTGAAATGCGGCGAGATGAATTGTCAAATGTGATGTCAGGAGACAGAACGACGACGACCTACCACCCACCACCCATACGCATTGCATAGTATATAGCAAGTAAGTGTTGCACGTAGCAGAAGAGAGGCCATGTAGAGAGAGAGAGACGATGTAAAAAGAGACAATGTAGAGAGAGACGCCATGTCCATGTCGAGAGACCACAGCCCCACAGTCGACTCGATATGTCCCACGACTAATACCGCCTTCGCCCCCCATTAGCTGTTCCCATTAGCTCCTTCGGCAACGTTGGGTTAGGTGGTGTACGACGTACAACGTACTTCGCAGATGGAGAGCTTGGCCAGCCGGGGGATCCCTGCGTCGACGCAGCTCCCCCACATTACTCTCTCCCAATCCCACCCATCGGTCGCTTTGCCATGGCCACTCCTCCTGACATGATCACGTCCACGCTACTTCTGTACACCATCATGTATCATCACAAACCCAAAGCTACCAATGCCCTTTCAAGGCAATGCCGCGTCTCTCCTAACCTTCGGGCCGCAGGTAGTCTACATGGCTAGCGGATGTGGCCCCATGGTGCCAGGGTTCGTTCGCCTAATTGTAGTGTCAAGGTAGAGCTAGAGACTTGGCATGAACGTGGGAAGGGAGAGACGGAGAGAGAGAAAGAGAGACAAGGCAAAGTCGAGCACCAGGCTATGACGGAACTGACTGGGGTGAGAAGGGGGGGAGGGGAAGTAAAAAGTCTGCCCAAAAAAAAGAAAAGAAAAGCCAAGAAGGGTTAAGAGAGAGAGGGACAAAAAAAAAAAGGGACTCGGCTTCTTGCACACCAACGCACTGCCAGCACCCAAGTAGGAGAGAGAGACACACACACCAAGCACCAAAGCACCAATTGTATCATTGTGTACATACGGTACCTATAGCTAGAAGAAAATGCTCGTCGAAAATAATGGCATTGGCCTTTCTTGTAACCTCCCTTCCCTCTTGGTTGAAATACCCTCCTCTCCCACTCTCTCTCCCACTCCCACTCCCACTCCCCTCCAACCCCCTCTCCCTCGCTGTCCCCCTCGTCCTCCCCCCTTCGCCGCCCAAGATGCATTCTCCCGTCCTTTGCCAATAAATCATCGTTGCCGTCCTGCACCTTTGCGGCCGTCACGCGAGTGGGGAGAGCGAAACAAGAGAGTAAGACACACAAGAACCGTTGTCGTCTAATCTCCTTCTGCCACATAACCCCTCGTCCAAGTCGATGCAACCCGGTCGTTTACACGTCTCCGAGTATAAGAACCGACCGAGACCCCCCGCCATCTAACCTCCCAAGGCCGACTTCAATCATACCACATCCACCACCGCCTTATACTATCGAAGACCGACTTGGCACACTATATTAGCTTCGCTTTTTGCTTCTTCTCCTCCTCGCAACCCCCACCCGGTCCCCCCCCCCGCCCGCTACCCAGTTAGCAAACCTACACTGTTACCTTATCTTCCTCCGGCCAGCATGCCTTCAGCTTCACGTGAGACCAGCCCCTGGCAGGACCGACTCGGCGGTAAGCTAGCTAGACGACGACCCAGAGCCCTCTCCATATTACTAGCCCAAAGCTAACATTCCGGATTAGACGCCTGCCGAGAGTGCCAGATCGCAGCACCAACTTTCCAGATAGTGTCTGATAGACGAGGTAAGCCGACCCGCACAATGCCGCCGCCGCGAGTGTTTTACTGAACCCTAGCCCCCGTCAGGCGGCCGTACGGCGTGGTCGAGTACGGTGACGGTCCATGGTACCACCCACAACGCAAGGTTCTGGTATGATGGCAAACACCTCAACAACGCTAGGGAGGACGCCGCCGAGGTTGCCCTCAACTGGCTGAACGGTGGCTCTGACCCGAACTCCCCCACGACTAGTCGCAACGGATGGTAATGGGGCCAGCGTCGGGACCCCCCCACCCCCCCGTGGATTCCTTTGCTCAATTGATTGTCCGTTTGAATTTGGTCTCGGTTCCTCTGTTCGTTTCGCTGTACGATACCACATACCACCTTTCCGGAGTTGGGAGAAAGGGAAACGTGTTCATCGCCACACGGCACCGGGCATCACGACATAAGGCACTATGGAATCGGCGCAAAAAGTCTTCGTTCCTTGTCTTCCCCTGCTTCTTCCAATTTGTCTGCCCTATCTTGTTTGTCGCTGGGAGGTTCTTTTGCTTCTTCTTTCGCCATGACCTCTCCGGCCTGGGGAGAAAGGGGGGGGGAGGACGTCGTTGTACGGAATCGATAACGAGGCAGGTAGCCCAATATGAGACATGACAAGGTACTGCCGCCGAAAACTGAGCGCTACATCTCAACTAACGACACCGCAGAGTACGACCAAGAGGATTTGCACTTCCATGGATCTTCCCCAGCCAACAGGGCGGCTGGTTACGTCAATAACAGACACGGGCATCAGAAAGGTTGGCAGATCGACAGGCCGCTAGGTCCTTTGCCGAACCTTACTGCTCCTGAGAGCGCGTGGTGCTACGACTATTGAGCATCGTCCCCCCACTCGGTGAGACCTTCAGGCAAGACCCTGTTTCGGCGTTCATGATTTTTTTCTAGAGAAAAAGAAAAGAGCAAACCACGAACAAAAGGATACCGACAGTTGGACTTTGGTGGGGGGGACCGTTTCCTGATAGTATGATGTCGATCAGGGCACCGACTTGGAGCTGAAATGTGGCTTGTGTTTCCTTTTTTTTCCTTCTTTTCCTGCAGGATGACAACTTACTCTCATAGCTCGTGTTTTTTTTCTCCCTATCTCCCTCACGAATGACACGAATAGGTAAAAGCGGAAGCTGAAATGAAAAACTAGACTTTCCTTCTTCAAGACCAAGTCGTAAAAAGATGCTACCTCGTGACTGGGTCCAATGTGCTGCGACAGAGAGGCAGGTGCAGTTCCCCACCATGACCGGTCCTCCTGACTGGTACCACAAACCCCGCGTTGATGCGCAAAGCCCTTGTGGCGCCTGGCTCTCGCTTCCAACTGCTGATGCCTCTGCTGGGGTCCCAGCTCGACGCAGTGCGGTGCGTGCAGCACGGGAGAAGGGGCTAACCATGCGGGCGCGGCTTAGGGAACCGGGGGTGCCGGTGCAGCCGTGTAGAGGGATGCCTATGAGCGGCGGCGCGGCGGCATGGGTTGATTCAGCAACCCGAGGGGAGAGCTATGTAGTGGAGGTGCCAATGGGAACGACGCAGTGGGAGTCGTCGTATCACACCGACTAGCCGGGGGACCTCAGCCGCTTGGGAGGGTCTCCGGGTGGTCTCTCTACCTCCGCGAAGCACCGAGAGAAAAGGGCAGAAAGCAAGGAAAAAAAGGAAAAGCAGAGAGAGAGAGAGATAGGAAATAGGGGAAGAAGTGAGGCGAAGGGTAGTTTCTTCGAATGGGAAGTGTGAAGAATAACGCAGTGTCAAGGACTCAAGGCACTTCCTCAGAATACAAGGTGTGGGGCTCTGTTGCTGTTGGAAGAAGACCAGGATGATGAGTAAGCAATGTAAGTAAACAAGTCACGAGACCAGAAGCAAAGGACGGGCCCGGGTCAGGCAATCCCCGGGAGAAGTCCGGCATTGGCAATTTTTTGAAGCTTCTGGTCTCGACGGCCCTTTCCAGATTGCAACCTCGTCCCGTGGAAGCCATTGACACCTGGTGCCCACCTACCACAACAATGCCTCCCCCGTTAGGAATAAGAGGCGCCTTTCGGGCCCTCAGCATCCGGCCGCGGCCTTTGATCCAATGCCTGGAACCTCGAGTCGCCGCTGCAACTCGCGGCTTTGCGGACGGCACCACACCAATCCCCCCCAGGTTACCCGGACGAGATGCTGATGCTCTGCCCCCGTCTATGGCCCGATCGAGCGAAGCTTCGGGCTCTTCGGCCCAGGAAGGCGAAGGCGCCGTTGTGCCGTCCGAGAACGATGTGGCGTTGAACCAGCTTCAGATGGTCGCGTACGGTCTCAACCCCTACGACTCTGCCGTCGAAGGACACAAGTACGGCCTGCCGAACCTGCCCATACCGTCGCAAATGCACATGAAGCACCGATATGATTCCGTCGTTTCTCAGATTACGAGGCTACTCATGCAGGATGGCAAGCTGAGCAAGGCCCAGCGGGTAAGGCTCAACCCACTTACTTATCGTCCCGCTATACCAGGCACTGACAATCTTTCTCTCTCTCCATTAGCACATGGCAGTGATCTTGAACTTCCTCCGGACGTCGCCAACACCGAAACTGAACCCGGCACGCCCGCTGCTCCCGGGCGCCCCCCCGCCGGAACACCTCCCGCTCAACCCCGTCCTCTACCTCACTCTCGCCATTGACTCCGTGGCACCCCTAGTCCGCATACGGTCGTACAAGGGCCTAGCCGGCGGTGGAGCCAGCCTCGACGTGCCCATGCCGCTCGCGGCGCGGCAGCGGAGGAGGATGGCGTTCCAGTGGATCCTGGACGTCGTGGAGAAGAAGAAGTCCAAGGGCAGCGGCCGGGACATGTTCGGCCACAAGGTCGCCGAGGAGATCGTCGCCGTTGTGGAGGGCCGGTCGAGCGTGTGGGATAAGCGCCAGCTGCTGCATAGGCAGGGCACGAGCGCGCGAGCCAATCTAAGCAATCCCAAACTCAAGAGCCAGGGACGGAAGCGATGAGGTGGTGGTAGTGGGGAGGCCTCCCTTGGCATGCGGGCTGCTGCAACCTACTCTACCTAGCTAGCTACCCGCAGATCTTGAATAAGCAGCCGGGAAGGGAAGCTATGTTGGAGGAGTTATACCAACTCTGTATTTTATTATATGTACCTTAGCTCAAGCATGTGCCTCTTCTAGAGGCGTGGTATTATACATCGTTCTCTCGGGCATTGGTAGTCGGCCGTGGACCAGTAAGGTTTCGTCCGGCAAAGATCCCGCACCGAGCAGTGTTGTGCACGTTAAGCCGGTCCACAGGTGACAGTGTCACAGGTGACAGTCCGCCCCGAGAATCGCCGGCATCTGTCGGTATTCACTATGACTCTCATGTCGACAGTTACTAATTAGTAGTCTAGCCATTGGGGCTGTGCATCGCAGTGCCCACAATGGAGGTGCTACGGGGTGATAGGAACGATCAAGCACCCACCAACACTCGCCCACTACCACTAGGTAGACAAAACGAACAGTTTTGCTAGCTGACTCTTATCGAGAGACTTGGAGAGACTTTGACTGCATAGCACGCTAATCTGTGATCGCCGCGGAGCAAAGTGCAAATAGTGTACGAACATGCCCGACCACTCAGCGCCGTTGCAATCTTTGAAATTAAATTGGTTTGATACGGCACGCACCCTCTCTACCTACACCCTCTGGCATATATCATTTACATGCTTCCGCCCGTCTCAGTGGCGTGATCGGTGCCCGAAGCCGGGACAGGACTGGTCGGCCTTCGCGGTTGGCGAGGCTCATTATTAGAGCTTAAAGCCGGGGTAGCTTCTAATTAAGCCCTATCATGTAGTCGGTCCCGCTTTTGTTAGGTGATTGAGTAACGATTTGCACCTGAACTGCTTCTGGGTACTGTAAGTCGGTAGTCCGTGCAACCGCCAGAAAGCCGCCCTGCAGTTGAGTTGTGCAAACAAAAACCTACACAATAGGACTATCAAGAGAGGGGATCCAATGGGGGCCATTGGCGTTTTTTGTATTGCTTTACCTACGACTACGTAAGTACTGCAGGTAAATAATCTGTGGGAGTCCTTGGGGTTATGTCAGTATGGTCACGGTACCTAATCAAATGGGCTGTGCATCGGTGTTGACGTTTGAAATTGGGAATAGAAAATGGGGAACAGGATGGGGATCTGAGTAGCCTCACCGACAAGTCTAGACCTTTGCCAAGAAGCCGCTTGGGAAACGGGTTTCAACGGGGGACGGACTCATCGAACCCAGCCTCCTTCTTGTTCCATAGATGTGGCGTCAGTGGAAGAATATACGGTACTAAATCGCCGGGCCACTGGCGTGGTGGACTGGTGGTACGTAATGACACGGAGGAGTCCACCGGAAGATACGCCCGAGGGTCCTGTACGTGGGGCTGCATCCATGGGGAGGGAGGTACTTTACCATCTATCTAACTCCCGCACCTACCCTCCTGTTCCTCTGATGCAGGTAATACGAATAGAAACATCAACAACCGGGAGGCTGCCGACAAAAAAAAAGCGAGTAAGAATCACTTTCCCAAACCTGCCTTCAGAAACGGAGAAGTGACTTCCGTAATTTTTTTCATCTCTCTTCCTCTCCCGCCAACTGCAGAGGTCGCGACCGAATTTCCCCCGTCTAGCCATACCCGTCGAGGCTTCTCTGGACGATCCCCCAGGCTTGGAAGCTGTACCGGTTCCCAAAGCTTGCTTAGTGGTGCTTGGCAGAAGTCCTTGCCTCACCTCAACCTGCAACCACACGCAAGCCAGGTGGCCACCCCGCCATCATAAGAAGCCGATCGGCCAAGGCGCCTGCGTTTGCATGACACACAATGCTCCTTCTTCAACTGCAGTTCACCACACTCCAATTCCAGCTCATTCCCCGTTGAGCATTCGTCACCGGCCTCTCTCTCCCCGTGCCCGACGACAATAACATCGCTAGGCTCTGCCGCTCTCACCAACCCCCGCTGGTTTCATCCCCCCCTAGTTGACCTTGTCCGACTACCTACATATCTTTTCTCTTCATACCTACCTTAACCATATAGAATCAACAGTCGCGCGGAAGACCGAGCCGCGACTATCGACCGTCGAAGATGTCTCATCCCATGTCGTTGGAGGCGATGCTCGATGAGGAGCGGAGGGAGGTACTCGCGCTCCTCGATAATTCACAGGCCCCCAGGTCCAGGCCACCCAGCTCGTTGGGAGCAAGGTCGCCTTCTCCCTATACGGGACCTCGCTCTCCGGTGCGCAGCATGCTCGATGTTGGTGAGGATGTTCCCCCCCCCCGCATGCTACTCTACTCCCGTCCCTAGCAGAACCACAGCTAACGAAAGGCGCGTGAAAACAGTACCGGTGCGAAGTATGTTAGATGTTGACAGCCCGCGACCAACACCACCACCCGCCCAACCGATACGAAGCATGTTAGACGTGGATGGCCCACCTTCTCCCTCCGCCGTCAAGCAAGTCCTAAGCAACCCCGGCTCTCCCACCGACCCCAACTTCCGCGCACACATGGCGAACCAGAGTGCACATCCTCGTAGTCTGTCGGATGCCGCTGCAAGGCCGGCCGATTTCGGCCCCAGGGCTTCGGGGCAGTCTCGCCCGGACCTGACCTCCGAGTACCAGTTCTCGGGCATCATCACACATCATGTCGGGCAGCCGCTTCCGAAGCGTGTTTCGCAAGGAGGCAAGCGCGGCGCCGGCTCCATGGCCGAGGTCATGCGGGGCAATGACGTGAGCAACATGGTTTTTGCTAACGATAGGGGCCGCCATTACTCCGTCGCCGGGCCCTCGTCCAGGTTAAACAACAAGTCCAAGTCCCCGCAGAACAGGCTGGACGTCCGTTCGAGCTCGCCACACAACAGCCTCCTGTCCGGCCGACATCTTAGTCCGGCCGGTCGGCCGGCGCGGGGAGGAGATAACCCGGAACCAGACTACCAAAATGCATATCGGCACCTGTCGGACGCGAATATCGCACGATTCGGCGGTAGCCTCTCGGAGCTGGCCCGCCGAAAACGATCAGACGACGCAACTAGCCTGGGCAGGCTGGAGAAGGACTATTTGAGCCCCGACGGCGAATTATTACCCGACGATAGCACAGACGACCACGACGGGACTTCGTCAGATGACGAAAGCAGCCGCGGTAGGAAGGCGGCCCGATCATTTGGCGGCGGTGGCCCGGCAAGTGCAGCGGGCGCATCCGGTAGCAGCAGTGCCCAGTCTCCTGAATCGACGAGAAAGATGAGGAGTCAGCTCGCCGCAGCGGAGGAAGAGCGTACGTGTCCCGGTTTATCGTTGATGGTTCCCTACGGGCAACTGACATTCATCATCGCAGGGTTACAAGTAGCCAGCCAGCAGCCGGTGTACCATTATCGCTCTCTACTAGACGATCCCGAGACCACTGTCCAGAATCCATCGCAGGAGCGGGCGAGGCAGACCCGAACGGGTATCCATCCCGTAACGAGTTTTGACATGCCTCCCGGATCGAGAGCACACACGCCTATGCACTCGGATACCGAAGCCGACATAACGGACATTAAGCGAGCCCAGAAGCTGTCCTTCTCAATGACCCCTATTATGAGCCACTCGGAGTCGCATCGATCTATTCGGATTATTGCCCGCGGGGAGTATTCAAAGATAGTACAGGAGGCGGAGGAGGAGCACAGGCGCCTCCGGAAGTACCTCGTTGCAACGGACCTCAGCGAGGAATCTACCCACGCCCTCGAATGGGCCGTTGGAACGGTATTACGCGACGGGGATACGCTGATTGCGATATACTGCGTGGATGAAGAAACCGGCATATATCTAAGCGACAGCGCTCTGCTCCCCGATGACCCTAAGGCTATGAAGGAGCAAGCTGCAGCCATCGACACTACTATCTCCAGCAGCAAGCCGCTCGCGGGCCTTACCAGCTCCATGATGTCGCTGCACCCGCGGTTGTCTCCGCTGTCGAGCGCCGCGGGTGCTTCGTCTTCGTCTCCTGCGCCTTCGGTTAAGGAGCGGAACAAGGCCGAGGAGGAACGCCAGAGGGCCGTCCAGGATATCACGGACCGGGTGACGAAGCTCCTCCGGAAGACAAGGCTTCAAGTCCGGGTCATCGTGGAGGTCCTCCATTGCAAGAATCCGAAGCACCTCATCACGGAGGTGATCGACGTCGTCAATCCGACACTCGTCATCCTAGGGAGCCGAGGACGGAGTGCCTTGAAAGGGTTAGCAACTAGCGTCTCGCGAGCGTCCAGTCTACTAACGGGTAGCCACAGAGTGATCCTTGGTTCTTTCTCTAATTATCTAGTGACGAAGAGTTCCGTGCCGGTTATGGTGGCCAGGAAACGTCTGCGCAAGCATAGCAAGTACAAACGGCCGATCAACCAGCAGGTCAACAACATCAGCAACCCGGCCGCAAGGAGTCTAGCGAACGCGAAGATAGACTAGAAGGTTTTCTCGGCAAAGCGAAAACCCAAGTGGTACCAAAGGCATTGACGAACCCTGGCCACCTGGATGGATTGTCGACTACCTACCTGGTTTTGTGTTGTGCCAAAGCACTGGCAATTACCACCCATGTCCCTTACCCTGGGTAGTGTTGAAGATCCAGCCAGGGTCTATTGTCTCCTCTAAATAGGAGGTTTGCAAAGATAAAGGGAGGTGGGGATGGGAGGATGTGACCAACCCCCGCCTAACGCGGTCGAGGACTATCCAAAGGACAGAGCACGAGAGTGAGGTATAGAGCACGGGTGGCGCGCGCCCTGCCAAGGGAGACGGTGTCACTGACGGTGTCTAGATTATTGAGTACTCGAGAAGAGAGTTATACAGCGGTTGCATGGCTCGAAGCGGATTAGTTCACGACTCGGAAGCTTCCGAGCTAGGGCTGGTTTCTTTGCAAAGATTCCTTGTGGGTGGGGGGGGGAGGAGGGTGGGTTAGCATGGACTTGGTGTTCATCACGGTTCACAGCGTTATAGTGTCCATGACGAGATTGACGAGATTGACGAGCACGATGAGAGAGTATAGGTAGCTACCGAAATAGGAGGGTATCCAGTTGTCTGCTCACAGCTGAGCCGGCCTGAGCCTTTGAAGTCGTTTCCGTTCCTCCCCTATGCCCGCCGTGTTGCCGTTTTGAACGGCTAAAATTGAGCAGGGATTATGATAACGTCCGCTGCGGGGTGATAAGATCCCGCCCGGCACTACATCCTGGTTCAACTGGTGCACGGGCCTGTTCCTGCCTTCATAGTACACAGGAAACTGTCTCGAGGGATCCAACATGTTACCCGGTTTTCTTTTCTATTCCTGGGTTACTGGCCCATATAGGGCCTCCGCAATAAGGACAGGCAAAACTAGACTTTAGCTCTTCCAGTTTCCCCCTGTCCGATGCAAACCATCTTGCACGAGAGCCGAGCCAGCGAACGATGATGGAAGCTGGAGGGGGAGACAACATTTCAAGTTCCGGACAGTTCAGAGTCATTGGTGGGGCGTTTCGGGCAGTATCCAATCAAGTCTCAGGCACCAGGGTCCCCCCTCCATAAACATGAGGGGTGATTGGCTGACAGCGCTGCGCTGGCCTCGAAGTCAGGCCGCATCGGAGCTTCCCAACCTCTCGATTTGGACCACTTCACAACCCCCTTTGGGGACGTCGAGGTATTTTCAACCATTCCCTCCTCGAGAGTACCGGTGCTATGGTTCCAGGACGAAGTCTATTTTTGCCGTACATTCCACAGCGACCGTCGAGAAGCCTGAGGATCGAAACGGCGGCTAGCGAACCGACCATCAATTCACCAGCCACTGGCTTCCTTTGGCAAACTGCTTGACGAAAGAGTCGAATGACGGCCGCGAGCTCGCAGTCACATCCCTCGCGGACACCTCGGATCCCATGCCTTCGCTTCTGACCGTGAACAACAACGTAGCGCTGCTCAGCATAACAATTGCTCCAAGCACCTGGGTTGCTTCGCTGACTCTCGCCTTGGTCTTCCTCTACTTGTATCTGCCACCTCTCCCACCCGTCCGGTTGAACTACCTCTTCCTCAAGCGAAGCCGAACCCCGGTCGCAGCCACTCCCGAAATCATCGAGCCTGACGAGGAAGACGAGACGGCTCAGAGCCAACCGCGCAAAGCGATCACCGATAGACCTCCTCGCGGTCTGCTGACGGACCGCGCGCATTCAGACCGCAAGAGACAGAAGATCAGCCGCAAGCAACTGAAGAGCGCGCGAGACGAAGACAACAATGACGACCACCGTCGACCCGCTCGACCACCTCGACGCCTCTCTTCGGGACTTCGAGCCCTCGCTGGGCAGCCCAGCACACTCTGGCTTCCGCAGCGACGACGCGGCGAGCGACCTGATGAACGACTCGGGGATGGAGGAGGAACTGGAGCAGGAAATGGACGAGGAAGTGGAGGAGGAGGAGGACGTATCGGCAGGTGGCTACAGTCCGCCGGCCTGGCGGCGTCTCGGAAACGGTGATCGCAGCAGCGGTTTCTGGCGCAACGGGAACGACATAAACGGCAGAGGCGGCGGTGGAGGCGATGGCGGTGTGAATGCTTACGGCTTTGGCGGCTTTGACCTCGGCGGGCATCGCTCGCGTGGTTCATCTCCGGAATACGACAGCGACGGCGTTGACGACGAGATCTTGGAGCAGGCTATTAGGACTAGGCTGCCGACGGGGTCGTTGTCTCCGGAGAAGGAGAGGAGTCCGGAACCCGAGCCCGTTGGCTTGCTAGGGGCCGCGGCGAGGATTAAGAGGGAGAGTGGCGAGGAGATTGTGAAGCCGACGATGGCGGGGCCGAAGGAGGTGTCTGAAAACTGTAAGTGCATAGTATATGTTCCCGTGCCAAACCAGAGATTCTCCTCTAGACTCTGGCAATGTCATATCTTCAAGGAATTGCTTCTAACGCCTGCTATAGATATTCGTTTCGCGGTTCGCGCGGAAGTTCAACAACGGACAGAACCCATCGAAACTGCGATCGCCTTCGTGCGCAATACGTTCGGCACAGTGACAAGATCATGGACGTCCTTAGTGTTTTCAACTCTAGCCGCTATTGTCGCATACTCCGCGATGCGCTCATTGTTCGAGCCGGCGTCCTTGCGCCCGGTCCCCGATCTAGTCAAGGTTGCCGGTATTGCAAGATCATTCGAGCCCCTGATTTACTACTCCGAGAACGGAGTCCAGCAGGTCGGCGACTTGCAAGCCACGGGAGTCGCCGTGTGGGACCTTGGCGAGAGTGTCCGAACTAGCAATATGTCGTCGGCACCGATTATCGTCAAGGAGCTGGACGAGCTGAGCGATAGCCTTAAAACTCTTGCAATAGAGCTCACAAAGTTCTTCGCCAATGTTGATGGAGATATTGACGGGTAAGCCGCCAACACCCGCCACCCACCTCCCCCACCCACTCCTTTGCATGCGTTCTTATCCCAAGCTAACATGTCCGAAGCATACTCATCGTCATGGACTGGGCCCGGCGAGAACTATCCCAGCTCCAGCACCTCCCATCCCCCCCACTTTCATCCGCCTTCGATAACATCCACAACATGCTCTCTACAGCAGGCATCCTAGAAGATGCCGCATCCGGCGAGCCCACCCGCCTAGGCGCCGTCGCCACCTCGTTATTTGGCATGTCCAACCCGCAGCGCGCGCGGCAGACGCTGCAGCGGACGTTCAACGAGTTCCTCGCCGTCCTGGAGGAGGCCATCGCGTCGGAGCTGCAGCACAGCCTCGCCCTCTTTGGGCTCTTCGAGGCCATCGACCGCCAGTTCCACAACCTCGCCCGCACCGTGGTGCGCGAGTCGAGCCACCAGGACGAGAAGCACGCGGACCTCCTCTCGTCGCTGTGGACCCGCATCCTCGGCGCCAAGGCCAGCGAGGTGAAGAAGTATGAGCGCAACCGCCAGCTGCTGCTCAACGTGCGCGAGAAGACGGTGCGCAACAAGGGTATCCTGGTCGAGCACAACCACCGCCTGCTCGCGCTCAAGGCCAACCTCGAGAACCTGAGGCGCAAGCTCGTCAGCCCGCTCGTGCGGTCCGAAAACGGGAGCACGCTCGGCGTCGAGGAGCAGATCCGCGGCCTTGAGGATGTGGGCGTTTACCTTGAGGGCGTCCGTACCCGCCAGAAGGGCAAATTGATGGAGATGCTGTACGGCAGTTCCAGAGGTGCAGACTCGAGAAGGATGATCGATGATGTGGGCGGCTCTCCGTACGGGTACGGGGGCTGATACGACATTTATGCACACCAATCAATCCACCTTTCCACGACTAGTCAGTCCTTCAACTCTCGGAGGGGGCTTCAAACTCTTGTTTTGGTTATTCATTGGGAAGGGACCTCTTTTTCTTCTTTATCCACTTTTTTGCAGTACGGCGCTTTCCTTCCTGCCTTTGGTGTTGAGCTGCAGGCAGGATACGAGGAGCCCTTACAGGTGCGAGGTGCTGTGCAAATATACGCCACTTTACAGCAGCACACCTAGGGATCTGGGGTTTGTCTTAGAGCCGGTACTGGAATCTAGGATATCGTATGGCGGGTCGGCTGCTTTCCTTCCTATCTTGGGGGAGGCATACAATCAGGAGTAAAGAGGGTAGGCGAAGGAAAAGTACATGTAATATGTCAGGGGTTGGCATGTTGAGAGGTGGCGATGCATCCGGCCCATTGGAACAGGCGTCAGCGGGTAGGTGCCATTGTTTCGTACATTTAAGTGTAGATACGTAGGAGCCATCATAGCAAACGATTTAAAATCACTATTTCAAGCCATCAAGCCCATTTATGGGACACCTACAAGCGGTCACTAAGTCTACATTCCGAAGAACTTTTGTCTATTAAGCTGGTAACCCCTATTCATAGAATAAAACGACTGCCTGGTCCTTCTAGCAGGTACCGTTGTGGGGTGTGTGAGTGATCCCGTTTCTGATCGGGGAGGACCGGGGAAAGGGGGTATCCGACGAGCAAGCCTTACCCCCAATGTTTGGCAGGCAGGATCATGACCGCAACCATAAAACGCCGTGGGTGTAAAACCCCTAGTCCGGGAAGTTGGCCCGCCGTGGGACCAAAAAAAAAAAGAGCAAAGTCTATGAGTACATGAGAATATCATAAAAAGCCGCCCCCTTGGGAAAACGCGACCAGATAAACCGTGTGGTTCTGCGGTTTGGAAAGGATGAAATAGAAATGTCTCCACCAATTGGATAAGAACGCATCAAAACTTTTCCCCGAACCTTGGGCCGAGATCCATCCTAGAGTCGACCGCAGTTGCGATGAATGTACGAAGTAGTGCATGAATCGAGAAGGAAATAGATGGTATCATAACGGGGCCCTCCTTTTTAAGCCTTCTCCTCAGGCTTGTCCTCCTTGGCTGCCGGCTTCTCGCCCTCATCGTCTCCCTGAGCCTTGAGGTACTCATCATAGACCGCCATGGCCTCATCGACCTTGGCACGGAGCGCGGTATCATCCTCGAGGCTGTGATTTATTATTAGAACGAGCCCAAAACACACAAAACTAGGGTAGTCACGCAGGGTGGGGGAACTTACAGGTTGACCAGCTCAGTGTTGTCCATCTCGAGCAACATGCCGGTGATCTTGCCAGCCAGGTCGGGCTGGATGTTCTGGATCTTCGGGAACAGGTTCTCGCCGAGAATCTGCTTCTGCTGCTGGGCATTGGCAGTCGCCGCAAGCTGGGTTTGCAGAAGGCTGGCAGCGTTCAGGTCGCCAGGCATACCCATCTGGGGAGGCGCTCCGCGGCCACCAGCGAAGCCTTGCTGACCACCTCGGTTGGGGGCGCCTCCTCGTCCACCCATGTTACCGCCCTGGGGCCGACCATTAGGAGGATAACCAGGCATGCCAGGTCCGCCAGCGCCTTGGATACCCTGGGGCAGAGCGCCAGGCATGCCCTGTACACCCCGGCCGCCGGGGCCACCACGGCCACCGCCGAGAGCCGCCTGCTGTTGCTGAACTTGCTGGATGGCAGCGAGGAACTGGGGGGTATTCGGCTGAGGGTAGCCGGCCGGCGGGAACTGTCCGAGGGGATACATGGCCGGAGGAATTGCCTGGGGAGGCATGCCGCCCCGTCCGCCCTGCTGGCCGGCGTAGCCACTGGGGAATTGGCCAGGGCGGCCGCCCTGGACACCGGGCATGCCCATGCCTCCCTGAGGGAATGGCATGCCACGTCCGCCGCCGGGAGGCATGAAGCCTGGTTGCTGTCCGGCAGCGTAGAAGACCGGGGACTGCATGTATTGCTGCGGCATACCGGCTGCGGCGGCAGCTTGCTGCATCCGAAGCTGGTTGCGCGCCTGGATGCTAGCCTCGAGCTGGTTCTTCCGCACATCCTTGCGCTGGGCGAGGGCAACATAGAGCGGCTTGCCGTTGATCATGCGCTGGTTCATCTCGGCGACAGCCTTGGTGGCGTCGTCGGGATTGCTGAAGCAAACGAAGCCGAAGCCCTTGCTCTTGCCGAGGCCTCTACCGGCGGACTTCTTGTCGGATTTCTTCTCCGAGCCTTCCTCCTCGGCCTCCTTCTCGGGTTCCGACTTGTTCTCCTTCTCCTTGTCATCCTTCTCTTCGTCGCCCTCGGAGTTGGTCTCCCGCATGACCTTGGCGGACGTAATAGGGCCGAACTCGGAGAACATCTGTCGCAGCTTGTCATCGTCGACCTCGTCCTCAAGGTTCTTGATATAGAGGTTGACGCCCTGGTACTTGGTCGCCTTCTCCATGCGGGCAGCCTCGTAGGATTTCCGGAGCTCCTCCTCGCGCTCGTGCTTCTTCTGGGCACGGCCAACGTACAGCTCCTGGCCGTGGAAGTCCAGCCCGTTGAGCTCCTCAACTGCCTTAGCAGCGGCCTCGTGGGTGGTGAAGTTGACAAATCCGAAGCCGCGGCTCTTGCCGGTCTCATTATCCCGAGCGAGGGACGACGAGGTGACATCGCCGTACTTCTCGAAGAGCTCACGGAACTGGTCCTCGTTGGCCTCGGGGCTAATGTTCTTCACGTAGACGTTTGTGAAGTTCGCCTTCATCTCCTCAAACTTGCTCTGGCGATCCTTCTTGGGGATGTGGTGTCCGACGTAGACCTTCTTCTCGTTCAGAAGCATACCGTTGACGTGCTTGATGGCCTGCAGAGCAGCCTCGTCAGTCTCGTAATGAACGAAACCGTAGCCCTTGGAGTTAGCGTTCTCATCCTGGGCAACCTTGCAGCTGAGGATGTTGCCGAAGGCAACGAAGGTGTCGTGGAGAGCCTTGTTATCGATTGCAACATCGAGGTTCTTGATGAAGATGTTGCCCTGGCCGGTCTTTCGGAGAGCCGGGTCGCGCTGGGACCACATGATGCGGCAGGGCTTGCCCTTGATGAGAGTGTAGTTCAGCTCCTCGAGAGCCTTCTCGCCGTCGGGGGTGGCGTTGTAGTTGACATAGGCGTATCCAAGGGAGCGGCGAGTGACAGCGTCACGGCAAACGCGGATAGAGGCAACGGAGCCGATTTGGGAGAAGAGCTCGAAGAGCATAGCCTCAGTGACGGATGGGTCCAGCTCACCGACGTAGAGGGAAGCGGATGCCTGGGGGTGAGGAGCGGCCGAGCTGGGGGTTGGGCCAGCGGTGTTGGGCTCTTCACCCTGCACGTCGCTCGAGGCAACATTGGTGTTGATGGCGGGGGCATTCTTGTCGCCTCCGTTGAGGTTCGTGTTGCCGAGGTCAGCGGCAAGCTGGTCAACAGCGGCCGAGGTTGTGGAGGCCATGGTAAGAGATTGAGTTGTTGGTTCTGTAGGTGTCTTGTCAGATTATTATTGCTCACTGTGAGAGATGGCGTTCGCGTGTGGGAGAAATCGCGTTCTTCGAGTAAGGGCAAACGGGCGGGTTCGCAACCAATGGGGAAACCTACCCAGTAAAACCGAAAATCGCGGTGTCGAACGACGGGGGATGGGATACTATCGTAGTCCGAAGAAGGCGATAGAAAGAACAAAGCGAACCACCGGTGACCAAAGGAGATCGGTGATGCAAAGGGAAAGTCGCGGGGTTAGTTAATAGTGGGTGGCGGTGGCAGCGACGAAGACGATAGGTCGGGTGTCGTTGTTGCGAGAGTCGATGGTCGAGTGAAGGAGGGTTTAAGGTGGAAGGTGTGCGTTGGAGGGAGAGGATTGGGGAATTTTTGTAGGATTTTCAATTTTTTTTGGAGGTTTAGAAGTACCAGAAAGAAGTAGATGAGGACAGAACCAAAGTACGGTAGGATCGCACTTTATCTGACTCCCTTCTAAGTTTTTGGGAAAGGGTTTCTTTTCGGGGGGGGGATAACGGGTTTTCGGAAAGTTGGTTGAAGAAAGGAAAGGAGGAGAGGGCAAGCAGGTGTCCTGAGCGCCGCTCTCTATAGAATTTTTTTTTTTCCACCCCGAGTTGGTCTCTCTGCGTTTTGCCTCGTTTAACCAATGTGGCACCACATATTATGCAGTTAACCATCATGGGGTTTCCCTTCGTGGTGGGGCAAATCTCTTTGATGTTCTTTTCAGGTTCTATTTACGTTTGCGAGGCAGGGAGGAGGATCAACACGAATATTTTTTATGTGGGCAGCTGCTTTCCACCAGATAGGGAGTGCTATGGAAATATAGGCAGTTGCATGTTGGTTCTCGAGACCATAGTACCTTGAGCCTGCCTTTCTGGCGATTCTTTATTCTTGAGCAAGGCAATCTGTACCAACTTCAAGGTTCCAAGGTACCTTGGTTCGAACTCGAGTATGACTACCTATCCTCTCAAGAGCCGGTATGTGGTATGTATGTATGTATGTATGTCGGTACGTACGTCGATACGAGCCAAGGTTAATCACGGTTTCCCATTTTCCCTCGAGATGATATCCAGAAGGTTGAAATTCCTTTAAGTTCCTCCAAGCCATTACAAATGTAGGTATGCACTTATGAGAGGTTGATCTCGTGAAGCAGGAGCTAGGGCCAGGTGGATTTGTTGAACTTTCTTGTGTGGCAAGTGTGGACCGGGGTGTACTTTCCTTATCGCTATCAGTGGTCCGTGCACATGCTTGCTCTGGCATGTGGGAGGTACGTACCGGACCCAACAGGCCTGTGTCAGACATCCACATCACGTAAGGTACGGTAGGTACCTGTTTAGAGAGCTCGAGGCTCACCAGAGTGAACATTCTGGAAGCCAGCCAAACTCTACTTCTGACAAATATCCCGCCACTTTCCAGCTGCCGAATCCTGGGACAAGCAACTTTGTTCTTTGTGCGACCTATCCATCTTTTCATTCCGATCCTCCCCTACCGCGAGACCACGGGATCCCTGGCCGGTCTCCTGGGAGCGACCCCGCCAAACATGTTCCCGACCTTCACAGGCAGCTCTCGAAAGCCGCGCAACGTGAACCTAAGCGGCCAGAAGAGCCTGAACCCCTTTACTGCGACCCCTTGGGGTGCAGGGTCCTCTTCCGGCCCTTCCAAGACCATCGCCGATGCACAAGCCGAGCGGCGGCAGCGGCAGCAAGAGCGAGATCGAAGAGACGCAGCTCGACGGATACAAAGAGTATGGAGGGGCCATAGAGCACGCCGAACCGTGAGAGACTTGTGCCGCCAGGCTTTCGATCAGCTCTATAGCCCTGATTTTGGGCTGGTTCCCGAAGAGAGGTTGCGTCGTGGGCTACCCTTGGTCCTAACTGCATTCGAAACAACTCGCCTCGATGACCTCGACAGACTCGACCGCATTGTCCACGACCTCCTTGAAACCTCATTCGCCCCATTTTCCTCGAGTCAAATACATCCAACAAGATTAAATAGGCTTGCTATAATCCTTCTGGCAGCTTTAGAGAAGTGTGTACATTTCATCCCGTTCGGTTCCTAGACCTTTTGCTAAACCTGTCTTCCGCAGATGTGCTTCGGAAACGACGAGTCCCCGATGCCGGACCTACATAAGAACACTGGGACATGTCGGCGAGAGAAGACCGCAATCTATCGTCGGTGTGATAGCTCGATACTATAGGTGCTTGGGGAAATATTGCAGCCAGCCCGGTGTCGATGCCGAGTTTCGAGATATACTCCTTAGCGTGGTAGCCTCGCCGCTACAACATGCCCACTTGGATGGTATGTCGTACTACCTAGCTACCTTATTATTTGGGGCAGCTTCCGTGGAATCCGCCCTTCAACTTCAAGATGGCTAACTAGCTCGTGTCCAGGGAACTTGGAGAACCTCGTGTACGAGAACTTTACGAGGTCGTTCCTAACCCAACCCGGTATATTGGTGTTTGAGCAGAATATCGATTTGATATCGACGCGAGTCGACATGCTTCGACTTTCCGCAACTCTGATCGAAACACTCTCCGGAAGCTCTAACCTCACATTGCAGAACGAGGAGCGACTGTGGCTGCTGGCTCACTTCATCGCCTTGCAGAGAGCAAACAACCAAGTGTTATTCCACCCACTGTTCCTCAGGGCATTGTCGATGCAGCTTTCCACGCTGTCGGGCCAAATTAGCTCCGCGTTTGGTACGGGGGTATCGAACAAGAAGTCATGCCTAGACCTGCCTCCCTACGTTCGTGGCGAACTCCGCGCCTTAGTCGACAAAGACGGAGTCTCCGGGCTACTCGAGAAATTTACATCGTAAGTCAACACTAACTAATTGTAGTCCTTGTCGCTAATCGTAATAGGAACCACGCCGGGGCAACCGCAAATAATGAGCACGCCAGCCTCCTTGCCAGTTATACCCTCCTCCTTATGCGATGCTTCCCAGCCCACGGCGACGATATTCGCATGCGCCTCTATTTGGCTGACATCTCGTCACCGTCCGGGCGGTTACCTGCGGTCAGATACTTTTGGGATGCAATGAGCAAAACCTCCGTCTTCTCTACAGTCACCTCCAGCGAAGACGTAAGCTCGACAATCCTTCGTTACGCACAATTCCTAGAGCCTTCTTCCACGAGTGGTGAAGGGACGAGGTGGAGCCAAGAATGGCAGACCGTCCTCCTGTTCTTGGAGCTATATATCTTCCTTCTAAGATTAACCGACGACGAAGACTTCTTCGAAGGTCTAACCGCGTCATTGGTCAGCCCCCAGTCAACATCTCGGCTCCGGTCGAGCGGCCTAAAGTTGGAAGAGCTAAGGCGATTGACAACATTTCTGAAGCACCTTGGGTTTTCGCTCTATTACAGCTCGGCAGAAATCCTGCAAAGCAGTTCCGGGCATACAAGTCAATCAAGGGATGTGGATAGCTTCCTATCATCACCTACGACACAGAAGTCATCCGAGATGTCCACACAGGCTCAGAAATCCAGCGACGCCCTTGTTCTTGCCGGCATCGAGTATAGGGCGTTCAGAAGCATAGTCACGACCGCCATGCGGATGCTCTACGAGCGTGACTCACGACGTCCTTTCCTGCCACAGAACCACTGGCTCATGACGACCAAGTTCGAGATGGAGGGTTTCTTGGCTGCCGTGGTGGTAGAGGAGCAAAGGCAGCACGAACTACGCGAGTCCGGAGAAAATGACGAGGATGAGGAAGAGGACGAGGAAGCCGACGAGGATGAACTGGTCCCCCACAATAGCTTTCTCGCTACCTTTGCATCCAGCTCTTCAGGGCAAAGGCCATCCCGATATGCTCAGATGGAGCGGTTCCGCCAACAGCAGAAGCAGGCGTCTCGGGAGCGAATGTTAGCCGCAATCGGACCAAAGTTGGAAATATTGCGCAACATGCCATTCGTCATCCCGTTTGAGACCCGGGTCAAGATATTCCGGCAGTTCGTTCACCTCGACAAGGAGCGGAGAAGAGGAGGGAACATCGACCCTGATAGATGGAGGATGTGGGTGCTGGGCCAACATGGCCACCCCTTCGACCAGAACTCCGCGGGGAGGGATATCCTCGGACGACACCATGCTCAGATTAAGCGAGGCCAGGTCTTCCAAGACGCCTTGAACGAGTTTTATGAGCTCGGCGACGGCCTGAAGGAACCTATCCAAATCACCTTCGTCGACCAATTCGACACGGTCGAGGCTGGTATTGATGGCGGAGGTGTGACCAAGGAGTTTCTTACTAGCGTGACGAACGAAGCCTTCACGGGTGACCAGTCACTCTTCGTTGCGAACAACAAGAACGCTTTTTACCCAAACCCATGCGCCGTCGACCAGAGAAACGAATGGCTTCGTCAAGCAGGAATCCGCGAGGGCTCGGCGGAATGGCGAGATGAAGTCGCCGATCTGCTACGGCAGTACGAATTTCTAGGCCGCATCATCGGTAAATGCATGTATGAGGGGATCTTGATCGACATCGTCTTCGCAGGCTTCTTCTTACTCAAATGGTCTTCGTCCGGTGCCGACTCCCCATACCGCGCCAACATCAATGACCTACGCGAGATGGACGACGAGCTGTATCAGGGCATGCTGCGACTGAAGAATTACCCCGGCGATCTTGCCGATCTGGCTCTAGACTTTACGATTAACGATCAGGTCTCGCTGCCCGGCGAACCCGTGCGCACCATCACCCGCGACCTCATCCCCCACCGAGGCGACATGCCCGTCACCAACGAAAACCGACCCCTGTACATCAGCTACATCGCGCGCCACCGTCTCCTCGCGCAGCCTTCCAGGCAGACGCAGGCCTTCCTCCGCGGGCTCGGCGCCATCATCGACCCGGCGTGGCTTAGCATGTTCAACCAGAGCGAGCTGCAGCGCCTAGTCGGCGGCGACTCCTCCGAGATCGACGTCGAGGACCTCCGCGCCAACACGGTCTACAGCGGCGTGTACGCCATAGGCGACGACGGAGAGGAGCACCCGACCATCCAGCTCTTCTGGGACGTCATGCGTTCCCTCGAGGACGACGCCCGCCGCGACGTGCTCAAGTACGTCACTAGCACGCCTCGTGCCCCTTTGCTCGGCTTTGGCCAGCTGAGCCCGCAGTTCAGCATCCGCGACGGCGGCAACGACGAGGAGAGGCTGCCCAGTGCTAGTACTTGCGTCAACTTACTGAAACTTCCGCGGTATACCTCTGCCGAGACGCTGAAGAGCAAGTTGCTCTATGCGGTAACGAGCGGAGCCGGCTTTGATTTGAGCTGATGCGTCGAGGAGAAAAAGAACAGGACGGCCGGGGACGGAGCTCTCGCCTGGCCCGGGAATACAATGACGTCTGTGTATGAGTCGTATTTACACGCCGCACATGCCTTTCTATTAGGCTTTATGGTCACGGGAATGAAGAAATGTCAGAATTACAAGCATTTAGACGCGATTATGAGTAGAGTACGGTCGTATCCGTACTGTCAAAAATAAACAAAAGCTGACCAAAATGATACTGGTTACATGTATTCCTTCCTCCACGAGTTCACAAGAGTTATAAATGCACGGAAGGGTACGCCGGAATGCGATCAAGTTTAGTTGACAGATTATATTTAGCAACATCGTTGCTACTCTGGCCAACTACCTAAACCCGTAGAGTACGGGTGGTTACTATCAAACCGGGGGTATGGCTGCAAGGCTTTGCGCGTCCAACTCGAGAATATTCCCCAACAATCATTTCAAGAATGCAAACGGTAACGGAGAAAAGGTCGGTAAGCCGACATTTAACACTTTTTCTCCAAGAAGTCCCGATTGTAGGTGAGGGCCTACTCTTCGCCTTCAAGGGGCACCTCCTCCTCGTATTCCTCCTCCTCCTCATCAATGCCGGCATCCTGGTACTGCTGGTACTCGGAGACGAGGTCGTTCATGTTGGACTCAGCCTCGGTGAACTCCATCTCGTCCATTCCCTCACCAGTGTACCAATGCAGGAAAGCCTTGCGACGGAACATGGCAGTGAACTGCTCGCCAACGCGCTTGAAGAGCTCCTGGATGGCGGTCGAGTTGCCGACAAAGGTGGAGGACATCTTGAGGCCACGGGGGGGAATGGAGCAGAGAGCGGTCTGCACGTTGTTGGGGATCCACTCAACGAAGTACGACGAGTTCTTGTTCTGGACGTTGCGCATCTGGTCCTCAACTTCCTTCATGGAGACCTTGCCACGGCTAGAGAGAAATGGTTAGCACGAAACACACGCACACACACACACACAAATGCATATGGGAGTCAGAGTAAAACATACAAGATGGCAGAGCA
>Ga0164242_10001943_pt1 | contig 24185 bp, 22 predicted proteins | sample OricomgcompostMG_FD_108783 | JGI IMG/M metagenome (GOLD analysis project Ga0164242, IMG submission 108783) | Miracle-Growth compost microbial communities from Emeryville, California, USA - Original compost - Miracle growth compost (MG) ...
CACGCTTTTGTGCCTGCACCCAGTTGATGACACCACCGCGGGCGGGCTCGTTGCCGAGGAAGATGTTCTCAGTGATCGAAAGCTCTGGGATGAGCGCGAGCTCCTGGTGGATGATCGCGATTCCGGCCGCTTCGCTCTGCCGGATGTCGCGGAAGCGCACCTCTTCGCCCTCGTAGATGATGTCGCCCTCGTACGTGCCGTACGGGTAGACGCCGGAGAGCACCTTCATGAGTGTGGACTTGCCTGCGCCGTTCTCGCCGCAGATCGCGTGGATCTCGCCGGTGGCCACCTTGATCGACACATCGGAAAGCGCGACGACTCCCGGGAATCGCTTGGTGATGTCGCGCATCTCCAGGATGACGGGGTTGTTAGCCACCTGCGGTCCTCTCATCTTTCGGGAGTTCGACGTCAGGCTTGTGGTGATGGCGATGACATCGTCGTCCCGGCAAAACGGCCGTGCTCGGCCGGTCAGGGCACTGTCGAACGCGACAGCGGACACAACGATAACACGTTGCGTTCATCTTTTGAACGCATGAATTTGTAACAGTTCGATATCACGGTGGAGGCGGGCTGGCACGCCGCCGGCACGGATTCAGGTGAGACAGGCTGCCGGGCGGAATATCCAGTCGGCGAGCCGCCTCACCTGAATTCCGGTCGGTCGGGCGCAAGCATCCGCTGCGAGCTCAGCCTTGCCCGTGGGATGCCCGCGACCTGCGGGACAGTGAATCCACGATGACGGCGAGCAGCAGCACGGCGCCCGTGACCATGAATCGAACGGATGAATCCATGTTCAGCAGGGTCAGCCCGCTCGCGATCGCCGAGATCACCAGCGTGCCGAGCAGCGCGGACCACGCACCACCCCTGCCGCCGAACAGGCTCGTGCCGCCGATGACTGCCGCTGCGATCGCGTTCAGGTTCACGTCTGCTGCGCCGGATGCCGTCGTGGCAGACCCGAGGCGGGCCGCGGCGAAGATCCCGCCAAGCACCGCGAACATCGAGCAGAGCATGAAGACCGATATGTAGATGCCGCGCACCCGGATGCCTGCTCGCCTGGCGCCCTCGACGTTGCCACCGACCGCATAGATCGACCGCCCCCACTTCGTGCGTCGAAGCACGAACGACATCAGCACGACGAGCAGCACGAACACAACAGGCATGACGCCGGTGCCTCGATCGGTTGACAGGTACCACGCGGCAGCGCCGAGAACCGCCGCAAGCGCCACGACTTTCACGAGCGTCACCGAGATCGGGCCGCTCTGCAACCCGGCCCGCCGCCTGCGCCGCACCGTGAGCAGGTCTTTCGCGAGCAAGCCGAGCGCGGCCAGACCGACCAGAACATACGCCGCCCACGGCGGCAGGAACCAGGTGTTCGCGAACTGCACGATCCAGCTGGAGAACGGAATGTTGATCGATCCGTCCGCGCCGAGAAGCGCGAGCTGAAGGCCAAGAAAGCCAAGCAGTCCGGCGAGAGTGATGATGAAGCTCGGCACCCCGAATCGCGTGAACAACAGGCCATAGAGCAGCCCGATGCACGCGCCGGCAGCGAGTGCCACTACCACAGCGAGCAGAATCGGCCACTGCAACCGCACCATGCACACACCGAGGATCGCGGATGCGAGGCCGCTGACCGATCCGACGGACAGATCAAGCTCCCCGAGCAGCAGAACGAGCACGATTCCGATCGCGATGACCCCGTACGGCGCGGCCTGCAGGGTGAGGTTCACCAGGTTGTTCGCCGACAGGAAGTTCGGGTTGAGAATCTGGAAGATGATGGCGATGAGCACGAGTCCGATGACGACGGGAACAGAGCCAAGGTCACCTGCGCGAACGTGCGCCCCGAACGTGGTCGCTGCATCGCGCAGCCCGCCGCCGCTAGCCGGTGCGTTGCTCGGATTCACGTCGGGCGGATTCACCTCGACCTGCCTTTCGCACGAGCATCCGCCCGCCGCGTGACGACGTTGTCTGTTGCACCCGTAATGGCGGCGATGATCTCTTCATAACTGACGTCCGGCACGTGGAAATCGCCATTGTTGCGTCCGAGCCGCAGCACGACGACGCGGTCTGCGACGGCCTGCACATCCGCCATGTTGTGGCTGATCAGCACAACACCGTGGCCGCGCTCACGCAGCCTTTCGATGAGGTTGAGCACCTCGGCCGTTTGCGCAACGCCGAGCGCTGCCGTCGGCTCGTCCAGGATCACGACGCTCGGGTCGCCGATCAGCGATCGCGCGATGGCGACCGTCTGGCGCTGGCCGCCAGAGAGGGATGCGACGGCGACGCGGACGGATGGAATGCGGGCGGATAGCTGCCGCAGCAACTCCCACGATCGCGATTCCATCGCCTCTTCATCAAGCGTGCCGTGCGTGATCTCACGGCCGAGGAACAGGTTCGACACGACGTCGAGATTGTCGCAGAGTGCGAGGTCTTGAAACACGCTCGCGATGCCGAGCTCGCGGGATGCTGCTGGGTCAGGTATCGAAACCGGCTCGCCGTCGAATGTGATGGTTCCGGTGTCTTGCTGGTGCACGCCGGCCAGGATCTTCGCGAGCGTGGATTTGCCTGCGCCGTTGTCTCCGACGATGGCGACGACCTCGCCAGGGTAGACGTCGAAGTCGACGTTCCTCAATGCGTGCACCGGTCCGAACGATTTCGTGATGGAACGCATGCTCAGCACCGGGTTAATGGTGAGCGTGTCGACATCCGCCCCGAAATCGGTGGAGAGCGGATCGTCGGGTGATGGGCCGCTGATACTCACGATTCCTCCTTGCGGTGGTGATCGATGCCACGCTGGTCGATCATTTGATGCCGTACTTCTTGCAGTAGCGCTCATAGGTCGGTGTACACACCTGCTGTGCGGTGTGGAAGCCGCTTGCGATCACCGTGCTCTGCATGTTCTGCGCTGTGACGGCGACCGGCGTCAGCTCGAACGACTGCACCGTCGCACCTCCGGCTTTGACGGTGGTTTCCCCGGGCGGATGCTCACCGTTGACCAGGCTGATGGCAAGCTTCGCAGTCTTCTCCGCTTCGTCTTTCATCGGCTTGTACACCGTCATGTACTGCGTGCCGGCGAGGATTCGCTGCACGCCGGCGAGCTCAGCATCCTGGCCGGTGGTCGGCGGAATCGGCGAGACGCCAGCAGCCTGGATCGCTGTGATCGCTCCCTGAGCGAGGCTGTCGTTCGCCGCATAGATGCCGGTGATCTTGTCGCCGAACTGCGTGATCTGGCCCGCAACCCATGCTTGCGCCTCAGAGCCCGCCCAGTCCGGTGTGTCGTATTGCGCCAGCACCGTGTATCCACTCTCGTCGATCACGGAGTGCGCGCCTTTCTTATAGAGAATCGCGTTGTTGTCCGTTGGAGATCCGTTGACCATCAGGATGCCGGAGCCGCGCGGAACGCCGTCTTGCTTGAGCTTGTCGACCAGTGCTTGCCCCTGCAGAACACCCACCTTGCGATTGTCGAACGAGACGTAATACGACAGATCTGGGCTGTCGACCAGTCGGTCGTATGCGATCACAGGCACGTTCTGCGCGATCGCGGAGTTGACGATCGAGACGGCGGCCTCCCCGTCGACCGCGTCGAGCACCAGCACGCTGATTCCCTGCGATAGCATCGCCTCCGCCTGCGCCTGCTGTTTGCTCGCATCCGCGGACGCGTTCTGGTATTTCACCGTGCAGCCGGGGCAGAGCTTCGCGATCTCCGCCACGAAGAACGGACGGTCTTCAGCCTCGTACCGTGTGTTCGTCGAGTCCGGCAGAAGCAGCCCGATGGACGCCTGTTCCGGGTTCGCCGCCGTGTGGCGGGCTGCGCCGCCCGGGCTGACTGCGTTCGTGCAGGCGCCGAATGCCGCGATCATCAGCAGTGCCGACGCCACCGCTGCCACGCGGCGGGCGACTGCCAATGGTGACGTGGCCCGCATCCGCTTGCCATTCACTCGATCGCCTCCTCGCGTTGAATCGTGACCTGATCCACGGCATACGCGATCGCCCCGATCGTCGATGCTCGCACGCCGAGCTGATCTTGCACGATGTCGGGGATTGCGTCGATTCCGGCCACGATGGAACGTTCGACCTCGCGCCGTAGCGGGCCGAGCAGCAGTTCGCCTGCCCGCGCAAGTTCGCCGCCGACGACCACGCGCTCAGGGTCGAGCACGTTACAGAGATTCGCGGTCGCGATGCCGATCGCCTCTCCAGCTTTCGCGATCGCCCTGATGCACGCCGAGTCGCCGGACATGGCGTGGATGATGACGTCTTGAAGTTTCAGGCCGCTTCTGGCCGAGCGCAGGGGCTCGAGGATGGCCGGGCCGCCTGCGATGGCCTCCAAGCATCCGCGGTTGCCGCATCTGCACAGCGGTCCGTCTTCGCGAATGATGGTGTGGCCAAGCTCTCCCGCGATGCCGCTGTGGCCAGAATAGATGCGGCCGCCAAGGATGAGCCCAGCCCCGATGCCGTCTCCGACGTCGATGTACACGGCGTTCTGCTTTCCTCGTGCTGCGCCGAGGCGCAGTTCGCCGAGCGCTGCGAGGTTTGCGGCGTTGTCGACGTAGACCGGGCGTCCGAGTCTGCGCTCCATGACATCTGCGACTTCCACGCCGTCCCAACCGCGCATGAGGCCGCTGCCCGCGATCGTTCCGGTGATCCTGTCGTATGGAGCAGGCAGGGCGATGCCGACCGCGAGGACATCCGACATCTCACTGTCGACGGACTCGAGCATGTCTGCCAGCAGCAGCATCACACGGTCGAGCTCGTTGTCCGCGCGATGGTCCTTCGCCAGCGGCATGTGATTCTCGGCAACAACGGTTGCGGCGACATCCGACAATGCGATGCGCATATGCCGGGTGGAGAAATGCACGCCAACGACCAGGCCGAGTGCGTGCGCGAGTGTGACGTTCTGCGCGCGGCGTCCACTTCGAGTGCTCGGTGTCGTGTGCAGCACTCCGGCGGTCGACAGTTCCTTGACGATGTTCGACACGGTGGCAGGTGAAAGCCCGGTAAGACCGGCGAGTTCGACCTGCGTCAAACCGCCGTGCTTCTTAATCGTGTCGACAATCCGGCCGCGATTGGCTTCACGAAGTGAAGTCTGCGACCCGGGAGTCCGACGATGGTCTGCCACGAGAACACGATACATGCGTGCGGATGCGATCCATCGGCCGGGAGTCGATGCGTCGGTCGCGAACCCTGAGGTGAAGGCGAGAATCACCTGGAACGGTTACCTGTTTGTGCCCTTTCGACCCCCCGTTCTCGCCGCGAACCGGGCAGGATGGTACTCATGGCTGATCTGCACGTGCACCGCGACCGCCTCGAGATCCACCTCACCGCGGCCGAGAAGTTGCTTGCATTACGCAGGACCGATCTCGTGGTGCCTCGTGACGCTATCCGGTCCGTCGCCATCACAGAGGACCCGTGGATCTGGATCCGCGGCGTGCGTGCCCCCGGGGCCAGCATCCCGCTGACGCTTGCCGTCGGCGTCTGGAAATTCCACGGCGGCCGGGACTTTCTGCTGCTCAAAGGCAAGCAGCGCGCTGCGGTTGTGATTGATCTCGAACCACTCGACGGCATGGCAGACACCGAGTTCTCTCGGATCATCGTCTCGACCCAACACGCGGCCGGACTCGTAGAGGCGTTGCGCGTCGACGCAGCAGCGGTGGATGGCGACGCCACGTTCTAGCGTGGACGCGCCTGACATGAAGAGCCTGTGGTGAAGAGCCTGTGGTGAAGAGCCCTGCGGTGAAGAAGCTGTCGGTCGACTGCTGCATAGCAGGTGGCGGACCCGCCGGCATGATGCTCGGGATGCTGTTGGCCCGCGCCGGCCTTGAGGTCGCCGTTCTCGAGAAGCACGCAGACTTCTTCCGAGACTTCCGCGGTGACACCATCCACCCGTCAACGATCGAGCTCCTCGGCGAGCTCGGAATGCGTGACGAATTCCTTGCCCTGCCGCACACAACGGTCAGGACCCTCGACGCAGTCGTCAACGGACACCGGTTGCATCCGGTCGACTTCGGCTATTTGAAGCCGCCGAACGACTTTCTCGTGCTGATGCCGCAGTGGGATTTTCTGAACTTCCTGGCAGAGAAGGCAGCGGCATATCCCGGGTTCCACCTGCTCATGTCGACGGATGCGACGGGGCTGCTGCACGGTGCGGGCTCGGCTGGTGACGCTGGCTCGGTCGGCGCCGATACCGTCACCGGCGTGACCGCGACGTCGGCCGAAGGAGACGTCGAGATCAGTGCTCGTTTGACCGTGGCGGCAGACGGCCGCGACTCGACCCTGCGTCGGGCGGCCGGCCTCACGCCTCACGAATACGGTGTCGGAATCGACGTGCTGTGGTTCCACCTCGCCGTGCCGGCCGACGCACCGCCGGACACCCTGGGTTACCTTGACGCGGCATCCATGCTCATCACGATTCCGCGCGGCGACTACTACCAGGTCGGACTCGTGATCACCAAGGGTGGCTTCGAGCCGATGAAGCGAGCGGGACTCGACGAGTTCCGCCGTGTCGTGGCATCCGCAGCGCCCTTCCTTGAAGGTTCGGTGCGCGAGATCACCGATTGGGATCAGGTGAAACTGCTCTCTGTGCAGGTTGATCGTCTGCACAGGTGGCACCTGCCAGGCCTGCTCGCGATCGGCGATGCGGCGCACGCGATGTCACCGGCCTTCGGCGTTGGCGTCAACTATGCGATTCAGGATGCGGTTGCCGCGGCGAACGCGCTGGTGCGGCCGCTGCGATTCGGCTCTGGAGCAGCTGTGCTCGAGGAGGACAGCGCCGGGGTGCAAAAACGGCGGATGCCCGCAGTGACCCGCATGCAATCGTTGCAACTGCAGGTGCACAAGCGGCTCGCGAAGCCTGGAGGTGGCGCCGTGCTGCCAGCTCAGCTCTCTCGAAAACAGCGAACGGCGCTCGCCGCGGCGATGCCGCTGATCCAGCGGCTCACCGCTCGCGTGATCGGCCACGGTTTCGTGCAGGAGCACCTCTGTGACGATCTGTTGTATCCGCGGCAGCCGATCGCGCCCTGAGCTGCTGGTTGTCCGCGCGGCGCTTGCTGCTTCTGCGGGCCAGCGGCGGCCTCGCGGCGCGAGTCGTGCGAAAGTGCGCCTCACCGCAGCGAGTGGTGCGTTAATGCACTACTGGCGGGGGACGGGGCGGTGCGAGGGGCGGCTCACCGCAGAAGGGCGCGCGGCGCGCGGCGCGGGGCGGCTCACGCCAGAAAGATGAGTACAAGCCCGGCAAGCGGCAGGATGCCCTGGGTGATCGCGGCGCGGATGTATCCCCGCCCCGTCGTGATCAGTACCAACGCCGCCAGAACCATGCTCGCCATGGTGAAAACGATCAACGCCATCCCGGCCTCGACCATGCCAACGCCGAACAGCACGACCCCGACGACAGCGCCAATCGCTAGGAACAAGTTGTAGAAGCCCTGGTTGTACGCGAGCGGCTTTGTGGTCTCGGCGGCCTCCTGGTTGGCGACGCCGAACCGCTTCCAGATGCGCGGTCGCGTCCATCCGACGCTCTCCATCAGAAAGATTCCGACGTGCAACGCTGCAGCGAGAGCGATGATCAGTATCGCGATGATGAGCATGGGGTCAGCCTATTGCGCCGCCGCCCGATCCGTGCGTGTTTCATTCAGTGCTCGCCCGGTCTACGCGCGCACGTCGACGACCGTGCGCCCTCGCACACGCCCGGCGAGGATGTCGTCTGCAGCGTCGATCGCACTGGATAGCGGAATGGTGGTCGTCATCTCGTCGAGCATGGCGACATCCAGTTCATCGGCGAGCGCGCGCCATGCCTGCTCGCGCAGCGGCAGCGGAGCATGCACCGAGTTGATCCCGGTCAGCGTTACGGCGCGCAGAATGAACGGCAGAACGGTCGCCGGCAGGTCAGCGCCTCCAGCCAGCCCGCACGACGCGACGGCCCCGCCGTAGTTCACCTGGGCGAGCAGGTTGGCAAGCGTCACACCGCCCACAGAGTCGACAGCCCCGGCCCAGCGATGCTTCTGAAGTGGACGTCCCTGCTGCTCGAATTCCGCGCGATCGATCACATCGGATGCGCCAAGCCTGCGCAGATAATCGCCCTCGCGTGCGGCTCGGCCGCTCGAGGCGGTCACGCGATACCCGCGACCTGCCAGCAGAGCGATCGCAACGGATCCGACACCGCCGGCAGAACCGGTCACAAGGATGTCTGCACCCGTCTCGGTGCTCGAGCTTGCGGCATCCAGGTCGCGTGCGTCGGGCTTCACACCGAGCCGGTCGAGCGCGAGCACTGCCAGCATCGCGGTGAAACCGGCTGTTCCAATCGCTGCGGCCTGCTTCGATGTGAGTGTGTCGGGAACCAGCACGAGGGAGTCGGCGCACACCCTGGCCCGTTCGGCAAGACCGCCGTGATGCGTCTCCCCGATGCTGTCACCGTTCAGCACGACACGGTCGCCGGTGGAGAACCGTGGGTCATCCGACCGCTCTACGGTGCCGACGAGATCGATGCCGGGGATCAGCGGCGAGGTGCCGACGACCCCGGGCTTGCCGGCGATCGCCAGCCCGTCTTTGTAATTGATCCCGGAGTATTCGACGCCGACGGTGACGGCGCCGGGCATGAGCACATCGTCGTCGACGTCACGCAGCTGCGCCTTATGCTCGGTGATCCGGCTGCCGTCCCGTTGCTGTTCGATAACGATCGCACGAAAGCTCATGCCGTCAGCCTACGCGGGCAGACCAAGGCCGGTCAGGGCACGGAGGCCTGAAACTATGCGGCCGCGGTTGCCCGGTTTCCCCTGAAGTAGTCATTCGAGGCCGGCAGGAACATCAGCACGGTCGCAACAACCACCGCGATAAGCCCGATCCAGTTGACCGCGTTGTTGTTGCCGCCCTGCGTGGCGTTTCCGATGACCTGCAGGATGGCGAGGACCAGAAGCACGATGCGCGCCCAGTTGCGGCCGTCTCGCATCTTGAACACGATGAGTAGCTCAACGATGGCGATGATGATCCCGATGATGCCGGCGACGATGAAAGCACCGGCGAGGCCGCCGGCACCAGCCACCGCTGCACCCGTGCCTGCGAGGATGAAGATGAAGATGCTGCCCACGATGCCGAGCAGCACGGTGATAAGCCAGATGATGAACGACCAGGTGACAGTGCTCGGACGACCTGCGGCATTGAGGTTAGTCATGAGAAGCTCCCAACTAATAGACGAACTTCACTCAGGCTATTCCTGTCTTTGGCGTTTGCATAGCATGTCGCGGACAGTTTTCGCGCGTCACGTCACGTCTTTGCGCCAGGTGATGAAGTATCCGACGATGGTGAAGAGCACGGCGTATCCAAGCAGTACCAGCCCGCCTTGCCACCAGTCGAGCGACGACGAGGCTGGGTTCGAGATCGTGAAGAAACTCTTGCCGACAAGCGCATCGCTGGATGCCCCTGGCAGGAATTTTGCGATCGTGGCCGTCACATCCGACAGCCCGCCCGCGAAGCGCAGGAGCGGCTCAAGAAACTGGGTGAACGCCAGGATGATCACGATGGCAGCGGTCTGGTTCGGCACGACGGTCCCGAGGCCGACACCGATGGCCGCCCACAACGCCATGGCGATGAGTGCACGGCCGAACATCGCCCAGGTGTCCGAGTCCCCCAACGTCGTGTCGATGCCGAGAATCGAGAGGGCGAGCGCGCCTGCGCCGACGGATGCGACGAGCGCGACAACGCCGTATGCAGCGCCGACAACAAGCGAAGACGTGCTCTTTGCGCCCAGCACCTGCATGCGGCGGGGGTTGGCCAGGAACGTCGGCGTCAGAGTCTGATGCCGGAACTCGCCCGTGGTTGCAAGCGCGCCGAGCAGCACGGGGAAGACGTAGCCGACGGATGTCGCAAAGCTGTAGACCAGGGGAGCAAGCGACCCGAAGTTCACCGGTTGCGCGGTCGCCCCGCCGCGGCTCGGAGCGATGTCGCCGTTGGAGAGCGCCCCGAAGAGCGCGCCGAGTCCGCCGGCCGTGACCGCGATGTATCCGAACAAGACGATGGCCAGGATCCACCAGAGCCGCGTGGTGGTGACCTTCGCGAACTCGGCACGCAGACCGGCGATGAAGCTGCTCACAGCGATCCCCCCTCTCCCACGAGCGAGAGGAATGTCTCTTCTAGGCCCGATTTCTGCCGGTGCAACGCGCTCAACTCGACTCCAGCGACGAACGCGATGTGGCCGATCGCTGCCGTCTCCGTGCCGCTGACCAGCAGGCCACTGCGGACCGTCTCGAAGCTGAGCCCTGCATCCGTCAGCGCACGCACGAGTGCGTCGCGATCTGGGGACTCGACGATCACCTGCACGTTGTCAGCATTCTCGAGCGTCGAAAGCGGTCCGCGGTGCACCAGCTGGCCCTTCGCAATGATGACGACCTCGTCGACGCTTTGCTGCACCTCGGAAAGCAGGTGCGAACTGACCAGAACCGTTCTGCCCTCGGCCGCAAGCTCACGCAGGAACGTGCGGATCCACTTGATGCCCTCTGGGTCGAGTCCGTTGATCGGCTCGTCGAGCACGAGAACCCCGGGATCGCCGAGCAGGGTGAAAGCCAAACCGAGCCGTTGGCGCATCCGGAGCGAATAGCCGCCGACTCGCCGCTTTCCGTAGTCGGTGAGTCCGACCTTTTTGAGCACGGCGGGCACGCGATCGTGATCGAGTCCGGCGGCGGTCGCGTAGATGGCGAGGTGGTCGTGCGCCGATCGGCCAGGATGAAAGCTGGCCGCCTCGAGCGCAGCACCGACCGTCGAAAGCGGGGACGGCAGGTCGTGGTAGCGAACACCGCCGAAGGTCGCGGAGCCGGACGTCGGGGTGACGAGGCCAAGCAGCATCCGCAGTGTCGTGGTTTTGCCTGCTCCGTTCGGCCCGAGGAAGCCGGTGACGCGTCCTGGCTCGACGGTGAAACTCAGGTCGGATACGGCTGCGACGTCGCCGAACCGTTTGGTCACCCCTGCGAATTCGATCGGAACCCCATGCGGCATCGCGTGCCTCCCGCCGACTGTATTAGAAGTTACAGTACAGATTTGTGGCGGCCATGTCGACTATTGCGTTGTGTTGATGCGCAGGGTCAGCCGGACTCAAGGGTCAGCTGGGCTCAGGATGCTTGTGCTGGCACCGCCTGCGCCGCATCCGTTCCGAGCGCCACGATGCGGTTGCCCGCGTCGACGTGAACGATGCTGGGCTGGAATGAGAGCGCTTCCTCTGTGCTGAACTGCCCGTATGCGATGACGATGATCACGTCGCCTGGGTGCACAAGGTGCGCGGCCGCACCGTTGATGCCGATGACACCGGTGTCGGCGTCGCCCGCGATCGTGTATGTCTCGAGCCGTGCTCCGTTTGTGACATCGACGACGGACACCTGCTCGCCGGGCAGTATTCCGGACGCTTTCAACAGCGTGCTGTCGATGGTGATCGAGCCGACGTAGTCGAGGTCGGCCTGTGTGACGGTTGCGCGGTGGATCTTCGCGGTCAGCATGGTTCGTAACACGATTGGTCAGCCTACCGCGAGTGCGCGACCAAGGCCTCGGCGGCGGCATCCGGATCCGGCTGCTCTGCCAGCAGCTTCTGGATCGGCCCGAGCGCCAGCTTCACGCTGACGATCCGCATGGCGACATCGCGCAGTTTGGCAAGCACCAGACTGCGGCGGAACATGACCCGAGCGAGGCCGCGTGAGTTGCCCTGCGCCGCTTCGACGCGAGGCCGCTGCGTGCGTTCGTACGCCAGGAGTACCGCGGTGATGTCCGGCGCGACGTCACCTGCGGTCGCGTGGCGCAGCATCCGGGTGAGCACCCACGCCGACTCGATCGCCATCCCAGCTCCGATGCCTGCCGTCGGCAGGAACCCGGCGGCTGCGTCGCCGAGCAGCACGGTGCGACCAATCGCCCACGCAGGTGAGCGGCAGTCGGTGAGCGGCCAGTAATAGGGGTCGGGGTCGCGCGCGACGGCATCCAGTGCGCGCTCAAGTCGCGGACTGAGCGTCGTGACCGATCTGCGCATGTCTTCGGCGAATGCCGCCGGCCCCGCCTGGGTGTCCGAGTTGGGTCCGCCGAGGAAGACGCCGACCTTGCCGAGCACCGGATAGATGCCGAGAAATGATCGCGCTCCCCACAGCTCCTCACCGAGGTCGCTTTCCGTGTCTTCTGGCGCCCACACCACCCAGCCGCCCCATTTGGTATCGACAATTCCGACGGCGCTGTCTGCCACAGCGCGATCGCCAAGCACAAGCGCGCGGGTTGATGAGTGGATGCCGTCGGCGACGATCACGAGATCGAACTCAAGTTGGCGCCTCGTGCTGCCCGAGCGAGCGCCCGACCCGCCGCCGGCATTGCCGCAGGATTCGATCGTGACGGTGCTTGCGGTGCCGCTGTCGTCAAGCGCTGTGACGACCGAACCGAAAGCGACGGCGCAGCCTTCTGGGGTGAGCACGTCGATGAGTTCACGGCGCGAAATGCCACGGTATTCGCCGAATCGCGCCAGGATGTCCACCATGCTGTCGTTGCGCAGCATCCGCCCGTTGCTTGCGTGCAGACCGTACCGTTCGAGCGCCACAGACGATTCTCGATATCGTTCGTGCACTCCGAGGTCGTCGAGGGCGGCGTCGACCAGCGGCATCAGGGCCAGCATGTAGCCCGCGTGCTCGTCGTCCTTCGCTCGATCGATCACAACGGGATGCCGGCCGTCGTGGCGCAGAAGCGCGGCCGCCGTTACCCCAGCGATGCCCGCCCCGACGATAAGGATGCGGATGTCGTCTGAGCTCGCCTGCTCGTACTGCTCTTCAACGTTTGCGTGTGTCAGCATTTCGCGCCCTCCGATTGCTCTGGACCACCCGGTCCAACCCAGGCTAACACGGCTTGGACCGGCTGGTCCAGTGGCTGTTATGATCGGCACATGCCAACCGGAAACCTGGATCGGATGCCGCAGGAACGCAGACGCCTGCTTGTCAGCACGGCCGCGGAAGAGTTCGCATCGGCCGGTTTCGAAAACGCGTCGCTCAACCGGATCATCCGCGCGTGCGGGCTGAGCAAGAGTTCGTTCTATCATGTGATCGATTCGAAGCAGGAGCTGTTCGACGTCGTCGTGCGCGATCTTGGCGCCGGCGTCGTCGCGGCAATCGACATCCCAGCCCCTGAGGCGTTCGCCGGTGACCGTTTCTGGCCGACCGTGGGCCGCGTTCTCGACGATTTCACGCTCGCGGCGCAGCGCGATCAGTCTTTCGCGGCACTCGGTCGCATGTTCTATCTCTCAGATGCCCCCGACGTTGCCACGTCGGCCGTGACGAAATCGCTCGCCTCCATTCAGGATTGGTTGCGCGATGTTCTTCTCGTCGGACGGCGCTCGGGAGCGGTGCGGGACGACCTGCCGGCGAATCTGCAATATCGAATGGCATTCGCGATTCTGCGCGCACTGGATCAGTGGGGTGTCGACAACATGGATGCGTTGCAGCCAGACGAGCTCGAGGCGATCATGCAGGCGCAATTCGGCACGATCCGGCGGCTTCTCGCACCGGACACCACGCCATAGTCTGACTCAGGGCAGGGTGCGCGTGTTTGCCGGGATCGACCCTCCTGCGTACAGAGCGGATGCCGCATCTTGCAGCGCAGTCAGTGCAACGCGTTGTGGCATCGGCCCGTATGAGATGCGAGCGATGCCCAGTTCGTGAAGACGTGCCGGCGGAAGCGATCCTGGCATCCCCATCACGCTGACACGCCTGACGCCGATGCCATCGACCAGACGAACCACGGTGTTCTCGTCGAAGCGCCCAGGCACGAAAACACACGCGGCGCCCGCGTCGAGAAATGCGCGACCGCGTTCGATCGCATCCGCTGTCACGTCATCGACGGGCCGGTCCCGACCGAACACGAACGCGTCTGTGCGCGCGTTCAGCACGAACGGAATACCCTCTGCTTCGCCAGCCGAGACCACAGCAGACACGGCCGCGACAGCATCCGCAAGCGGCCGCATCCCATCCTCGATGTTCGCACCGACAACGCCAATTCCGATCGCGCGGCGCACAGTCTCGCCCGCGTTTCCGTAGCCGGATTCGAGGTCCGCCGTCACCGGCAGGTCGGTCGCCGCGACGATGCGTTCGATCGTGGCGAGCGCGAGTTCGAGCGGGATGTTCTCGCCGTCTTCGTATCCGTATGACTCGGCGATCGCGTGGCTGGCCGTCGCGATAGCGCGAGTCTCTGGCAGCGCGGCGATCGTGCGCGCGCTGGCGACATCCCACACGTTGACGACCTGCAACAGTTCAACGTCGTTGTACATGTGGAGCAGGTGAGCGGCTTTGTCCCTCAGGTTGGTCATGCCACCAGCGTATGCCTGCGTTGGTGGGCCGGATACGATGAACGCATGCGGGAGCCGGAGAAGATCAGTGCGCTGCCGATCCCGCGCGGTCGCGTTTCGGTTAACGTCATCGTCGACTATGCGTTTTTCATTTTCGCCGGCATCGCTGCCATCTGGTTGGCCGCCCTCGTGCTCACCGAGAGCTTCGCGTGGGGCTGGTGGCAGATCGCGTTTTTCGTGGTCTTCTGGGTCGTGCTCGCCTATCTCGTGTTGCCTCGGCTGCACCGCATCCTGACCGCCTTGTATGTGCCGAACTATTTCATCGGGCGCGCACGCACAAGCGATGGGCTGCTCGGCGACCCGATCAACCTTGCTCTTCTCGGCAGCGAGGAGCAACTGCACCTGGCCATGCACGAGGCAGGATGGACGAGAGCGGACGACGTGTCGCTGCGCAGCGGGTGGCGGATCGTCACGTCAACCATTCTGCGTCGAAGTTACGACGAGGCACCGGTGAGTCCGCTGCTACTGTTCGAGCGCCAGCAGGACTCGGCCTACCAACAGGAAGTGCTTGGCAACCCAGCCAAACGCCACCATGTTCGGTTCTGGCGCTGCCCGGACGGATGGCTGCTGCCGGGCGGCCACAAGGCCGACTGGCTGGCAGCGGGAACATTCGACCGGCGCGTCGGGTTCTCGCTATTCACCCTGCAGGTGACGCACAAGATCGACGCGAACACAGACATTGAACGCGACCACATCGTCTCGACGCTCACCGCGGCAGATGAGGCGATCGACGTGCGCGTCATCCGCGACTTTTCGACCGGTTACCACTCGCGAAACGGTGGAGGAGACACGATCGTCACGGACGGCGACCTGCCGGTCATCGACCTGCGTGCGCTGCCGGCCGAGTCGATGTCGCAAGAGGATGCGGATGCTGTCGCTGTTGCTCGTGAGCGCAAGCGCCCGGCGGCGATCACGCTTGGCGCGCTGCTGATGCTGTTCCGGGTGTTCGCGGGCATCATCACCGTCACAACCATCTTCGTGCTGTGGAAATCGTTTCTCAGTGAAGCCGAACTCGACGTCACCGGTTTATCCGCTGCGGAAGCGGAAAGTGTCAGGGACATCGTGTTGTGGGTTCTGGTGGTCTTCGCTGCTGCCAGCGTTCTCATGTATATCGTGCTGACCATCCTGGTGTTCCGGGGGAGCAACTGGGCGCGGATCACGACCATGGCCTTCGGAGCGCTCGTGATCGTCACCTCCGGGATCGACTACTTCAACGGTGGCGAGCAGATCACGCTGCACACGAACCTTTTCGGCTTGTCGCTGGACATCCTCGTGCTGTTCGCGCTGTCAAGCGAGCGTGCTCGAACCTGGTCGAGGCTGTCGCACGGTCGCAAATATCGGCGCCAGCAGGCCGCGCTCGCGGCTCAGGCATCCAGTGTTGAAGCCGGTGCCGGTCCGCAGCCCGTCGGCTAGTCGGCGACCGGGTCTGTATATGCGATGGCCTGCATGGTGAATAGCTCGGAGTAGTAACCGCCGTTGTTGATGAGTTCGTCATGGGTGCCGATGGCGTCGACGCGGCCATCTCGGAGGACGAGCACCAGGTCGGCTGATCGCACGCTGGACAGACGGTGCGTGACGTAAAAGGTGATTGCGCCGGTGCGGGTGGCGAAATCGCGGGCGGCGGTCTCGTATGCGTCAATCATGCGGAGCTCGGACTCTGGGTCGAGCGAATGGCCCGGCTCGTCGAGGGTGAGGACCAGTGGGCTGTCTTTGACCAGCGAGCGGGCGAGGCCGATTGTCTGCCACTGGCCTCCGGAGAGTTCTTCACCGTCGCGGTAGTCGCGTCCGAGGTAGGTGTCGAGGCTGCCGATGCGGTCGGCGACCGACCTGGCCTGTGCTCGGTCGATCGCGAGCTGGACTGCGGAAGCGTCATCGATGCGGTCAATGTCGCCGACCCCGATGCTTTCGCGCGCGCGGAACGCGAAGTGCACGAAGTCCTGGAAAAGGGCTGCGGTTGCACGGTGCCAGTCGTCGGGCCGAAAAGAATCCAGCGGCTGACCATCGATGGAAATGTGACCACTGCTTGGCCTGTATAGACCCTGGATCAGCTTGATCAGAGTGCTCTTGCCTGCGCCGTTCTCGCCGACCACGGCAACCGAGGTGCCGGCTGGAATGCCGATGGTGATATCGGTGAGGCTCGACGCGATGCTGCCTGGATACCGGTAGCTGACACGATCGAGGAATAGTCCGCCGGTGAGGCGATCAGGCATCGCAGTTGCGGTCGTTTCTTCGGGTTGCTGAGCTCCGCTCCTGCTTAGATCTTCGATGCGCTCCAGGCCGGTCGCGGACAGGCCGACGTTATTGAGGTGTTGCAGCGCGTTGGCGACCTGCCCACCGACCTGGGTGATGAGGGCGAGCACCATGACGAATTGGCCGGCGTTGCTGTAGCCGTGAAGAGTGAGCCAGGCGGTGTATGCGATCGCAGCGAGCAGCGCGAGAGCGAATGGCAGCTGGCCGAGCACGCGCACGCCGTAGTAGCGCCGATATCCGGCCGCCATAGTGGAAGCCAGGCTCCGTTGCGCTTCCCCATGAAGAGCCTGAACGCGTTCGGTCCCCCCACCGAGCCTGATCTCCTTGACGCGATCCGCCGTGGTCGATGCATCCCGCAGGTTGCGGATCCGGCGCGTGAACGCTGCCGATTCTCTTCGCGCGTTCTGCACCGGCTTCTCCGACGCGCTCGTGGTGATCACGGGGACGACCGCGACGACCAAGAGGAGAAGCAGCCACGGACTGACGGTGATGAGCAGAACACAGGTGATCACCAACTGGGTCGCAACCGCTACAAGGCTGATGGTTGCCTCGAGGGTGACGCGCGCGCCGGCGACGTCCTGTCGCAGCAGTTCGATTTTGTCTGCAACCTCAGCCGATTCGATCTCATCAAGCGGCTGTTCGTTATGGATCGCTCGCGACACTCGCTTGCTCAGCTCGATCTCGTCCAGTTCACCGAGCTCGAAATACCACAGGTGTCCGAAGTGGGCGAGCATCAACTGTCCGGTGATGCACAGCGCGAGGCCAGCTGACAACGCAATCAGTAACAGCGCAGGACTACCCGCGATGGTCGCGTTGGTGAGATCTCGCACGAAGATTGCCACGCCTGGTTGGGCGAGGCTGCCGAACAGTAGTAGCCCGGCCCCGATGATGAGGCGTTTCTTGACGATCGCCCAGGACAGAACAAGGATCACGCGGATCGCGTACAGGGTTCGCTTCATCTGTGCACCGCTTCCTTTAGTTCAGTGTGTACCGCGACGATTGGGCGGCGTACATCCTCGCGTAGTGACCGCCATGCGCCACGAGTTGCGCGTGTGAGCCACGCTCGGCGATTCTCCCGCTATCGAGCACGGCGATCGTGTCAGCTTGACGCACCGACGAAAACCGATGAGAGATGATCAGGGTTGTAACGCCGCGGGTGAGGTCGAGGAAGTTTGCGTAGAACTCGGCCTCACCGCGCGCATCCATCTGCGACGTAGGCTCATCGAGCACGAGAACGCGCGCGCCGTGCCAGAGTGCGAAGAGCGCGCGGGCAAGCGCGAGTCGCTGCCACTGCCCGCCCGAGAAATCGGTCCCACCCGGTAGCAATCGGGACAGCGGAGTATCGAGTCCCAACGCCAGTGCGTCGAAGGTGTCACCGAGACCCGCATCGCGCAATGCCTGAACCATGTGCGCATCATCACTTTCGCAGCCATCGGGTGCCTGCATCGCGATGTTTTGCCGGAGCGTGAGGTCATAACGTGCGTAGTCCTGAAAGACAATCGCAACCCGCCGCTGCCAGGCAAGCCGGTCTGCCGCCGTCAACGAATCACCGTCGAGCACGACCCGGCCTGCCGACGGGGCATAAAATCCGGCGAGCAACTTCACAAGCGTCGACTTTCCGGCGCCGTTGACACCGACAATCGCCGTTGACTTCCCTGCCTCGAGCCGCAGTGAGACACCCTGCAAAACGTCCGCGCCCTTGGTGTAGCCGTACACCACATCATCAAATGCAATTTCGGCCGGCCCATTCACCGCCGTGACCCTGGCGGCATCCTCGTGCGCATCGAGCGGGGCGGTCGGGTCGGTGCCCAGCGCGCCCTCGGTCGCAAGGATTGCCTCCCATGCAAGCCGGCCGTACTGCATCTGCAAGTCGGCCTCAGGAAAGAAATTGCCGAACAGCACGCACGCGAGCGCCGCCTGCAAAACGATTGCGATCGCCCCGGGAGACGCTCCGTCCTGGGCGCCGACAGAGGCCATCGAAACAGCGAGCAGGACCGTGGAACCCGCCAGCGTGGCGAGAGAACACCACACGGCCTGCGGCCCATATATTCGCCGGCGCGTGCGCCACAGAACCCGCAGACTCCGCATTGCCTCGGTTTCGTACCTCTTCTCTAGCCAGTCAGTTAGCCGCAGCATCCGGATGTCCCGTGCCGAGAGCGGGTCGATCACCAAGTTGCGCAGGTACTGCTGAGGTCTAAGCAGTGGACCAAGCCTTCCTCGGGCTGCCGACCACAGCGAAAAGGCATAGCTCTGCCCGAAGCGGTTCACCAGCGCGATCACGAGACCGAGCAGGGCGAGCGGAACTGACACAACAATCGCCAGCAGGATGAGCGTGCCGACCAACGCCGTGTAGCGGGCGACCAAAGCCAGCGCGCCAGCCGACGCGCCACCCGGCGTCTGCGCACGTTGATCGAGGTATCCGTTGGCCTCAGCAACGTGCTGTACAACATCCGGCTGCTCAACCGCCCGCAGGCTACGTGCGGTGGCAACCGAGTGGATCAGCCGCCCAGAGACATACGCATCGACACGCAACTGCACGCTCGAAGCCAACGCGACCTGCAGTGGTGCTGCGAGTTGCTGCACGACGAGACCGGTCGCGCACACCGCGACACCGACGACGATCGAGCCGGCGTGCCCGGTGGCCGCCGACACGGTCGTCCCGCTGCCAAGGATCACTAGTGGGATCGATACGCCCGCGATCAGATGCACAAGCACGGTGACTGTGACGACTCGCAGTCCCGCGTGGCGCAACAGGAACAACAACTGCCTGGCTGCGCGAAACCTCCGCTTCATTACGGTGATCATGCGAACTCCCATCGCCTTGAGCGAGTCTCGCGGCAGCGCCACCGCGTCGCAAGACTACGGCACTGCTCACCGCCGACTGTCGTTGTCGCTGCGCCGACTCGTCCGCGAAATGACGTTCTCGCCGTGGAACTCCTTGGTCAGCGACGCACCCGATAGCACAGATGAAGCACCCGGATGCCTTGAATCACAACATCGGGATCCTCCAGCAGCTGCTGCGCATCGACCGACCCGAAGTAGCGTTTGCCTGACCCGAATACGACGGGTGCAACATCCATGCGCACCTCGTCGACCAGCCCAGCGGCAAGCGCCTGGCCGCCAACGTTCCCGGCGGCCACCTCGACCAGGCGGTCACCCGCGAGCTCCTGTGCCTTGGCCACGGCAGCCTCGATGCCGTCGACGAAGTAGAACGGCGCGTCGGGATGCCAACCATCTGGTCTGCCCCTGTGGGTCACGACGACGACATGGTCGATCCCACTCGGCGGCGTTCCGTCCCAGCCGTCAGTCATGTCGAAGACGCGGCGACCGGCGATCGTGACGCCGATCTGGTCCCAGTACGGCCGAGTGTGGTCGTAGGAAGCCTGCGACACCTTCAAGAATCCGCTGTCGTCCAACGGAACGTCGCCGCTGGTCAACCAATCAAACACAGGCCCGGGCTGGTCGTTCTCGTCTGCGATGAAACCGTCGACCGACACTGATGCGTACATCACTACCTTGCCCATGGGACTCCTTCCCGCTGCCTATCCCAAACTAGCCAGTCATGAACTGATTTCCGTCACGCGGTGTGAGCGCCACACAATGCGGATGCTGCGCCGGAGCATCCGTCGCACATCACCAGCTGCACTCGGCACGACGGCTCTGCACAGTTCTGCATGCGCTTGGTCGCGTTGCCGCACCGTGAGCATTCCCCGATGACCGCGGTGTGATCGCTGAAATCGACCGAGACGCGGTTGTCGAAAACATACAGTGAACCCTCCCACAGGCCGTCATCGCCAAACGTCTCGCCGTAGCGGACGATGCCGCCGTCGAGCTGATACACCTCACCGAAGCCGCGAGACTTCATGAGGCCGCTGAGCACTTCGCAACGGATGCCTCCTGTGCAGTATGTGACCACAGGCTTGTCCTTGAGATGGTCATAAGCCCCACTGTCGAGCGTTGCGACGAACTCGCGCGTGTTAGCAACCTCTGGCACCACGGCATCCTTGAAGCGACCGATCTGCGCTTCAAACGCGTTGCGCCCGTCGAAGAACGCGACGTCGTCGCCGCGCTCTGCAATCAGCGCATGGAGTTGCTCCGGCGTGAGTCTCGTCCCGCCTCCGATCACACCGCCTTCATCGACCGCCAACTCGTTGGAAGCGCCGAAACTGACGATCTCGTCGCGCACCTTCACGCTGAGCCGGGGAAAGTCGGCGCTCAGCAGCAGATCGCCTGATGCCGTTCGCGGTGCCCATCCACTTCGGCGCACTGTCTCTGGCACCGTCGACGGGTTGACCGTTTCGAAGCCGGAACCTTCGCTCCACTTGACGTCGAGGTTCGCAAACGGCGCGTATGCGCGCGTGTTGCGCAGGTAGCGTTTGACCGCCGCGAGATCTCCGCCGATTGTGCCGTTCATGCCGTGCTTCGACAGCAGGATGCGTCCGCGCAGTCCGAGTGTTTCGCACAGGTCGTGCTGCCACACTCGCACCGCTTCCGGGTCGGCGAGCGGCGTGAACACGTAATAGAGCAGGATCTTCGGCACGGCCACCGCACAAGTGTATGCGTGCTCGGCCAGCCAACTCGGGTGCTGGCTGAGAGGACCTTCAGCCCGAGGTGGTGCGATCAAGGTCAAACATTCAGAGCGGCGCGCTGTGATGAATGTGTGCCTCATCCGAGGCGCGGTTGGCTGTCAGAACGCGACGAGCCTGAAACGAGACACGAGCATGACCGACACACTGAGCGGGCCAACAGTCCGCACCCCAGCGGCGCTGCAACAGCGTAAGAGCGTCGTGGCGACTCGGCGCGTGCCGTGGCTGACAGCATCCGTTCTCGGGCTGATCGCGTTCACCGTCTCGGTTGCCGGGTCGTGGATCCCGTCGCTGTGGGGCGACGAGGCGGCAAGCATCATGTCTGCGCAGCGTCCATGGGCTTCACTCTTCACGATGCTCGGCCATGTGGATGCCGTGCACGGCGCGTATTACGTGTTCCTGCACCTGTGGATCGACCTGTTCGGCGCGTCGACGTTCGCGGTTCGGTTGCCGAGTTCCATAGCGATCGGCGCCGCGGCCGCCGGCATCGTCGTGCTCGTAAACCGCCTGGCCACTCGTCACCATCTGCGGGTGGCCGTCATCGCCGGAATCCTGTTCGCCGTGTTGCCTCGTGTGTCGTACATGGGGGCGGAGGCGCGCTCGTACGCGATCGGCACCGCGCTCGCCGTGTGGCTGACCATCCTGTTCGTGCATCTCGTGTCGCGGCGGCAGGGTGACCGCCGAGCAGGCTGGCTCGCCTGGCTCGGATATGCTGCGCTGCTCGCTCTGTCGATCTATGTCTTCCTGTATTTGATTCTGCTTGTTGCGGTGTATGCGGTGGCGCTTCTCGCATACAGCAGAGACAGGCGTCTTGTTCTGCGCTGGCTCGGCTGGAGCACACTCGCCGTCGCGCTCGCGTCTCCCGTCATCTACTTCGCCGCCAACCAGCGGGAGCAGGTCGCGTTCCTCGGTCACCGGCACGGCGTCACCCTGCTGTCGTTCATCGTCGCGCAGTGGTTCGGGTCGGATGCGCTCGCAGCAGCAGCGTGGTTGACCATTCTGGCGCTGGTCGCCACATCGGTCGTCGCTCTCGCGTTGCGGCGGCGTCGCACAGCCTCGGCCGCGCCGGCGGCATCCGGTGCCCGGCAGACGGCATCCGGGCCGGCGGCATCCGTCGACGAGCAGCCGGTCTCATCGCGTCCGGCGATAGCGCTGCGCCTGATCGGCGACCATTCGCAACCGAACCTGCTCGTGCTCACGTTCGCTTGGTTCGTGTTGCCACCGCTCGCGCTCTTCATGGCGACGACATTCATCACTCCGATGTACAGCGTTCGATACATGGCGTTCGTCACACCGGCGGTTGCCGTGCTGCTCGCGCTGGCCATTGACGTGCTTGCCGGTCGGCGATGGGTTGCTGCGGTTGTTGTCGCGGTGCTTGTCGCGCTTGCCATACCGACGGACATCGCTCAGCGGGGGCCGAACGCCAAGGACGGTGGCAGCGACTGGGCACAGGTTGCCCAGGTGATCGGGCAGAACTCCAAGCAGGGTGACGCCATCGCGTTCGATGAGACTGCGCGGCCGTCGCGCGATCCGCGCCTTGTGATGCACCTGTACCCCGCCGATTTCGTGAAGGTCGTCGATGTGACGCTCAAGACGCCGTTCGACGACACGAGCGGGCTGTGGGATGCGACGCAGTCGATCACGGCATCCGCGCCGCGCATCGCGCAGACCGACGGGCGCCTGTGGCTGGTCGAATACCACGGACCGAACGGCGCAGGGGTTATCAGCACCATCGGACAGAACCGGCGGCTCTCCGAACTACGCGCCCTCGGCTACTCGGTCACAACCACGTTCACCCTGCATCGAGACGCGGTTTACCTACTGACGAAAGGATCCTGATCCATGAAAACCCTCGTGATCATCCCAACGTACGACGAGCGAGACAACGTGGAGTGGATCGTTTCGCGGGTGCGCGAATCCGTCGCCGACGCATCCGTTCTCGTCGTCGACGACAATTCGCCAGACGGCACGGGCGTGCTTGCGGATGCACTTGCCGCGTCTGACGAGGCCGTGCATGTGCTGCATCGGCTCGGCAAAGAGGGTCTAGGCGCTGCCTATCGGGATGGCATGCGCTGGGGCCTTGCGCACGGCTTCGACGTGATCGTCGAGATGGACGCAGACGGGTCGCATCAGCCGGAGCAGTTGCCCCGGCTTTTGGAAAGGCTTGCTTTCGCCGATGTCGTGGTCGGTTCACGCTGGGTGCCGGGTGGCGGCGTCGTCAACTGGCCGATCGAGCGCAAGATTCTGTCGCGTGGCGGCAGCCGGTATGCACGTTTCGCGCTCGGGGTTCCGGTGCGTGATGTGACAGGCGGCTATCGGGCGTTCACCGCGGATGCGCTGCGCCGCATCGACCTGGACGCGGTGCTCAGCCAGGGATACTGCTTTCAGATCGACATGATCTGGCACGCGGCGGTGGCCGGCCTGAAGATCGCCGAAGTCCCGATCACGTTCGTGGAACGCGAGCGCGGCGTCTCGAAGATGTCTGGGGCGATCGTGGCAGAGGCGATGCTGCGCGTGACGGGCTGGGCGATCATGTCCTTGCCAGAGCGGATGCGTCGGGCCGCCCTCGCGCGTCGCGTTGCCGTTTCGGGCCGGTGACGCGGCGCGTTCTCGCGCATCCTCATCCGCACGATCCCTTCCCTATCCCGTCCCACGACCCCTCCTCTGGCCCGATGTCACGTCGGATCTCGCGAGTCGGCGGCGTCCAAGCTCTGCTGAGCGTGCGCGGATCTATACTCATCGTGGTTCGCCCACAACTGCGTGCGAGCAAGCTGCCTAAAGGGAGGCGTCCGAATGAGTGACGCAAGCGCATCGTCGCCGCCCGTGCTCGATGTTGACGACCTGCAGGTCGCATACGGCGACAAGATCGCGGTCTCCGGCGTCAGTTTTCGGATCGAGCGGGGCGAGATTTTCGGCCTGCTCGGCCCTAACGGCGCCGGCAAGACGAGCACGCTCAGTGCGATCGAAGGGTTGGTTGCGCCGAGGTCGGGACATTCGCTGATCGATGGTCTCGACAC
>Ga0164242_10001944_pt1 | contig 24171 bp, 25 predicted proteins | sample OricomgcompostMG_FD_108783 | JGI IMG/M metagenome (GOLD analysis project Ga0164242, IMG submission 108783) | Miracle-Growth compost microbial communities from Emeryville, California, USA - Original compost - Miracle growth compost (MG) ...
AAACCAACTTTTCAGTTGGGCCTTGAATTGGGCGCGATCGACGTCGCTCAGGTTGTTGTAACTCTGAACGGCCCATTTGAAGAAATCCTCGTCGTTTCGCGGAACGACGATGACGGCCGGAGCGTGCTCGCCGCTATGATCGGCGTGCTGGCCCGCGATCTTGTGGGTCAGTTTCGCGGCGTACTCTTTCTCCATGAGCAGCATCAATTCTTGCTCGTTGATTTCGAGCGCCCGAACCAGGGCTTGGATGTGCACGGCCGGAACCGGCGTGATTCCCCGTTCCAGGTTCGAAACGAATTGCGTCGTGACGGCCGGTTCGAATTTCTGGCCCAGCTCTTTTTGAGAGAGGCCTTTTTCTTCGCGCTTCTGGCGAATAAATGCACCGACCCAGTTAGGAGACTTCACTAAACTTTTCTTATTCAAGTTTTCCATACTCTTAGTTTAATAAATCAAACTCGAATATGCAACAAAAAAAGTTGGGTATTTTATTTGTTCAATGATTTCAATGTCATTTAAACACCCAGTCTACCCAAGGGAAACCCCAATCGGCATAGCGGTCGACCTGAACCCCCCACTCCCTCGCAATCCTCATGCAGGATTTCTGGCAAAGAAGCCCATGGCACTTGCCCTTGGCCACGTCGGTAACTTGGGCCAGGGCTTCGAGCGTATCGGGGTTGGTCAGTTCGCATTTACTTTCGAGCTCCGAGACTGAAATTCGGTTGCAGGGGCAGAGTTCGGACGACTGTTCGTGGTCGCGCGTAAACCGAATGGCCATTCCCTGGTGGATCGTGCTTTCGCAGGCAAAGCGGCGAACGCCGTCCACCTCGATCTGGCAAAGACCGCAGCTGCCGTCTTCGCACACCAGAATGTCATTGGGCCGGGCCATGCCGTTTTCAAAGAGCGCGACCGAGATCGACTGCCCCTCGCGCACGCGCCGGACGTCGCCTTGAATCTGGACCTCGACCCGCGCGCCTTTTTCTTCGTAAATGTCTTCGGTCTTTTCGAATTCTTGTTTGGGCGCAAGCGAGACGATGCCTCGCGCTTCCCAAATCAGGTGCGACGGTACCTCGATCTTCCAAAGCGGAGTCTCGCCGTCCAAAAACTGATCGAGCACGCGCGAGTTCGTCAACACTTCGCCCTTGCGATTCAACAGCCCAACCCGATCGCCCTTTTTGAGCGGCGGGGTCTCGACATACGGAAAGATCAAAGTCGTGAAGCTTTCGGCCGGTTCGCCTTCGATCATCACGGGGACCTGGCTCGGGCAGGCCTGAAGGCAAAACCCGCACCCCGTGCAGTCGTCTTCGATCAGAAACCGAGTTGCCGTTCCTTTCGAATCACGCTCGATGCGGATCGCGTTCGAAGGGCAGGATTTTTCGCAAACCCGACAGCCGATCGATTCCACGCACTCGATCGAAGCCACGATGCGGTTCGCTTCGAGTTTCTTCGGCGTTCCCGAAAACTCGCCGAGCAGTTTTTTACTTTCTTGACCGAGCCACTTGCCGTCGTAGGTCCATTGGAAGCGCCGGTCGCGCGTCGATTCGAGTTCGATCAATTTCTGCTTTGCGGCCCAAAGCGCCTTCGAATCGGCCTTCTGGTCCGGCGAAGCGGTTCCGATCCCCTTGATGATCCTTGCGGCCAAAACGGCGGCACGGTTTTCGTCCAACAGCACGCCTTCGACGTCGTTTGCAACGAGCTGCGCTTCCGTGTTCTCCCACTCGACCAGAAACGATCCCGACGGGTACTCGCGAAACCCCGAATCGAGATCGAACGGACCGACCGAGATCACGCGGGCGACGTCCATCACTCGCATGCCCTGACTGTCTTGCACTTTCAGCTCCCACGAAAACGGGCTTTTCTTCGTCAATCGCGCGGGCTTTCCGAAAATGATTTTTCCGCCTAAGATTTCAAAACGCCGCCGCTCGACTTCCCAAGCCTGGGCCGAGTCGAAGACCGATTCCAAGCAGACCACCCGGTTCGTCACTTTTTTCTGGATCAGCTCCGAGCCGAGCTTCAGCGCGCGGTTGCCCGAGCCTAAGATCACGATCACGGGCTGCCAGCTCAAGCTTCCTTGCGACAACAGTTTTCTTGCCGTCGATTCGGGAATCAGTCCCGGCGAATACCAGCCTTGGAACGGTTGCGGGAATTCGAGGTGCGGAACGATTTTGATCGCGGCCTTGGCCTGAATGCGATGGATGCGCTTTTGCGCGTCTTCGATCATCACCACCCCGCCGCTGCCTTCGAGCGGAAGAACCCCGCGCACGCGCATGCCCGGGCCGCCGTACCAGCCCACGCGCAATCCCGCATCCGCGCAATGGCGCGAAAGCACGCGGGCGCCTTGCGTGGGCCACTGCTTTAAGCGGGGCCCCGCCAGAATCGCGACATCAATCGTGCTGTCTCGTACCTTCACTTCCATCACAAACTCACATCATACTCCGTCGATCGCGTGCCGGACCTGTTCGGCGATCCAATGCAAAGGACCGTCACAGGCCGAAATCACGAGCGTCCTCACCCCATCTGAATCATACTCGATCGGATGGGTAGTGTTCCAGCGATAGAACAAACGAGGCGACATACCCCGTACCGTGAACCGCTCCCATCCGAGCGCCTGAAAAATCACCTTCGAAAGATCCTGAAAACCGCCTTCGCCCAGCATCGCGGCCGAGGCCTCACGACGCATGACCTTGATGCGGCTCCAGCCTCCGATCGGCGGCATGCCCTCTCCGTAGGCCCACACACGCATGCTCTCCATGTGCGCGACCACGTAAGGGTTCACCGGATCGCGCGAAAGCAGGTCCCACTCTTCCCAATGCTGCTTCTTGACGGCGGCGGTGAATTCGCCGAGCGCGCGCGGTTGGTATTTTTCGATGTTTTGCCGAAGCGAACGCTCCAGCTTCGGCGTCCAGAAATATAAAATCGCGCGGCCGACCTCGAAGGTTTCGGGCAGCCCCGCCGCCAGCTGAAAGCGTGCGCCTTTGCGGTCAATGTCGAGGATGTGCGCCGAAGTGAGGATGTTTTCGCGGCCCAGGCGCTCGCGCACGAATTCGAGCAAGCCCGTGCGGTAACGGGCGACGTCGATGTCGCCGAATCGCGGCCCCAAAAAACCGACGTACCCCTCCAGCCCGCGCGCTTCGAGGTTGCGCGACGAAAACCCCGGGAAGCGCTTGGCGAGCGATACGCCTTCGAGCCACTTGGGCTTCCACCCCAAATCGAGCGCGCGCAGATAAAGGTTTTCGAGCCGGTCCACACCGGCGCCCCGCTCGGGTACGACCCACAGACGGTGACGAAAGCGAATCCACGGCGCGCTCTCGACGCGGTAATGCTTGTCTTCGCGCGATTCGTCTTCTTCTTTCCACATCTCGATGGCGCCCGGAAATTCGGGGATGAGATCGCGATACACCTGCTCGGGCAGGTTATTCGAGAACCGTTTCGAAAGATCGGCGTTCGTCGATTCGAAACTGAGGAGATCGAGCGGAAGCTCGGAGTTTTCGAGAAAGAAATCGGGGTCGGGGTTCAGCACCGCCACCTTCTCGCCCCGGTTCGACAGCCGTTGCGCCGCCAGCAGGGGGGCGACACCGGTACCGACCAGAAGGTAATCCACCGTTCTTTTCAAGCCAGCGATCCCATCACCCGCAGCATGGCCGCTTTCTGTTGGGCTTTTTTGTATTCACGGTGGGCGCTCCGGCCCTTTTCGTTTTCGACGTAGCTTTCTTCGTCCATGATCTGGATCTCGAAGGGATAGAAGAACCGAATCATGCGCTGAATTTGCCGAGGGTCCATCTTGTCGATCATCGACTGAAGCGCGTCGCTCAGCTCTTGCCCCTTGCTGATTTGCTTGAGTTCGCGGATCTCGTCGGCGAGCGAATTGCGGATCTTGATGAGCTGACGGCACGTGAACTGAATCGCGCGGTAATGCTCGGAGCTGAATTGGTTGTCGCCTTTCTTGGCGGGATATCCCGCTTTTTCAAGGCACGCGATCAGATGCTCTTCATCGTTTTCTTCGCGCGCAAGGATTTCCCTCAGATCGGGGATGTCGATCAGCGTGTTCCGCGAGCGGCTCGGTTTGACGTTGGCCGCGACGATCACGTTCGCTTGTTCGAGAAAATGAATGACCCGAATCGCATCGGCGCGGGTCTTCGTCACGAAGCGAACGCCCACGCGGTCGAACAGCTCTTCGGCGACGCTTTCGGGCTTGTGCAGAAGCTTCATCAAGGTACTGTCGCGAGCCTTCTTCGGCTTGACCTGGAACTCGACAAGATCGACCTTGAGCGGGTCTTCGTGCGAGCGCCCGATGTAGAGCTTTCCGTCTTCGTCGCGGTGGATGTGGCGGTAAAACCGGTCGAGAATTTGCTTCTGGATTTCGCCGAAGTAATGCGTGCGAATGTCGCGGTCGATGTGGTTGATCGTGTGAACGACGCGAAGGATGGCGCAGGCCCAATGGCGGAAGTCGGCGTTCGAATCCGAGCTGGCATAAAGCAGAAGCTCGCGCAAATCGAGCAGGTCGCTGAATTTTTTCGGAACCTCGACACTCAGGCCTTCGGGATTTTCGGGCTTCAGAAAATAACGCTTGATGAACCGGATCGCCTCTTGGACGTTGCCCTGAAGTTCGGCCAGCTCGATCGGGTCCATGATGTCGTAGCCGTAGGCCAGCAGGAATTTCTCGGCCGACTCGTTGTCGGTGAAGCTCCCCTTGAAGCCCTCTTTGGAATCCAGAAAAGAAATCCCTCCGATGACGACATCCAAGATGCTCTCACCGATATTCCACTTCTGCTTGAAAAAAGGAGTTTTGGCCTGTGGTGCCATAGTTACGGATGAAAGTATCGAACCCACTCCGAATCTTCAATCAAAACTTCATCGACTTGACGCGGGCCGCACTGTTACCGTGAAAACGTGAAAAAGTTGAAATCATTCTGGGTGACTTTTGTTGCAACCGCCGCGGGCTCGGGCTTTACCCCCAAAGCGCCCGGCACGGCCGGAACCGTGATCGGCGTCTTCATCGTTTACCTGACCCGCAACCTCGGTTGGAGCACTCAGGCCGTGATCGATTTGGCGATTTTTTTCGTCGGATGGTGGGCCGCGACCGAATGGAGCCGGAACGTTCAACAAACCGACTCGCAGAAGATCGTGATCGACGAAGTGTTGGGATATATCGTCGCCATGGGCATGCTTCCCCGTACCGGCGCAATCCTCGTCATTCAGTTCATCTTGTTTCGCATTTTCGACGCCCTCAAACCGCCGCCGATTCGCCAGCTCGACCGCTGGGGCAAGAACTTTCAGATCGGGCCTGCGCAATCCTTCATGGTCATTTTCGACGACCTTCTGGCCGGAGCGGTGTCGCTGTTGGTGTTTTGGGCGCTTGCTCCCGTCCTTCATTCAATGGGGATCATTGAATAAGAAGATATCCGACCTTTTTTATTGATTTTACACTTCAGTTAGATAAAAATAGGCGACCATGAAAGCTGCCTCCGCATTCGGTGTGTTTCTCTCCCTCTTTCTCACCCGGGTTTTTACGCCCCAGGCCCACGCCTTCGAAATGGACGACGTTCCGGGTTATATCGACATCACCGCCGATCATTCCGAAAAAAGCGACGACGATGCCGTCGTCCAGGACGGCAGACGCTTTCATAAATTCCAGGTCGCGCTCAAGGCGCTGGGAGTTCCGCCCGAGGCCGATCCTGATTTTTCGAAATTTCCCGCTCCGATCGACGTCAGCGAAACCGACTTGATGGATCACCTGCCATACATCGATCCGGACGGGGGCTTGCATCGCTACCTGAGCCTCCAGAGCAACTCGGTCAGCCTGTACAAGGATTTTTTCAGCAGCCTGCTTCCGCGCGATTATCTTGAATTCCAGCAAGAGATGCGCGACACCGGGCCGAGCACCGATTCGGCCTCGTTGCTGGCGCGGCTGGGCCAGGTCGCTGAACAGGTGAAAGCCGGAGCCGAGCTGCCGCTTTCAGGATTGCGGATCATCATCGATCCGGGCCACATGGGGCCTGCCCAGGTGATGGACGTCGCCAGCGGCAAAATGAGCACCTGGGACGAAGTGACCGGCAAGTACGTGAAGTACAAAGGCGGCAAGGTAAGCGAAGGGCTTTTGAACCTTTGGACGGCGATGCTGACGGCGCGGGCGCTCGAATCGCTGGGCGCCGAAGTGCGGCTGACCCGATCCGAAAGCGGAACCGTTTCGAAAGAGGACCCCACTCACTTCGACATCACTCCGTACCGCAATCAGTATTTTTACAACAGCCTTGATTCGTGGATGAACAATTACCTGCACCTGAGCGACGCCGAACTCGCCCGTCAGGTCGTGAAGGCTCCGCAAGTCACGTCGATGAAAGACCCGGGACGCCAAGTGCAGCAGTTTTACATCGGCGGCGCCGATCTCGAAGCCCGTTCGAAGATGATCGACGAGTTCAATCCTGACATCACCATCGACATCCATTACGACGCCAGCAAGGTCAATGCGCTTCAAAACGGGATGGACGACGTGGAAGCCTACGTTCCGGGCGGGTTCCGCGAAACCGAAACGGGCTCGCGCAACATCCGGGCGATGGAGCTGAAGCACCTACTCGAAGCGCGCCGCTGGAACGCCTCGGTCGATCTCGCCAGTGCCGTGACTTCGGCGATGGCTCAGGATTTAAAGCTTCCCCTGCTCGACCGCCCCTCGTTTCTGACCGCGGTCAAGGTCAAGGACGGCGTCTACGCGCGAAATCTCTACATCACCCGTCGCGCAGTCGAAGGTTTGATGGTTTATCTGGAGTGCCTGCATTACGATCACGTCAACGAATTTAAAAAACTCACGCAGCTGACGGAACTCGGCGAGTATCACGGCCTTTCGTTTCAATATCCGTCGCGACTGAACCAAGTTTCGAACGGAATCCTGACCGGAGTTTTGAATTACTTCCGATCGCTTTAGTCCGACACTAAAGGCGGGCTCAAGTCTCGTTCGCAATTCAGTTCCCGATTGAAATCACGTAAAGCCCCACGCTACCTTTTTCAAATCAAATTGATTTGATGGGGGGGGATATTTTCGATGAAATTCGTCGAAAATTTGGAGTTTTTTCATTTCAACACGAACGAGCCCGGGGAATATCTTCATCACTGCGAAAGCGCGTTCGCGCTTTGGGAAGAGCAGTGGAGCGAGACCTTCAAAGAGCTCAACGTGGACAAAAAGCTTTACAATGACGATTTTTTGAATCGCGAGCTGGGCGGCCTTTTTCTCGGGTCGCGGGCAGTCGGTTTCATTCTTTATCACTTTCTCGATTTTTCACGATATTCGAATTTCAACGTGAGTTATTCCCGCAACTACCCGGAAAATTTGTGGCGCGCCCATTACGAACGGCGGGACCGGGTGATGGTCGCCAGTCATCTGACCCTCGATCCCGAATGGCGAAAAAACAAAACCAATCTGCCCGCGTCCGAAATCCTCTTTAGCCTCGCAGTTCTTCGATTTCTGAAAAGCCCCGCGGATCGTCTGATCACTTACGCCCGTAACAACCGCAAGATGAACGAAATGGTCTACCGCCACGGCGGCGAGGCCGTCTTGAAAAACCATACCGCATACAACGTTTCGGTCGATTTTATCGAGATCCCGAAGACTTGCGCTCAAATTTCGGCTTTACCCGACTGTGCTCCAATCACATTAAACTTATGGACAAAAACAAAACAAACGGAGGAATACGATGTCTATCGGTTACGTAAACAAAAAAATGGAACGCCTTATGGATTACATGAACTCTCTCCCTTGGGAGAACTCGGAATTTTATAAGGCTTGGCTCGCGCAAACCTATTATTACACGCGATACACCACGAGAATGATCGCCATGTCCGCGGCTTGGTCGCCCAGCGGAAACCACGAGTACTTCATGACGCTCGTCGATCACATCCGCGAAGAGCACGGTCACGATCAAATCGCGATCAACGACCTTAAAGCATTGGATGGCAGCATCGACCAGTATCAAGAAAACGGATTGTCGCGCTCGATTTGGGAAACCCAATTTTACAAAATCCTGAAACACCCTAGCTACCTTTTCGGATGCGGAATCGCTCTGGAAACCCTGGCTGCGAAAAACCTGCCGCAACTTTATGATCGTCTGCTGAAAGCTTATCCCGCAAAAGCATGCAATTTCGTCAAAGTTCACGCGCAGGAAGACCCGCAGCACGTCTCGAAATTGTTGGGCCTGACCGAACAATGCTCGGTTTCGGACCGCGAGGAAATTCTTCGGTCGTACGACCAGATCGTCGATCTTTATTATTACCTGCTCATGGCCGTGCACACGGAATCCAAAGAGCGCTCGGCGGCGACGGCGGCTTAGTCGATATCCTCGTCCCATTCGAAGATATGAAGAGCGAGGTGGGCCGTGACGAACCCTACTTTTTCGTGGGTCTTTTTGCGAAAGCAGGGCGCGATCCACCTCATCTTCATTTCAAAGGTTCTTTTCCTGGGGTGAAGCGACTCCACCAGTTCGTGAACCGGGAGATTCCAGGGAACCGCCCCCGTTTCATTCTCCATCACGTAGGACGTCCGCTTGATCAACGCGAGATGGTTCTCGTCGGATCGCCAATACAACTGAGTAAAAGGCATATTCTTCAGTTGCTCATCCGAATACGAGCTTTGTTTCTTAAATTCGCTATTGCAGTAAATCTGCTTGATTTCCGGAAAACGATAAATTTCGAGGATATCCCCTTTTTCGACGTGTCCGAAAAAAGCGGGATCCACTTCGAGCTCCCGCTCGTCGAGCGCCGCCTTCAGAAGTTCCACCTCTTTCGGCAAATCATAATCGTCATAGGTCGGCGTCTGCTCATTGACAATGGGCATATTTCCCTCTTCCGGTCACGGTGGATTCTTCGGCAATCGAATTACGAAACAACTGCTTCCGCGCTCTCGATCCAAAAACAACTTACCACCATGCTTTAAAATGATCCCATAAGATAGACTCAAACCCAATCCAGAACCTTTTCCGGCTTCCTTCGTCGTAAAAAACGGCTTAAAAATCTTTTCTTCGATTTCGGGTGGCACGCCCGGGCCGTTGTCACTGATCAAAATGTCCAGATACGGCTCCGCATGACGGACTTCGATTTCGATTCGGGGATTGGAACGCCCGATCAACGCATCACACGCGTTATTCAGTATGTTGACGAGCACCTGCATGAGTTGTACCGGCCTGCCGTAGACTTGCTCTCGCGGAGAAATTGAGTTCTGGCGAATCTCGACGGCCGAAATGCGGATTTTTTCCGAACACAATGCGACGGACTCTTCGATAAGATTCGACACCTGACAATTCACCATCGGATCGGTCGATGCGTCACGCGAAAAGTTCATGAGGCTTCGGACGATCTTGGCGATCCGTTCGGTCTGGGTGATGATCTTCTCGGTCGAATCGAGCATCTGCGCTCGATTGATTTCGACGGACTGCTTCTCGAGCTTTTTCTTGATCTGCAAAGACTTCAGAAGCACGACGGTCAACGGGTTGTTGATCTCGTGGGCCAAGCCGCCGGCCATCTCGCCCATTTCTTCGTAGTGCGCTTTCGACGCCTGCAAAGTCTTGAACTGATCGAGCTCGCTCAGCACCTCTCGGTTAAAATCGAAACCTTCGATCATCACGATCGCGGTGCGTTTTTGCCATGCCGTGATGCGAAGCCTGAGCCCTTCATCGCGGCCTTCCGGCGACTTGAAAAAAATTTTTTCGTCGAACCGGCTCGACGGGATGCCGAACACCCGCTTCATGCCTTCGTCCCACGAGATCTTGAACTCGTTGACCCCCAGCCACTCTTCGAGGCGAATCTCTTTTCTCCAGCCCTCGCTGGCCGCCAGGCACGCGCCCTGGTCCGAAAACAAGGCCACGTTTCCGGGCATTTTCTCGATCAGCTCCGCCATTTACTCCGATTCCCTCCCGAGCTCGTTTTCGATCAGCTGCTGAATCTTGCTCGTTGCCGAAATCCCTTCGCTCAAACACCGTTCATAAAACGCCTTGACGGTGGGCTTTGCAAGCAGGAGTGAAATCCGATCGAAGTTCACGTGCATCGCCGAACGGCACAGCTCGTAAAGCCGTGTTTCGCGGTCGAGCGCCATGACGTCGACCAAACACTCGCGGATTTCCTCGACCTTGAACGGCTTCTCGAAATAATCGTACACCCCGAAGGTCCATGCCTGCTTTTTGATCTCTTGAGTCCCCCGTCCCGTCAGCCAGATCACCGGGACGTTCACATTCCGTTCACCCAAAAGCTTGAGCAATTCGAGCCCGTCCATACGAGGCATGTTGAAATCGCTGATGACGACGTCCGGACGATTCTCGGAAATTTTTTCGTAGGCTTCCAAACCGTCCGACGCATAAACCACTTCGTCAAAAAGATCGCCCACGCTCTCGCCGATTACTTCCCGAATGAATTCCTCGTCGTCTATGATCATCAATTGCATAGCTGCGTCCTTCCCGCTCCCTTCAGAATCCCACTTTATGCGTTGCGGCACCATAAAAGTTTTCTTGAGTCCGTTGATTTTCAAGGGGATTCAACGAGGCTAAAGTCGATCAATTTTTGACAGATGAAGCTTTACATTTGCGTCATTCAGACGATAATCCAAAGATATGTGGAATTGGGGAATGCTTTTGATTTTCGGGGTCACGGCCGGCGTTTTTTCGGCCGACGGCGTTTCGGCCCAAGCCCAAAATCTTCCTCAAAACGCTTGGAGCCGAGTGACCGCTCCGACCTCGGGTGCCCCCACGATTTTCGGATTTTATTCTCATGGCTGCTTGAGCGGCGCTCAAGAGCTTCCCTTGGACGGCGTCGGTTATCAAGTGATGCGACCGAGTCGCCATCGTTATTACGGATATCCCGACACGATTCAATTCGTCGAAGAGCTGGGCAAGACCTTGAACGCGCTCGGTTCCGGCATTTTGGTCGGCGACATGGCCCAGCCGCGCGGCGGCCCGCTGCCTTACGGACACAACAGCCATCAAACCGGCCTCGACGTCGACATCTGGTTCTGGACTCACCCCGAGCAGCGCACGCGTTCATTGACGACGAAGGAGCGCGACACGCTTCCGTTCGTCGACATGCTGAACGCGAACGGCCTCGTCGATTCCTCGAAGTTCACCGACGAGCAGATTCTCAAACTCAAAACGGCGGCCGCGAATCCACGCGTGCAGCGAATCTTCGTCAATCCGATCATCAAGGTTTACCTCTGTTCGATCTTGCCGCCGAACGATCGGTCCTGGCTTCATACGCTGCGTCCGTGGCCCGGACATACCGAACACTTTCACGTTCGTCTGAAGTGCCCGGCGGGCGCCGAAAACTGCGCCGGTCAGGACGAACAGCCAGCCGGAGACGGCTGCTCGGAAGTGATTCCTTCGCCTCCCGCGCACGAAATGACGACGGAACCCGGACTTCCGGCCGAATGCACGAAAATTTTAGCCGAACGGCACGACAATTGAACCCAAAGTGAACCCACAAATGAACCCAAAAACAACAGAAGGAGTATTCGATGGAAACTAAAAACGATAAAACCGCCGATCAGGCGAACAAGAGCAAGGCGATCGACCTCGCGATCCAGACGATCGAAAAGCAATTCGGCAAAGGTTCGATCATGCGTCTCGGAAACGAGGAAAGCCTCGTCGCCTCCGACACCCCGGTCGTTCCCAGCGGATCGCTGGGCCTCGACCTCGCGCTCGGAATCGGCGGCTACGCCCGCGGCCGGATCATGGAAGTCTACGGTCCGGAATCTTCGGGTAAAACCACTCTGGCGCTGCACGCGGCAGCCGAAGCCCAAAAGCAGGGCGGGGTCGTGGCCTATGTCGATGCCGAACACGCGCTCGACGTTTCTTACGCCCGCAAGCTCGGCGTCCGTACCGACGATCTTCTGATCTCGCAACCGGACACGGGTGAACAAGCGCTTGAAATCGCCGACATGCTCGTCCGTTCGGGCGGCATCGACGTGCTCGTCATCGACTCGGTGGCAGCCCTCGTGCCACGCGCCGAAATCGAAGGCGAAATGGGCGACTCGCACATGGGTCTGCAAGCGCGATTGATGTCGCAAGCTTTGCGTAAACTCACCGGAACGATCAACCGCTCCAAAACGCTCGTGATCTTCATCAACCAAATCCGGATGAAAATCGGCGTGATGTTCGGTAACCCCGAAACCACCACCGGTGGGAACGCGCTGAAGTTCTATTCGACCGTTCGTCTCGACATCCGTCGTATTCAGGCGATCAAAGACGGCGAAAGCGTCATCGGAAACCGCACCCGCGTGAAAGTCGTGAAGAACAAACTCGCGCCTCCGTTCAAAGAAGTCGAATTCGACATTCTTTATGGCGAAGGGATTTCAAAAGAAGGCGACTTGCTCGACATCGCGGTTCAACACAACCTGGTCGAGAAGAGCGGAACTTGGTTCGCCTATAAAGACGAGCGCATGGGACAAGGCCGCGACAACGCGGTCAAATGGCTGAAGGGCCGTCCGGAAGTGATTCAAACCCTTCGCGGCGCCATCCTCGCCAAAGTCGGAATCGGCGCGAAGGCCGAGGCTTCCGAAGCAGCGGCTCCTGCGGCTGCAGCCGCTTCGACCAAAGCTCCGATGGCGGCCACCGCGGCCGGCAAGCCTACGATCGCAAAAGACGCAAAAGAAGCGCCGAAGGCGCACGCTCACGCGAGAAAATAGTCCCGGAAGCAGATTTGCGATGAACTTACTTTTCAAAACCCCCGTCCCTGAGATTCAGCGATGGGGGTTTTTGTTTTTTCTGCCGTTCATCTGGCTCTCGCCCTCGGCGCACGCTCAAATGCACGATCACTTTCGAAATTACGCCGAGTTGTCCCGAAGCCTGAAGAAAGGATCCGATTACCGGATCGAACTGAAGTCGCGGCCGTCGCCGATCGCGATTTTCGCCATTCACGGCGGCGTGATCGAACCCGGAACGGTGGAACTCGCGCGCGCGATCGCGGGCGATGATTTCTCGCTCTACACTTTCGAAGGATTAAAACGAGGGCACGGCGAAGCGGCCCACCTGACCGCCACCCATTTCGACGAACCGCAGGCGCTGACGCTGGCCGAAAAAAGCGAGCTTTGCCTTTCGACCCACGGATTTGCGAGCTCGGAAAAAAAGCTTCAGGTTTGTCTGGGCGGCGGCAATGAAAAGCTGAAAACAAAAATCATGGCTTCGGACTTTGAAAACGTCGAATGGACGGAGTGCCCGAGACTTCCCGGAAAATCCCCCAAGAACATCGTCAATCGCTGTCATGAACCCGGCATTCAGATGGAAATGTCGCCCGAGCTTCGCCGGAAGATTCTTCGTGATTCGGCATTCAAGATCCGCTTCGCGAACTGGATTCGAAAACAGCTTTCTCGTGAATGATTAATTTTTGCACTTCACACCGGCGTGCGGCAAGGCGGACTGAGCGCTGTCGGGCGAATGGCAATCGGGGCAAGCGGCGCTGACTTCGCAGATCATTTTCTTCCAAAGTTTATCGCGCGACGAACGAACTCCGCCGATCAGAATACCCGCCATCGATAAAATGATCGACAGCAACAAAACATACTCAATAATCGCCTGACCTTGGTTCCCGAGACCGGTTTTGGTTTCCACATCCTCCATTTTAGGCTAAACTCATGGAATATGGAAGAATCACAAAATCTTGACCCTACTCCGACCCCCGACATGGCTCCGGCCCCCAGCCGAAAAAAGATTCTCATTCCAATCGCAGCCATCTTGCTGGTCATCGTGGGCGTCCTCATGGCCATTAAGGCCTCGGTTCAAAAAGAGGCGCACCTGAGCCTTCAACCGATCGAGCTGAACGAAGGCTCGCAGATTCCGAACCTGGAAATGACCCGACTCGACGGAACCAAGGTCAAATTCGATGATCTTCCGTATAAAGTCATGATGATCAATTTTTGGGCGACCTGGTGCGACGCTTGTATGGAAGAAATGCCCTCGATCGTGGCTTTGCGCGATAAGTTCTCGTCGCAAGGCTTCGAAGTGCTGGCCGTGAACGTCGACGAAAATCCTGCCCAGGCTGCGCCTCCCGTCATTAAAAAATTGGGCATGCACTTCCCGGTCTTCACCGATCAGTCCAATGCCCTGGCCGAAATGTTCGACGTGCATGCGATCCCCTTGACCGTGATCGTGGGCAAAGACCGCAAGATCCGCTACGTCGAATCGGGCGGCCGCGACTGGACCGCGGATGACATTCAGCAAATGCTGACCCAATGGGTAAAATAGATATTGTTCCCATAGTGGAACAATGATTCTTATTTGTCCCTCTTTCGCTTTTTCAAAATGAGTCCATCCTCAGATAAGGAAAGCGAGATGCCTATGAAAACCAGAAAAATTGAAAAAGTGGTTCTTGGAATCCCCACCGAAGACGGCGCGGGAGTGAAACTGACCCGGGCCCTGAATCGTCCGTTGCAGCGTCGATTGGATCCGTTTCTGATGCTCGATCATTTCCATTCCGACAAACCCGACGATTACCTCGCGGGCTTTCCGGATCACCCGCATCGCGGGTTCGAGACGGTGACGTACATGCTCGAAGGGAAGATGCGGCATCGCGACAGCGCGGGCCACGAGGGTTTACTCGAAGGCGGCGGAGTTCAATGGATGACGACCGGACGGGGGTTGATTCACTCCGAGATCCCCGAGCAGGAAAACGGCTTGATGTCGGGCTTTCAGCTTTGGGTCAACTTGCCTTCGCACGCCAAGATGATGCGGCCGCAGTACCGCGACTTCAAAGCAAGCGAGATCCCTCAAATCGATTTGCCTTCGGGCGGATCGCTCAAGGTCATCGCCGGCGAATGGAATGGAACCCGGGGAGCGGTTCAGCAACCCTTCACCGATCCGCTTTATCTGGACGTGCGACTGCCCGCAGGCGCGAGTTTCGAAGTGCCGATTCCGGCCGACCATCATTCGTTTTTGTACGTGTATGAAGGCGAAATCGTGGATGAGGCGGGAACCGTGGCTTCGGCTTCGCAACTGGCGGTGCTGGCGCAGGACCCGACGGCCGACGGTCTTCGGATTCAAAGCCCAAAAGGCGCCCGGGTTCTGATCTTGGCGGGAAAACCGCTGAACGAACCGATCGCTCAGTACGGCCCTTTCGTCATGAATACGGAAGCCCAACTTCATCAAACCATTGCCGATTTTCAAAACGGCGAGTTTGAGCGAAGCACTTCCGAAGCGGTTAAATTAAATTGATCTTGTTTAATTAGGGCCGACGTGCTAATCTCCCTCCGCCACAACGATTTACTGCAATTGCGGAGGTATCATGAAATTGCACTCGGCCCTTTCCATTCTTTCGACAGCCGCCCTTTTATCGGCCGGTTCGTCTTTCGCCCAAGACCTGGTTCCCGTTTACCAGAGTCTCAGCAACCAAGGCGACTACATGTTGACTTTGACCCAATTCGAGGGCAGCCCGACTTACCGGGATCTCGGTTTGGCGTTCTTCCTTTCGGACGACGCTTCCGAATTCGACGATTACGTCGGTCTGTTTCGTTGCAACATCCCTTCAACGAACGACCACTTCGTGTCGACCGACCCGAACTGCGAAGGTGCGACGACCGAGTACCTGTACGGATACGCGTCGCCGACGCCGATCCCGGGCTTGGTTCCGCTCTATCGCTATTACAACCCTCAAACCCGCGAACACTACGTCACGACGTTCATGCTGAGCGAAGTGCCGCTCGGATATTATCAAGAAAGCATCATGGGCTTCGTTTATCCGGGATATGAGACCAGCGTGGTTCAAAACGTTCCGGTTCCCGGCCCGGTCATCTGGCCCGTTCGCGTGATTATCGGACACCCCGTCCGCCATGCGCCGGTGATCCGACGTCCGATTTTCACCCCGCATCCGCACCCGCCGATTCATCCGGCACCTCGTCGCCCGGTTGTCGTACGCCCGCCGGTCGTCGTTCATCCGCCCGTTCGCCCACCTGTCGTGGTTCGCCCGCCGGTGAACAACGGTCGTCCGCACGATAACCATCCACCGGTGAATAACGGTCATCAGAACAACGGTCACCCGAATAACGGCGGCCATTCCGATCATCAGCCGCGCAAAGTCGGTCCACACCGCGGATAATACGAGGATTTTCTAAATATCTGAAAAAACCCGGTTCGAAATCGAGCCGGGTTTTTTTTGAACTCGATCGCGAAGTCAATGCCATGAACCTTCAAGAAGAAAGCGCGACTTCCGGCAGCCGGAGGCGATCAGCCGTAAAGGGCAGGAGCCCGTGGAGCGCTTTCTTCTTGAAGGTTCATTTGCTTTAGTTCGCTAACGACTTCAAAAAACTACCACCCCATCCGGTAGTACATCTCTTCAAAGCGCTCATACGGCAGCACCACAAAATCCGAATCAAACCCCACGGCAAGTCTTCCCTTTTGCGCCGACAGCCCCAGCGCTGCGGCTGCATTGTAGGTCACTCCCGCGAAAATTTCCGCGAGATTCATCTTCATGTAAAGCGCGCTTAAATTCATCATCAGCGGCAGATTGAGCGAATAGCACGAACCCGGGTTGAAATCGCTCGCGATCGCGACCCGTGCCCCGGCATCGAGCAGCTTGCGTGCGGGCGCATAGGGTTCCTTCAGGTAAAACGCCGTGCCCGGCAGCAGCGTCGCCACGGTGTCGGACTTCGCCAAGGCCTGAACCCCGCGATCGGAAACCTTGAGCAAATGATCGGCCGAAAGCGCATCGAGCTTCGCCGCCAGCCGCGCCGATTCGGTGTTCACCATCTCGTCGGCGTGAATTTTGACTTGAAGCCCGAGTTTCTTCGCTGTTCTTAAAATCCGCTCGCCTTCCGACAGGGTGTAGTACCCTTCGTCGATGAAGACGTCGCAAATCGAAGCCAGTTTTTTCTCGGCCACCTCGGGGAGCGTCCGGTGCAGCATCTCGTCCAAATACTGCGAACGCTTCCGATCAAACGGAATCGCGTGCGCGCCCAGGTAGGTCGAAACGAACGTCATCTGCGGGAGGGCTTTCTTAAGATCAGCCACGACCTTTAAACATTTCATCTCGGCATCGTGATCAAGCCCGTAACCCGATTTGCATTCGATCGTCCGAACGCCGAAGCGATAAGCAATTAAAGCGCGTTTCAGCGCTGATTCGAACAAGCGTTCGGCACTGGCCTCGCGGGTCGAGCGGACGGTGGTCAGAATGCCGCCGCCTTCGTCGGCGATTTCCTGATAAGAAGTACCGGCGCAACGGCGGGCGAACTCGTTCGCGCGCGAACCGTCGAACACCAGATGCGTGTGCGAATCGATCAGGCCCGGCATGATCGCCTTTTTGCGTTTCAGATCGATCGCCCGAACGCGATGGTACTGGGCCGGAATTTCACTCGTCGGCCCAAGCCAGAGGATTTTTTTCGAGTCGAAAATGATCGCGCCGTCCTCGATACCCGAAACGTCTTCGGGCTTGAGCATCCGGCCTTCCTTGTTCGCGATGCCTTCGCCCGTATACAAAACAGAGGCATGAACGAACGCCTGAAGCTTTTTCTCGGGTTTCTGGGGCTTCGCGCGCGTTTTCATCATTTCATCATCGGCATATAAGAGCCGTACTCCGGGAGTTTCTGCTTGGCGTTTTCGATCGCGGTTTCGTATCCGGCGTCGGCGTGACGAACGATGCCCATGCCGGGGTCGCTCGTCAGAACTCGGGTCAATCGCGCTTCGGCTTCTTTTGTGCCGTCAGCGACGATCACCATGCCCGAGTGGATCGAGTATCCTAAGCCCACTCCGCCGCCGTGATGAAGACTCACCCACGAAGCACCGTTCACGGCGTTGATCATGGCATTCAGCACCGGCCAATCGGCCACGGCATCCGAGCCGTCTTTCATCGCTTCGGTTTCGCGGTTCGGAGATGCGACCGAGCCGCAATCGAGATGATCTCGGCCGATGACGATCGGTGCTTTGACCTTGCCCGTGCGAACGAGTTCGTTGAACATCAACCCCGCCTTGAGGCGCTCGCCAAAACCCAGCCAACAAATGCGTGCAGGCAGGCCCTGAAACGCAATTCGTTCTTTGGCGACGTCAAGCCAACGGATCATGCCGTGGTTTTCGGGGAATAATTTTTTCAACGCCTCGTCGGTCACGGCAATGTCGGCCGGATCGCCCGAAAGTGCGACCCAACGGAAGGGCCCGCGGCCCTCGCAAAACTGCGGGCGGATGTAGGCTGGAACAAAGCCCGGAAAATCAAATGCGTTTTTGACCCCCGCTTTTACGGCCTGGGCGCGGATGTTGTTGCCGTAATCGAAAACGATCGTCCCGCGCTTTTGAAATTCGAGCATCATCGACACATGCTTGCCCATGCTGGCGATCGCGCGTTTTTTTACCTCTTCAGGGTTCGACTTCCGATAAGCCTGGGTTTCTTCGAGCGACCAGCCTTCGGGGTAATACCCGTTCAGCTCGTCATGCGCGCTCGTTTGATCGGTCATCAGGTCGGGTTTGAAATTCCGCTTCAGCAATTCGGCTAAAATATCGACGGCATTTCCGATCACGGCGATCGAGCGCGCTTCTTTTTTCGCCTTGGCCTGTTCGACAGCCTTCAGCGCGTCGTCGAGACTGTGATGAAGTTCGTCCAGGTACCGGGTTTCGATCCGCCGTTGGGCGTGGCTAGGGTCGATCTCGATATTGAGCGAGACCGCGCCCGCGATCGAAGCGGCCAGGGGTTGAGCGCCACCCATGCCGCCTAAGCCCGCGGTCAGAATCACCTTGCCCGCGAGACTGCCGCCGAAGTGCTTGCGCCCGGCTTCGGCAAAGGTTTCGTAAGTGCCTTGAACGATGCCTTGGGTGCCGATGTAGATCCACGAGCCCGCCGTCATCTGACCGTACATCATCAAACCTTTGCGGTCGAGTTCATGAAAGTGCTCCCAGTTCGCCCAGTTCGGAACGAGCATCGAATTCGAGAGCAGCACGCGCGGGGCGTTCTCGTGCGAACGAAAAACGGCGACGGGCTTTCCGCTTTGAATCAGCAGCGTCTCGTCGTTCTTGAGCTTCTTTAGGGTTTCAATGATGGCGTGATACGAGGGCCAATTGCGGGCGGCCTTGCCGATTCCGCCGTAGACGACCAATTCGTCGGGGTTCTCGGCGACGGCCGGATCGAGGTTGTTCATCAGCATGCGCATGGCCGCTTCTTGAACCCAGCCTTGACAGGTTTTTTGGGTGCCGTGAGGGGCGTGAATTTGGGTTTTGCTCATACCCTCTTTTATATCATCGAGCGGCGGATGCGTCGATACACTTTGGCTCGATATCCCGGATTCCGACCGGAACGCCCGCCTTGTAATTCGTCTCGACGACGGCTTCCGTCATCCGGCAATGCACGCGCTCGTCAGTGATGCGATATTGCCCGGCGACAGGGTCGAGTTCGACGCGATAGTCAATCGTCGATCGCGCGCCGAAAATGGCGTATTTCAGAAAGCTCAGTTCAAGGATGCCCGAGGTCGGCGAATCCATGCGGAGGATCTGCAGCTTGACAAAATTGAAGCCCCACTTCCTAAAGACCGTCACTGAATCGGACTGCAATTCTTCGAGCGAATAGAATACGTGCGCTTCGCCCTCTTGGTTAAAGTAAACGCGGCGAATGACGTGCGAACCGGGTTCCAAATCGAAGCCGACTTCGTAAGCCAGGGTCGGAAAGTAATCGGAAGTGATTTTCAGCTGGGGAACCAGCTCGGCCCGAGCCGAGGTCGCGTGAACGGCGAATCCGCAAAGAAGCAAAATCAAGAAGGGCCGCAAGTATTTCATCGCGCCGATTCTACAATATTTTGGGGTGCCTGACTACTTTTTGATGATCCGAACCTCATTATTGATCGATTAAATGAATTTAATTTAAAAACTTCATCCTGAAAACGATTTCGCTACACCTCTTCGCACCCGCTGTTCCAAACGCGTGGAACAGTATTTTAAATTGTATTCATTTAAAAATGGAGCCCTTTACGGAATGAGGCTATCTTCACCTCCGTCCGCTGCCGTAATCTGATTCCCTCGGAGGTTCCATGAATCGCTTGCTTCTGGCCGCTTTAACCGGTCTCTTCCTTGCCCAACCCGTCTTTGCTCAAGCCCCATCCAACAGTCTTGAGAACGATCTGAACTCGTCCAGCGGTGCCTTGATTACCCGAGATCAGATCGATCAAATCAATGCTTCGATTTCGAAACTTCGGGCCGCCGCCGAGCAAACCATGACCCCGGAGGTGGTGGGCGCTCCGGACTATCGGGATGCCAGAGATAAGCTGCAAGCGGTGATCGGTGCGGCCATCATCAATTATCTTTCCTCAATGGAACAGATCAACGCTCAAATCATTCCGACTTTACAGACCTTAGCCAGTCTTGCCAATCAAACGAGCGACCTTTCGGATCAACTCATGCAAAACGAAATGAACCGTCTGATTCCCGGGGTAAATGCAAAAATCAATCAAATCTATAAAGGTGCGATCGAAAAACTTTATTTAACCAACTACTATACCCTGAACGTGACGAAAGGGCACGTCAAACGCGTCGGTCATCGATGGCTCAACCCCTTGAAGGAGTACGACGCATCGAAATCCGGAACCTACTCATCTTCGCCATGCATTACCGGCGCCTGCGAACTTCAGATCGCGAAGGATTTAAACGAGTGGTTTTCGTTCGTCGGGACTTTGAACCGAACGATTTCGATCGTAAATTATAAAACAAATTCCGCGGTTTCGAATCGATCGTTATACCCGTTCGTGACTGAAGCATTCTTAACCGCATTCAAAGAAATGACCACCGGTCCAAAACCCAATGTCAGCTATAACCTCGGTGGATACATGGTACAACTGATGAAAATCCCGACCGGTTATGCCAGCAAAATTTCGCTTGTACCGATGTTTATCTTTGAAAAAACGGCGCGATTGGCCGTGAAAATTTGGAACACCCATTTTATTAAATTTCAACTCGTATTGAATGCCGTCCATGCGTACTCCCCCAAGGTCATTACCCAAGCGGTGAATCGTCAACAGAAAGACATCGCCTCGACACGCCCTGCAGTTCTTTATGGCGATCAGATCAAAATATACAATGACAATCGTCTGCCGTTTACCGTCGATTCCCTCATGATCATCGATCTCGCCATCGACCACCTACTGGATGGCTGTACGCTGGTACTCCGTGATTCTGGCTTAACTCAATTATATGTGAATCAACAACCTGCAGGAAATTATTCTGAAGCCGGTGGTCTCCGGTTTACCAGCGACTACATCGAGCTTGCCAGGGTACTCCGAAATTACATTAAAATGAATGCTTGCCGGATTAAGTAGCTTTTTGAGGGGCCTGACTATTTTGATGTTGATGACGTTATCTTGCGCGGTGGGCATCAAAAAGTAGTCAGGCACCTTTTTTCTTCGAAATCCCGATCAGAAAAATCTCTTTGCTCTCTTTGCGTGTGCTCTTCGGTCGTAAGACCTCGACCCGGCCGAAGCGGGCGTCCATCTGTTTTTTCAGCTCGGCGAAATCGTCGGAATGAAAAAATTTACAGACGAAGTTTCCGCCCGGACGCAAGAAACGATCGGAAACGTTCAAGGCCAGCTCGCAAAGCTCCATCGAGCGCGCTTGATCGGTAATGCGAATGCCCGTCGTCTTCGGCGCCATGTCCGAGAACACACCGTCGAAGACGGGCTCGAAACCGTTTTCGACGAAAATCTGATCCAGATTGAGATCACGCAAATCGGCATGAATGAAGGTCGCGTTCGGAAGGGTCAAGGTGACTTGGATCAAATCGACACCCAAGACGCGCCCCTTTTCGCCGACCTTCTGCGAAAGGTACTGCGACCATGAACCGGGTGCAGCGCCCAGATCGAGCACTTTCATCCCCGATTTGATAACCTTAAATTTTTGATCGATTTCTTCGAGCTTATAGATCGAACGCGCGGCGAAGTTTTCTTCCTTCGCCTTGTGATAATAATGGTCGCGTTTGTTGTAAGCCATGCCCCGAAACTAACATAACGGCCCCAAAATGGCACGCGCATTGCTTCCTTATCAAGAGGGAATGAGCAAGGAGGGTCTTTCCATGACAAAACGAAAATCCGTAAAACATCGGCGTAAAACGAGACATCACGACGTTCCGGACGTGATTCCGTCCGACTTCGAAGACGTGTATCAGGATCTTGAAAAAGAACTCGATCCGAATGCGATCGAGAAGGCGAACTTCCGCAGCGAACTCGACTACGACGGTTACGATAACATCGAAGATTACGACAATACCGTTTTAGGGCGAAACATGGACGAGGTCGAACGAACCGACCACGAGCTTAACTTCGAGGACAAGCCTACATCACGGTGACTTTGCGAAGCAGGTCGAGGTCTTCGAGGGCTTTTCCGGAACCGCGAACCACGCAAGTGAGCGGATCTTCCGCCACCGTGACCGGCAATCCGGTTTTTTCCTTGATCAAAATATCGAGATTGGCGAGCAAAGCCCCGCCCCCGGCAAGAACGATTCCGTTATCGACGATATCGGCTGCGAGTTCGGGCGGCGTGCGTTCGAGCGCAACCTTGATGGCGTCAACGACGGCCGAAACCGGCTCGGCCAGGGCGTCGCGGATTTCTTCCGAGTTGAGTTCGATCGTCTTCGGCGCGCCCGAGATCAGGTCGCGACCCTTCACTTCGAAAGTCTTTTCTTCTTCGAACGGATATGCGCAACCGATCGAAAGCTTGATTTGCTCGGCCGTGCGCTCGCCGATCAGGAGCGAATACTTGCGCTTGATGTAGTTCACGATGGCATCGTCGAATTTATCGCCGGCCACGCGAACGGATTTCGAGTACACGATCCCGCCCAAGCTGATCACGGCGACTTCGGTCGTTCCGCCGCCGATGTCGACGATCATGTTCCCCGAGGGTTCGCGGATCGGAAGGCCCGCACCGATCGCGGCCGCCATCGGTTCTTCGATCAGATACACTTCGCGGGCACCGGCCGACTGGGCCGACTCCTTCACGGCTCGTTTTTCGACCTGGGTAATACCGTAAGGGATACAGATCATGATCCGCGGACGGATGAAGCTTCGGCCTTCGGACGCTTTCGTGATGAAGTACTTGAGCATCGCCTGGGTGACCTCGAAATCGGCGATCACGCCGTCTTTCAAAGGACGAATCGCCTGGATGGAGCCTGGAGTTCTTCCCAACATCTCTTTCGCTTCTTTACCGACGGCAAGCACGCGGGTCTGGCCACGGGCATTGCGGTGGATGGCGACCACCGAGGGTTCGTTCATGATCAGGCCCCGGCCTTTTGAGAAAACGAGGGTATTCGCCGTTCCCAAGTCGATCGCCAAATCGTTCGTAAAAAAATCGAGCACTTTTTGAATCATGTTGTCGTCCGTTTTCCCGTTCTTACCACTTGTAATGTCTGATGTGTTCGCCGCGCTCCGCGATCTCGCTCATCGATTTGATCCCGATTTCGAGATGCAGGTCGGTGTACTGCTTAAAAACCCCCGAAGCCGAACGCTTCGTTTTGATGCCGCCTCTTCGAAGCGGCAGATCCGAAACCAACAGCAGCGCTCCGATCGGAACCTTGCTGGCGAACCCGACGGCGAACAGAGTCGCGGTCTCCATGTCGACCGCCAGCGCGCGTTCGTGATTCAGCTCGGCCTTGAACTTGTCGTTGAACTCCCAAAACCGGTAATCCGTCGTGTGCACCACGCCCGTACGGTAATCGAGGTCTTTCTCGACGATGATCTCGGACACGAATTTTTGAACCTTGAACGTCGGCAAGGCCGGAACCTGACGGGGGAGAAAGTGATGCGAAACCCCTTCGTCGCGGATCGCGGCCGTGGGGACGATAAAATCGCCCTTCTTCAGCGAGCGATGCAATCCCCCGCACATTCCCAGAAACAAAACCGCCTTCGGATCGACCACCGAAAGACACTCGATGATCAGGGCCGCCGTCGGCGCCCCGATCGAAAAGTTGATGATCGACACTCCTTGTTTTTTGGAGTGGACCGCGCTCATGGCCGAGCCCCGGGTTTTGCTCCCGCCGCTCAAGACGGCGAAACGATCGAGGTAATATTCGAAATTGGTAAGAATGATCTGCTTTTGAAATTGGCCGATCGTGCTTCCGGTATAACGCTCCAAAATATCACGGGCGATTTTTTGCTTTCGCGCATTCGTGTAGATTTTGTTAGTGTTAGGTATTAAATAGGGATTTTTTTCCACGATAATAGGTTACTCATGCGACGTAGCCAAAACAAGCGAAATGATTGATGAT
>Ga0164242_10001945_pt1 | contig 24167 bp, 19 predicted proteins | sample OricomgcompostMG_FD_108783 | JGI IMG/M metagenome (GOLD analysis project Ga0164242, IMG submission 108783) | Miracle-Growth compost microbial communities from Emeryville, California, USA - Original compost - Miracle growth compost (MG) ...
GCCCGGGAGGCGACGGAGTGGGCCCACTCGAGCTCGGCGTCGGTCGGTTCGAAGACGGCACGCACCGTGGCCACCTGACCGGGGTGGATCACGGAGCGGCCCCAGAAGCCGAGCCGCCGCAGGCCCTCGCACGAGGTCCGGAGCCCCTCCAGGTCCTTGATGTTGGCGAAGACGCTGCCGCGCGGCGCGGGCAGGCCCGCCGCCCGGGAGGCCTGTACGACGCTCAGCCGCGCCAGCAGCAGACCCTCGTCAGCGCGCTCGCCGCGCGGCAGGCGCAGGTCGGCACGGAGGTCGGCCTCGCCGAGACTGATGCCGCAGACCCCGGGCGCCTCGGCGATCTCGTGCGCGAAGCGCAGGCCGCGGGCTGACTCGATCAGGCAGCCGAGGTGTGCGCGACGGTCGGCGTACCGCGACGTCAGCTCCAGGGCCTTGGCCACGTCCGAGGCCGACTCGACCTTCGGCAGGTGGATCTCGGCGATCACGCCGGCGGCGAGCAGCGGACCGACCGCTGCGACGTCCAGCGCGAAGTCATCGGAGTGGACGTGGTTGACCCGCACCGCGAGCGCCGTCCCCGTCACTGGAGCCAGGTCGGCCAACAGCGCACGCGCCTCCGGTCGCTGCGAGGGATGGGTGGCGTCCTCGAGGTCGATGATCACGCCGTCGGAGGCGACGCCGGCCTTGGCCAGCCGGTCCGGGACACGCGGCGCCGGAACGTAGAGCCAGGTGGCTGGCATCAGATGGCACCCGACTCGCGCAGTGCCGCGATCCTCTCCGCTCCGATGCCGAGCTCGCCGAGCACCGACTCCGTGTCGGCGCCGTGCGCCCGGCCGGTGTGCCGGATCTCGCCGGGCGTCTCCGACAGCCGGAAGAGCAGGTTGGGCATCCGAACCGGGCCGAGGTCCTCGTCCTCGACGGTCGCGATCGCACCGATCGCGTTGTACTGCGGGTCGTCGATGACGCGGGAGGCGTCGTACACGAGACCGATCGCCGCCTCGGCCTTGCTGAACTCGGCCATCACCTCGTCGGTCGGCCGCTCCAGGATCCAGGAGCCCACCGCCTCGTCGATCTCGTCGGCGTGGCGGGCACGCTCGAAGCCCGAGCCGAACCAGGGCTGCTCGGCGATGTCGGGGCGACCGACCATCCGCATCACGCGCTCGGCGATCGAGTCGGCGCTCGAGGAGATCGCGACCCAGTCGCCGTCGGCGGTCTTGTAGGTGTTGCGCGGGGCGTTGTTCTCCGAGCGGTTGCCCTTGCGCTGGGTGATGATGCCGAGCTGGTCGAAGACGGTCACCTGGGCGCCCAGCATGTGCATGATCGGCTCGATGATCGCCAGGTCGATGATCTGACCCTTGCCGGTGCGCTCACGGCTGTGCAGTGCCATCAGGATGGCGATCGAGGACGCCAGCCCGCTGATGTTGTCGGCCAGCGCCAGCGGGGGCAGGGTCGGCGGCCCGTCGGGCTGACCGGTGGAGTGGGCGAAGCCGCTCATCGCCTCGGCGATGGTGCCGAAGGCGGGCTCCTTCGCCCGCGGGCCGGTCTGACCGAAGCCGGTCACACGCGACACGATGAGCCGCGGGTTGACCTCGAGCAGCTTCTCCGGGCCGATGTTCCAGCGCTCGAGGGTGCCGGGGCGGAAGTTCTCGACGACGACGTCGGCGGTCTTCACCAGCTCGAGGAAGATCTCCTGGCCCTCGGGCGAGGAGAGATTGAGCGTCACGGCACGCTTGTTGCGGCCCAGGATCTTCCACCACAGGCCCACGCCGTTCTTCGACTGACCGTGGGTTCGGGCCGGGTCGGGGCGCTTCGGGTGCTCGATCTTGATGACGTCGGCACCGAAGTCCGCGAGGAGGGTCGCCGAGGTCGGCCCCGCGAACAGGGTCGCGATGTCGAGGACCCTGAGGTCGTTCAGTGCCTTGGTGTCGGTCATGACGCTCCTCTGGAGATGGTGCGGACGCACCGACGCTAGGAGCCTCGACCCTTCGGTGACAGGCCTGGAATCACGTGGTGAGAGAAGCGCCTCAAGAACGCTTCGCGTGCTTCTTGGACGGCTTCTTGGACTGCTTCTTGTGGTGATGCTTGTGGTGCTTCTTCCGGCGCTTCTTCGCCGACCTCGTGGCGTGCCTCTCCGGATGCTTCTTGGCGCTGACGTGGGCCGCGCGCAGCGTGCGGACGTGCGGTCGCCCGTGCCGCCAGGTCAGCCGGCCGGCGTACAGCGTCCGTCGGGAGTCGCCTCGTGTGTCGACGTGATGACCGAACTCGCACTTGCGGCCCGCGCCGCAGACCCAGCCGTGGAAGAAGACGAGCCTCTTGTTCGTCACGTCCAGGCCGCCTGGCCCGCACACGCGAGTACGCCGATCGGTGAGCAGCTCGTGTCCGGCGGTCGGGAAGTGCAGGATCGAGCGGGACGAACGCCAGGTGGTCCGGTAGCCGCAGCTGCCGAAGTAGCCCTCGGAGGTGAAGAGCACGTAGCGGTGCCCGCGGTGCACCAGGACCGGGTTCTCCACGATGTGCGGGACCTGCAGGATCTGATGGCTGTGGCGGGAGGCGCGCCGGCCGCCGTGGTACAGCTGCACGATCCGGATGGATGCGGGGGTGCGCTGGGTGCGGTAGAGCAGGTACATCCGCTTGCCGCGCTTGAAGAACGACGGGTCGATGACGCCGGAGTGTGGCTGGCGCCGGGTGCGGCCGACGAGCTGGTCGTCGGCGCGCCGCGCCTGGGCGCCCGCGGGGCAGACCAGCGGCTTGCGGCCGCGGGCGTTGAAGCCCTTGCTCGGGTCGTGCGAGACCGCCACGCCGATACAGCGGGCGCCGGAGGCGAGGCCGCGGACCGGTGCGGAGTAGTACATCACCCAGTGGCCGTGCTTGCCGTGGCCGACGTGTGCGGCGTCGGCCGCCCAGATCGCGCCGCCAGCGGCCCAGCCGGGCAGGTGGTGCAGCAGCGGTCCGGTGCTCTTCCACCGCCCCAGCGGGGAGGAGGAGATGGCCCCCGGTGCGCGGGAGCCGGTGCTGATCGCGAGCAGCTCCGCCCCGATCGAGAGGACCGACGGATCAGCGAACGCGCGCGAGGTCACCGGTGCCGGGGTGCGCTCATGGGCGTCGGCCGGAGTCAGCGCCCCGAGGAGGGCGAGTACGGCGACGAGGACGGTCATCGGTGTGATGACGTGGGTAATGCGGTGGTTCAACAAGACTCCCGAGCTGCGAGGTCGTGGGCGACCCCTGATGTGCCGGAGAAGCATCCCCTGCCGACCCCTCGGATCCCGGACGAATCGCCGAGGCCGGGACGAAAGTCCCAGGTCGGATCGCCGGCGGTGTGGCAGTTGCTATCGCGGGCGCCGTGCCCACTCGCGAGTAACTTCGCGGCGCGCTACGTTGGCTGCAACGGGTGACTCGGCTCACAGGCACGCCATCCCTGTGTCCGCGTGCCGGAGATCCCTCGGCAACGGCGTCGCGGTGATCCCGCGTGGGCCGGAGGACGAAGGAGCGCAAGATGACCGAATTCGTGCAGTTGCTCACCCCGGAGGGCGAGCGCGTCGAGCATCCGGACTACGACTATCGCGGCGGGCCCGACCAGATCCGGTCGCTCTACCGCGACATGGTCCTGGTCCGACGGTTCGACACCGAGGCGACGGCGTTGCAGCGCCACGGCGAGCTGGGCATCTGGGCCCCGCTGATCGGTCAGGAGGCGGCGCAGGTCGGCGCCGGTCGCGCGCTGCGGAGGCAGGACCACGTCTTCCCGACGTACCGCGAACATGGCGTGGCGTGGTGCCGCGGCATCGATCCGCTGCAGCTGCTGAGTCTCTTCCGCGGGATCGACTACGGCTCCTGGGACCCGGTCGAGACCGGCTTCCAGCTCTACACGCTGGTGATCGGCGCCCAGGCGCTGCACGCGGTCGGCTATGCGATGGGCGTCCAGCGGGACGGCGCTGTCGGCACCGGTGACCACGACCGGGACACCGCGGTGGTGGCCCACTTCGGCGACGGCGCGACCTCGCAGGGCGACGTCAACGAGGCATTCGTCTTCGCCGCCTCCTACCAGGCGCCGGTCGTCTTCTTCTGCCAGAACAACCAGTACGCGATCTCCGAGCCGCTCGAGCGGCAGTCCCGGATCCCGCTCTACCGCCGTGCCGAGGGCTTCGGCTTCCCCGGTGTGCAGGTCGACGGCAACGACGTCCTCGCCACCCAGGCGGTCATGCAGGCAGCGCTCGACCGCGCGCGCGAGGGGGGCGGCCCCACCCTGGTGGAGGCCTACACCTACCGGATGGGTGCCCACACCACCACGGACGACCCGACCCGCTACCGACTCTCCGACGAGGTCGAGCACTGGAAGCTCAAGGACCCGCTCGCCCGCGTCGAGGCCTACCTGCGGCGCAACGGCTTCGCCTCCGACGACTACTTCACCGAGCTCGCCGCCGAGGCGGACGCCCTCGGTGAGCGCATCCGCGCCGGCGTGAAGCGGCTCGCGGAGCCCACCCCGCACCAGCTCTTCGACCGGGTGTACGCCGAGATCAGCGACGAGCTCGTCGCACAGCGGGACGGCTACGACGCCTACCTCGCCACGTTCGAGGGAGCAGCATCATGATCACGCTCGCCAAGGCTCTCAACGCCGGCCTCCGCAAGGCGATGGAGAACGACCCGAAGGTCGTGCTGATGGGCGAGGACATCGGCCGTCTCGGCGGTGTCTTCCGGATCACCGACGGCCTGCAGAAGGACTTCGGCGAGGACCGCGTCGTCGACACCCCGCTGGCCGAGTCCGGCATCGTCGGCTCCGCCGTCGGACTCGCCCTGCGCGGCTACCGGCCGGTGGTGGAGATCCAGTTCGACGGGTTCGTCTACCCCGCCTATGACCAGATCGTGAACCAGGTCGCCAAGATGCACTTCCGCACCAGCGGCAAGCTGTCGATGCCGATGGTCATCCGGATCCCGTTCGCCGGCGGCATCGGGGCCGTCGAGCACCACAGCGAGTCGCCCGAGGCGCAGTTCGCGCACACGCCGGGGCTCAAGGTGGTCGCCTGCTCCAACCCGATCGACGCCTACTGGATGATCCAGCAGGCGATCGAGTCGCCGGACCCGGTGATCTTCCTGGAGCCGAAGCGGCTCTACCACTCGGACAAGGCCGAGCTCGACCTCGGCGTACCTCCGGTGCCGCTCTTCTCCTCCCGCGTCGTCCGCACAGGCGAGGACGTGACCGTGCTGGCCTACGGGCCGACCGTGAAGACGGCCCTGACCGCGGCCGCTGCCGCCGAGAACGAGGGCACCTCGCTCGAGGTCATCGACCTGCGCACGCTCTCGCCGCTCGACCTCGGACCGGTCTTCGAGTCGGTACGCCGCACCGGTCGCGCGGTGGTCGTGCACGAGGCCCACGTCAACCTCGGGATCGGTGCCGAGGTGGCGGCCCGGATCACCGAGGAGTGCTTCCACTCCCTGGAGGCGCCGGTGCTCCGCGTCGGCGGCTTCGACACCCCCTACCCGCCGGCGCGGGCCGAGGAGCACTTCCTCCCCGACCTCGACCGGCTCCTCGACGCTGTGGATCGGAGCGTGGCCTGGTGACCGGAGAGTTCAAGCTGCCCGACGTCGGCGAGGGGCTGACCGAGGCCGAGATCGTCGAGTGGCACGTCGCCGTGGGCGATCAGGTCAAGGTCAACGACATCCTCTGCGACATCGAGACCGCGAAGTCGGTCGTCGAGCTGCCGTCGCCGCACGCGGGCTTCGTGCAGGAGCTGCTCGTGGCCGAGGGCGACAACGTCGAGGTCGGTACGCCGATCATCCGGATCGGTGAGTCGGTCGACAAGGCACCCGAGCCTGCACCCGCTGATGCGGTCGAGACCGCCGCTGAGGTCGACCCGGCGCCCGCCGCCGAGGCAGCCGGCCCAGCGGACACCGGCTCCACCGCCGCCACCGCCGCGCCTGCTGATCCCGCGACCGGGCCCGACCCGGCCGAGGTGGAGCAGCCGCTCACCCTGGTCGGCTCCGGCCCCAAGGAGGCGGCGGTCTCACGGCGCCCGCGGAGCGGTCGGGTACTGGCCAAGCCGACCGCACGGGCGGCTGCCCGCGAGCGCGGCATCGATCTGTCGGGTGTGACCCCAGCGCGTGCGGATGGCGTGATCACCACCGCCGACCTGCACGAGGAGCCGGCCGCGCCGGTCCTGCGGCCGCGCCAGGCGGCATCGGAGGGGGCGCAGGAACGGCGTGAGCCGATCAAGGGCGTGCGCAAGCAGATGGGTCAGGCGATGGTCGCCTCAGCGTTCACCGCCCCGCACGTCACCGAGTGGGTCACGGTCGACGTCACCGCCACGATGGAGCTGGTCGCCCGGCTCAAGCAGCGCCCCGACCTGCGCGACGTACGCGTGGGTCCGCTGCTCGTCCTCGCCCGGGCCTGCCTGGTCGCGATGCGGCGTACTCCCATCATCAACTCCTTCTGGGACGACGAGGCCCAGGAAGTGGTGTTCAAGTCCTACGTCAACCTCGGCATCGCCGCCGCCACCCCGCGTGGTCTGGTGGTGCCCAACGTCAAGGGCGCCGAGTCGCTGGCGCTGCAGGATCTGGCGGCCGCGCTCGACCAGCTCGTCGCGACCGCTCGGGAGGGGAAGACCCAGCCGGCCGACCTCTCGGGCGGCACGTTCACGATCACGAACGTGGGCTCGTTCGGCGTCGACGCCGGTACGCCGATCATCAACCCGGGTGAGTCGGCGATCCTGTGCTTCGGTGCGATCAAGCGGAAGCCGTGGGTCGTCGGCGACCAGATCGTGGTGCGAGACGTCTGCACGCTCAGCCTCAGCTTCGACCACCGCCACATCGACGGCGAGGCCGGCTCCCGCTACCTCGCCGACGTGGCGGGCATCCTGGAGGACCCGGCCACGGCGCTGCTGTTCTGAGGAATCCGGGCACCTGACGTTCCTCACGGCGACACGCCGCTGGAAGGTGAGGAACGTCAGGTGCCCGCGCCTCAGAAGCTGTAGCGCGCCGCCCGGGTCTCCGGCGTACCCGGGCCAGCAGCGAGCAGCCCGGTCAGTTCCTCCTGCAGCACGCCACCCACCCGGCGGCAGAACGCCTCCGCCTCGTCCGCGGCATCCGGCTGTTCCGGCACGATCCGGTCCACCACGCCGATCGCCGCCAGCTCGATCGCCAGCACGCGCTGCCGCTCGGCCAGCTCGGCCGCATGCTCGCCGTCGCCGTACACGATCGCCGAGGCGCCCTCGGGCGGCAACGGGGAGAGCCAGGCGTGCTGTGCGGCGACGACCCGATCGGCCGGGAGGAACGCGAGCGCGCCGCCGCCGTTGCCCTCGCCGAGCATGAGGCACAACGTCGGCGCCTTGACGGTCACCAGGGCGGCGAGGCAGCGGGCGATCTCGCCGGCGAGGCCGCCGTTCTCCGCCTCGGGGGAGAGGGCGGCGCCGCGGGTGTCGATCACGGTGAGGACCGGCAGCCCGAGGTCGGCGGCGAGCCGGAGACCACGCTGCGCCTCCCGCAGCCCCTCCGGCCCGAACGGCTGGTGGGCCTGCTCCCGCCGGTCCTGTGCGAGCACCAGACACGGCGCGTCCCCGAATCTGGCCAGCGCCGTCAACACACCGGGGTCGCGCTCGCCCTGGCCGGTGCCGTTGAGGGGTACGACGTCGCTCGCGGCCAGCTTCAGCAGCGCCCGGACCCCGGGGCGGTCGGGCCGGCGGGAGCGCGTGATGGCGTCCCAGGTCGCTGGCACCTGACGTTTCTCACCTCCGATCGGCGTGTCGGTGTGAGAAACGTCAGGTGCCAGACCCGCTGCCGGCCGCGAGGTCAGGATCCGCAGCGCCCGGTCGAGCAGCTCCGCGATCTCCTCGGGCGGTACGACGCCGTCGATGATGCCGTGCGCATAGAGGTTCTCCGCGACCTGTACGCCGGAGGGAAACGGCCGACCCTGCAACACCTCGTAGACCTTCGGCCCCAGGAAGCCGAGCAGCGCGCCGGGCTCGGCGACAGTGACGTGCCCGAGCGATCCCCAGGACGCCATCACGCCGCCGGTGGTGGGGTGGCGCAGGTAGACCAGGTAGGGCAGCCCGGCCGCCTTGTGTGCCGCGACCGCCTCCCCGATCCGCACCATCTGCACGAAGGCCGGCGTGCCCTCCTGCATCCGGGTGCCGCCCGACGCGGGTGCGGCCAGCAGCGGCAGGCCCTCGGCGGTCGCCCGGCGCACGGCTGCGATGAGCCGATCCGCGGTCGCCCGTCCGATGGATCCGGCCAGGAACCGGAACTCCGAGGCCACCACCGCCACCCGCCGCCCGCGCATCAGGCCGGCGCCGGTGATCACCGCCTCGTCGACCCCCGACCTCTCCCGGGCTGCGACCAGGTCGGCGCGGTAGTCGTCGCTGATCTCGCCGTACTCGGGCGTGACGTCCCACGACTCCCAGGATCCCTCGTCGAGGACGAGGCTGATCAGCTCGGTGGCGTCAGGGCGGTTGGCCATGAGCGGATGTTACCGCTCGGTAGTCGCAGGTGTCCGGCCCGATCCTCAGCGAATCAGGGCGTCGATCCCACCCACGAAGTTGTCGGCGTTGCCCTCGATGACCCGGCTGCGCTGGCCGGAGATGCTGACGGGCACGTCCCCGGCGACGGTGATGCGTCGCACCTCGCGGTACTGGGTGTCGAAGTCGGCGACGGCGTAGTGCTGGGTGGCACGGTTGTCCCAGATCGCCACGTCGCCCTCGGTCCAGGTCCAGCGGACGGTGTTCTCGAGCTTGGTGATGCGCGCCTGGAGCACGTTGAACAGCGCGTTCGACTCGAAGCTGTTCAGCCCGACGAAGCTGTCCACGAAGTGGCCGACCAGCAGCGAGCGCTCGCCGGTCTCGGGGTGGACGCGGACCACGGGGTGCTCGGTCTTGAACAGCACCCGGGCGAACTCCTCCTTGCGATCCGACTTGAGCTCGGTCTCCGCCTCGCTCTCGGAGTCCGCGGCGTAGTCGTAGCGGTTGGTGTGGACAGCCCATAGATCCTCGACCAGGGCCTTGAGCGGTGCGGGCAGCGCGTCGTACGCCGCGACCGTGTTCGCCCAGACGGTGGTGCCGCCGTAGGCGGGGATGGCGACGCCCCGCAGGACGCTGAAGGCCGGGTAGCGGTCGACGAAGGTGACGTCCGTGTGCCAGCTGTTGGCAGCCATGCCGCGCGTCGCGGCGAGGGTGAGGACGTTGGCGCTCTTGGAGTTCAGGGTCGGATGTGCGGTGGTCAGCGTGCCGAGCAGCGCCGCTACGCCGGCGTGCGCCTCATCGTCGAGATGTCCTTGGTTCCGGAAGAAGACGACCTTGTGCTGGAGGATCGCGGTACGGATCTGGGAGACGGTCGCGGCGTCGAGATCGGGGCTGAGGCGGACGCCGTCGATGCGGGCGCCGATGCGCCCACCGATCTTGCTCAGCGTGATGCTCGGTCGGTCGAGGCTGATGGTCATGTGACGTTCCTTCGGTAGGGACCATGCGCGTCGCACCCTCGCGCTTGCATTCCTGAGTAAGTCTACTAGGTTACGTTACCTATTGCGACGGTGGATCGAAAGGAACCCGCATGACCCGACAGCTCCATCTCAACGCCTTCATCATGGAGACCGGCCATCACGAGGCGTCGTGGCGGCACCCAGACAGCTCGGTCGAGCGGGTCAGCGACTTCCGCTACTACCAGGAGGTCGCGAAGAAGGCGGAGGCCGCCAAGCTGGACGCGGTCTTCCTGGCCGATGGGCCCACCCTCACGCACAACACAGGCAGCCCGGCCTACCGACCTGGTCACGCGCTCGAGCCGATCACGCTGCTCACGGCGGTGGCTACGGCCACGGAGCGGATCGGCCTGATCGCCACTGCGTCGACGACCTTCCATGAGCCCTACAACCTCGCCCGGCTGTTCAACACGCTCGACCAGGTCTCGCAGGGACGCGCGGCGTGGAACATCGTCACCACCCACACCCGCAGCGCGGCTCAGAACTTCGGTCTCGACGAGATCCCCGACCCGTCGACGCGCTACGCCCGGGCACAGGAGTTCGTGGACGTCGTCACCCGGCTGTGGGACTCCTGGGAGGACGACGCCGTCGTCGCCGACCGCGCCTCCGGTCTCTATCTCGACCCGGCAAAGGTGCACGAGATCGACTACGTCGGCCGTTACCTGAAAGTGAAGGGGCCGTTCAACCAGCGCCGCTCGCCGCAGGGTCGCCCGGTCTACGTCCAGGCCGGCTCCTCCAACGACGGGCGGGCCTTCGCGGCCCGCAATGCCGAGGCGATCTTCACCGCGCATCAGCAGATCGCCGACGCCCGAGCCTTCTATGCCGACATCAAGTCGCGCACCGTCGGCTACGGCCGCAGCGCTGACCAGGTGCTGATCCTGCCGGGGCTGAGCCCCTACATCGGAGCGACGGAGAAGGAGGCGCAGGAGCTCTATCGCTCCTTCAACGACCTGACCGTCCCGGAGTACGGCATCGCCCAGCTCGAGACGCTGGCCGACGTCTCGTTCCGTGAGCTGGATCTGGACGACAAGGTCCCGCTGCACGCCTTCGGCAGCACCGGCAGCGTGCTGGACAACAACCGCAGCCGCAAGCAGGTCGTGGCCGGCATCGTCGAGCGCGAGCGGCCGACTCTGCGCGAGCTGCTGCACCGCCTTGCCGGCGCCCGCGGCCACAACGTCGTGGTGGGGACTCCGGTCCAGGTCGCCGACACCATCCAGGAGTGGTTCGAACAGGGTGCCGCCGACGGCTTCAACATCATGCCGCCGCTCTACCCGCAGGGTCTGGATGCCTTCACCTCGACGGTGGTGCCGATCCTGCAGGAGCGCGGCCTGTTCCGGACCGACTACACGGGCGAGACGTTGCGCGACCACTACGGCCTGCCCCGGCCGGAGAGCCTGTACGCCGACCGGAGGGTCGCCGCCGGAAGCTGACCGGCTGTGGTGGCGAGGGACCGCACTCGGTGTGGGTACGGCCCCTCGCCATGTCGGCGTGGCGTCAGTGCGCGAGCCGCTGCGCCAGGGTGCGGTCCTCGCCGTACTCGCGCCGGTAGAGCCCGCGCCGCTGCAGCTCGGGCACGACCTGCTCGACGAAATCCTGCACGCCGCCCGGATTGTGGGAGAACTTGACCACGAAGGCGTCAGCCGCCTCTCCGCGGTACCACTCCTCCATGATGTCGACGACCTGCTCCGGCGTGCCGGTGCAGTGCAGGTGCCCGCGGCTGCCGGCGATCCCGCGGATCAGCTGCCGCCAGCTCGGGGTCGTCGGGTGGGAGGCGATGACCTGCTCGAGCACAGGGATGCGCGACTTGAGGCCGTCGCCGACGACCTTGTCGAGCCGGCCGGCCGGGGCGTCGAGGTCGACCGACGGGTCGATCCCGAAGTTGCCGAGCATCGTCCGGTAGTTCGCCTCGGTCAGGAGGTCGTCGAGCTCGTCGCGCCGGCGCCGGGCCTCTTCCTCGGTGGAGCCGAGAACCACGAGGAAGCCGGGGGAGACGTTCAACGATGCCGGGTCACGCCCGTAGGCCGTTGCTCGCTTCCGGACGTCGGCTCGGAAGGCGCGGGCGGACGCGATGTCGGGGGTTGCCGTGAACACCAGCTCGGCGAAGCGGCCGGCGAAGTCGCGGCCGTCCTCGGACGACCCGGCCTGTACCAGCACGGGTCGGACGGCAGCGGACACGCCGAGTCCCCATGGGTCCTTCTCCCAGAGGCTGAGTACCTCGTCGGTGAAGCCGCGGGCCTGCCGGTAGCGCTCGGCGTGTGGCGGATTCGCAGCTAGTCCATAGCTCGCCGCGGCGGCCTCGCGGCCTGCTGTGACGATGTTCCAGCCGACTCGCCCGCCAGTCTGCTCGTGCAGCGTGGCATAGGTCCGCGCAAGCGTGTCCGGCTGGCTGTACACCGTCGACGCGGTCGCGATGATGCCGACCTCCGGGCAGGCTGCGGCGACGGCTGCGAGCAGGCTCGTCGGCTCGAAGCCCCACGGCATCTGGTCGCGGAAGCCCGGGCGGAAGGCGTGGAAGTCGGCGAAGAACAGGCTGTCGAACAAGCCTCGCTCCGCGACCCTGGCCAGGTCGCGGTAGTAGGCGTAGTCGTGAATCCGATCGGGCTCTGCCGACGGCAGCCGCCACGCCGCCTCGTGGTCGCCGCTCTGATGGAACTCGGCCAGCAGGCTCAGTGTGCGCCCACTCATGCCGCGACCCGCGCTTCCAGGCCGGCCCGAGCGCGCAACGTCGGTGTCGTCGGCGCGTGAGGGAGCGGCTCGGACGGCACGGTCTCGTGAATCGTGACCGCGTCCGCGGCCAGTGCCTCCACCGGGACGGGAATGTCGCGCGGCCAGACCGTCGGCACGATCAGCAGGGGCTGTCCCTGGAGCGAACGTCCGAGGTCGAGGGGCGCGTGGACGGACCAGAAGGCGCCGTCGAGGTCGACTGACCGCACCCTCTCCACGTCGACCCAGACCGCGGCCTCCTTGTCGGCGCGGATCACATCATCCGGCCACGAGTCCCAGAGCGCGGTGATGATCCGGACCGCCTCGACGAGGCGCTGCGGCTCCGTGTCCCGTGGCGCCCAGCCGGCGCGGCCGGTGCTGACCTGGTCCAGTCCGGTGAGGCGACGTGCGAGTCCGAACGGGTGTTGGCGGGCGGTGTCGACCTCAGGGATGAGGCCGAGGCCGGTGGTGAGCGGTGCGAGCGCAGCCGCGGCGGCGATCGGGTCAGGCCCCGTGTCGCCGTCGTCTCCGATGAGGATCGCGTCGAGCCCGGCGCGCTCGGCGTCATGGGCGAGTGCCACGAGGTCGGCATGACGGAGGTCGGTGTTGCTGACGCGCAGCACGCGCAGCGCTGGTGGCGGGGTGGTCATAGAGCTCCTTGGTCGAGGAGGCCGTGTCCCTAGGAGTGGACGTCACCGAGAGACTCAGCCATCATTGCGTATATTGACTACTAATTAACTATAGTTACAGAAGGAAAGGCGCTCATGATTCACCGCTCCGGCACCTCATCCCACGCCGGTCTCCGGTCCATCCGAATCCGTGTCGTCGCTGCCGTCGCCGTACTGGCCGGCCTTGGTGCTCTGACCACGGCGTGCGGCGCCAGCTCTGAGGGCGCGACCACGTCGGGTGGCCAGACCGTGATCAAGTATCAGAGCTACCCCGGCCAGGTGGACCTCTCCGAGCTCGCCGACGCCCTGGGCTACATCCCGGACATCAAGCTCGAGCGTCTCGGCGATGTTCAGGGTGGCCCGCAGAGCCTGCAGGCGCTCGCCACCGGTCAGGTCGACTACGGCGGCGCGTTCAACGGCGCGATCGCCAACGTGATCGCGTCCGGTGCGCCGATCAAGGCCGTCATCGCCTACTACGGCTCCAACGACAAGACGTACGGCGGCCTGCTGGTCAAGGACGGCAGTCCCATCACCAAGCCGCAGGACCTGATCGGCAAGAAGATCGCGATCAACACGCTGGGCGCCAACTTCGAGGCGGTCCTCGACGACTGGTTCCAGAAGGGTGGCCTGACCGACGCCCAGATCAAGCAGATCACCCTGGTGCCGCTTCCACTGGTCAACGCTGAGGCGGCACTCCGCCACGGACAGGTCGACGCGGCGTACATCTCGGGAGCGCTGCTGCAGAAGGCGATCGGCAACGGCGGCCTCAACGTGCTGTTCAAGGACACCGACATCGTCGGGGACTACAACGGCGGCTCCTACTGCATGACCGACGAGTTCCTCAAGGACAACCCGACCGCGGCCAAGGAGTTCATCGGCGGCATGGCCAAGGCCGCCGAGTACACCCGCAGCCACTCGGCCGACCAGGTCAAGGCCGTGATGACGAAGTACCTCACCGCACACGGCCGCGCAGACGCGGTCGCCGGGCTCTCGGCATGGACCAGCTCAGGCATCGCCAGTACCGGCGGCACGATCAGCGACGCCGACTTCGCGCCGTGGACCAAGTGGCTGCAGTGGAAGGGCCTGATCAAGGGCTCGGTCGACATCTCCAGCCTCTACACCAACCAGTTCAACCCGTACGCGAACGCTGGGTCCGCGAGCAAGGCACCCAGCCCGACCGGAACGGAGAGTCAGTGATGGCGGGTCACATCACCCTCGAAGGGGTGCGACAGGAGTTCTGGGTGCGCCCGGAGTCGGGCGACAAGGCCCAGCGACTCTTCGTCGCCCTCGACAGTCTCGACCTCGATGTCAGCGATGGCGAGCTTCTCACGCTCGTCGGCCCCTCGGGCTGCGGCAAGTCGACCGTCCTCGACCTCGTCGCTGGGCTCGCCAGCCCGGCCGCTGGGTCGGTCAGGCTCGACGGTCAGGAGGTGGCCGGCCCGGGTCTCGACCGCGGCGTGGTCTTCCAGCAGTACACCCTGCTGCCATGGCGTACGGCGATCGGCAACATCGAATTCGCCCTGGAGGCGGCCGGCTTCAAGCGTGCCGAGCGCCGCGCCCGTGCGGAGAAGTATCTCGAACTCGTCGGACTGACCGACTTCGCCCACCGCTACCCGCACGAGCTCTCAGGTGGCATGAAGCAGCGCGTCGCCATCGCCCGTTCGCTCTCCTACGAGCCCGAGGTGCTGCTCATGGACGAGCCGTACGGCGCGCTCGACGCCCAAACCCGCGAGCGGCTCCAGGAGGAGCTGGTCGAGATCTGGAAGCGCACCGGCACCACCATCATCTTCATCACGCACGACATCGAGGAGGCTGTCTACCTCGGCCAGCGCGTCGCGGTGATGAGCGCCCGCCCGGGCCGGATCCGCGAGGTCATCGACATCAACCTCGACCGTGGCCCCGGCACCGACGTCCGCTCGACGGCTGCGTTCGCCCAGTACCGGCACCACATCTGGAGCCTGTTGCGGGAGCTCGCCGCGCCGGTCGAGGAGGTGACCAACGTTGCCTAGCTCGCTCATCACCGAACGCACCAAGGGCGACATCAATCCGCGTCAGGCACAGGACGCGGGCGTCAAGGCCGCCCCACGGCAGAGCCGCCAGCGCTTCTTCACCGCCGGACGGACCGCGCTCGGCGTCGTTCTCCTCGCCCTGATCTGGGAGTTCGTACCCAAGTGGGGCATCGTCGACCCGAAGTTCGTCACGCCTCTCGACAAGGTCCTCAAGGCCTGGTGGGAGATGACGAAGGACGGCGTCATGTGGACCCAGCTGCGGGCCTCCGTGATCCGAATCGCGGCAGGCTTCGGTCTCTCCATCGTGATCGGCATCCCGCTCGGCGCGATCATCGCCTGGTACCGCTCGATCCGCGAGGTCGCTACTCCGGTGTTGGAGATCTTCCGCAACACGGCGCCGCTGGCGATCCTGCCCGTCTTCATGCTGACCCTCGGCATCGGCGAAACGTCCAAGATCGTCATGGTCTGCTACGCGTGCCTCTTCCCGATCCTGCTGAACACGGTCAGCGGCGTCGCCCAGGTCGACCAGCAGCTGCTCCGCACCGCGCGGGTGCTGGGGCTCTCCCCGGTGAAGACCTTCGCGAAGGTCGTCCTGCCGGCCGCCCTGCCGACCATCTTCACCGGCATCCGCCTCGCGGGCGCCGCCGCCGTACTCGTGCTGATCGCCGCCGAGATGGTCGGCGCGACGGCGGGTCTCGGCTACTACATCAACTACGCGCAGATGAACTACCAGATCCCCGAGATGTACGCCGCCATCCTGACGACGTCGGTCCTCGGCCTGATCGTGAACTACTCGCTCATCTGGCTCGAGAAGCGCTTCTCGCGCTGGCGCGCCTGAAAGGAGACGACATGCCCAAGCCTGCCGAGCACATGGTGCTCAACGCCTTCCTCATGTCCACCGGCCACCACGAGTCCTCGTGGCGGCTCCCGGAGTCGGATCCGTTCGCCGAGACCGACGTCGAGCACTACATCAAGCTCGCCGAGATCGCCGAGCGCGGCAAGATGGACTCGGTCTTCTTCGCCGACAGCCCGGGTCTGTGGGGGACCGCCAACAGCGTCGCCCGGCGCCCACCGCAGACCCTCGAGCCGACCCTGCTGCTCTCCGCGATGGCGGTCGCGACCTCGCGGATCGGGCTGATCGCCACCGCCACCACGACGTACGACGAGCCCTTCAACACCGCCCGTCGGTTCGCCTCCCTGGACAAGATCAGCCACGGCCGAGCCGGGTGGAACGTCGTCACGACGGCGAGCACCGAGGCGAGCGCGAACTTCAGCTATGCCGAGCCTCCGACCCACGCCGCCCGTTACGAGCGCGCAGGCGAGTACCTCGACGTCGTCCTCGGGCTGTGGGACGGTTGGGAGGCCGACGCCACGCTCGGTGACAAGGCGGCCGGCATCCACACCGACCCCGAGAAGGTGCACCGCCTCGACCACGTCGGCGAGCACTTCAGGGTCAGCGGTCCGCTCAACGTCGGTCGTTCCGAGCAGGGCCACCCGGTGATCGTCCAGGCCGGGTCGTCGGTGCCCGGTGTGGCACTGGCCGCGGCGTACGCCGAGGCGGTCTTCACCGCCCAGCGGACCCTCGAGCTGGGCCAGTCCTTCTACGGCCAGCTCAAGCAGGCCACCGCGGCCGCGGGCCGCAACCCGGCTCACATCAAGATCCTGCCCGGCATCGTGCCGGTGATCGGGTCCACCGAGGCCGAGGCGAAGGCCAACGAGCGGCGCCTCGACGAGCTGATGGTGATCGACCACCCGCTGCAGCAGCTCGCTGCCGACATCGGGATCCCTGCCGACCAGATCGACCTGGACGCTCCGCTGCCGACCGACATCCGCCCGGTCGAGGAGATCCAGGGCAACCGCGCCCGCTACGAGCTGGTGATGGAGTTCGCCCGCAAGGAGAACCTCACCGTGCGCGAGCTGCTGTGGAAGCTCGGCGGCGGTCGCGGGCACCGGACGTTCACCGGTACGCCGGAGCAGGTCGCCGACGATCTTCAACTGTGGTTCGAGAACGGGGCTGCTGACGGCTTCAACATCATGGCGCCGTCGATGCCGGGAGGTCTCGCGCTGTTCGTGGACCACGTGATCCCGATCCTGCGGCAGCGTGGCCTGTTCCGCGAGGAGTACGCCGGGGCGACGCTGCGCGAGCACTACGGCCTGCCGGTCCCGGTGAGCGGCGACCGGACCCGCCAGCCCGCCCTGGTCTGACCGGCGATCGATGCGAAAACGGGTGGCGTTCGTGGGTAGCGTTCTGTCCCATGAGCGCCACCCTCCACGTCCGTGATCTCGCGGCCGGGTACGGCGCCAAGGCCCTCTTCGATTCGCTCGACCTGATCGTCGCGCCAGGCGACGTCGTCGGGCTCGTGGGTCCCAACGGCGCCGGCAAGTCGACGCTGCTGCGCACCCTGGCCGGCGAGGTTGCCCCGGAGAGCGGCACGATCACCACCTCGCCGCCGAACGCCGCGATCGGCTATCTCCCGCAGGAGACCGGGCGCCGTGCGGGCGAGACGGTGCGCGACTTTCTCGCCCGCCGTACGGGCGTCGCGGCGGCGACGGAGCGCTACGAGGCCGCGGTTTCGAGGCTCGCTTCGCTCGCACCTCAACCAGCGGACGAGGACGAATACGCAGACGCCCTCGAGCGCTGGCTCGCCCTGGGTGGCGCCGACCTCGACGAGCGCGCCGAGGAGGTGCTCGCCGATCTGGGTCTGACCGTCGGCCCGGACGCTCTCATGACGAGCCTCTCCGGTGGCCAGGCCGCGCGTGCCAACCTGGCCTCGCTCCTGCTGAGCCGCTACGAGGTCTTCCTGCTGGACGAGCCGACCAACGACCTCGACCTCGACGGCCTCGACCGGCTGGAGCGTTTCGTCGCCGGGCTCCGCGAGGGCGTCGTGGTGGTCAGCCACGACCGCGAGTTCCTCGCCCGCACCGTCACCCGCGTCCTCGAGCTCGACCTGCACCAGCACCAGGTCAACCTCTACGGCGGCGGCTACGAGGCCTATCTCCATGAGCGTGAGATCGCCCGGGAGCACGCCCGCGAGGCCTACGAGGAGTACGCCGGAAAGCTCGGCGGCCTCCGGACGAGGATGGTGACCCAGCGCAACTGGGCGACGCAGGGCGTGCGCAACGCACGTCGCAAGCAGGCCACCGAGCGGGACAAGTTCGTGAAGAACCTCGCGGCCGACTCCGCCGAGAAGCAGGCGGCCAAGGTCCGCCAGTCGGAGAAGGCGATCGAGCGGCTGGAGCGGAACGCCGTCGAGGAGCCGCGCAAGGAGTGGGAGTTGCGGATGGAGATCAACGCCGCGCCTCGCTCCGGTGCGGTCACCGCTGCTCTGACCGGCGCCGTCGTGCGTCGCGAGCTGCCAGGGGACAGGCGCTGGACGCTCGGCCCCGTCGACCTCGAGATCGGCTGGGCGGAGAAGGTCGCAATCACCGGCCCCAACGGCGCCGGCAAGTCGACCCTCCTTGCCGCCCTGCTCGGCCGGCTCCCGTTGGACGAGGGCACTGCTCATCTCGGTCCCGGCGTCGTCGTCGGCGAGGTCGATCAGGCACGCCGGCTGTTCGAGGAGCGAAGCGACTCGAACCACGGGCTCAGCGAAGATGCAAGGCCGTTGATCGACACGTTCCAGCAGCACGCGACCGATCTCGCGCCGGAGGAGATCAGGACCCTGCTGGCCAAGTACGGGCTCAAGTCGGAGCACGTCACCCGCCCCGCGACGAGCCTCAGCCCGGGGGAGCGCACCCGCGCCGCGCTCGCTCTGCTCCAGGCCCGCGGCGTCAACCTGCTGGTGCTCGACGAGCCGACCAACCACCTGGACCTACCCGCGATCGAGCAGCTGGAGAGGGCCCTCGACGAGTACCCCGGCACCATGCTCCTGGTGACGCACGATCGCCGGATGCTGTCCGCCGTACACACGACGCGACGGCTGCGCGTCGACGACGGGACCGTGACGGGGTACTGAGCCGCGTGCTGATCAGGAATGCCCGGATCGTCCCGGTCACGTCGCCGGCGCCGTCCGAGCCGGTCGACGTGCTGGTCGAGAGTGGCCGGGTGACGGCGGTCGGCCCGGGAGTGGACGGCGGGAGATATGGCGGGAGATATACGGAGGAGTACGACGCCGATGGCCGCTGGCTGATCCCCGGCCTCTGGGACCAGCACGTGCACGCCGGCCAGTGGACGCGGGCCGCGTCCCGACTCGACCTGAGCGCAGCCGCGACGCCTGCGGACGCGCTGGCGTGTGTCGCCGCCCGGCTGCGCGAACGCCCGGGCGAGCCGATCGTCGGGACCGGCCACCGTGCCGGCACCTGGCCGCGCCCCGTCTCGGTGGCCGAGCTGGACATGGTGGTCGGCCCGACGCCGGTCGTGCTGATCAACTCCGACTTCCACCACGCCTGGATGTCGACGGCAGCGCTCGACAAGCTCGGGCTGGCCCGCCGGCAGACGGTGGTCAGCGAGACGGAGTGGTACGCCGCCAGCCCCCGGCTCGACGCGCTGGAGTCGGACGCGGCCACCCCGGCCGCCTATGCCCGGACGATGCGCGCGGCTGCCGCTCTGGGAGTGGTCGGCATCGTGGACTTCGAGTTCGGCGTGCGGCACCAGGAGTGGGCGCAGCGCTGGGACGAGGGCTGCGACCTGCTGCGGGTGCGCTGCGCGACCTATGACCTGACAACGTTCGCCGGCCAGCGCACCGGTGACGAGATCCGCCCCGGACTGACGCTCGGCTCGCTGAAGATCATCAGCGACGGGTCACTCGGCACGCGCACCGCCTGGTGCTGCCACCCCTACGCCGACACCGGCCAGTACGGCGCGCCCAACCTGTCTGCCGCCGAGCTCGAGGAGCAGCTCGCCCGGGCCCGTGCGCAGGGTGTCACGGTGGCGACCCACGCAATCGGCGACCGCGCTGTCGACGTGGCGCTCAGCGCCTACGCCCGTACCGGTGCCCGCGGCAGTATCGAGCACGCCCAGCTGATCCGACCGGAGGACGCTCGGCGGATGGCGGAGCTCGGGCTGACCGCGAGCATGCAGCCGGCCCATCTGTTCGACGACCGCGACGTCAGTGAGCGGGTCTGGCCCGGCCAGGGCGCGCGGAGCTTCGCCTACCGGTGGCTGCGGGACGCCGGCGTCACGCTCGCGCTCGGGAGCGATGCCCCGGTCGCGCCGCTGGACCCGTGGCTGGCGGTCGCGGCCGCCGTACATCGCAGTGCCGACGCCCGCGACCCGTGGTATCCGGACCAGGCGCTCACCGTGCGTGAGGCGCTGGCGGCCAGCGTCGACGGGCAGCCGACCGTCGGTGTCGGCAGCCGCGGCGACCTGGTGCTGGTGGAGCGGGATCCGCTCACCGCGACGCCTGCCGAGCTGCGCTCCATGCCGGTGGCGCTGACGATGGTCGCGGGCCGGCCGATCAGCTGAGGGCCTGCTGGACCAGCCGGGCGACCGCCTGCTGCTCGGCGAGGAACGGATGGAACCTGATCGCCTGGTCCGTGTCCTGGCTCCCGTTGATCCATGGCGAGGACGAGCAGATGTCGTGTCCGGCGCTCGGCCCGATCAGGTCGACGTACGTCGCCCCACCCGCGTGCGCGGCGCGCGCCATCATCGTGGAGAACTCGGCGATCAACCGGCGCACGGTGCCGAGCATCTCCGAGTCCGCCGGCAGTTGGGCGCAGCCCGTGTCGTTCGCCGGGATCAGTTGCGGATAGCCGACCAGCACGACGGTGGCGGCGGGCGACCGGCGGTGGATCTCGCGCAGCGCCGTCGTCAGTCGCTGCTCCACCGTGGCGACGGCGCTGCTGACGTCGACACCTTGAAGGCACTGCCCGTCGCCGATGAGGCAGCGGTCGAGCACCGCCTCGAACAGGTCGAGGTCGTTGCCACCGATCCCGAGAGTGACAAGCGCGGTGGTCGGCTTCAGCGCATCGAACTGCGGTGGGACGGCCACCTGGACGATGCTCTGGGGTCCGGTCAGGTTGCCGGTCGTCGCGGCCGAGCAGGTGACGTCGGTGAGCGAGAGGTGGAGCGCTGCAGCGAGTAGGTGCGGGTAGTTGTGGTCCGAACGGAAGCAGCCGTCGGCGACGCTGGTGGTCGGCACGCCGGGTGCTGCGGAATAGGAGTCACCGAGCGCGACATAGGACCCCGAGGGGGGCGCCTTCGAAGCCGAGGCTGAAGCCGAGGGTGACGCCGGCACCGACGCGGGCGCCGACGCGGGCGCCGGCGACTTCCCCGTGTCGCCGGTCGCTCCGCACCCGGCCAGTGCCAGCGCCGTGATCATGGCGACCACGGCGAGGGGCAGTGGAGAGCGGCGAGGCATGCGCCCACGGTAGGCAGGCGGTCCTAGGAGCGGAGGTGTGTCTGCTCGACGTCGTACCCCGTGAGGCGGGCGACCTCGTTGCCGCGATGACGCATCAGGAGGATGTATAAGGAGGAGTACATCTCGTCCCCGGGCCGGCCGGCTCCGTACTCCTCTCTATACGCGTTTCCAGCCGAGTCCTGACATGTGCGGCCCCTGACGGCCTGCGCAGCAACGTCAGCCCAGCGCGACCGTCAGCGCCAACACCCAGTCGGGGTCGTCGAGCTTGTCGCCGTACACCTCGCGCAGCTGACCGACCCGGTAGCGCACGGTCTGCGGGTGCACGAACAGCTCCGCGGCGATGTCCTCGCGCCGACCCTGGTGGAGCAGCCACGAGCGGAGCGTCTCGGTGAGCTTCTCCACGGTCGAGGGTCGCAGCGTGGCCAACGGCGCGAGCACGACCGCGCGGAGGTCGGCACGGGCCTCGGGGTCGGCGTCGAGGACGAGTGGCACCAGCGTCTTGTCGGTGTCCGGGCCGAGTCCGGCTTCGCGGGCGCGCAGCACGCGCTGGTAGGAGACGCGGGCGTCGCGCCACGGCTTGGCCGGCCCCACCACGGCGCCGCGGCCCTCCAGCACCCGCAGCAGCGCGGAGCGCCCCCGCCCATGTACGTCGGGGACGAGCAGCAGGGTGACGTCCTCGAGGTCACCCACATCGTTCAGTACCAGGGTCGCCTGCGACACCATCGCCAGCGCCGGGCCGACCTGCGCGGCCGGGACCAGGGCGGCGGTCAGTGTCTTGGGTGGGGTCCAACCGGCTCGCTCGGCGGCGGCGTCGAGGGCGTCCGGGGCATCCCCGCGCAACAGCATCCGCCCCAACCGGGAGAGCAACTGCTGGCGCACCCGTCCGGCCGTGGCCAGCTCGTCGGCATGGCCGGCGACGGAGGCGTCGGAGACCTCGTCGATCCAGGCGAAGACCAGCGCCGCCAGCTCGACGAGGGACTCGGGCTCGAGGCCTGCGGCCACGGCCGTCGTGGAGAGCTGACGCCACGCCACCCGCGCGCCGATCCGGTACGCCGCGAGCAGCGCCTCGGTGCTGCGCCCGCTGCGGGCCTCGCCTCGGCCCAGCTCGTAGGCGCCCTGCATCGCCGGTGGCGTCGCCTGGCCGGCGTCGCGCACCTCGCCGGACGCGACCGAGAGGAAGCCGCCGAGGGCGACCTTCACCGCTGTCTGGATGGTCTGCGCCATCTGGTCGGACCAGGCGCCCTGGTAGGGCGGCACCTCGCTGATCACCGCGGCGACCACGTCCTCGCCGACCTGCGGGAGGATCTCGCGCAGCACGTCCACGATGTGCGGCGGCAGCAGCAGGGTGGGGGCCGGTCGGGTCATTCCTTGTCTCCAGCGAACAAATGTGGCGCGGACATTCACGTCGGTTACACAGGAGTTTACGCCTAGCGGGCAGCATCCTTGAGGTTATGAGCAGTGCACCCGTCTCCGTGACCGCTCCCCGGGCCGGCGGCCTGAGGCGTGCCCTCACCGGCCGGCTGCACAAGCTAGCGTCCGCAGCGGTCACTCCGATGGAGCCCGGCGACGTACTCGACCTCTTCCATCCGCTGCGGCGCGGCACCGACCTGCGGGCGCGCATCGTCGCGGTCCACGCGGAGACCGCCGACGCCGCCACCATCGAGCTCAAGCCGGGCAAGGACTGGGCCGGTCACGTGCCGGGGCAGTACATCCGGATCGGCATCGACGTCGGCGGCCGCCGGCACTGGCGCGCCTACTCCCTGACCCACGGCCCGCGCGCGGACCGGCACATCTCGATCACCGTGAAGGCGGTCCCCGGTGGCGTGGTCAGCGAGTTCCTCGTCCACCGTGCCAAGCCCGGCACGCTCGTCCACCTCGAGCAGGCGGCGGGCGAATTCGTCCTCGACGAGGCGCACCACAAGCTCCTTTTCGTCACCGCCGGCTCCGGCATCACGCCGGTGATCGGCATGCTGCGCAACCTCTTCCCCGTGACCGACAGCGGCGTGCTCCACGGCCACGACCGCGATCTCGACATCACCGTCGTGCACCTTGCTCCCAGCGAGCCGCAGACGATCTTCCGGCGCAACCTGGCCGAGCTCGGCGAGTCCGGCGCGATCCGCCTGGTCCCGCGGTACGACGACGTGCACGGGGTCTTCGACGTTGCCACGCTCGGCGAGCTGGTACCCGACCTGGCCGATCGCACCACCTATGCCTGCGGCCCGCACGGCCTGCTCGATGCCCTCGAGGCGCACCACGCCGAGCTCGGCCTGCCGCTGTTCACCGAGCAGTTCCGTGCCGGCACTGTCGAACCGGGGGAAGGCGGCACGCTGACGATCGCCGACCGGACGCTCGAGCTCGACGGTGCCACCCCCATCCTGGACGCCGCCGAGGACGCCGGCCTGATCATGCCCAGCGGCTGCCGGATGGGCATCTGCATGGGCTGCATCCTCCCGCTCAAGGAGGGCGCGGTCCGCGACCTGCGCACCGGCGACGTCACCGTCGCCGTACCCGGGGAGACGCCGTCCACCGGCCTCCCCATCCAGACCTGCATCAGCGCCGCCGCTGGTGCCTGCACGATCCAGCACAAGGAGACAGTGCGATGACCGTCATCACCAAGAAGCCCGACAGCGCGATCTCTCACCTGACGCCCGAGGACATCGAGGCGATCGGCCGCGAGCTCGACGCCATCCGGCAGTCCGTCATCGACAGCCGCGGCGAGTCTGATGCGCGCTACATCCGCCGCGTGATCAAGACCCAGCGCTATCTCGAGCTCGGGTCGCGGGCGGTCCTGCTGGCGAGCATGTTCCCGCCCGCCTGGGTCGTCGGTACGGCCGGCCTCTCGGTCGCCAAGATCCTGGACAACATGGAGATCGGGCACAACATCCTGCACGGCCAGTGGGACTGGATGCGCGACCCCAAGATCCACTCGACCGTCTGGGAGTGGGACAGCGCCTCGACCGCCGAGAGCTGGAAGCACAGCCACAACGAGCTGCACCACACCTACACGAACATCATCGGCAAGGACAACGACCTCGGCTAC
>Ga0164242_10001946_pt1 | contig 24161 bp, 21 predicted proteins | sample OricomgcompostMG_FD_108783 | JGI IMG/M metagenome (GOLD analysis project Ga0164242, IMG submission 108783) | Miracle-Growth compost microbial communities from Emeryville, California, USA - Original compost - Miracle growth compost (MG) ...
CAGCAGGGCGCGGCTCTGCTCGGGGAAGCGCCGCGAGCCGAAGTACGTCGCCCGCCACACCGCGATGTTGCGGGCCCGGGTGAGCCGGTCGGAGAGATGGCGCGGCAGGAACCGGCGCTGAATCTTGGTCATCTTGTCGACCGACGGCAGCGACATGACGTAGGTGGGGGAGCGCTGCAGCATGGTGACGTGCGAGGCGCCGCCCGCGGCCATCGCCGGGACGAGCGTGATCGCGGTGGCGCCGGAGCCGATCACGACGACCTTCTTGCCGGCGTAGTCCAGGCCCTCGGGCCAGTGCTGCGGGTGGATGAGCTGGCCCTGGAACTGGTCGGCGCCGGGGAAGTCGGGCTGGTAGCCGTTGTCGTAGTCGTAGTAGCCGGTCGCGGTGACGAGGAAGTCGCAGGTGCGCGTCTCGGCCTCACCGGTCGCCTCGATCAGGGACGTCACGGTCCAGCGGCGCTCGGTGTTCGACCAGTCGGCGCCTATCACCTTGCGGCCGTAGCTGATCAGGTTGTCGACGCCGTACTGCTGCGCGGTCGCGGCGACGTAGTTGCGGATCGACGTGCCGTCGGCGAGGACCTTGAGCTCGTTCCAGGGGCGGAACTCGTAGCCGAAGGTGAACATGTCGGAGTCCGAGCGGACTCCGGGATAGCGAAAGAGATCCCAGGTGCCGCCGATCCGCTCCCGGCGCTCCAGCACGGCGAGGGTGCGCTGCGGGAACTCCTTGCGGAGGCGGCTGGCGACTCCGATTCCCGAGACGCCGGCGCCGATCACGAGGACGTTGGTATGCGTGGTCATACGTCGAGGATGAGGTAACGGACGTCACATAGTATTGTTCGATCGCGACAGGATTTTGACATTTTGCGACGGCAGGAGGCGGGGATGGGGAGCCTCATCCGGGCGACCAACCTGCTGGGGTTCGCCGAGTTGGTACGCGAGCTTGGCGGCGACCCGCAGTCGCTGCTCAGGCGCCACCGGATCGCCGATAGCGTCGCTTCGGTCGAGGACGCATTCGTCCCCTACGCCAGCCTCGCCCACCTGCTCGACGAGGCTGCACGTGAGCTCGGCTGTCCCGACTTCGGGCTTCGGCTGGCGGCTTGGCAGGGGCTCGACATCCTGGGGCCGGTCGCGATCATGGCGCGACACGCCTCGACCGTCGCTGAAGGGTTCGCGCAGATCGCGCGCTACCTCCATATCCACTCCCCGGCACTGCACCTTTCGGTCGCCCGGCCCGGTGATGCGGGATACCGCGAGGGCACCGTGACGTTCCTCTTCGTCATCGAGGAACGCGGCCTGCCGTACATCGCCCAGTCCTACGAGCTGAGCCTCGCCAACGGTGAGCGGATCGCCCGTCTCCTCGGCGGCGCGGACATGGCCTTCGCGGCGGTCGCCTTCCGGCATGTCGCCCAGGGTGAGCCGGCGGCGTACGAGCAGTTCTTCCAGGCGCCGGTGCTCTTCGCCCAGGACTGGTGCGGCATCCGGGTCAGCCGCGCGGCAGCCCAACGGCCGATCGACACCGCCGATCCGGCGACGCTACGGCTCGTGTCGCGCTACCTGGACGCGTCCTATGCGCCCGGTGAGGAGCTGGTGCCCCGCGTCGCGGAGCTCGTACGCCGACTCCTGCCGACCGGAACCTGTACCACGACGACCGTCGCCCGCCACCTGGGCCTGCACCCGCGCACGCTTCAGCGGCAGCTGGCCGCCGAGGGCACCACCGTCGCGACGATCCTCGACGACGAGCGCAAGGAGCAGGCAGCCCGGCTGCTGGCCACCTCCGGTCTGCAGCTTCGCCAGCTCGCCGGCATGCTGGGTTATGTCGAGCAGAGCACCTTCAACCGCTCTTTCCGACGGTGGTACGGCACCACCCCGAGCAAGTACCGCGCGGGGCGCTGATGCTGATCGGAATGCCGAGATGCTGAACCGCCTGCACCCTGCGATCTAGGCCCGGGCCTTTGGCGACTCCTGGCGACGCAGCGGGGTCTTGAGGATCTTGCCGGTCGGCCCCTTGGGGAGCTGGTCGAGCACGTGGATCTCGCGCGGATACTTGTACGCCGCGAGGTTCTTGCGGGCGTACTCCTGCAGCTCTTCGGGAGTTGCCGAGGCGCCGGGCTTGAGGGCGACGTAGGCCACGACCTCCTCGCCGAGGCGGTCGTCGGCGCGGCCCACGACCGCCGCCTCCGCGACGGACGGATGGGCGTAGAGCACCTCTTCGACCTCACGCGGGTAGACGTTGTAGCCCCCACGGATCACGAGGTCCTTGAGCCGGTCGACCACGAACAGGTAGCCCTCCTCGTCGCGGTAGCCGAGGTCGCCGGTGTGCAGCCAGCCGTCCTGAAGCGCGGCGGCGGTGGCGTCGGGGCGCTTGTAGTAGCCCTTCATCACGTTGTGGCCGCGGACGAGGATCTCGCCGACGTGCTCGGGACCGGTCGCCAGGGCGTTGCCCTCGTGGTCGATGACCTTGACCTCCACGCCCCAGATCGGCTTGCCGACCGAGAGCACCTTCCGCTGCTCGGCGCTGATGTTGAAGGTGGTCGTGCTAGCAGTCTCAGAGAGGCCGTACCCCTCGAGGATCAGGACCCCGGGGAACTTCTCCTCGAAGGCGCGGATCACTTCGCCAGGGATGGAGGCGCCGCCGGAGCAGGCCGCCCGGAGGCTGGAAAGGTCGCGTCCGGAGGTGTCGGTGTTCAGCAGGGCGACGTACATCGTCGGGACGCCGCTGATGATCGTGACCCGGTGGCGCTCGATCAGGTCGACGGTCTCCACCGGATCGAACCGCGGCGTCAGGACGAGTGTGCCGCCGTACCGCACGGTGGTGTTGAGCACGCTCGACAGGCCGAAGACGTGGAACAGCGGGAGGATCCCGATGGTGATGTCACTCTCCTGCACGCCGAAGATCTCCCCGGCGACGGTGCAGTTCATGAAGAGCTGGAAGTGCGTGAGCTCAGCTCCCTTGGGCTGACCGGTGGTGCCGCTCGTGTAGAGCAGCACGGCCGTGTCGTCAGGGGAGGCCGGATACAGAAGTCCTGGGTCGCCCTCGGTCTGGAACAGCTCCGCGAACGGGCGGGTGCCGTCAGGCGTGCTCTGCCCGACGACGTACGCCGGCACGCCGACCTCCCGTGCAGCGTTGACCGCGGCCTCGGCGAACAGGTCGAGGGTGACGATGAGGCGGGCGTCGCTGTCCCTCAGGTGGTAGGTCACCTCGCGGGTGGTCAGCAGCGGGTTGAGCGGCACCATCACGAGTCCGGCCTTGAGGCAGCCGAAGTAGGCGTGCAGGAACTCGACGACGTTCGGCAGCTGCACCGCGACCTTGTCCCCGGGCATCAGGCCCAGTGCGAGCAGGCTCGCCGCGACGCGGTCGGTATCGACGTCGATCTCGCGGTAGGTGACCGCACGCTCACCCAGGTGAACGAGCACGCGCTCCGGCGTGGAGGCGGTGGACTCGCGGAGCATGGTGGCGAGGTTGAAAGTCATTGCGGCCTCGTTTCGTCGGGGGTGAGGGTGCGGTTGAGAATGTGCGCGAATTCGGCGTCGAGGGCGTCCTCCGTCACGCCGTCGTCGGCCATCACGCGCATGCTGAGCAGGAAGCCGGTGCCGGTCAGCAGCAGACTGCGCGCCATCGCGGCCGGATCGCCGGCGCGGACCTGCCCGGTCTGCTGGCAGGCGGTGATCGTGGCGACGTAGCCGGCGAGAAGGTGGTCCTGGGCCGAGCCGCGGCGCTCGAGCAGGTACGGAAGCATCAGGTGGGGGTCGAGCTCGATCACCCGGCGGAACAGCTCGCTGCGGCGCATGGCGCGGGTCACGGCGACGATCGACGCGACGAACTGCTCTCTCGTCTCGATGCCGTAAGCGTTCTCTTGACGGATGAGCTCGGACCATTCCCGGCGAAGCAGGTCGCCCAGGAGGGCGCCCATGTCGGCCCACGACCGGTAGAGGGTCATCCGTGAGACGCCGGCCCGTCGGGCCACTTCGGTGAGCGTCGTACGGCGCCAGCCTAGGTCGATGATCGAGAGGCGTGCCGCGTCGAGACACGCCTCCCGGATTTGGTCCTTGTTACGGATTGACGGCACATGCAACACTGTAACAGGGGCGTGACCCATGTCACACATCGGCCCCCGGAGGAGAAGACATGAGCATCGCCGCAGGAACCCAGGCACCCGACGCCCGGCCCGGACATGGGCTCAGCGTCCTGTGGCGACGGCAGCTCGACCGCTATCCCGATACCGCCCGTCGGATGACCTACCTCGGCATCACGGTGCTCGCCACGATCACGCTCTACTACGAGAACTACGTCATGGGCGCGGTCTCCACCAAGGTGATGGCCGGCTTCGGGATGAGCTTCCGGCACTTCGTCCTCATGCTCGTCGCTTCGAACCTGCTGGGCGCCTTCGCCTCCCTCTTCGCCGGCATCGCCGATCGCTGGGGCCGCGCCAACCTGGTGGCCGGCGGCCTGGTCCTGACCGGCGTGATGACGGCCTTCCTGATCCCGAACGCCGGGAACGCCACCACGTTCGTGATCGGCGTCTGCGCTATCGGCTTCGTCGAGGGCATGGCGCTCGTCGCGACGCCTGCCCTCATCCGTGACTTCTCCCCACAGGTCGGCCGAGCCTCGGCGATGGGGTTCTGGACGATGGGCCCGGTCCTCGGCAGCCTCGTCGTCACGCTCGTCTCCAGCAACACCCTCGACAGCCACCCCGACTGGGCCTACCAGTTCAAGCTGTGCGGGTACGTCGGGATCGTCGTCGCCCTCGTCGCCCTGCTCTGGCTCCGTGAGCTCTCCCCACGGCTCCGCGACCAGCTGATGGTCAGCCTTCGCGACCGCGCGCTGGTGGAGGCCCGCGCCGCCGGGATCGACCCGGAGGAGCTGGAGAAGGGGCAGTGGCGCCAGATGCTCCACCCCCGGATCGTCGGCTCGGCCCTCGGGATCAGCCTCTTCCTCACGCTCTACTACATGTTCGTTGCGTTCCTGGTCGTCTACTTCGCGACCACCTTCGGCTACACCGAGCAGCGCGCGAACTCCTTGGCCAACTGGTTCTGGGCGCCCGACGCCATCGCGCTCGTCGTGGTCGGCGTGGTCTCCGACAAGCTCCGCGTCCGCAAGCCGCTGATGCTCGTCGGCGCCGCCGTCGCGATCGTCGGCTCGGTCCTCTTCGCCCTCGCCTCGACCGACAAGTCCACCAGCTACGGCCACTTCGCGGCGCTCTTCGTGATCATCTCGGCGGGCATGGGCACGGCGTACGTCGCCTGGATGGCGGCCTTCACGGAGACCATCGAGAAGCGCAACCCGGCCGCGACGGCCACGGGCCTGGCGGTGTGGGGATGGCTGCTCCGACTGGTCGTCTGCCTTGGCTTCGTGCTGCTGCCGGTCATCGTGCCGGCTACGAGCACGCTGGTGGACCACGGCTCCCAGGTGTCCGAGATCGCGGCGACGTATCCGACCCAGGTCGGCGTCCTGAGCAAGGTGGACCCGCGGACGCTGACGGCGCTCGGTGCGAACCCGGCCGACAAGGCCGCAGGGGCGAAGGCCGTCTCAGAGCTCACCGGGGTGCCCGTCGCGCAGCTCGGTGACCCGGCGCACGCCGCTGCCGTCCAGCAGGCGACCGCTGCCCTCGGGTCGATGGCCAAGATTCCGTCAGCGGACATCGCCTACCTCAGCAAGTACGGCGCCGACGTCACACAGGCCTCTGCCGACAACCCGGGTCAATGGCGCACGTGGTGGTGGATCTGCGTGGCCTGCGAGTTCCTCCTCCTACCGTGCATCTTCCTGATGACCGGCCGGTGGAGCCCGCGCAAGGCCAAGCAGGATGCGGCCGAGCACGAGGCCATGGTCGCCCGCGAGCTCGCGGCGATGCACTCCTCGCAGGCCTGACCAGGACTGAACTGACATGACACAGGTGAGCACCGTCCGGGGCCCGATCGACCCGCGCGCGCTCGGGACGGTGCTCGCGCACGAGCACGTCTTCGTGCTCAGCGAGGAGATCCGGCAGAACTACCCGCAGCTCTGGGACGAGGAAGCGCAGGTCGCCAACGCGATCATGCGACTCACCGAGCTCAAGCAACGCGGCGTGGACACGATCTTCGACCCGACCGTGATCGGGCTCGGTCGTGACATCCACCGGGTGGCACGGATCAACGCGCACGTCGACCTCCACATCGTGCCGGCGACCGGGCTCTACACCTACAACGACGTCCCGCTGTTCTTCCGCATGCACGGTCCGGGCACGCTGCTCGGCGGGCCCGAGCAGATGGTCGACCTCTTCGTCGGCGACCTCGAGCAGGGCATCGCCGGCACCGACATCAAGGCGGCCTTCCTCAAGTGCGCGATCGAGGAGGAGCTGACGCCGGGCGTGGAGCGGGTGCTGCGGGCCGTCGCGGCGGCACACCAGCGCACCGGCGCGCCGATCATGGTCCACACCAGCCCGTCGCACCGCACCGGGCTGATCGCCCAGCAGGTGCTCCGTGAGGAGGGCGTCGACCTGTCGAAGGTGATGGTCGCCCACAGCGGCGACACCACCGACCTCGGCTATCTGCACGAGCTGATCGATGCCGGCTCGATCCTGGGCATGGACCGGTTCGGGCTCGACGTGCTGCTGCCGACGGACGACCGTGTGGCCACGATCGCGAAGCTCGCCGCCGAGGGTCTGGCCGACCGGATGGTGCTCGCGCAGGACGCGTCCTGCCACATCGACTGGTTCCCGCCGGGCCTGCGGGAGACGATGTCGCCCAACTGGAGGTTCACCTTCATCCACGACCAGGTGATCCCGTCGCTGCGCAAGGCGGGCGTGGCCGAGGAGCAGATCACCACGATGCTCGTCGACACCCCGCGTCGCTTCATCAGCGCCGGTGCCGCCTGAGCGACGTGCAGGCTAGGGTCAGGGCCCACCGCGGATGAGGGAGGCGAGCGCGATCGAGCACGAGGTCCAGCCGCGGATCGGGCGACCGCCCGCGACCATCGACGGCAGGTCGATCCCCGAGCACCTGGTCGAGGTCGCGCGCCGGCTCTTCGCCGAGCAGGGCTTCGAGTCCACCTCCGTCCAGGACATCGTGGTCGCCGCCGGCGTCACCAAGGGTGCGATGTACCACTACTTCCGCTCCAAGGACGACCTGCTCCACGAGATCTATGCCCAGGTGCTGCGGATGCAGACCGAGCGGTTGGAGGCGGTGGCCGCACGCGACCTCCCGGTCGTCGACCGGGTCCACGCTGCGGCCGCCGACGTCGTGGCCACCACGATCGAGAGCCTGCAGAGCACGACCATCTTCTTCCGCTCCCTGCATCAGTTGAGCGCGGACAAGCAGCGAGAGGTACGTGCGGAGCGCCGCCGCTACCACCGGATCTTCCGCGCCATGATCGAGGAGGGCCAGCGCGAGGGGATCTTCCGGACCGATATCAGCGCCGACCTGTGCGTGGACTTCTTCTTCGGCTCGGTCCACCACCTGCCGACGTGGTGGAGGCCGGAGGGTCGACTCTCGGCGGAGGAGGTCGGCGAATCCTTCGCCGACCTCCTCCTCGCGAGCCTGAGCGTCAACTCCTGACGGAGCGGCTCACAGTCCCATGTCCTTGGCGATGATCGTCTTCATCACCTCGGAGGTGCCGCCGTAGATCCGGTTGACCCGGTTGTCGGCGTACAGGCGCGCGATCGGGTACTCGTTCATGAAGCCGTAGCCGCCGTGGAGCTGGAGACAGCGGTCGATGACCCGGTGGGCGACCTCGGTGCAGAAGAGCTTCGCCGACGCGGCCTCGGCAGCGGTCAGCTCACCGGCATCGTGGGCCTCGATGGCCCGGTCGACGACGGCCTGGGCGGCATCGACCTCGGCCCTGCAGGCCGCCAGTTCGAACTTCGTGTTCTGGAACGACGCGACCGTCTGGCCGAAGACCTTGCGCTCCTGCGTGTAGCGCTTGGCGAGCTCGACCGCGGCCGTGGCCTGGGCGTAGGCGTCGACGGCGATGCCGAGGCGCTCACGCGGGAGGTTCGCGCCGAGATAGGAGAAGCCCTTGTTCTCCTCGCCGAGCAGGTCCTCGACGGGCACCTGCACGTCGACGAAGGAGAGCTCGGCGGTGTCGGAGACGCGGAGGCCGAGCTTGTCGAGCTTGCGGCCGACCGTGTAGCCGGGGAGCTTTGTGTCGACGACGAGGAGCGAGATGCCGAAGCGGCGGTCGTCCTCCTTCGGCGCTGACGTGCGAGCGCAGACGATCACGCGGTCGGCGTTGACGCCGCCGGTGATGAACGTCTTGGCGCCGTTGAGGACGTAGTGCGTGCCGTCCTCCGACAGCTTCGCGGTGGTACGCATGCCGGCGAGGTCGGAGCCGGTGCCCGGCTCGGTCATCGCGATCGCCCACATCTGCTCACCGGTGACGTACGTCGGCATCCAGCGCTGCTTCTGCTCCTCGGTGGCCAGCGACAGGATGTAGGGCAGGCAGAGGCCGACGTGGACGCTGGAGCCGCCGAGGGAGACACCCGCGCGCATGAGCTCCTCGGTGATCAGGACCTGGTACTTGTAGGAGTCGATTCCGGCGCCGCCGTACTCCTCCGGCACCTCGATGCTCCAGACGCCGAGCTCGCCGAGCTTCGTATAGAAGTCGTGCGGCACGATGCCGGCCTGGTACCACTCCTCGTAGTGCGGAACGACCTCGCTCTCGAGGAAGGCGCGGAAGGTCTGGCGGAAGTCCTCGTGGTCCTCCGTGAAGATGGTGCGGCGCATCGGGCGTCTCTCTTTCAGGGTGTGTACGTCGGCTGGGCGCCGACGATTCGCAGGGCTGCGTCGGCGTTGAACTCGCCGACATCGGCAGGGGTCCAGCTGCCGCCCTCGTGGTACCAGCGGGCCACGTCGACGGCGAGGGAGAGCAAGGCATTGGCCGCCATCCGCGGCTGCGGGGTGGTGAACGCGCCGCTGGCGACGCCGCGGTCGACGACCTCCTGGAGCGCGGCGGAGATCTGCTGGCGCAGACCGAGGATCTGCTCGTGGTGCTCGGGACTGAGCGCCTCCAGCTCGTAGTTCACGACCCTTGACACGACGTGGTGCTCGGCGTGGTTCTGCGACATCACGCGGATGGCCTCGGCGATCTGGTCGCGTGGGTCGGATGAGGAGGCGATCGCGTCGCGCACCAGCTGGAGGCTCACCTCGTGACCTCGCTCGGAGATCGAGTGCAGCAGCTCCTCCTTGGAGCTGTGGTGCACGTAGACCGCAGCCGGGCTCATCCCCGCCGCGGCGGCGATGTCGCGTGTCGTCGTGGCGTGGAACCCGCGCTCGGCGAACGCCTTCGTGGCGGCGTTGGCCAGCCGCTCCCGGCTCGCGGAGGCACGCCCGGCCGCAGTGTTGCTCATTGGAACCGCCCCTCAATGTGGTGTTGACGTCGCCAGTGATCCACGGCACAGTAGCGCCCCGGAGATAATAAGCGACCGCTTAGTGTGAAGGAAAGTCAATGCCTGAAGCCGTCATCGTGGCCACAGCCCGCTCGCCCATCGGGCGCGCGGGTAAGGGCTCCCTGAAGGACATGCGTCCTGACGATCTCGCCGCTCAGATGGTCGGCGCTGCGTTGGCGAAGGTGCCCGAGCTCGACCCCACTGACATCAAGGACCTCATCCTCGGCGTCGGTCAGCCCGCCGGTGAGTCCGGCAACAACCTGGGTCGCGCGGTCGCCGTACTGTCCGGCATGGACCGGCTGCCTGGAACGACGGTGAACCGGTACTGCTCGTCCAGCCTGCAGACCACCCGGATGGCCTTCCACGCCATCAAGGCCGGCGAGGGCGACGCCTACATCTCCGCCGGAGTCGAGACCGTGAGCCGGTTCGGCAACGGCTTTGCCGACAACCCCGAGGCCCAGAACCCGCTCTTCAACGACGCTCAGGCGATGACCGCCAAGCGTGCCGAGGGCGGCGCCGAGACGTGGCAGGACCCGCGCGAGACCGGTGCGCTGCCGGACCTCTACATCGCGATGGGCCAGACGGCCGAGAACGTCGCGCAGGTGCTGGGCATGTCGCGCCAGGAGCAGGACGAGTTCGCCGTCCGCAGCCAGAACCTCACCGAGCAGCGGATCGCCGAGGGCTTCTGGGCGCGCGAGATCACACCTGTCACGCTCGCCGACGGCTCGACCGTGACCACTGACGACGGCCCCCGCGCCGGCACCACGATCGAGGCGATCAGCCAGCTCAAGCCCGTCTTCCGGCCCGATGGGACGGTTACCGCGGGTAACGCCTGCCCGCTCAACGACGGCGCCGCGGCGCTGGTGATCATGTCCGACAGCAAGGCCAAGGCACTCGGCCTCACGCCGCTCGCGCGGATCGTGTCGACCGCAGTCACCGGCCTCTCGCCCGAGATCATGGGCCTCGGCCCGGTCACCGCGATCCCGGACGCGCTCAAGAGCGCCGGCATGTCGCTGGACGACATCGACCTGTTCGAGATCAATGAGGCCTTCGCCGTACAGGCCCTCGGGTCGGCCCAACAGCTCGGCATCCCGATCGACAAGCTCAACGTCAACGGCGGCGCGATCGCCGTCGGTCACCCCTTCGGCATGACCGGGGCCCGGATCACGTCGACCCTGATCAACTCCCTGCAGTGGCACGACAAGCAGTTCGGCGTCGAGTCGATGTGCGTCGGCGGCGGCATGGGCATGGCAATGGTTATCGAGAGGCTCAGCTGATGTCACGTTTCACCGGAAAGACCGCGATCGTCACCGGCGCCAGCCGGGGAATCGGCCTGGCGATCGCCGAGCGACTCGTCGCCGACGGCGCCAAGGTCGTGATCACCGCCCGCAAGAAGGAGGCCCTCGACGAGGCCGTCGCCTCCCTGGGCGGCACAGAGCACGCAATCGGCGTCGCCGGTCGTGCCGACGACGTCGACCACCAGGCCGCCACGGTGGCCGCGGCGATCGAGACCTTCGGCAGCGCCGACCTCCTGGTCAACAACGCCGGCATCAACCCGGCGTACGGCCCGCTGATGGAGATCGACATCGACGCGGCCCGCAAGATCACCGAGGTCAACTGCCTCGCCGCGGTCTCGTGGACCCAGCAGGTGCACCGCGCCTGGATGCGTGACCACGGCGGCGCGATCGTCAACATCGCGTCGGTCAGCGGCGTCCACCCGGCGCCGGGCATCGCCTACTACGGCGCCAGCAAGGCGATGCTGATCCACCTCACCGAGGAGCTCGCCGTCGAGCTTGCCCCGAAGATCCGGGTCAACGCCGTCGCTCCGGCCGTCGTGAAGACCCGCTTCGCCGAGGCGCTCTACGAGGGCCGCGAGGAGGAGGTCAGCAAGCTCTACCCGCTCAAGCGGCTCGGCGAGCCCGAGGACATCAGCAGCGTCGTCGCCTTCCTCCTCTCCGACGACTCGGCGTGGGTCACGGGCCAGAACGTCGTGATCGACGGCGGCCTCACCCTCGCCGGAGGCGTGGAGTGACCGTGTCTCCCGCGCTCGACGGAGCGGGTGTCGTCGTCACCGGCGCCGGTCACGGCATCGGCCGGGCCCTCGCGACTGCGCTGGCCGCTGCGGGCGCGCGGGTCGTCGTCAACGACCTCGATGCCGACGCCGCCCGCTCCGTCGCCGAGGAGCTCGGCGCCCACGCGGCGCCGGGCGACGCCGCCACCGAGGTCGGCGTGGCGGCCCTGGTCTACGAGGCCCGTGCTCAGCTGGGCACGATCGACGTCTGGTTCGGCAACGCCGGCGTCGACCGGGGCCTCGGGCTCGAGGCGACCGAGGGGGAGTGGGCCACGTCGTGGGACGTCAACGTGATGGCGCACGTTCGGGCAGCTCGCCTGCTCGTCCCACACTGGGTCGACCACGGCGGCGGCCGCTACGTCGTGACCGCCTCGGCCGCCGGGCTGTTGACCATGCTGGGCTCGCCGTCTTACTCGGTGTCCAAGCACGGCGCGGTCGCCTTCGCGGAGTGGCTGTCGGCGACGTACCGCCACAAGGGGATCGTCGTGCAGGCGATCTGCCCGCAGGGCGTCCGTACCCGGATGCTCGCCGACTCGGGCGCCGTCGACCTGCTCAGCCACGACGGTGCGCTCGAGCCTGAGGAGGTCGCCGCGATGGCGATCGAGGCACTCGGCGGCGACCGCTTCTTCGTTCTGCCGCACCCGCAGGTGGCGGACTACTACGGCGCTCGCGCCACTGACCCCGACCGATGGCTGCGCGGCATGAACCGCCTGCAGCAGGGACTCGAAAGGGCACAGGCATGAAGGCATGGCAGGTCAAGCAGCTGGGTGAGCCCGGCACCGTGATGGAGCTCGTCGAGGTCGCCGACCCCACGCCCGGCAAGGGCCAGCTCGTCGTCCGCGTGCTGGCCGCGCCGGCGAACTTCCCCGACGTACTGATGTGTCGCGGGCTCTACCAGGTGAAGCCGGAGCTGCCGTTCACCCCGGGCGTCGAGCTGTGCGGCTCGGTCATCGCCGCCGGGGAGGGTGTCACGGGCTTCGCCGTGGGTGACCGAGTGCTCGGCGCCTCCGTCCTTCCGCACGGTGCCTTCGCGGAGTACGCCGTCATGGACGCGACCATGACGTTCCCCGCTCCCGAGGCGCTCGACGATGCCCAGGCCGCGTCGCTCTACATCGGCTACCAGACCGGCTGGTTCGGGCTCCACCGTCGCGCGCAGTTGAAGGTGGGGGAGACGGTGCTCGTCCACGCGGCCGCCGGTGGTGTCGGCAGCGCGGCGATCCAGCTCGGCAAAGCCGCCGGCGCCAGGGTCATCGCCGTCGTCGGCGGTGCCGCCAAGGTGGATGTCGCACGTCGACTCGGTGCCGACGTCGTCGTCGACCGGCACACCCAGGACTTCGTCGAGGTCGTCAAGGCCGAGACGAGCGGCCGTGGCGCCGACGTGATCTACGACCCGGTCGGCGGCGAGACCTATCAGCGCTCGACCAAGTGCATCGCCTTCGAGGGCCGGATCATCATCGTCGGCTTCGCCGGCGGCGAGATCCAGTCGGCCGCGCTCAACCACGCGCTGGTCAAGAACTACTCGATCCTCGGCCTGCACTGGGGCCTCTACAACCTGATGGACCCCGCCGCGATCCGGCAGTGCCATGCCGAGCTGACGGCCCTCGCCGAGAGCGGCGAGATCAACCCGCTCATCAGCGAGCGCCTTCCGCTGGCTGAATTTGCGGACGGCGTACAGCGGCTCGGGGACGGCGTGACCGTCGGCCGCGTGGCGTACGTCGCCGATCCGGCGTCATGACCCCTCGGCACGTTGACCTGATCCCCGACCTGATCGCCAGCCCGGCGGCCGCATCCGCCGTGACGGCGAGCTGAACGAACGAAGGAGCACCACCATGACCGAGACCCGCACTGCGATCGTCACCGGAGCCGCCCGCGGCATCGGCGCCGGCATCGCCAAGCGGCTGGCCGCCGACGGCCTCCAGGTGGCCGTCCTCGACCTCGACGAGGGCGCCTGCAAGGCCGTCGCCGAGGAGATCGAGGCCGCCGGTGGCCGCGCGATCGGCGTTGGCTGCGACATCACCGACGACGTCGCGGTCGACCTTGCCATCCAAACCGTCGTGAGCCAGCTCGGTGCTCCGACCGTCCTGGTCAACAACGCCGGCATCATCCGCGACAACCTGATCTTCAAGATGACGCTCGACGACTGGGATGCCGTGATGAACGTGCACCTCCGCGGCTCCTTCCTGATGACCAAGGCATGCCAGGCCTACATGACGAAGGCCGGCTTCGGCCGCATCATCAACCTCTCCAGCAGCTCGGCGCTGGGCAACCGCGGCCAGGCCAACTACTCCGCTGCCAAGGCCGGCATCCAGGGCTTCACCAAGACCCTCGCCCTGGAGCTCGGCAAGTTCGGCGTCACCGCCAACGCCGTCGCCCCCGGCTTCATCGAGACCGACATGACCGCCGCCACCGCCGAGCGGATCGGCATCAGCTTCGAGGACTTCAAGAAGGGCGCCGCCGCCCAGATCCCCGTCGCCCGCACCGGCAAGCCCGAGGACATCGCCCATGCCGTGTCGTTCTTCGCCTCCGAGGGCGCGGGCTACGTCTCCGGCCAGGTCCTCTACGTGGCGGGAGGGCCGCTCGGATGAGGACGTTCAACGGGATCGAGGAATTGCAAGCCGCGGTCGGCACCCACCTCGGCTACTCCGAGTGGCACACCATCACCCAGGACCAGATCAACCTCTTCGCCGAGGCCACGGGTGACCACCAGTGGATCCACGTCGACGCAGAGAAGGCGGCTGAGGGTCCGTTCGGATCGACGATCGCGCACGGCTACCTGACGCTCTCCCTGATCCCGATGCTGGTCTCGGAGATCTACACGGTCGAGAACCTCAGGATGGGCGTCAACTACGGCGCCAACAAGGTCCGCTTCCCGTCGCCGGTGCCGGTCAACTCGAAGGTCCGCGCGGGTGCCGACCTGGTCTCCATCGATCCCGGCGGCGGTGGCTTCCAGTGCGTCGTGCGGGTCACTGTCGAGCGCGAGGGCACCGACAAGCCGGCCTGCGCTGCCGAGACCGTCAGCGTGCTGGTGCCCTGATGAGCACGCCCTCCGATGTGACCGAAACGCCCGGCCTCGACCTGGCGCGGCTCGGACCGTGGCTGGCTGAGCACGTCCCGGGCACCACCGGCACCGGCCTGACGGCGACGCTCGTCGCGGGCGGCAAGTCCAACCTGACGTACGACGTCACCGACGGCTCCACGCACTGGATCGTCCGGCGGCCGCCCCTGGGTCACGTTCTGGCGACCGCACACGACATGGTGCGCGAGCACACCGTGATGACGGCGTTGCGTCCCACCGCGGTGCCGGTCCCGACGACGTATTCGCTGTGCCGAGACGAGGCCGTGCTGGGCGCCCAGTTCTATGTGATGGAGCGCGTGGACGGTGTTCCCTACCGCTATGCGCGGGAGCTGGAGGCTCTCGGGCCTGCCCGGGTCAAGGCGCTCTCGGGTCAGCTGATCGACGTCCTCGTCACGCTCCACGAGGTGGACCCGGCGAGCGTCGGGCTGAGCGAGTTCGGCAGGGCCGAAGGGTTCCTCAGCCGGCAGGTGCACCGCTGGAAGAAGCAGCTGGACGCGTCGTACAACCGCGACCTGCCCGCCGGCGAGGAGCTCTTCCGCCGCCTGGCCGCGAAGGTCGCGGAGGTGGAGAAGGTCGGTGCGGCGCCGGGGATCGTGCACGGCGACTACCGGCTGGACAACGTCCTCACCGACTCGACGGAGACGACTGACACGATCCGCGCTGTCGTCGACTGGGAGATGGCCACCCTCGGCGACCCGCTCACCGACCTCGCCATCCTGATCATGTATCAGCGCCTGGCCGAGAGAGCCTCCGGTGACACGGTCAACGACGTCAGCCGCGCCCCGGGCTGGCTCAGCGAGGACCAGATCATCGCCCGCTACGACGCCGCCAGCCACCGTGACCTCACGCACTTCGGGTTCTACCTCGGGCTGGCGGCGTTCAAGTTGGCGGCGATCCTTGAGGGTATTCACTACCGCTATCTGAAGGGCCAGACCGTCGGTTCCGGTTTCGAGCACATCGGTGAGGCCATCCACCCGCTGCTCGAGGCCGGGCTCGCCGCGCTCGACCAGGATTGAGAAGGAGACCGACCGATGGACTTTGCCCATGACACCCGCACCGAGGAGCTCCGTGCCGAGCTGCTCGACTTCATGGCCACCCATGTCGAGCCGGCCGAGGAGGTGTTCGAGGAGCAGCTCGCTGCCCAGAGCGATCACCCCGAGGACCGCTGGGCCTGGGACACCGTGCCCGCGCTGGTCGAGCTGCGGGCCGAGGCCAGGCGTCGCGGCCTGTGGAACCTCTTCCTCCCGGGCGAGGCAGGGGCGGGGCTGACCAACCTGCAGTACGCGCCGCTGGCCGAGATCACGGGCCGTACGGCGCTCGCACCCGCCGTCTTCAACTGCGCCGCCCCGGACACCGGCAACATGGAGCTGCTGCACGACTTCGGCACCGAGCAGCAGAAGGCGCGGTGGCTCGAGCCGCTGCTCGCCGGTGAGATCCGCAGTGCCTTCGCGATGACCGAGCCCGAGGTCGCCTCCTCGGATGCCACCAACATCGCGACCCGGATCGTCCGCGACGGCGACGAGTACGTCGTCACCGGGCGCAAATGGTGGATCACCGGTGCGATGAACCCCAACGCGAAGATCTTCATCGTGATGGGCAAGACCGATCCCGACGCGGAGCGGCATCGGCAGCAGTCGATGATCCTGGTGCCGCGCGACACCCCGGGCGTGAGGATCAAGCGCGGGATGGAGGTCTTCGGCTACGACGACCACGAGCACGGCGGCCACGCCGAGCTCGAGTTCGACGACGTCCGGGTTCCGGCGGAGAACATCATCGCCGAGCCCGGGATGGGGTTCGCGATCGCCCAAGCCCGCCTCGGACCAGGCCGCATCCACCACTGCATGCGCTCGATCGGGCTGGCCGAGCGGGCGATCGAGCTGATGTGCGAGCGGGTCGAGTCCCGGGTGGCCTTCGGTCGGCCGTTGTCGGAGCAGGGCGTGATCCGTGACTGGATCGCCGAGTCCCGGGTGCGCTTGGAGCAGCTGCGGTTGTTGGTGCTCAAGACCGCCTGGTTGATGGACACGGTGGGCAACAGGGGCGCGCACACCGAGATCCAGGCGATCAAGATCGCTACCCCTGCGACTGTGCAGTGGATCCTCGACAAGGCGATCCAGGCGCACGGTGCCGGTGGCCTGTCCCAGGACTTCCCCCTGGCGAGTGCCTATGCGGGGATCCGTACCCTGCGCTTCGCCGACGGTCCCGACGAGGTGCACAAGAACGCGCTGGCGAAGGCCGAGCTGCGCCGCCAGGCCGCGAAGAAGGAGACCCGATGAGCACCGCCCTGACCGCCGACGAGCTGGCTGCCCGGGTCGAGGAGTTTCTCGCCGCGCACGACCCGGCGCAGCTGCAGACCGACGAGGACCGCCTTGAGTGGCTCCGCGCCCGATTCGACGCCGGGCTCGCCTGGGTCTCCTACCCGGCGGGGTTGGGCGGCCTCGGCCTGCCTCGCGCCATGCAAGGGGCCGTCGATGCCGCCTTCCGTGCGGCCGGTGCCCCCAGCAACCGCCCCGAGGTCAACGGCATCGGCCTCGGCATGGCCGCGCCGACGATCCTCGCGTACGGCACCGACGAGCAGAAGCAGCGCTTCCTGCGGCCGCTGTGGACCGGCGAGGAGATCTGGTGCCAGCTCTTCAGCGAGCCCGGTGCCGGCTCGGACCTCGCCGGTGTCGCCACCCGCGCGGTGCTCGACAACGACACGTGGGTGGTCAACGGCCAGAAGGTGTGGACCTCTGGCGCCCACAACGCCGACCTCGCCATCCTCGTCGCGCGCACCGATCCCGACGTGCCCAAGCACTCCGGGCTCACCTACTTCCTCTGCGACATGCACGACCCGGGCGTCGACGTACGACCGTTGCGGCAGATCACGGGTGAGGCGGAATTCAACGAGGTCTTCCTCACCGACGTCCGCATCCCTGACTCCTCCCGCCTAGGCGCCGTCGGCGAGGGCTGGCGGGTCGCCAACACGACGCTCAACAACGAGCGTGTCGCGATCGGCGGCCGTGTCGCCCCTCGCGAGGAGGGCATGATCGGTGTCGTCGCCCAGACCTGGCGCGACCACCCCGAGCGTCGAACCGCCTCGGCGCACGACCGCCTGCTGCGGCTGTGGGTCGACTCCGAGGTCGCCCGCCTGACCGGCGAGCGGCTCGCCCAGAAGATAGCCATGGGCCAGCCCGGCCCGGAGGCTGCGGCGATGAAGCTCTCCTTCGCCCGCAACTACCAGCAGCTCTCGGGCCTCGAGCTCGAGATCCTGGGCGAGGCCGGCCTCCGCTACGAGAACCAGCAGGGCTGGACCATGGTCCGACCCGACCACGTCTCCTTCACCGGCCGCGACGCCGGCTACCGCTACCTGCGCGCCAAGGGGAACTCGATCGAGGGCGGCACCTCGGAGATCCTGCGCAACATCGTCGCCGAGCGCGTGCTCGGCCTGCCCGCGGAGCCCCGCGCCGACAAGAACATCCCCTGGAAGGAGAGCCTGCGATGAGCACGCCCCTCGCGCTGCTCGACACCGACGTCGAGACCGACCTCCGAATCACCGTCCGCGAGCTTCTCGCCGACCGCTGCCCGTCCGACGCCGTCCGCGCGATGTACGACGGCGACCGCTCGATCGTCGGGAAGCTCTGGAAGGCGCTCGGGGTCGACCTCGGCCTCGCCGGTCTGCTCGTCCCGGAGGACCAAGGCGGTGCGGGGGCCTCGGCGCGCGAGGCTGCCGTCGTCCTCGAGGAGCTCGGCTTCGCTGCGGCGCCGGTGCCGTTCCTGACCAGCGCCGTGGTCGCCACGACCGTCCTGCTCGAGACGGCCCGCGAGGGCGGCTCGGAGCCAGTCTCGGGCCTGATCGGAGCCCTCGCATCGGGCGAAGGCACCCTTGCGCTGGTCGTCCCCTTCTCCACCGCGCGCAACGGTCGTCTGGCCACCGCCATGGTGGATGCTGCCGGCTGCCTCAGCGGCGAGGTGACCAGCGTGGCCGGAGTGCTCGAAGCTGACACGCTGCTTGTGCCCGTCGCGGACGGCGACCGGGTGGCGCTCTATGCCGTCGAGGCGGGTGCCGTCGCGATCACGCCGGTCTCCTCGCTCGACATGGGTCGCCAGCTCGCCGACGTACGGCTCGACGGTGCAGCCGGTGAGCTGCTCTCCGGCGACGCCGAGGCGGCCATCCGCACGGCACTCGACACGGGGTCGGCGCTGCTGGCCTCCGAGCAGGTCGGGATCGCACGCTGGTGTCTCGAGGAGACGGTGTCGTACTTGAAGACGCGGCGTCAGTTCGGCCGGGTGGTCGGCGGGTTCCAGGCGATCAAGCACCGCTTGGCGGACCTCTACACGGCGGTCGAGTCGGGGACGGCCGCGGCGCACTATGCCGCCGCGGCGCTTGCCGCCGGCGACCCGGATTGGCTCGTCGGCGCCAGCGTGGCCCAGGCCTACTGCGGTGATCTCGCGGTCTACGCGGCGGAGGAGGCGCTCCAGCTCCACGGCGGCATCGGCATGACGTGGGAGCACCCGACCCACCTGTACCTCAAGCGCGCCAAGGCCGACCAGATAGCCCTCGGCACGCCTGGTGCCCATCGCGCCGCACTCGCCGACTTCGTCAACCTGCCGGCGGCCGAGGCCTGACCGCGACTCGGTCGTCGGCCGATCCGCCCATCATCTGGCTCTCCGGGTCGTAGGGCTGGGAGATCTCGTCTGTCCAGCGCTCGTGCTCGTCCATGAGTCGGGTCTGGATCTTGACGGCGTGGACGGACAGCTGGGTCTCCTGGACCTGCAGCGAGGGACAGTGCTCGGCCAGCTCGGTCAGGGCGGTGCCGATGGCTGAGAGCGCAGGGAGGTGGGCGATGAGGAAGACGTTCGAGCGGCCGGTGGTGATCGTGAGCAGCCCTACCCAGGCCAGGGGCGCGCGAGCAAGGGCGGCCCATTCGGTGGGCGCGATGCTGCACCAGATCAGCACGGTGACCGGCCTGGAGGAGGAGGAGTCGGTGGTGACGGCGAGGAAGTCGAGCAGCCCGTCGGCCTGCAGGCGGCTGATGCGTCGTGAGACCCAGCTGGGGTGGCGGTCGAGGGCGGCGGCCACGGCGGCGACCTCCATGCGACCGTCGGCGTTGAGCAGGTTGAACAGAGCCGCATCGGTCCCGGTGAGCTCGGTGGGCTCCCGGCCCGACGGGACGGGCTTGGCGGCGTAGGCGCGCAGGGCCGCGACCTGCTTGCGGGACAGCGAGTCCAAGCGTTGAGCGCGGCCGACGTCGAGGGACTCGATGATCGTGTGGATCTCGGCGGTCACGATCTCGGGAATGCGAGCCACCCGGTCCTGGGCGGCGCGCCACATCGCACGGTGGTCCTCCCCGGAAAGGAGGGCGTAGGTCCCGAAGGAACCGTCGAGGACCCGGATGGTGGTGGCTGTCGGCCAAGCGGCGAGCTGGCGTGCGACCTTCTCGGCCTGACCGGGCAGGGTCTCGGCGCGGAGGAGCGCCCATCGGATCCGGCCCAGCATCCGCGGTCCGGGCGTGACCATGACCCGCAGGGTGCCCGAGCTGACCAGGTCGTCGTACCGGCGCGAGATGGTGCGGGCGTCGGTGCCCAGGACCGCGGCCAGCACGCTCCATGGCGCCCGCGGCGCCTCCTGGAGGGCGTGCACGATCTGGAGGTCAAACTCGCCGATCATGCACGGATCCTACTTCTTGGAATCGCAGGCGGGAATCTATTCGCCTGAAACAACGCCGTGAGGCAAGAGGCTAGGCAAACTTTGCGTCGACCCGCCCCTACCCATCCGTTGTGAGAGGCACCCGTGACCGACGAATCCGCGCCGCCAGTCCACGTGGCTTCCACGCCCGACCTGTCGGACGTCCTGGCCTCGATCGAGGACCGCGTGCTGTGGCTGTCCACCGCGATCATCGACCACGCCAACCGGGTCCGGCCCAATCCGACCGGGCTCAAGGTGGGCGGCCACCAGGCCTCCTCGGCGTCCATGGCCGCGATCATGACGTCACTGTGGTTCGAACACCTGAGGCCAGAGGATCGAGTCTCGGTCAAGCCCCACGCCTCACCGGTCCTGCACGCGATCAAGTACCTCCTGGGCGAGCTCGATGTCTCCTATCTGACTCGGCTGCGTGAGTTCGGTGGCCTCCAGTCCTATCCGAGCCGCTCGAAGGACCCCGACGCCGCGGACTACTCCACCGGTTCGGTCGGCATCGGCGCCACCGCGCCGATCTGGGGAGCACTGGCACGCCGCTACGTCACCGACCACTTCGGTCCCTTGGATACCCAGGGTGCGTCGGGTCGTCGCGGCCGCCAGTACTCGCTGGTCGGCGATGCGGAGCTGGACGAGGGCGCGGTCTGGGAGGCGGTTGCCGACCCGATGGTCGCCGAACTCGGTGAGGTGGTGTGGATCGTCGACCTCAACCGCCAGTCTCTGGACCGGGTGGTGCCCAACATCGGTGCCCCGCGCCTGGCCGGCATGTTCGAGGCCGCCGGCTGGCAGGTCCTGACCGTCAAGTACGGCGCCCTGCTGGAGGAGCTGTTCACGCGTCCCGGTGGGCACGCGCTCCGGCAGCGGATCGACGAGATGTCCAACCTGGAGTATCAGCGCCTCCTGCGCTACTCCGTCGCCGATCTGCGCGCGAAGCTCCCCGGCGTTGATCCCGCGCGCACGGAGATCGCCGACCTGATCGCGGGCCTTCCCGACGACGATCTCCTGGCGGCCATCCGCAACCTGGGCGGCCACGACCACACAGCGCTCGGGAACGCGTTCGCCGCGATCGACGACCGCCGACCGACGGTGATCTTCGCCTACACCCTCAAGGGCCGTGGCTTGGCCGTCGAGGGTCACCCGCAGAACCACTCCGCCCTGCTCACCGAGGCTCAGCTCGCCGACCTGGCCGAACGCGTCGGGGTCGACCTGGCCGACCGGTGGGCCGGCTTCGACCCGGGCACGAGCGAAGCACGACTGTGCGCCGAGACCAGCGCCCGGCTGTCCCGTAGCCCGGTGCCGGCGCTGCCGACGTATGAGGTCCTGACCGATCTGGGCCGCACTCCCTCCGGCGTGGCGACCACCCAGGCCGCGCTGGGTCGCACACTGCTGGATGCGACCCGCGCGGCTCCTGAGCTAGGGGCTCGGATCGTGACGCTCTCGCCCGATGTCAGCTCGTCGACCAATCTCGGTGGCTGGGTCAACAAGGTCGGGGTCTGGGCGACGTCGGAGCGTCCCGACCTGTTCGCCGACGATGCCGAGACGATCCTGCACTGGCGGGAGAAGCCCACCGGCCAGCACCTGGAGCTCGGGATCGCCGAGACCAACCTCGTCGGGGCGATGGGTGAGTTCGGCGCCACCTGGTCGCGCTGGGGCCAGCCGCTGATCCCGATCGGCGTCATGTACGACCCCTTCGTGGAACGAGCCCTGGAGCCCTGGTCCTTCGGGATGTACGCCGGCGGCCAGTCCATCCTGGTCGGCACTCCCTCCGGTGTCACCCTCGCCCCCGAGGGCGGAGCCCACCAGTCGATCAAGACCCCATCGATCGGCCTGGAGCAGCCCGAGTGCGTGGCCTATGAGCCCGCGTTCGCGCTGGACACGGAGTGGTGCCTGCTCGCCTCGATGGCCCAGATCGGCCGCCCGGGCGGCAAGTCGGCCTACCTGCGGCTCTCCACCCGTCCCATCGACCAGTCCCTGGCGGCGATCCCTGCCGACCCCGCTGCCCGTGAGCGTCGGCGCCGGAACACGGTGGCCGGCGCCTACCTGCTGCGCCGCGTCGAGACCCCCGCACTCACGCTGGTCACCATGGGCGCCCTGGTCCCGGAGACGCTCGTCGCGGCCGACCGGCTCGCCGAGCAGGGCTTCGCTGCCGACGTCGTCGTGGTTACCTCCCCCGGCCTTCTCTTCGAGGCCCTGCAGGCTCGCCGAGGCCTGGCCCAGGCACCGGAGTGGATCCTGGAGACCGTCTTCCCTGCGGACCGCGCGGCGCCGATGGTGACCGTGCTCGACGGCCACCCCCACACGCTTGCGTTCCTCGCCGGGATCAACCGTGTGCCGGCCGCCCACCTCGGGGTCAGCAAGTTCGGTCAGTCCGGCGACCTCGATAGCGTCTACCGCTGGCACGGGATCGACGCCGACGCCATCATCGGTGCCTCGCTCGACCTGGTCGACTGAGATGGACCCCCACGGCATGGACCCCAGGACTCAGGCGATCCACGCCGGCACGGAGCCCAACGAGCACGGGGCCGTCGCCGAGCCGATCTACCGGACGTCGACGTACTCCTTCGACAGCATCGCCGACTCGCAGGAGCGGGCCGAGCAGATGCGCACCGGCCACGGCTCGGCGTACTTCTACTCCCGGCTGGGCAACCCGACCAACTCGGCCCTCGAGCGCAGGCTCGCGGTGCTGGAGCACGCCGAGGCCGCTGTCGTCACCGGGGCGGGCATGGGTGCGATCTCCTCGGTGATGTGGACCTTCCTCAAGAGTGGCGACCACCTGATCGCCGACACCGCGCTGTACGGCGAGACCCACGGCCTCTTCGCCGACTTCCTCACCAAGTTCGGCGTCGAGGTCGAGTTCATCGACCTGACCGACCTCAGTGCGCTCGCCGCGGCGCTCCGCCCGCAGACCGCGATGGTCTACCTGGAGAGTCCCTGCAACCCGACGATGAAGATCAACGACATCGCCGGGATCGCCGAGGAGGTGCACGCCCACGATCCCGCGACGCGGGTCGTGGTCGACAACACCTTCGCCTCGCCGTACCTGCAGAACCCGCTGCTGTTGGGTGCGGACCTCGTGGTGCACTCGATGACGAAGTACCTCGGTGGCCACAGCGACGTCGTGGCCGGTTGCGTGTGCGGCGGCGTCGAGGACATCGCCTGGCTGCGGTACACCGGCATCGCGCGGGCTACCGGGGCCGTCCTCGCCGCCGACAGTGCCTACCTCGCGCTGCGCGGCATCGCCACGTTGCCGGTGAGGATGGAGGCCCACTGCGACAACGCCGAGAGGATCGCGGCCTGGCTGGTCGCCTCACCGCACGTCGCCGCCGTCCACTACCCCGGACTAGCGACCCATCCCGGTCACGAGATCGCGGCCCGACAGATGCGCCGGTTCGGCGGCATGCTCGCCGTCGATCTCAACCTGGGCCAGGAGCAGACGATGGCCTTCGTCGACGCGCTGAGGCTGGCGCGGATCGCGGTCAGCCTGGGCGGTGTGGAGACGCTCGTCGAGCACCCCGCCGGCATGACCCACCAGAGCCTGGCTCCCGAACAGCTCGCTGCCGCGGGCATCGCCCCCTCGCTGCTCCGGTTCTCGATCGGCATCGAGGACGTCGATGACCTCATCGCCGACCTCGAGCAGGCGTTCGCCGCGGCGCTGCGCACCGCCTGACACACCGCCTGACGCCGCCTGACGCCGCCTCGGAGCTGGCGGACAGGCTCGCCGTGCCCGCTCGCCGCGTCGACCACGGATTTCGCGAGCGTCAAATCCGATGACGCCCGACCGAGGTGGAACAAAGCACGACGCTACGACGGCATGCATCATCACGCGCCGACAGGGGCCATTGCTGCATGAGTCGGACGTCAGGAAACCTGGCAGGGGAATGATGCTGCAAGTTACGCCGTCCATCTGGCGGTCGTTATGGAATTCGTCACAACCCCGGTGACACCTCGCGCCGGGACGAGCGATGAGGATTCCGATGACTG
>Ga0164242_10001947_pt1 | contig 24156 bp, 20 predicted proteins | sample OricomgcompostMG_FD_108783 | JGI IMG/M metagenome (GOLD analysis project Ga0164242, IMG submission 108783) | Miracle-Growth compost microbial communities from Emeryville, California, USA - Original compost - Miracle growth compost (MG) ...
ACATTCATCGCGCAACTTGCCATTGATCGAGTTTCCGGTTGGTGAACTCACTGCCGTTATCCACCTGAATAGTTTTCGACAACGTGCTCTGTTGACCTAATTTCTCCAATACCAGCGCCACGCGTTCCCACGCATGAGTTCGCCGCTGCCCACTACAAGCGGCAATGCCTGACAATGAACATGCCTGCCGCGCGAAAGAGCATGTTCTTCCTGCAAGCAATGCACGGCTTCTTTCCGAGCTGCGGGCGTCACCATTTTTTGAAGCACATCCTTCAATGCAACAATATCAACTGCCTGATCCGCCACGATCCGTTTCAATTGCGCGTTCTCCGCTTCCAGCTGGCGCAACCGCTTGGCTTCGCTCACATTCATTCCGCCAAACCTGGTGCCCTCTGGGCGCATTCCATTGGTAAAAAGTACTTTCGCTAATAGCAACTTCACGACAAAGCTGGCTCGCTGTTACACCCGACTCATTGCGCTGCAATAGCCCAATTATCTGTTCCTCGCTAAATCGCCTGCGTTTCATTAAGTTCTCCTCTACTTATTTTAATCGGGAAACTCTACTTTTAAATGGGGGTGCAGGTCAACGACACCACGGGATGACAGTGCTGTTGGCTGGAATATATAATGGCCTGTGGCCGTTTCGTGGATTCCCGATAACGACATTCGGGAATGACAGTCTGGTTCATCTTCTGCCTTTGCAAATGAAGGTTGGCCATTCTCGTCAAAAAGACACAATCTTCGATTTATGAAACAATATCATATGTATTAAAAGTACTTTTGGAATGTTTCTATGGAAAATCAACCGCAGCCGCAATTAACTTACCAAACTCCGCCCGAACCTATCCGGCAACTGGCGGACGCGCCGCAAACGCCGCAGGTGCGTATTAGTTCGAGCGGCGAATGGATGCTCCTTTTGGAAATGCCCAGTTTTCCGTCCATCGAAGAAGTGGCCGCGCCCATGTTGCGTCTGGGCGGTTTGAGAATTAATCCGGCCAATAACGCTACGGCAAATCGTCAATCATACACAAATATCACAATACGTTTCGTAAAAGACGGGCGCGAGGAAACGCTGCGCGGCTTGCCGGAAAATGCGCGGATTAATAATATTGCTTTTAGCCCCGACGAAACCAAAATCGCCTTTACGCATTCGCGCGTCGATGGCGTGGAACTTTGGCTGGCGGATTTGCGCAGCTTTGAAGCGCGGCAGGTGAGCACGCGTTTGCTCAACGATGCGGCGTCGCATCCATTCGTGTGGCATCCCAATAACGAAATCATTTTGGCGCAGTTTGTGCCGGAAAATCGTGGTGCAGTTCCCATGGATGAAGCTGCGCCGGCCGGCCCCATTATTCAAGAGAATCTCGGCCGCACCGTGCAGGCGCGCACTTATCAGGATCTATTAAAAAATCAGCACGACGAAGAATTGTTTGACTATTATCTCACGGCGCAGCTTGCCGAAATAGATATCAGCAAAAGTACTTTTACCGAAACCGATTGGAACCAACCGGCGCTTTACCGCAATTTTTCCTATTCGCCCGATGGTCAATACGTGCTGACGGAAACGGTGGAAAAACCCTACTCTTATTTATTGCCGGCATATTATTTTCCCTATCGCGTACAAATTTGGAATAACGCCGGCGCATTAATAAAAGATCTCTACAGCGCGCCGCTGGCCGATGATGTGCCGATTGATTTCGACGCAGTGCCGCGTGGCTCGCGCGGCCATCACTGGCGCAATGATAAACCGGCCACGTTGTATTGGATCGAAGCGCAGGATGACGGCGATCCCGCGAACGAAGTCCCCCATCGCGATTTTATATATACGCTGGAAGCACCCTTCGAAGGCGGGGCTCAACATTTTACAAAAAGTGCGTTTCGTTTTTCATCCATTAAATGGGGCAATGATGAAATTGCAATCTTGCAGGAACGTTGGTGGAAAACGCGCACGGAAAAGCGCAGTTGGATTAATCCCCAAAGCGGCGCAGTAGAAAAAGTACTTTTAGAGCGGCTCTACGAAGACAGTTATACTGATCCGGGCCATTATATCCTGACCAAAAATCAATATAATCGCGGTGTGCTTTTGTTGGATGATAAAAGTACTTTTACCATTGGAACCGGAGCTTCACCCGAAGGGGATCGCCCATTTCTCTCTCGCTGGAATTTGGAAACAGAGGAAAAGGAAATTCTGTTTCATTCGCAAGCGCCCTATTACGAACGTCCGGTTTATTTCGTTAATGATGGCCGCTTGATTTTCAGCAGAGAAGCTCCGGAAATGACGCCGAATTATTATCTGGCACATTTGCCCAACCACGATGCAACGCCGCTCACGCATTTTCCCGATCCCTATCCGTCATTCCGCGGCGTGTCGAAACAGCAGTTATCGTATCCGCGAAAAGATGGATTAACCCTCACCGCTACCTTGTATTTACCGCGGGATTACAAAAAAGAAGACGGGCCGTTGCCGCTATTAATGTGGGCTTATCCACGGGAATTTAAAACCGCCACAGCAGCTGGACGCATCAAAGGTTCACCCTATCAATTTGTGCAATTAAGCTGGAGAACGCCGGTCTATTGGGCCGCGCGCGGTTATGCGGTATTGGATCAAACCGACATGCCGGTAGTGGGCGAAGCTGACGCGCAACCTAACGACACTTTCGTGGATCAAATCCAACAAAATGCGCAGGCGGCGATTGATTACGTTGCTGATCTGGGCGTCGCCGATCCGCAACGCGTGGCGGTGGGCGGACATTCCTACGGCGCCTTTATGACCGCGAATTTGTTGGCGCATACTAATCTATTCGCCGCGGGCATTGCGCGCAGCGGCGCCTATAATCGCACCTTAACGCCTTTTGGTTTTCAGGCTGAAGAACGCACTTACTGGCAAGCGCCGCAAGTGTATTTCCAAATGTCGCCCTTTAGTTTTGCCGATCAAATAAAAACGCCGCTGCTACTCATTCATGGTGACGCCGATAATAATGAAGGCACTTTCCCCATGCAAAGCGAGCGATTTTATAACGCGCTAAAAGGCTTTGGCGCGACGGCGCGTTTGGTAATTTTGCCGCATGAATCGCATGCCTATTTAGCCCGCGAATCTATTATGCATATGCTGTGGGAACAGGACGAATGGTTGGAGAAATATGTGAAAAATAAGGTAATTGCTTAACTGACCATGAAAGGGCAGCTTACTAAAACAGCTTCGCGCAATGGAAGGGGAATGGTTTTGGCGATTTTACGAAACGGTTGCAATGGAAGTGAACAGACTTCCATGCTTTGAATGAGACCACAAAGTACTTTTGCCGGCTAGTAATTTCGGCAAGGCAATATCATTGCTAATTCTTTCCACGGAAAGAGGCCGAATGAGAGAAGATTTCACCGGAAAGTACTTTTCCCTAAACCAACCTTTGCCAAAACCAATCATCCACTTTCGTTTTTGCAAAATGCTGATTGCGGTTTTCGTCTTGCACGTCATGACAATCCGAACCGCCGCTTAGCAGACAATCGGTGTGGCGGGCCATTTCTTCTAAACGGTGAAACTCGGGTTCTTTGGTATTGTCGGGATGGTAGAGTTCAAAACCATCCATGCCATTTGACAATAAATTTTCGATGAGAGCCAATTGCTGATCCATGTCTCCACGGTGATAGCGGCTAACGTGTGCTAAAAGTACTTTTCCACCTGCGCCGTGCACGGCATCGCGCATGGCTTCGAATTGCACTCTGGGAAGGTTTTGCAATTGGTTGGCGTCACGCAATTTTTGCTGTATTTGCCGGACTATTTGCGAGTAGGCAGCTGCATCCGGAATCTTCTTTTGTTCAAGGAGTAATTCGCGAGCAAACCAAATGTTTACATCAGCTTCGGGATTGGTGGGATAGCGTTCGGGCAAGCGCTGTTTCATCTCTTCCAAATCTAAGGCACAATCAAACTCCTGGAGGTGCGGGTGAAGTTCCAAGAAACGTTTCGAATAGGAGGAAGAAGTCTGTGCGGCCACCGATTGAAGGGCTGCATCGTGCACATCCACATTAAAACAGACAAAATGGCAATTGCCACCATTGGGAACAATGGCATCAATTTCAATGCCAGGCACATAACGCATACCAAAACTAGCTGCATGTTGAGCAGCGCGCTCCTGGGCGCCCAAATGGTTATGATCGGTGATGGAGAACACGTTCACTCCCTGAGCCGCTGCTGCTTCCACTAACTCTTCCGGGGTGCGTTTAGCATCAGGCGAGAATACCGTATGACAGTGCATTTCGATGAGGTTTTGCTGAGAAGAAGACATGTTGTTAGAATAACACAAAATCCACATATGATTAGAATCACTTCGATTAGTTTTAGATACAATGATTACATCTACTATTACCAATCTCCGCCGCCTTTCGCCGCAAGATGAATATCAGTATTTCTTTGGTTATTATGATGTTCCCGCGTTTAGCAATAACGACCAATTACATTTGGCGCATCGGGTGCAATTTTGGCGTAAAAGTACTTTTACGCCATTAGCAACAACCACGGCGTGGAATTTTCAACAGGGTTCAATGTTGCAATGATTTCCTAATCATGAAGCAGATGAAGTTATTTTTAACGTGCGCCATAAAGTGGCCAAAACTATTATTTCCCTTTTTCGGAACTAGCACAATAGAAGGAGTTCTTATGGCTATGCTCGGGCTTCTTTTGCCAAGAAGGGGAAAGGCATCGAGATAAGTAAGACATAGTAAGCACAAAATCTATTCTTACTGCCGTATTAAAAGTACTTTTAGCGAACACCTTGCTAAAAAGTACTTTCTTTATCAAACTGCGGAACGAAAAGGAACTTTATGTCTATTAACTTACCGATTCGTATCGCCGTTGTGGGCGCACGCCGCGGCCGCACTTTTATGAACATCGCCAAAATGCTACCGGATAAAGTGCGGCTGGAAGCGGTTTGTGATGTCAAGGAAGATGCGCTGGCTGAATGGCGCGGCACGGATGTGCGAGTGCATGACAATTTTGAAAAAATGCTGGATGATCCGGGCATTGACGCGGTTTGTCTGGCCACGCCGGTGACGATGCATGCGCGTCAGGCCATCGCTGCGTTGGACGCGGGGAAACATGTGCTCAGCGAAGTAACTGCGGCCTGGACATTGGAAGAATGCCACGATTTGGTAGCAGCGGCAAAACGTAGCAAAAGTACGTATATGATGGCGGAGAATTATTGCTTCATGCGTGAAGTGATGATGGTGCAAAACATGGTGGAACAGGGCGTGTTCGGCGAAATCCTCTATGCTGAAGGCGCCTATATTCATCAAATTATTCATCTGTTATTTAACGAAGAGGAATTAACCTGGCGCGGCAAATTGCGGCGCGATCAAATCGGCAATCTTTATCCCACCCATTCGCTGGGACCGGTGTCGCGCTGGCTCGGCATCAATAAAGAGGATTTTTATACGACGACCTCCACGTTCCAAACGCGTTCGTTGATGTTACCCATTTACGCCGCGCGCAATTTGTCCGATGGCAATGTTCATCGCGACGAAGAATACAAAGCGCCCGACGCCACCACCACAATGTTGCGCACCGAAAAAGGCGTGATGGTGCAAATCCGCGTGGATTGGGCGTCTCCGCGCCCGCATCACATGAATCGTTACGCATTGCAAGGCACCAAAGCCAGTTTTACGGCTAATATCGATCCATCGCTGGATCCACAAATTTGGATCGAAGGCCGCAGCCCCGAAGATCAATACGGCGGCGCTAAATCATGGGAATCATTATGGAAATACGCCGATGAATTCGAGCATCCCTGGTGGAAGGAAGCCGGCGAAGCCGCCGCCAAAACCGGCCATGGCGGCAGTGATTTTTTTGTATTACGCGAATTTGCCAACGCGATTATCGAAGAACGCGAACCAGTAATTAACGTGCGCGATGCCGTGACATGGTCATCCATCACGCCGCTCAGCAAGATTTCTATTAAGGAAGGAAATCGTCCCGTGGAAGTGCCAAGATTTTGAAAGTACTTTTATAAAGGAAGTGCACTCATATGTCATCGAACAATCACTTACGTATAGCAATCACTGGCGGCAGCCGCGGCGCTGTGTATCGAAAAGTAGCTTCAGCGTTGCCTGAACAGGTAGAGTTGGTAGCGTTTTGCGATCAAAAACCGGAAGTGTTGGAACGTTGGAAAGAAGAATCACCAAACCTGAAAACATATACATCTTTTGAAAAGATGTTGGACGATCCGAATATCGATGCCGTGATTCTGGCCACGCCGATGCAGATGCATGCGCGGCAATCGGTGCAAATTATGCAAGCCGGAAAACACGTGCTCTGCGAAGTGGCCGCGGCGGACAATATTGATGATTGTTGGGAATTGGTAGAGACCGCGGAGAAGACCGGCATGACCTATATGATGGCGGAAAACTTTTGCTTTTTGCGCGTCAACATGATGATTAAAAATATGGTGGAGCAAGGCGCGTTCGGCGAATTGACGCACGCCGAATGCGGTTATGTGCATGACGTGCGCGGTTCCACGCATACACCAGACGGGACGCTTTTATGGCGCGGCCAGCTTTTGCGCGATTTCGATGGCATCAATTACCCCACACATTCGATGGGGCCGGTGGCGCAATGGCTGAGAATTAATCGCACCGATTTTTTTGATTATATCGTGACGATTTCTTCCAAAACGGCGTCGCTCACGGATTATTACACGCAGAAATTTGGCGAAGATCATCCCGGCGCCAAAGCGGATTATTGGAAACAGGGCGATTCCACCTTGAGCCTGATCCGCACCAAAGGCGGCGTGGTGATTTATCTGCGCAACGATTTTTCCTCGCCGCGGCCCTGGAACTATACCTTCAATGGATTGCAGGGAACTAATGGTGCGTTTGAATCGGGCCGCGAGATATATGAAAATCCCGTGGCGTGGCTGAGTTCTGGTGAGACAAGTTCATCCGCCGCGCGCTGGAGCCCGCTCTCCGATTTCGCATCGCAATACGAACATCCGGCCTGGATCAAAGACGGCGAAATCGCCGCGCAAACCAGCAATCTGGCGGAATATTTTGTCTTGCAAGAATTCGCCGCCGCCATTGCTGAAAAACGCGCGCCGGTCTTTGACGTGTATGACGCGGTGACAATCAGCAGCGTGTTTCCGCTTTCGGTGGAATCCGTAAAAAATAACGGCGCGCCAGTGCAATTTCCGGGTTTTGCGAAAAATAAGCAGCGGTAAAAGTACTTTTAGTGAGTATCATGCGGAAGCCTCATAACGATTAGACTGTGTATTCTACTCTGTGGTAGAAATTAATTTTTTGGCAGGTTCGTCATGATATCTCCAACATCATTTCATTTATCCATATTAGATTTATCACCAGTCCCTTCCGGTTTTCCCAGTCGTCAAGCCTTGTTGAACACGCTTGATCTTGCGCCGTTTGCGGAGGGCTTGGGGTATACGCGTTACTGGCTGGCCGAGCATCACAACACGGGGCTCATCGCGTCTTCCTCACCGGAGATTTTGATCGGCCAGGTTGGTGCGGTCACTTCTAAAATGCGTATCGGCTCGGGCGGCGTAATGTTGCCCAATCATTCGCCATTGAAAGTAGCGGAGAATTTTCGTACGCTGGGCGCGTTATTTCCTGATCGTGTAGATCTGGGTTTGGGACGCGCACCAGGAACCGATCCACGCACGGCGGCGGCGTTGCGGGAATCGCGCAATGCTGCGAATTTTCCGCAGCAATTGGAAGAGCTCGTTGAATTTCTTAAAGACGAGCCAGTCGCCGGACGCACGGTGCGTGCCATGCCGTTGGATGTGGCCATGCCGCCAATATGGCTTTTGGGTTCGAGCGATTTCAGCGCGCGCCTGGCGGCACAACGCGGATTGGGATTTGCCTTCGCGCATCATATCAATCAACCGTTGGCAGCGGCAGCACTGCGATTTTATAGAGACAATTTTCAGCCGTCTGAATATGAAAGTGCGCCGCGTGCGATTCTGGCAGTTTCCGCGGTGTGCGCGGAAACCGATGAAGCGGCGCAGGAATTAGCCATGCCGGCGAATTTGATGTGGCTGCGTTTTCAGCGTGGCGGTTTTCATGAGGCGTTGCCGTCGATGGAAGATGCGAAGAATTATCCGTATAGTGATATCGAACGGGATTTTCTGAATAGTACGAAAGAGCGAATGTCCGTGGGATCGCCTGCGACGATTCGCGCGCAACTTCAAGAACTGGCAACGCAGGCTGGCGTGGATGAAATTATGATTACCTCAATGATTCATAACCATGAAGACCGCAAACGTTCTTATGAATTGTTGGCGCGCGAATTTGGAATTATATAAAAAGTACTTTTAGCGCTTTCGCTTGTCCCGGTTCCATTGCAATTTTATTCTCATCGGAGTATTGCGTCCTCGATGTCAGGTCAATCAAGTGCATATTATCCGAAAAAGTTGTAATAGGTAAAAGTACTTTTACTGCACTAAAATTCGCAATCATTATATATTCATTTTGATCCGCTGCCTTGATGCGCACGGCACGCACATCTTCGAATTCTGTATCTAAAAGTACTTTTTGATGGGCCTTACAAAAGTACTTTGTAGTATCCGCATCCACTGAAGAAAGCACTGTCCAACCTACGTCGAGAATGATTTCGCCGGCTTCAAATAGGGTTGTTTCGGTTATTCCCGGGAAACAAATCTCTTCCACAAAAAGCGATTGCAACGCTCCGGCGCGCCGTTCGGGATGACGATGTATCGCTAAATTATCCGCGCCATAAAGTCCCACTAAGCCGATTCTATTCTCGATGTTTGCCCATTTACTATCTAACGAAATACATTCTTCCTGCGGCGATGGGCTGGTAAAAGTACTTTTCCCTGAGACTGTGAATAATTCCCGCTGATAATTATTGTATAGGTCATTGGGTAAATTAAATTGCATTCCTTTGATTTGCGCCACGTAACCACGACGATCATTCATGCGGCAATGTTGCAGGCCGATTACAGTATGATTATCAGGCAGCGCGGCAAAGGCGATTTGGTGAATTGCGGAATCTGTAGCTTTCCATCCTTCGGCTATGCTAATGTCGACGCCTTCAATAATGCTACCGCAGGTGACAAATCCGCCATCGAATTCATCTATATGATAATTTTCCAAACGGCGATGAGTTTTTGTATCTTGCGGATGATTAGCAAACTCCACTTTGCCCGCCAGATTATTTTCCCATTCCGCCAGATGACCGTCATCCGGCGGCAGGCAAAGTCCTTGCGCCAGCCCGGAAGCACGCCAGGAAGAAGAGGCAAAACGCGTTTCGCTGCGATGTAATGCTGCGCCATGTTCCGGCTCGCACCAGTTTCCTCGCACTGAATTTTCAAATGATTGCTGTGGTTCTTCCGGTGATTCGACCAACTCGCGATAAGCGAGCAGCATCCCCAGCGCGCAGGCGCGATCGGATTCCAGGCGGGTGTAATAATGAAGGCTGTGTTTTTTTAATTTGTCCAGACGATTCCCATAAAAAGAACCGTCACCGGCATCATCAGCTTCTTGTTGGATTAGCGTTAATTGACTTTTAATTAAATCCAATGCGTGGCCATCATTGAATTGATCCGCGGCGTAAAGCAACGCCGGCAACAAATATTCCTGGCAATAGGCATAACGCACGCGTGTATCGCCGCCGATTCGCGCCAGACGTCCATCGGAAAAAATCATGCGGCGAAGTACTTTCCACAAATCAGCCTGATGATGATCGAGACTTTCGGGACGATTAAGACCTGCCAATTTCAAGTCAAAATGCAACATCGCGGCGTTGCTGATGCAAATAGTTATATATCCCACATTAAGATAACCGTGATGATCAAGCGCATAATTCGGAAAGAAATTCGCGCCGATAAAACGCTCAGAAATTGGTTTGCCAGCTATGATTTTCATGTTTTGTGCATCATCGGGAATACTGACGCCGTTGATTAAAAAACAATGCGCGCGTTCTTGCCAGGCGGCGACATTTTGATGAAAAGGATACATCTGAGAAACGCGCCAGAGTAGGGCGCCATTCCAGATATTTGATTCTGGATCGTTGCCGCCATCGCTTGCCCATTGATTTGCTTTAATACCAATTTCTTTGCCGCGATGATAATCGGTAAGCAACCAATTCGCTTCGCTAACTAACACGCGTTGCAACGATTCTTCATCCTGGTCACTGAAATGCGGCCGTAATAAATGCACGCCAAACATCATCCGTTCAATGCCCAGCGCGCTAATCCAGGTGTGTCCCCATTGGGTATTATCGGTGCAATGAAAATCACCGCTTTTGTGGCTGGCCAGATTAAAACGCAACGCCGCCAATGCTCGATCTTTCGCCCATTCGATATCGATGCCAGGAACACCGTTTCCATAATGTGCCAAAGCCGCCATCGCCGCCAGATATGTCTGCGTGGTTTGCACGCCCCAGCCGTTATAGCCGGTTCCGTAAACGCCCCATTCAGGATGGCCGGGAATTGTTGACCAATAGGTTTCGCTGGCTTTGGCCCAATTGTCTAATAGATCGAGAGGAATGTTTTGGGAATTAGAAGACATGGTAAAAGTACTTTTACCATAAAGTAGAAGCGGCATCTTGCCGCTCTTAAAATTATAAAGCGGCGAGACGCTGCTTCTACTATTTCCGCAATCGAGGATCAATAAAAATATACGCCACATCCACCAAAATATTCGCCGCGACAACCATCAAGGCGGAAAATAAAACTGTTCCCATAATCATGGGAACGTCCAGATTTAAAATCGAATCGATCGCTAAACTGCCGATTCCCGGCCAGGCAAAGATTTTTTCGGTGAAGATTAATCCGCTGAGCAGCGACGCCACGTCCAGCCCCAACACGGCGATAACGGGAATGATGGCGTTGCGCAGGGCGTGCTTGGAAAGTACTTTTGCCTCGCTGACGCCGCGTGCTCTGGCGGAGCGGATGTAATCCTGATTCATGACGCTGCCCAGATTGGAATGCAGCAATCGCGCGTAATAAGCCGCGCCGGCAAAACCTAACGTCAACGCTGGTAAGGGCAAACTCCATAAGTTTGCGCCTCCGCCGCCGACGCTGAATAGGCCCCATTGATAACCCAGATAATGTTGAAAAATGCGTCCCAGCCAGAATGCCGGAATGCTGATAGCGATCAATCCAAGAAAGAGCGAAGCGCGATCAAAAACCGAGCCGCTGTATTTTGCGGTTAGCAATCCCAACGGAATCGCCACGGCCAGCCAGATAGCAATTCCGGCCAGCGCCAGCAACAACGTCGCGGGAAAACGCCGCGCGATGGCGCTCATCACCAAATCGTTATTACGATAGGAATGCAAATTATTGGTTAGAATATCGCGCACGAAATAGACATATTGCACAGGCAACGGTTTGTCTAATCCCAGTTGATGGCGAATGGCGGCAATAGTCGCAGGATCGGCGCGCTCGCCCGCCACAGTGCGCGCCGGATCAGCCGGCAACATATACAATAAAATAAAAACGATGAGGCTAACGCCCACCAAAGTGGCAATTCCCCAGCCGATTTTTTTGAGTAGTTCGACAAACATAGGTAATTAGACAATTAGATTTTTAGGTGTTTAGGTTTACGGTAAAAGTACTTTTTACCCAAAAACCTAAACACCTAATTACCTATTCACCTTGCCGTTTCACCTCCACATATTCATATCTTGCTGACCACATTGGATGCAATGTATATCCTTTTATCCACGGTTGATGCACGACATAGCGTTCGGTGTGTAATAGAAAAATCCACGGCGCTTCGTTCACAATAATTTTCTCCGCTTGTTGATACATTTTTAATCGCTTAGCTTGATTTGTTTCAATACCAGCTGCATTCAGCAATGCGTTCACTTGAGGATTATTATAAAAAGCGCGATTGTTACTGGAAGTATCGGTAATTTTTTCTCCATTAAAAAGCACATCCAAAAAGTTCGACGGATCGGGGAAATCTTGCAGCCATCCCATCAGTGACATTTGGATATTATGGCGTTTTCCTGCGGCGGTTTTTAATTCTGCATATGTCACGGCTTTCAGATTTACTGTCACGCCAGCCTGCTTCAAATTGGCCTGAATCAATTGCGCCGCTTTTCCGTACCATGTCGCCGCCGTGGGCGCATACCACAGCGTCACGCTGAATCCGTTGGGATATCCGGCCTGCTTCAAAAGTACTTTTGCCTTTTGCGGATCGTAATTATAGCCTTTCAAATTCGGATTATATCCAGGCGTTCCCGGCGGTAAAACGCCATGTGCCACTTCGATGCGTTTGCCCAGAATCTGCTTAAAAGTACTTTTGTCAATGGCGTAATTCATGGCCTGTCGCACCAGTTTATTATCAAAGGGTTTCATCTCACAATTCAGTGCCACATACCGAATATCCATCATCGGCGCGTGCTGTGTGTAAGGTTGCCATTTGGGACTGTCGGTCATCCGCGTGAAATCGGGAGGCGCGGCGTCTTCCAGATTTTGCACATCAACATCGCCCAACTCAAAACGCATCAAATGCAACACATCGTCGCCGCCAAAGGTGTCCAGAATACGATCACATTTGGGCAACGTCTGATCATAATAATAGGGATTTTTCACTAATTCCAATTTCCTATCATGTATCCATTCTTTCATTTGAAAGGGTCCGCAGCCGTTGGGATGTTCGTTTAAAGTTTCCCCTTCACGATCTAATTTTTCCACCCATTCCTGCGGAACTGCATATACAAAAGGCATTGCGAGATAATTTAAAAACGTGGCATCAGGATGATTGAGATGAAAAATAATTTCATCATCATTGGGAACCACAATTCCCGGCACATGCTTGGAAAGTACTTTTGTAGAAGGCTTTGAGCGCTCTTCGCTCCATTTTTGCGCGCCGGCGATGGTGTAATAAAACGTCATCCCATCCGAGGCGGTTTGGGGATCCAAAATGCGTTCGATACTATATCTAAAATCTTGCGCCGTCACGCGTCGTCCCGGCTGCTTGCCATTTTGATCAAACTGAAATCGCGCATTTTTGCGCAAATAAAAAGTATATGTTTTTCCATCAGGTGAAATTGTCCATCGCTCTGCAACAGCGGGGACGATATTCGCGCCATCGCCATAATCCACCAACCCGCGATAAAGAACGCGCACGAATGGCAGGGAGCTGGTGTCGTATGCTCGCGCCGGATCCAGCCATGAAACGTCGCTTTGCGCGGCCAGCATCAAGGTGTGCGGCTGCCGCGGCTGGCGCGCGCAGCCGGTGATGAAAATAGATGCCAATAATAGGAGAATAAATTTGCGCATGAAAAATAGAAATGCTGAGTAAAAGTACTTTTATTGCAACGTCATTCTGAGAGAGCGCCAGCGACCGAAGAATCCCCCAGCCCAGAAACGTCGTTGAAACCTTGGGGGATCCTTCGACTTCGTTCGTTCCTCACTTCGCTCAGGATGACGTCGGAAAAATATTTATCACGTCATCTCCTCGGCTCCATCGTTTCCTCCATAGCGCGGCCCAATAAATTGAATCCTGTCACTGCCAAAACAATCGCAATTCCCGGCACCAGCACCATCCAAGGCGCAGCCAGCAGAAACGGTTCGCCGTCTTTAATCATGCTGCCCCACGAAGCTACGCTGGGATCGACGCCTTGTCCCAAATAGGAAAGTCCCGCTTCCAATAAGATATTTTGCGCTACGGCCAAAGTTGCCATGACGATGACTGTTGGCATGACGTTTGGCAGTAAATGCGTGGAAAGGATACGCATGTGTGAACAACCCAGCGCACGCGCCGCTTCCACATATTCGCGTTTTTTGAGCGAAAGCGTCACGCCGCGAACTGCCCGCGCGATGCCTGTCCAGGTGACGAGGCTAATCGCCAATAAAAGTTTGAATAAACGCTGCACAGAAGAATCGCCCGGCAACACCACAAAAAGCGCTATCGCCAATAAAATGGTCGGCAAACTCATCACGCTTTCGGTGAAACGCGTCAACAAAATATCGACCCAGCCTTCAAAATAGCCGCCCAGCAGCCCCACCGCTGTGCCCAGAATCACCGACGTCAACATGGCGATCATCGCCACCAGTAATGATATTCTCGCGCCGAAAATAACGCGCGAAAAAATATCGCGGCCCAGCGAATCCGCGCCCAGCAAAAAGCCCGCTCCGGGCGAATGCGGCTGTCCGGCGTTGCTAATTCCAGCTTTCAACAATAGTTGCGGATCATGCGGCGCAATTAAAGGCGCAAACAGTGCCGTTAGAATGAGTAATCCCACCAGCACCATTCCCACCTGCGCCAAGCGATGCCGTTTAAAGCGCCGCCAAAAAGTACTTTTGGAGGACAGGGGAACCAGTTCCATTTCCGCAGCCATTTCGGTAGAAGCTTGTACCATAAAATTTGTGCAATGAGTTTAACAGTGAGTAATGGGTGAGGAGCGCGCCGCCTCGCATTGTTTTACGATAAAATGAGAAAAGTACTTTTCAGGAGGTTTTTGTTAATATGGGACGTCCAGTTACATTATTTACGGGCCAGTGGGCCGATTTGCCGTTGACGGAATTAGCGCCGAAAGCAAAAGAAATGGGTTTCGACGGTTTGGAATTGGCTTGTTGGGGAGATCATTTTGATGTCACCAAAGGTGCAAGCGATAAATCGTATTGCGATGGCCAACGCAAGATTCTCGAAGACAATGGTTTACAGCTTTTCGCCATTTCCAATCATTTGGTGGGACAGGCGGTTTGCGACAATATCGACGAGCGCCACAAAGCCATTTTGCCGCCGCATGTGTGGGGCGATGGCGATGCCGAAGGCGTGCGCACGCGCGCCGCGCAGGAAATCAAAAACACCGCCCGCGCCGCGGCAAACCTGGGGCTTGGCGTGGTCAATGGTTTCACCGGTTCGTCCATCTGGCATTTGCTTTATTCCTTTCCGCCGGTTTCGCCGGCAGCCATCGACGCCGGTTACGATGATTTCGCGGATCGTTGGAATCCTATTCTTGACGTATTCGATGAAGTCGGCGTAAAATTCGCGCTCGAAGTGCATCCCACGGAAATCGCTTTCGACATCGTTTCGGCCGAGCGCGCATTGGCTGCGTTGGGACATCGCGAGGCATTCGGTTTCAATTACGATCCGTCGCATCTGGGATATCAAGGCGTGGATTATGTGCAGTTCATCCGTGAATTTTCGGAACGCATTTATCACGTCCACATGAAAGATGTGCATTGGTCGCCAGTGCCGACGCGTGCCGGCGTTTTTGGCGGGCATACCAATTTCGGCGATCATCGCCGTTTCTGGGATTTCCGCAGTTTGGGACACGGCAGCGTGAATTTCGAAGAAATCATCCGCGCGCTGAATGATGCGAATTATCAAGGCCCGCTTTCCATCGAATGGGAAGACTCCGGGATGGATCGTTTCCACGGCGCCACCGAAGCTGCGGCGTTCACGAAGAAGGTAGATTTCAAACCGTCAGAACGCGCCTTCGATGCGGCGTTTGATGATAAATAAAAGTTGATCTCACGCGAAGAGCCGTAGCCGCAGGTCTTTAGCCTGCGCGGTTCGCAGATGCCAGGCTAAAGACCTGCGGCTACTGTTTTTTTACATTAATGCATTCAGACCTTTTTTTTGCACGATCGACAACAGTTTTAAAGCGGGTCCCGAAGGAGATTTCTCGCCGCGTTCCCATTTGCTCACCAATCCCGTTGTCACGTTGAGATAACGCGCGAAAACCGCTTGGCTGGTAAGAGATTTTTCGCGGATGGCTTTAATTTCGCTTGACGATAATTTGTCGACTGGTGTCAGGCATAATTGGTCAATTTCCCGCATTGTTGATTTAGGCATCACGCCAGCTTCATAAAGGCCGGAAGCCATTTCATGGATGGCTGCGGACATGTCATCTCTATATGTCTTTTTCATCATGTTTCACCTCAATTAATTCTCCTAATTTTAGTAATATTTGGATTTCTTGATCCGTGTTATTCAATAACGTTCTTGCCACTGCTTTAAAAGCTTTTAGGTGATGAGGGCCAATATTCGATTGTTGGTTCTTTGCAAAGCCATACACAAAAAATGCACGCTCTTGAACGCGGAACACAACGAGGGTGCGAAAACCGCCAGAACGTCCTTTTCCCGGACGGGCGATTCTTTGTTTAATCACACCGCCACCCAAATCAGCGTCAATCAATCCGCGTTCCGCGCGCCTTACAGCATCGCATAAATGGCGATCTTCAATACCGTTTTGATGTGCAAAGCGGGCGAAGATTTTGTTCTTGAACATTCGCATAACGCTTAGCTATATTTTATAACACCCAGTGCTATAGTTCAAGAGGATGTTTATTGAATAGATATAAAGTACTTTCGTTCTATTTAAGCAGTTTATGCTGTTGTTCCATCATCTCTTGCTGTTGCACTTCACCGTTTTTAGATACTTCTCGAATAGCCCAAAAGGCGTCTCCGCGTGCAGGAATCATATACCAGGCGATCACTAAATAAACCAGACTTCCGGCTAATGCAATAGCGCCTAAAAGACGCGGTAGCCATTGATAGAAATAGCGGATGCGCCGGCGATAAATTGGCAAATTGAGATAGATCACGATTACTTTATGCGCGACCATAAATGCCAGATAAATCAAGATTGGCGCGGCCATGATTATGAGTGTGTTTTCGCTATTTAACGGCAGAACGAGCTGAGTCACAAATAGCCATAACAACATCAAGAAAATCACCAATAATGAACCAACCGTTCTTCCCCATTTAAACAAAATGCCGCCGAAATTCCCGCGCTCCGGATAGACAATTTTCCGCGTGCGCCACATCGTTGAAAGCCGGCACCACACGACAAATAAAAATACCAGAAAAACAGGTACCCAGAAATCCAAACTATTGAGAAATCCGCTGGTGTTGCGAATATCAATCGGTAAAAAATTTACCAACGTCCTATTCAGAAATACTCCCTTTCCCGCGTCGGAATCATTGAAGGAAAGACGTAGATAAACGGCAACGGCGGCAAAAGCGAAAATAACACCGGCGATGATATCAATCGCTGGCAGCGGTATTTCGCTGGATTCAGAATTGCCGCTCAGTTTATGTTCAATTGCTAACCCGGCAAATGCGATGATAGTCAGAAAGGCGCACAAAAGAACTATATATAAAATTTGCGATTGCATCCAATAAGCTCTTCCCAGCATTTCCGCCTTTTCCATCGGCAAGCCGCCGACAACGGAAGTTGGCGACCGGAAATCTGGGTATGGATCGAGGGATTTATATTCTTGCGCCAGCTCAGTGGTTTTTTGCGCCAAATTCGGCCGATGAAATTTTGTCGCGTAAGCGGCAAAACGTTTTGCCGGGCCTAAAAAATCATCTAAGTTTCTTTGATGAACTTCTTTAACTGTAAGTACTTTTCCTGGCGCTTGGCGGGGATGTATTTCCTTCCTATTCTGGCCCGCCCAAATTTGTATTAATAAACGTCGATAGGAATCGATGCTGTCATTAAAAACGCGCTTGTTAAATAGCGTTTCAACCAGCCGCAGTTGCGCGCCGTAAATGTCGAGTGCGCGCTGATTATTTCCGGCGTCCTCCGCTTTTGCTCCTTGGCGTATCGCAGCCCAGCTTGTCCAATTCTTGGTGAATAAATATGTTCCGGACGACAGGGAAATTTCCTGCCACATATTGGTGTAATCTTCCCAGGAATTCATTCCAGCCAATTTTAAAATACCGGCGCGCCGCTGCATTTCCTGCAAAACTCCGCTATCATATTCCGGCTTCGTGGCGCCTTGTTGCAATGCATTGAGGGCTTTTTCGTTTTGACGCAATGCGAAGCAGAGAGATGCGAGTGTCCAGTTGTAAAAGGAATTTTGTGGATCGTAAGTTTCTCCTTTTTGTGCCAGTTCAATCGCCTTTTTGAGATCAGCGGCATTTAATGTATTAGGATTGATGCTGCGATTTTTTCGCGGATGGTCAGAGAGCAATGTGCCGAAATCAAAGTTTTTATAATCCAAGTCAGCCAATGTTAAACGCAGCCGGCTTTGGATTAACCATTTTTCGTGAGGAAAACGTTGAATTAATGCATCGTATTGATGTATACAATTTTTTATTGTCAAGAAATAATCATCGTCATTTGCAGGTTGTTTTTTAGACAGATTGATATAAGGAACTTGATTGTTGATATAGCGCCAACGAAAAGCGTCATCAAATCCCTTTTCGATCTTAAATGCCATCACGCGCGGATCGTTGGGATGCCTGAAAAGTACTTTTGCAATGGCGTCGTCGCTGGGAAAAGCGGATGTCTGGATTGCCGGATGCGAAAAAGTAATCTGGCGTTTCACCCAGGCGCGTTGATCGGGAAGTATCAGAATAAGCAACCAGATAATAATAAAACTCAGAATGCCGCTTGCTATTTTTTGTTTTGAAGACATTATATTTATTCTCCTGTCAAAAGTACTTTTACTGGTATTGCGTATATCTTTTTGGCTCATGTTCAGAATTTGTGCGTCGTCTATTTTTCGACGTCATTCTGAGCGTAACGAAGAATCCCCTGAAGTTTCTACGGCGTTTCTCGCTGGGGGATTCTTCGGTCGCTGCGCTCCCTCAGAATGACGTCGTGCACAAATATTGATCATGAGCCATCTTTTCTATCTCATCATCAAATGCAGCAACCATCCGCCGTGTCCCATGAGTTCAGCTGGAAGTTGAAATGCCAGCCAGCAGCAGCCCCAGCTTAGCGCCATTCCCAAAAGAGCGGTGCCGATGAGTTTCAGAATTGGATTTTCGAAGATGTGATCTGCGCGATCAAAAAATGCCGCGACTGTTTCATCTAATAGCGAATGCCGGTTTTGCCGGGCTTCCATGGCGTCCAGCACGCGGAGATTAAAATCCGCGGACGCACGCAAGCGCGGATATTCCTGGAACGCTTTGCGCGCGCTGTCGGAAATTTCAGATGTGGAAGGTTGATGTTTCATGACTTCTCCCATTCTTCACGAAAACGCATTCGGGCTTTATGGAGACGTGAACGCACCGTGCCCACGGGAATGCCGAGAATGCCGGCCATTTCTTCGTAATCAAGGCCATGCATTTCACGTAGAATGAGGACTACGCGTAATGGTCGCGTTAGTGCATTGAGCGCATTCTCCACCGCAATATGGCAGATGGCGGCGGATTCGGGTGAAGCCGACATTTCCATATAAATAGATTTTTGTTCAGCGTTTGCCCATGATTGATTCCATTGCCGGCGGCGATGGCAATGGTTGAGCGTCATGCGATACAGCCAGGTAAAAAGCGCCGCTTCGCCGCGGAAGCGATGGATGCCGGTAAAGGCGCTCACAAAAACTTCCTGCGCCACATCTTCCGCCGCGGCTGCATCGTGCAACAATTGAAAAGCCAGATTCAACACCCGATCCCGATACCGCTCCAGCAATAGATCAAACGCCGCTCTCTCACCAGCGCGGCAACGCGCCAGAAGCGCCTGTTCCGTGTGTTTCGTATTAATTCGTGGAGCAGCGCACCAATGCCATCTCCCAATTGCCTGTCCATCCATGCCTCGCCTCCTTTTAGTTTTAGTGTTAATTATTAGATACTGCGGCGAGTAGGAAAAGTTCACGGATGTTTGCATTCTGGTAAAAGTACTTTTATGGCGTCATCCTTACTCAAAATTTTTCAACGACAAATCGTTCCTTGGGTGGAGCAATTTGGCATGTCGAAAATTATGATAGCAGCGTCGTCGTGGCGTGTGTTGCAGGCTAGTGAAGCTGAGCTTCCGCAAGGTGTTAGCGCGACGCAAAAACCGCTTAAGAGTAAGCGGGTTCCGATGCGCGGAAGAAAGCAGTATGGCAATGCGGCGTTGATTGACGCTTATTGGCCGGAAGATCATCTGCAATCCAGCCGGGCCCCCATGATAGAGTTTGTGTTGAGTGGTATGGTTGCTTTGCCACTGGGCGATTATGAATTACGCTGCCAGCCGGGGCATGGTGTTTTGACGCCGCCGGGCGTGGCATATTCTGACGGTTCGCACTTAATGTTGGATACATCCGTTTCCGGCAATGTATCGTGTGAAGTGATGAAAATGCGGCCGTATAAAGGCGGCCTGGAATGTTGGCTCAGCCACACCCGCAATGGCGAACATTGGAGCCATCGTTCCGCGGACGAAAGTTGCCGCATCGCCAACAACCAGGCAGCTTTCTACATTGAAACATTGACGGAAGAAATGCAAAAAGGCAAAGCACGGCATCCGCAAATCAGCAATGCGTTGCTGGTGGCTCTGGTGAATTTAGTGCTGCGGGAGCTTCAGGAAACGCCGATATTTCTTCCTGCTCCGGCTGCTCGATATGATCTGCAACGTTCTGTTGCAAAGGAATCCCATCCGATCGATTTGGCTAAGGAATATATCCGGGGACACATGGGCGAAAGCTTGACATTGAACCGCGTGGCGCGTTACGTCTATATGTCGGAGCGCAGTTTTAGTCAGCTTTTTCGTCAGGTCACTGGACAATCTTTCATGGAGTATCTGACTGACTACCGCTTTGAGGAAGCGTGCAATTTGTTGCAGAATACGGATTGGAGCATAGAGATGATAAGTGGTTTTGTAGGCATTAAGCAAGGCCGTTTACGCGCGCTTTTCCATCAACGCACCGGCGCTTCACCAGTACATTACCGGCAAACAGATAATAATGCCGAAAAATGATAGTGTATGCCGGATAATAATGTTAATTTCATCGTCTTAGGTGGAATAACTTAATCGTAACAAACTTAGATTGGAGGAAGTTATGATCACGAACAAGACGCAGAGAGGTTTTACTCTCATTGAACTTTTGGTCGTCATTGCTATTATTGCAATATTAGCCTCAATTCTGTTTCCGGTTTTTGCGCGGGCGCGGGAAAACGCGCGGCGGGCAAGTTGCATGAGCAATTTGAAACAGATTGGATTGGCCACTATGATGTACGTGCAGGATTATGATGAGCTGTACCCACTGGGAATATTTGGAGATATTGGAAATACTGGAGCTAACAAGCGCGATAAAGCGGATGGCTGGTGCGATAATTTACCCTGCGATATATTCTCCGTGAGCGATGGCCATAACGCCGGTGGTAGCGGCTATATTTGGTCCTGGATGGATCTATTGCAACCCTATACAAAAAGCGTACAGGTTTTTATATGCCCATCACAGAAAGTCGCTAATTATGGCGGCTATGGATACAACTCGTTTATCAATAATCTGAAACATGGCGGCATTCCCGTTAATCAAGCAGCCTTGGATAACGTCTCCATAACGGCGATGATGATGGATTGTAATAATGCGTATAATACTTACGCAGAACCCCAGCAGGATTCATTCAACCCATTAAAGGAATCCAGAAATTGTGCGCCGCATCTGGATGGCTATAACATGGCGTTTGCGGATGGACATGTAAAATGGCTCAGTAAGAATAATCCTATCGGCATCTACACAACTGCAAATCAGGACAAATATTGGAAAGGTCTGGGTTAATTATCACTGACCACTAAAAGTACTTTTACTCAAAGGAGTTTTTCGTGAAGCGTCATTCTTTTGTTATTTTCATCCTCTTTACGTGTTTTACATTTGCCCTCACATCTATCGTTTCTGCCGCGCAGGAAGATAACTTTGCTAAAGCCACCGGCAAAAAATTAATTGAATATGGTTGGGACAGGCCATCGCCAGAATACACCCGCGACAACATCCGGCAAATGGAAAAAGCTCCCTTCGAGGGTGTTATTATGAAGTTGCCCTATAACGGTGGCAATGTGTTTACCGTCAAAGGATGGAGCGAAAACGAGCAGCAATTACAGGGACAGCTAAAAGTACTTTCGTCTATTCAATGGGGCAAATTTACCGATAATTTCATCGCCATGTATGCCGCTTCCGACATGGATTGGTATAGCGATAAAGATTGGGAAACCGTACTCGCCAAAACGAAATTCATCGCCAAAGCTGCCAAAGCCGCCGGATGCGTGGGGCTGATGCTCGACACGGAACCATACGGACTCAATCCGTGGGATTACTCGCGGCAAAAACATGCCAAGGAATATTCGTATACACAATACGCCGAAAAACTACGCCAGCGCGGACGGCAATTTATGGAAGCGATGCAAAGCGAAATGCCATCGCTCAAAGTGCTGACATTGCATGAATATAGTTTGCTGTATAGCTATAGTCAGGATGCGGCGAATGGCTCGGACGTGGCCAAACGCGCCGCGGCTTTTCAAGGTAAAAGTTATGGATTAATGTTGCCCTTCTTAAATGGCATGATTGAAGCGGCCAATTCGGGAACCCAACTCATTGACGGCAACGAAAGTTCCTATTATTATGAATCACCCGAACAATTTGAGGAAGCCTATAAAGTGATGCGGGGCAGCGCTAAAGTGAATGTGCCGGATTCGTTGAAAGCGAAATTCGACGAACATCACCGCGCCGGCAATGCGCTGTATCCCGATCACCTGTATGCGCTGCGGCCCGAAAGAAAGTACATTTCCAGCTATATGACGCCGCAGCAACAAAACCAGTGGTTTGAACAAAATGTCTATTATTCCCTCAAAACCAGTGACGAATACGTGTGGCTCTATGGTCAGCACATGAATTGGTGGACGGGAAAAGGCTTGCCCGACGGAATGGTGGACGCCATTATGTCCGCAAAAGCAAAGTTAGAAAAAGGTCAGCCGCTGGGATTTGATACAACGAAGATTTTCCAGGAAGCCAATGCAAACCAGCAGCAAATTTATTTCGGCGCCATTAACCAATTAAAACCTCCCGCGAAAGGCGCGCCCAGAAAAGATAATGGCAATCTTTACACGCATAGTAAATTTACTTTTTTGCAGTATGCGAAACAGGGCGAAACCATCACTATCAACGTCAAGGCGCAAAAAGTATATGCACAAAATACGCAGGTGGAATTGCACGACCCCAAGGGCAATCTACTCAAGACGATTGATATTCCCTACGATAATAAACCGCATCCGGTTACGTTCACCGCAGCGCAAACGGGCATTTACCGCTTGATGCGCACTCAATCATTCTCGCAGCGCATGGATGTGAATTCCTCTTTTCCCGGGAACGGTTTTTATATCAAAGGCGGCGGGGAATATCTTCCTCAACCGGGAGGCAAACTCTATTTCGAAGTGCCGGCGGGCGTGAAGAAATTCACGATCGATATAACCACTCCAAGCAAAGATAATTTCGCCGATGTCGCGATAACGGACGCGCAGGGAAAAACGGTGGGGCAGCAAAAGCTAAGTCACGAAAAGCCCTATAAATTTTCCAGCGAACGCAGCGATGCATCACAATCGGAAATATGGTCCATTGATATATCCAATGCAAATTGGGGCGTGGATGTGAAATTTGGCGATACATTGGTGCCGGTGGTTTCCACGAATCCCGCTACATTGCTGAGAAAGAAATAAAGCAGATGGCGTTTGGGATGGGTTAAAAATATTTTGCATGGAATTATTTTTATGGATTATAGAAATATGATAAAACATTCATGATGAATAGTTCCTGGATCCCCGGAAATCAAGCTGCGCTCAGTTTTACCTTTGATGATGCGCGCGCCACGCAATTATCGCATGGTGTCCCACTGCTCAATAATTATGGCATCAAAAGTACTTTTTACGTGATGCCGCACAACGTGGAAAAAAATCCGCAAGCATGGCAACAGGTTTTAAGCGACGGGCACGAAATCGGTAATCACACATTAACGCATCCCTGCAGTGGCAACTTTTCGTATTCGCGTTCTAATCCGTTGGAGAATTTTTCATTAGCGCAGATGGAAGATGAAGTTTTGGGCGCTAATTCCGCCATTCAAAATATGTTGGGAGTGACGCCGCAAACTTTCGCTTATCCGTGCGGCCAAACATTTGTGGGGCGCGGCAAAAATCTGCGCAGCTATGTGCCGTTTATCGCGAAAAACTTTGTAGCGGGGAGAGCGACATCAGGTTCGGGAAATGTGCCCGGGATTTTCGATGTACATCGATTACACGCGGTGGGGATAGATCGTGCTGAGTTTGCAAATCTCAAAAATCACATTGATGAAGCCCGCGAAAAAAAGCTGTGGCTCATTTTCTATGGCCACGAAATTGGCGATGAAGAACGCCGCGGCATTTCGCTTCAACTGCTGGAAGAAGTTTGCCGCTACGCTATCTCCTTTGAGGATTTGTGGATCGACACGGTAGAATCGATCGCGCGTCTTTTTCTGCGGGATGCGGGCTAAAAGTACTTTTAG
>Ga0164242_10001948_pt1 | contig 24155 bp, 19 predicted proteins | sample OricomgcompostMG_FD_108783 | JGI IMG/M metagenome (GOLD analysis project Ga0164242, IMG submission 108783) | Miracle-Growth compost microbial communities from Emeryville, California, USA - Original compost - Miracle growth compost (MG) ...
CAACATTGCACCATCTCCGTTTAAATCTTATAATTACTATCCGCGTTGGGTCGTTAGCTCAGTTGGTAGAGCAGGGGACTCTTAATCCCAAGGTCATAGGTTCGACTCCTATACGACCCACTTACATCAATGAGCAATTAACTATTAGCAATGTGCAAAACGGCAACTAATGAGTATCGCCACTGCAAGCTGCTCATTGGTTATTGCTCATTGGTTATTGCTTTATATGTCATCACCCAACACCACTCCCCCACCCGTCAAAGATGCGCAAGGCATGATTTCTCTTAATGTGCCCAAAGAACGCGCCATCATCGCGCAAGCTATTTTCGATCAAAATAACGACAACGAAATGAGCCTCGACGAACTCGCCAGCCTGGTGGATGCCGCCGGCGCGGAGGTTGTTGCGAGCGTCACGCAAAAACGCGCAAAACCGGATGCGGCAACGTTGTTTGGCAAAGGCAAAGTGGAAGAATTGGTCAATGTGCGCAAAGCCACCGAAGCCGATTTGCTGGTGGTGGATTGCGATCTTTCGCCGGCGCAGGCGCGCAATTTGGAATCGGCGCTCAAGATGCGCGTTATCGACCGGACTGAATTAATCCTCGATATTTTCGCGCGGCGCGCTCAAACAAAGCAAGCCAAATTGCAAGTGGAATTGGCGCAATTGCGTTATCAATTGCCGCGATTGAAACGCATGTGGACTCACCTTGATACACAAAGCGGCGGCTCCATCGGCTTGCGCGGCCCGGGCGAAACGCAGCTGGAAACGGACAAACGTCTGGCTAATACACGCATCGAATTATTGCAAAAACAATTGCGCACCATCCGCCAACGCAAAGATATCGAAAGCAAAGCACGCAGCGAGTTTGAAACCGCCGCATTAGTGGGTTATACAAACGTCGGCAAAAGCGCGTTGCTCAATGCGCTGTCGCGTCCCACCGGCGACAAAGTGCTGGAGAAAGATATGCTCTTCGCCACGCTGGGATCGAATACGCGCAAAGTGGATTTGGGCGGCGGGCGAGAAGTACTTTTAAGCGACACCGTCGGCCTGGTGCGCCGCCTGCCTCATCATCTAGTGGAAAGTTTTCATTCCACATTGGCTGAGGTGCAGGATGCCGATATTTTATTATTGGTAGCCGACGCCAGCGATCCTGAATTGGACGAAAAACTGAAAGCCGTCACGGATGTTTTGGGCGAATTGGATGTTTTGAAAAAACCGCGATTATTGGTGTTCAATAAATGCGATCAATTGGAACCTACTGTTTTGGCCGGAATGCAAAAGCAATTCCGCGATGCTGTCTTCACATCCGCGCACACCGGATTTGGCCTGGATGAGCTGCGCGAAAAAGTACTTTCGCTGCTGGATGAAAATGATCAGGAAATCGAATTACGCCTCGATGCCGCCAATCCGCAGCTTGGCAAAGTCCGCTCGCAAATATCAAAGCACGGCCGAATTTTGGAAGAGCGTTGGGAAGAAGATCAATTAAATTTGCGTGTTCGAATAAGTCCTCGCTGGCGAAAGTTGCTGGATGCGAATGCGGTTCAATAGAAATATAAAAGTACTTTTAACTCATGTTACGCAAGTCCCCCTTGGTTAAGGGGAACTTTGAACGTAAAGGAAATAGCAAACAGCTCAAAAGTACTTTTACCTCTAAAAAACCCCTCTAATCTCCCCTTAACAAGGGAGACTTCTTCCGCAAAATGCTATTTTTGCAACAACGCCCATCTGACCTGACGCGAAAGAACAACTTCATCTATCGTAACAGGGGTTTTTAACTCCTGCTCATCAATCCATTAATTCGTTTTTTAGAAAATCACTTGACACAATTCCTCTCCATTGATACAGTTTTATCACCATAATATTTCTGACATGTCAAAAATATCAAGCGAGGTAAAAATGCAAACCGTGGTTGCGGAAGATCAGGCGTATAACGCCATTAAAGAGATGATTGTAAAAGCGCAGTTGAAGCCGGGCGCACGTTTGGTGCATCGCAAATTGGCGAAAGAACTGGGTGTCAGCCCCATTCCGGTGGTTCTGGCTTTGCGGCTTTTGGAGCGCGATGGACTCGTCGTCAATATGCCCGGCTTAGGCGCTTATGTCCGCACCTGGAGCCGCGATGAAATCAATGATCTTTATCATATCCGCTCCTCGCTGGAAGCACTGGCGGCGAGTCTTTGCGCCGAGCGCGCCACGCGCGTTGATATGGCGGCGATTTTGGACGCCAAGGAAAAATATGAAAATGTGCTGAAGCAAGGTGACTATGAAGCTACTGTTCAAGCGGATGCCGAATTTCACCAGAGCATGGTTCGCGGTGCGCATTCCGCGTATCTGGAGACCATGATCAACAATTTATCCATCGTCAATCTGAGCATTTACATGGCACATGTTTATTTGAAGAAACCAAAAACAACTTTTTCTGCGGAACCAATTTGGATTCACACTTATATTGTCGATGCGCTGCAAAAGAAAGATGCCGCCGCTGCTGGCGCTGCCGCCAAAGAACATATCGAAGCTTCCTTGAAAATGACCTTCGCGTTATTTGACAGCAACACAAAAGTACTTTCATAGCCGGACGCTATAGAGTTGTAATTTGTAATGGCGATGATTTTATAATTAAGAGTTTCCCATGATGAAATTAAAATCCCTATTATCCCTGAGCATTCTCACCGGCATAACGCTGACGACAGCCGCAATGGCGTTTGCGGACGGCAACGTTATCGCAAATTCCAGTTTTGAAATCTCGCGCGCGGATGGCACATTGGCCGGATGGAATGCGGGCAAAAATGCGAAAAATTTATCTATTGATAAAAGTACTTTTTACCATGGAAAAAATAGTTTGCATTTGCATCTCAACGGCGATGAAACAATGTTCTCGCAGGAAAAATACATGACGCTGGAGCCGGGAAAAAAGTACACGTTTTCCGCGTATGTCAAAACCAATGCGCTGGATCCCGTAGATGGACTGTCCATCGAAGTCATCAATTTAGGCTGGTCATTTGGGAATCAATCGAAATTGCAAATCAACCAAGCCACCAGCGACTGGCGCCGCTACACGCGCACGTTCACCGTTCCCGCGGCAAGCCAATTCAAATATCGCGGACACGACAACGATCAATACAAAGTGATGATTGTCACCAAGGCCAAAGGCGAGGCCTGGATTGACGCTATTCAACTGGAAGAAAGTACTTCCGCGACTGCGTATGAACCTGTTGAAAAGGAAACTGCCTCAGCCGGTGTTCAGGATCCCTTGGCGAATGAACTCAAAAGTATTGGATTGCAACAACCTACTTATTTTCATATTGCCAATCCGCTTTTTGAAACTCTTTTGAGCGATCAGCCCGGCCCACGTCATAGCTTATATTATGGATACAATGATTTACTCGTGGATGCGTATCGGAATTACGCCTTAAAATTCGGCCATCGTTATGTGCAGCGGGACCAATATCAGGAAATTCTCGATCATCATCTCATTCCTATGACTAATGCCTGGGCACGGGGCGGCATGGGAAGTTATCCCACCATGCGCATGATTTTGCGTCCGGACGAGGCGGGCGATCTTCCTAAAGTTTTAGGAAACAAACCGTGGATGATGGATCCGCGATGGCAGGAAAATTATGTGCAGGCAGCTATTAAATTAGCGAAACAATCATTGGATAAAAGCCCGGATAACAAATGGGGAAACACCTGGGGACTTTGGGCCGGCGATGAAGTTTTTGAATCTTTCGCGATCAAAGTTGTGCCGAAAGAAAAACGGTATCCGGCGATGGAGCAAGCCGATGCAGAGATTAAACAGGATTATGGATTTGGCAAATTCGGTATGCCGGATTCGGAAGATGACCCCAATATATTCAGGCGCATCGCGTATCGCCGTTGGGTAAACGCCAAGCTGGCGGAGACTTATAAAAGTACTTTTGAGGCGGTTAAAAAAATCAATCCGCAATTAAAAATGCTGGGGCCGGATCAAAGCGGCGCGGTGCCGCCGATTGACTATGATGCCATTACGCCCTATTTCGATTTTATCATCAATCAAAGTTGGTATGGCGCAAAACCGTTCGTGCGCCAACTGGCGAACGGAGCGGACGCTAAAGCCACGGCAGATCTCTCGCGGTGCCCGGTTTGGCAATTGCCGCAACACACTTTTGCCACCGATCTGGAAACGGTGCGCGAGCAATATAGCCAGGTTTATCGCAACGGCGGACAAGGTTTGGCGATTCTCGGCGTGGAGTGGTATGACCGCGAAATGGAACATCCCGAATATACCAATCCAAAAAAATGGAAAGCGTTGCTGGAAATTAATGACACCGTGACACACATGAACAAAGTCAAATTGCCCCAGCCCGACACGGCGATTCTCTATTGCTCCGACACATTGCTCAGCTATCCCAATCCCAAAATGGCGGCGCCTGATCATTATCAAATGTATTCCGCCTACGCGGCGTTGGGGCCGGAAATCGGCAGTTGGTTTTCTTTTGTGAGCGACCGCCAAATAGAACGCGGCACGCGCAAACTTTCCGATTACAAAGTACTTTATATACCGCTTGCGCAATATTCTCGTAGCTCCGTGCTGGATAAAATCAAGGATTACGTCAAAAACGGTGGCACCGTGGTTTGCACTGATCCCACCGCGTTCACCTGGAATATCAATGGAGAAGTACTTTCTCCGCAGTGGGAAGAATTAAGCGGTGTTCACAAAAGTACTTTGAGGGCAAACACGCCGGAAACAACGATTCAAATCAAACCGGCAGCGCTATTAAAACAAACTCCCGCGCTTTCCGTGAAATATGAAGTGACAGGATGGAGTATCAATTCCACGGATAACGCCGTGACTACATTAGCAACGTTTTCGGATGGTTCGCCCGCGATCACTTCGCACAATTATGGCAAAGGCCGCGTCATCACTTTTGCCATCGATGCCTTTGCCTCGCCTTATCTGAATTCCGCGAATATCGAATTTTTTAAAAATCTGCAAACCGCTGTGGGCGCAAAGGAAAATTTGCCGATTTGGCGTTTCAAATTACCGCCATTCAAAACGGTATCCGATGAAGATCCTCCTTCAAAACTTGTCTGTTTAACCAATAACAATATGGTGTTTGAGCGCAGCCAATCCCAGGCAAAAGACAATCAAGCGACAGGAGGAACATATAGTTATCAGAACGCTCCCATGGGAATTGCTGATTTTAATTCGCTAAAAGAAAACATTTCTTTCGCGGACGGACATTTGACAAATCGCCAAACCGCGTTCGCGCAACGCCGTTTGCAAGGCGGAAAAAATCCGCCGGAATTGGAAAAATGGATTGTGAGCTGGAAAGATTCTGCACCCGCTTCCATTACTTTCGATTTGAAAAAAACATATACGCTTGATCATCTCGTTTTATTCTATTCCGGCGCGTCGCCGGCGCTACAAACAGAATGCAGCATTGACGGCAAAACGTGGATTGCACAATCATCGCTTGCAGCAAAGCCCGCGACGGCGGATGTGCTGAATGTGGAAATGCCGCTGCACGGCAATTACCGTTACGTTCGACTAACAATCGCCGCAAGGCAACCTGATCAGGAATTCAAACTTTCCGAAGTGGAAATTTGGGGAGGTGATGCCGAAAGTAATAGATGAGTTAGTTGTCCCCAGCAAAGCGTTTAAATCAAGGAGGTTTTTGTCATGAAACTATCAACAAAATGTAAATCAGTGCCGCAAGGCGCAAGAATCGGCTTCACGCTGATAGAAATTTTGGTCACAATTGCAATTATAGCAATTCTCGCAGCCATCCTTTTTCCCGTCTTCGCCCGCGCTCGCGAAAACGCGCGCCGCGCAAGCTGCATGAGCAATTTGAAACAGATTGGTCTGGGTATCATGCAATACACGCAGGACTATGACGAAAGGATGCCCAGCAACTATGTAAGAGTGGGGACAGGTGGCAGTATTTACAAATACTGGCCGGATTTGCTGCAACCTTATGTCAAAAGTTACCAGGTTTTCGTCTGTCCCAGCGATTCCGATCCGATAACACAAATACACAATCGTGGTGCGGGAGATCCCAATCCATTGATAGTGTCCTACGCCCCAAATGGGGTGAGAGCATGTTCCGCCGCTGATATGGCAAGCCTTCATTTCCCGGCAGTGAGTAATAGCACCGCGCCCATTTTATATGCGGGATTATCACAGAGCATCGTTGGTTTAGAAGAACCCAGCACGACTATATTAATAACAGAAAAGCAAGCCGACACTGGTTCGATAGCTAATATCGACGATTGTAATAACACAGATCTTGCTCCTGATGCCACCCGGGAAGTTCCGGCGCGGCATCTTGACGGAACCAATTTTCTCTTTGCCGATGGGCATGCAAAATGGCTGCAACATAGTAAGCCCAATATGTGGACAAGTACTACAGATTAATCAGTGCACCTGAAAAAGAATTATATGCCTGAATTAAAACTATTGAATCGTGAAGTCATTCTTGCGGCGCCACCAGCGACCTGCATTTGGGGAAGCACTTTTTATCCCAACGCCAACAGTTTGGAATTAATTGGCGAAGGCCAACATCTCAAACGCAGCGACACCGTAGAGTGCGTGACACAACAACGTTCTCCAGATAACGGCCGCAGCTGGAGTGAGGCGACAACAACTTACAATGGCCAGCAAACAGCGGGAGGCGTGGCGCGCAAGTTTGTTTTCCCGGGATATCTTTGCCCGCACACTAACCGGTTAGTGCGCATTTACAATGAAGCTGTTTTGCCCAACGATTCTCCAGGCGAGGCGAGACGATATTGGCGTACCCTTTACAGCGTCAGTGAAGATAGTGGGGAAAATACAACGTTTGATGGAATCATGCAACAGCGCGGCGATGAATTCTCGCCAAATCATCCTTTCCCACAAATATGGCACGGAAAGAACGCCTTATTTCGCGGCGCTTTGAGCGGGACATTTTTGACGCTTGATAAAAGTACTTTTCTCGCTCCATTACAATGTACTTTATTAGATGAAAAAGGAAATCTCTACGAGCCAGGCGGCGGTTACGGCTGGTATGGCACAATAATTCTTCAGGGTTGTTGGCGCGCCGATGGCGATATTGATTGGGAACAGCTCGCGTTACTGCAGGGCGATCCCACTGCCACCACGCGCGGTTTAATCGAAGGCACCTTGGGAATGTTGGACAACGGCCGCTTGCTTTTGATAATGCGCGGTTCCAATGATGTCAATCACCGTTTGCCGGGATACAAATGGTGTAGTTATTCCCACGATAATGGCCGCACCTGGAGCCAGCCGGCGCCGTGGACATTCAACGATAAAAGTACTTTATATTCATCCTCATCCTGCTCGCAATTAGTGCCGCATTCCAGTGGTGCGTTATTGTGGATTGGTAATATTAGTCCGTCTAATCCCAATGGCAATTGGCCGCGCCATCCGCTTGTTGCCGGCATTGTTGATAAAGCGAGTGGTTTGTTAGATCAACATTCGCTTTGTGTCATCGATACTCAACATGAAGACGATCACGAAACATTGCAGCTTTCCAATTTCTATGCACGCGAGGATCGCGAGAATGGCGATTTAATCGTGCACTGCGCGCGTCTCGCCCACGCTTCCCCGCAAGGCTGGCAGGCAGATGCGATGATTTATCGTGTGAAAGTGGCTTAGGTGGCAGAATTCGTGACCGCTTCTAAGTAAGCCAAATTCTGGAGGAATTGAATTACGTTTTATGATCGAAAAACACCAGTTGTCCGAATTTTACCGGCATCAATTAAGGAGTCAGATTTTACCGTTCTGGTTAAAAAATGCACCGGATCGTGAATTTGGCGGATATGCGAGCTGCCTTGATCGTTACGGAAATGTATATGATTGGGATAAAGTGGATATTCTCATGCAAGGGCGAATTTCCTGGACATTTTCCTGGATGTATAATGAGTTTGAATCGCATCAGGAGTGGCTTGATTTTGCTCGCCTCGGAGTTGACTTTGTGTTGAAGCACGGATTTCGCGAAGACGGACGAATCTATTATGCCTTGAGGCGCGATGGACGTCCGATGCAGGAACCTTCGCTTTATCATGCGGAGCTTTCAAACCTGATCGCAATGGCCGAATTGGCCCGCGCGACAAAGGATGAAGCCTTATATCAAAGAGCACGCTCGATATTTGAGTTGGCCTGGAAAGGCTTGCATCATCCGCATCATTTTAACTCCAAACCGTTGTCAGGCATGATTCCCACGAGAATCCACGGCAACAGCATGATTACCATCAATGTGTTACAGATTCTCCGTTCGTATCGTGAAGAGCCGACAGACCGCCCGCGCATTTTGGAATGCATCAAAAATATGCGCCGCTTTCATTTGCGTCCAGAACGCCGAATACTCTTGGAATATACGGGTTGGAACGGGGAGACACTGGAAGGCCCGGCAGGACGCAGAGCGAATCCCGGGCATATGATTGAGGGAGGAATTTTCCTGATTCATGAGACTTGGAAACATCCTGATGCTGAAATCAGGCAAATGGGCCTCAATCTCATCCGTTGGGGATTCGAACTGGGATGGGACAAAAAGTTCGGAGGCATCTTCAATGATATTGATGCAGAAGGAAAACCTATTTGGGGCGTTGAGCTGTTGCTTGCGGATTCCAAACTCTGGTGGCAACACGCGGAGGCACTTTATGGTTTGCTATTGGCATACGTGGAAACTGGCGATGAATGGTTCTGGCAAGCATACGAACAGGTACACATCTATAGTTTCGAAAAATATGCAGATCCTGAATACGGGGAATGGTTCGCTTATCTGGACAGGACGGGGCGCCGCATTAACGATGCGAAAGGTTCAAACCGGAAGTGCTGCTACCATGCCGGGCGAAACTTTCTCTGGTGCGCAAAAATTGCTGAAAAATTATCCAAGTAGAATTAATCCGTTAAAATAGAAACATCTTATGAATACAAAATTATTTGAAGGCGTCTGGTCAGCAGCGCCGACACCATTGGACGAAAAAAATCAGATCGACAAAACATCCGTGAAACGACTGGTCAAACACCATTTGCGCCTGGGCGTGAAAGGCGTTTTTCTGGCTGGTTCTTGCGGCGAAGGGCCGTGGCTTACTGATGCGCAGAAAAGTACTTTGGTACAAACAACCGCGGCAGCAGCCAACGGAAAATTAGGTATTGCCGTGCAAGTCACCGATAACAGCGCGGCGCGCATTTTGGATAACATCGCACGCGCCAAAGATGACGGCGCGGAATATGCCGTTGTCGCCTCGCCCTTTTTTCTGATGCATGCCACGCCGAAAGTACTTTGGGCATTGTATGAAGCAGTGCTGGATAAAAGTACGTTGCCCATCATTTTTTATGATCGTGGCAAACATAGCTCCATTGATATCCCTGTGGAAGTGTTGGAAAAAGTTTATGCACATCCTGCTGTGGTGGCGATCAAAGATTCGTCTTCGGATCCCGCGCGCATGAAAGTTGCCGTGCAAGCGCGTGAAAAAAATCCGCATCTGCGTTTGCTGACCGGCGATGAATTCGATTGCATCAGCGCGTTGCGCCTGGGCTATGACGGTCTGATGCTGGGCGGCGCTGCTTTTAACGGCCATGTGGCAAATCAGATTTTGCAGGCCGCGAAAAAGGAGGATTGGGAAAGAGCCGAAAATTTGCAGAGGTGCTTGAATAAATTGATGTTTAAAATTTATGGGGGTAAAACAATTGCGTGTTGGCTGGCCGGCGAAAAGTACTTATTGCAACAATGGGGCGTTTTTGACAATTACCGCAATTTATTGGGATATGAATTGTCCGAAGAATGTGGAAATGCTATTGGTGACATTATTGTTAATGAGCGATCTTTCTTATTGCCGTAATTTAAAATATGCCACTTCCCTCACTTAATCCCGACTCTTGCCGCGAACGCCAAAAACGATTGGAGGAGATTTTGCGCGCGCGTCATTTGCAGGCGGCACTCCTCACCGATCCGCGTCATGTGCATTATTTCACCGGTTATTGGGCTTACCGTGTTTTGCCGACGGCACTACTTTTAATTGCTGACGGCGAAGCCGTTTTGTGCATGGCGGAAGAAAAAGAAATTTTGGCGGTGGATCGTATTTTAAAATATGAAGCGCAACGCCTGGCGACATTGCAGGATGATCGGTTGCAGATTGCCTTAAAAGTACTTTTACCGGATATTCAAAAGTACTTTTCTATCGGTGTGGATCGCGCCGTGAAATTGTATAGCGAGAAAATCGATTGGCATGATTTAATGCCGGATTTATATCAGCTAAGACGAAAAAAGGATATAGATGAAATTGCAATGATCCGCCACGCGGTGCAGGCGTGTGAAGCCGGATATGCCGCAGCACGAAAGGTACTTTTACCGGGAGTTTCGGAATTGGAGATATACGGAAAAGTACTTTCCTCCTCTACCTTTGCAGCGGGCGAACCTATTGGCGAGATGGGGAACGATTTTCAATCCGGCACGCCCGGCGGCCAGCCACGGGCGCGCGTCGTGCAAAGCGGCGAATTGATGCCGCTGGATGTTACCGTGATTTATCGCGGTTATTGTTGCGATCTGACGCGCACTTTCGCGGTGAATCGCGAGCCAACGGAGATTCAATTAAACGCTTTTTCGTTGATAAAAAATGCGCTCGAAGAATTTGAAAATACGGCGCGCGCCGGCGTCTCCTGCAAAAAATTATATACGTCGCTTTTTGAAAAACTGCATGGAGCGAGCGGTTGGAAATTTCCGCATCACCTGGGACACGGCATCGGCCTCGATCCGCACGAAGCGCCGCGGCTTAATCCTAATTGGGATGATACGTTGCAAACCGGCGATGTTATCGCGGTGGAACCGGGGCTTTATGGTGATGATTTAAAAGGTGGAATTCGCATCGAGCAAAATTATTTAGTCACACAAAATGGACTGGAGTGTTTATCGTCATTTCCTATTGAACTTTAATTTTACATCGATGAACAGGATAGACAGGATTTTATTTTTTATCCTGTTCATCCTGTCTATCGATGTAATTTTTAATTATTATGCAACTCAAAACAATTACAATCGATGGAAAATCTACCGGGCCGCATCTGTTAATTTTAGCCGGCGTGCATGGCGATGAATTTGAACCAATGGCGGCTGTGCGACGACTAGCAAAAGTACTTTCACCTGAAAATGTGAAAGGCCGCGTGACGCTGGTTCCCGTCGTCAATGAAGAGGCGTTTCTGCGCGGCGCGCGTTGCGCCGGCGATGGATTGGATTTGGCCAGAACCTGTCCCGGCAAAGCGGACGGCAGCCACACCGAGCAGGTGGCATTTGCCATCAGCGAATTAATTAAAACCGCGGATTATTTAATCGACTTGCACACCGGCGGCAATGTCATGAGTTTATTTCCATTGGCGGGATATACATTGCATCCCGATGAAAAAGTACTTTCGACGCAACGGCGCATGGCGAAAGCATTTAATCTGCCGTTGATCTGGGGCAGCGATCCTAATCTGGATGGCCGCACCTTATCGGTGGCGCGTGATTCTAATGTTCCCGCCATTTACGCCGAATGGAAAGGCGGCGGCGGTTGCCAGCCGGATGGTGTGCGTGATTATGTGGACGGTTGTTTGAATGTGATGGGTGAATTGCAAATGATCGAACACAGCGCGCCGGAATCTCGCATTGAAAAAATCGTTGAGGAAAATCATGCCGGCGCCGGTTTGCTCACCGGCGATTATCTATCTCCTATCGATGGATTATTTGAAGCGGCGGTTTCGTTGTGGGACGACGTGGAAGAAGGCAGCTTAATAGGAACCGTCAGTGATGTTTTGGGAGAAAATGCGGCACAAATAAAATCCACCGGAAAAGGAAAAGTGATTTGTCTGCGCGTGTTTGCGAGAGTATTAAAGGGTGATAGCCTTTGTCATGTTCTGGGAACGGAAACAACATAATCAATAACGTTGTTCCTGCACGCAACACCAGTTTTTTACAAACTGAATTTCGATGAAAGACATCACTCAAACCGCGATTATTGAATTGCGCCAGATACTGTCGCAACAAATCATTCCCCAGGTTTCCGCCCAGGAATCTCTCCGCATGATTCTGGCGCAGCGGCCATTTCATCTGCCGCCGGATACACATGCGAAGCGCCAGCCTGCGCCTGGGTTAAAAGTGGATGGCAAACTTAAGTCGGGTTTGTTTCTGGCGCAGGATGAAAAGGAGGCGATGCATGCCATTCGTGTTCCTTATTTGTGTTACGTGATGGAAGGCGAAATTGATATGCGTCTCGGCATTCCCGGGCGTCAGGGCAAATCGCGGGGCGTTGTTAATCATTACGATATTCTCACTTTGCCGGCTGGCAGCCTTTTGTTTATTCCCCCTGGCGTTTTTTTTCCAAAAACGGGTCTCCTTTGGGAACGCGCGCCTTTGCCGCCTGTGAATACGCATTTGTTTTGGATACACGTTTTTCCCACCGGCGCGCGATGCCACACCGGCGCCACGCGAAAGGGAACTTATACTAACGACAATTATGGTGTTTTTGTGCCGGATATTAAATTGGCAATGGCAGCGGAGTTATTGCAGGACGAATTGCAATCTCTGGACGAGGATTCCAATCAATCCGCATTAAGCGCCTTATTAGTGTTTTTGCTTCGATTGCGCCGCGGCCTGGGCAAGGACGCGGCGATCAGCAAAGGACAGTTATCCACCGCGCCAACAACTGATGCCGCGCTTTCTGTAAATTCAGCGATTATTGAACGAGCTTGTCATTACATTCAATTGAACCGTGGAGCGCCACTTAGCATTGAGGGAATAGCCAGTCAGGCATATATTTCACCCTCGCATTTAACAAAACTCTTTCGAACAGAATTAAAAACGACTGTAAAAAAGTTTGTTTTAGACCAGCGCATGGAAGCCGCGCGATTGTTGCTGACCAGCACGGAAATTTCCATCCAGGAAATCGCCCGCTTTACCGGATATATGCAACCTCCTCAATTTAATAAGGTTTTTAAACAGATTCACCACGTCACACCAAAAGAATTTCGCCAACGATTTTATGGCAGCAGGAAATAGAATTGTTTTTACTAAGAAAAAGTTGTTTTGACTAATTATTTAATGTTTCAATTGGCCGAAATAAGGGTATAATAAAAAGTGAGAGAAATTTTTCCAGAACAGTATCTGTGACTGGTAAAGAACTATCCACAAAAGTACTTTTTTTATTTAGTAGTGACAAAATTACCGCAAGGAGAATAGCATGTTCATTACACGCAAGATGTTAAACAAAGAATGTGGAAACAGAGGATTTACTTTAATAGAATTATTGGTTGTTATTGCCATTATCTCGATCCTTGCAGCAATTCTGTTTCCTGTGTTTGCGCGGGCGCGGGAACAGGCGAGGAAGGCATCGTGCCAATCGAATTTGAAGCAAATTGGCTTGGCCGTAATCATGTATACGCAGGATTATGATGAAGCATACCCAGTGGCAAATATGGGATACAAAATACCTGGAACTACAAGTAATTACTTTTGGTATCAAGTCTTGCAGCCTTATGCTAAAAGCTACGAAGTGTGGGTTTGCCCCACATCCGGTCCGATCTCACACTGGACATCAGGAGCGATGGACGGAATGCAAGACAGCTACGGCATCAACAACTGCGGCGCATCTTTGACAGATGGAGGAAAGCCAGGATATGGTTTTGGAAATTCTTTTGGGCAGTGCACTGCAAGCGGAAGCGGCCCTACCAAATTGATGGATATTGTTAATCCATCAGAAACTATTTTCGCCGGCGATGCAGCCAGTAATGGACGGTCAAATTATTTATTAATCGGGTATAGCAGTGCCTCCTACATTCCCGTTCTGCACGGCGGCCAGGTGGGGCCATTCAATACTACTGATATTCAACCAGTAGATATGTCGCAAGGTGGCGGCAACTATCTGTTTGCCGATGGACATGTGAAATTCATCCAAGCACAGCGGCTTCTTACATCGACAGCTCGCCGTCCGTATTTCAATATCAGATAAATCAACATTCAAGCAAAATAATTTATGAAACTATCCTCAAAAGTACTTTTAGTGCTCACCGCATCTTTATTAACAACGTCATGCGTCAAAGCACAAACCAACTCAACCAATATCGCGCTACACAAACCGGTGACATTTAATGTCAAGCCGAATTACAAATACTGCACCGATCCCGAAGATAGCGTCCAATTAACCGATGGCAAATATAGCGGCGAAGAACAGGAAGTGCAAAAAACGCGTTCGCTCTGGGTGCAAAAAAGTACTGTGGGATGGCAGGATAAAAATCCCGTTGTTATTACTATCGATCTGGGTAGCGTCCAGCCAATTTCCGGCGCATCATTCAGCACGGCTGCCGCTCCCAATAACGTCTTCTGGCCGACATCGATTTTTATCGCCACCAGCGATGATGGCAACACCTGGCATGATGCCGGAAATCTGATTCAGCTTTCACGCAAAAACGGCCAGCCGCCCGCGGAAGGCTACGCGGCTTTTCGTTATGTCACGCATGACTTAAAAACAAAGGGACGTTATGTGGCGTTTGGCGTGGATAGTTCACCGTATGTTTTCTGCGACGAAATCGAAATCTATAGCGGCGATAACGCCTGGCTGAATCAGCCTGCTCCAGGGCGGATTATCACCTCCATGGAGAAATTCGTTCCCGCCATGGCGATCACTTCCGCCGCGCAACAACGCATCAATGACGATATTGACGATATTCGTGATGCGATTAACACATCCAATTTATCCGCAACGAATAAAAGTACTTTTATGGCGCGCTTGCAAAAAGACGCCGATGCCGCGGAGCAGATGGACGCGCTTCCCAAAGATTTCAAAGCCATCCTGCCGATCAATGATATCCATCGCGATGTGCTGGCGGTGCGCGGGGAATTTCTGGCGGCGCAAGGATTGAAACCAATCACTTTATGGAAACAGCATCGCTACGCGTGGTTGCCGTTATTGGCCAAACCAGATCAGCAGGAGAAAACAGAATTAAATTTTTCGATGCTGAAAAATCAATTCCGCTCTGATAATCTTTTGCTCACCAACGCTGTCGGCCAATCACAAACAGTGACTTTGCAATTGCAAAACTCGCCGCAAAATGCAGAAGACGGCTGGCTGCAAATTTATTCCGTGGCCTGGACAGATACCGCACAAGGCACGCCGGTGGCGGATGCGCTGATTCCGGTGCAAGGGAAAAATGGCGTTTATTCAATAGACATTCCGGCTGGCATGACGCGCAAAATCTGGTTTACAATAGATTCCTCCAAACTGGCTGCTGGTATATCGAAAAGTACTTTTGCGATAAAAAACGGTAATCAATTATTTTCCATTCCGTTAAATTTGGATATCGCGAAAACGGTGATGCGCGCGCCACGTCTTTCGTTGGGCATGTGGGATTATTCCAATGGCAATAGTTACGCCATCAATGATGCTAACCGCCAGGAAGCGATTGCGTTGATGCGCTCACATTTTGTGAATACGCCGTGGGCAATGCGAAACACCTTGCCGTGGCCAACTATAAAAGATTTTGATGCGCAAGGAAATTTGACGGCAAAACTGAATTTCACCAATTTAGATCAATGGGTTACGCAATGGCCGGACGCGAAGCAATTCTTTGTATATGCGAATGTGGGAGATACTTTCGCAGGTGCAAAACAAGGAACTCCGGAGTTTGAAGCGCGCGTCGGAAGCTGGGCAAAAGCACTTTCGGCGCACATGAAAGAATTGAATTTACGGCCCGGGCGATTGGGAATTTGTCTGGTAGATGAGCCGCATACCGATGTGCAGGACGCAACTATCGCGGCGTGGGCCAACGCCATCAAAATAGCTGCGCCAGAGCTGACGCTGTTTGAAGATCCGTCCGCAGCGCGTCTCGGCGAAAACAAAAATCAAAATTCCATTGCACCAATCGATATTATCTGCCCCACTCTACCTGCTTACATCAACGGCGGTTCCGCGCTCCAAAAGTACTTTCAACAGTTGCAGGCTCAGGGCAAGCAACAATGGTTTTATCAGTGCACCGGCCCGGTTAGATTGTACGATCCACAATTATATTATCGCTATCAAGCATGGCACGCGTTCGCTAATGGCGCGACGGGCGAAGGATTCTGGTCATTCAGCGATACTAGCAAAGCACCTTCGTCATTCAGTGAATACGGTACGGGAAGAATCAATTACGCCCCGGTATTCTTTGATGGCGACACAGTTTATGACAGCATTCACTGGGACGCGGTGCGTGAAGGCGTGGAGGATTATGAGGAAATGGCGATGTTGCAGGACGCCATTAACGCATCGAAAGATGCAGCCTGGAAACAGCAAGCGCAACAGGTTTTGGATGCAGCGGTAAAAGCCGTGACAGGTATTTGGAAGAAGCCTGTTTACGACTGGCAGCAAAAGAGCAATGCGGATTTGGCAGATGAGCAATTACGGAATGTGCGGAATTTGTTAACATAACCCGACTTGCCGCCTATTGGATTTCCACGTTCGTCATTCCTGCGAAGGCAGAAATCCAGGGTCGGTGATATATTTAAAAGTACTTTTCCCCTTTGCTCATTGCCAATTCATTATTGTTCATTGCAAACTGACCAATGATGAAAGACATTCAACACGCTGCCATTCTCGAACTGCGCCAGATTCTCACTCAAAAAATTATTCCGCGGATTTCATCACCAGAATCCGTTCGCATCATTCTAGCTCAACGGCCTTTACGTCTGCCTTCAGGTATTACAGTAAAACGCCGTCCCGCGCCGTCGTTGAAGATAAACAGCAATAATCGCTCCAATCTCTTGCTGAGCCAATATCCTGAAGAAGGTGTACACGCCATCCGATATCCATATTTGTGTTATGTCGTGGACGGCCAAATTGATATGTGTCTGGGATTAGCGGAGGAGCGCGGCAAAATGCGCGGAACGGTTAATCGTTATGATATAGTGACTTTGCCCGGGCACAGTGCTTTGCTTATGCCACCGGGCGTCTTTTATCCGGATGAAAATCATACCGGGACATCAGCGAATGTGCAGGTTTTCTGGGTACTCACTCTTCCTTCCGGTGTATTTTGTCATGCTAGCACCGTGCGCAATGGCGTTTATGCTTCGGATCATCTTGATGTTTTTGTGCCGGGGCAACATTTTGCCACGCTCATTGATATTCTGGAGGGAGATTTAAGATCTGCCGATAAAGAAGCAGCCATCGTGACGCGCAGTCTGCTTTTATCATTTTTCTCGCGAATTCTTTGGAAATTGAACAAAGGCACGCAGGCTCTGTTAGCGTCAAGAGTGCAAGACAACGAACGGGGCGACGTTCATCTAGGCAACAAATCTCTCACTATTCAGCGCGCTTGCGAATTTATTCGCAAACATAACGGCATCGCGTTCACCGTCGACGAAGTGGCCACCTATGCTTACGTATCGCCATCTCATCTGATGCGGCTGTTTCGCACTGAATTGCAAACTACGGTGATGGATTACGTCCTCCAACAACGCTTTGCCGTTGCCGAAGCGTGGCTCAAGAACAGCGAAATGCCCATCAAGCAAATTGCCAGCGCGCTCGGTTATAGCCACGCACCCCAATTCAATCGCATTTTTAAGCAAATTCACGGCATCAGCCCCACCGAATTCCGCCGTCAACGCGGCAGTTAAATAAAATCGGCTGTATCCGCTAATTAACACCATGATAAGCTAAGTACTTGATGTTTCGTTTTTCGTTAAAAAGGGTAGAATTAACTCTGTAGTTATAAAAATGGAAAGGGGATCTCGTATGAGACGTACACGCACAGCGATTTGGTGCTACAAAGGATTTACTTTAATTGAACTTCTGGCTGTTATTGCGATTATTTCAATACTCTCAGCAATTTTATTCCCAGTGTTCGCACGGGCGCGAGAAAACGCGCGCCGCGCCAGTTGTCTATCCAACTTAAAACAGATCGGTTTAGGCATTATGATGTATACACAAGATTATGATGAAAAACTGGTCAGTTATGCCTATCCAAATCCTACGGGAACAGTAATATACGGCTGGCAAGTAGCACTGATGCCATACGTAAAAAATACACAACTATTTGTGTGCCCCGGCGCTTATAAGATAAGCACTAACACCTCGGATGGTTGCGACCCCACTTTTGTTTCCACTACAAAAACAGGCGCCGGATCATATGGATACAACTACATCTATCTTGGTAACTACCATTCCGGCAGCCCTTGGTACATTACAGACATTTCACTCGCAGCAGTTGATGAGCCCTCACAGACAGTAATGGTAAATGAAATTTCCGGTCTGGCAGGCCTTGGCGCCACGTACCCTCCTTCTTATTGGACAGGAGTGACGAATGCATCCGCATGCGATACAGATCCCACTTGGAAACCAGGAGTAAAAGTACTTGGAGATCAAAATGGCCAATGGCATTTTGGTGGCACTAATACAGTGTTCGTAGATGGTCACGCGAAATGGATGCTTTATTCAACATTGAAACATTTTAAGAGCACTGGAGGAACAGACAATGGTTGGTATCAGGCAAACGGGACAACAGTAATTGCAGGTGATACTTCAACAAAATAAAGTGGCATGATTCGGCTTTAATATAAAATATTGCTATTACGCCGGAACAAAAAACATATTGGCTCTATAACGTTTCGGCCGGGTGAGATCGTATATTCTTTATTTTTGATTGAGTAATAACATAACAAAAGTACTTTTGAAGCAAGTTCGCATGAGGCAAAAGGAGCGACTAATGAAAAGTACTTTCACAGAATTTTCCGTATCTCCGCTGTCATAGCCGCACACAAACAAATTTAATTGCATCCGCTAAGGCATACCATTATAAGCTAAGTATTTTACGTTTTATTTTCTGCTGGAATGGGTATACTAAATATGTCATTTATAAATCAGAAAGGGAGATTTCGTATGAGACATATCCGCAGATGTCGCAAAGGATTTACATTGATTGAACTATTGGTCGTCATTGCTATTATTTCAATTCTCGCGGCAATTCTTTTCCCCGTTTTCGCACGGGCCCGCGAAAACGCGCGCCGCGCCAGTTGTATGAGTAATCTCAAACAGTTGGGGTTGGGCGTGATGATGTATACGCAGGATTATGACGATCACGTTCCTTCGGCCTTTCAGTATGAGGTTCCCGGTAACACCAATTACCTGAACAGCTGGATGCAGCTCATCATGCCTTACACCAAAAGCCCGCAACTCTATGTTTGCCCGTCCTGGCAACAGGCCAGCAAATATTCCGATAACGGACCCAACAAAGAAATTCCGATTCCCTATGAAAGTTATACGGCGGTGTTTAATGTAGCCGGTGATGTGCGTGTTGCTCCACGCATCCTCGCTCAATACACCCAGCCCTCATGGTCTATTTACGCGGTGGACGCGGGATTCTGTAATGCGGCAGGCGCCTATTTCCCATGCGCCGGTTTCTATTGGGGCGGCGATTATTACGCCGTAGGAACGGAGGATGCCAACAGTTCTTCGTATGCAACTTCTTTTAATCGCTCCACAGCAAACGGCACCTCCGTTCATTTCGATGGAAATAATTGCATGTTTGTGGATGGTCATGTGAAATGGTTCAAACATGTTAGCGGCACCAATTTTAAGGTAACTCCTTAAACCACGCGGACATAGCATGCCTTGTCCCTATATTTTTACAAACACACAAAAGTACTTTTATGATGAAACTCAACACTATCAAACACCTATTCCTTTGTCTCCTTTCGTTGACGATGATGCACAGCGCCATCGCGCAAACGCAACTGGCCAATCCCAGTTTCGAGGAAGACGCCGCCAACGTCGGCAATCCTGACGGTTGGACAATTGGCAAAAACGCCGTAGTAAAAATCGTTACGGGAAATGCCAGTGACGGCAATCGCGCTTTGTTGGTAACAGGCGGCTATCCCGCCATTTATCAAAATCTGCAAATCCCTACGCTCGCCGATCAACAACTTTCATTCAGCGTGAACGCCAAAAGTGCCAGCGCGGACGCAGTTTTTGGCGTGCGCATCGGCTATATGATGACCGATAATAAATGGCGCGACTCGGCGCTCTTTTGGGACAAAAAGCTGACGGCCGATTACCAAACCTATTCCGTCTCACGTCATTTGCCCGCCAACGCGAAAGGTGGAAGGCTCTATATTGCGATCTATTGTTCCGATAATAAAAGTACTTTTTATGTGGATAATGTGCGTATGAATATCGGCAGCGGTTTGTCTGATGCGGACGCACAGCGCGCTGTGGCGGTGGCGCGTGAGACGCAATATTTTCTGAATCGTTTGGATGCGGCAACGCAGCAAAATATCGCGCTTCCGCAAAAGGACGCGTGGGAAAACCAGGCGCGGCAAATCCTCCTGGAAGCAAACGTGGCGACCGGCGATTTCGCAGAAAAAATTGATACTTCGCTGAACGCTATTACAACTCTCAACGTGCAATTATTCGCCGCCGTCGCCAACGGCAAAACCTTGATGGCAACCACGGCTCCCGCTTTCGACCGTCTGGCGCCGGACGCTTTGCCTTCGCTTAAAAGTACTTTTAGCAATGACCTGGTGGCGTTGCGCGGTGAACATCAAAGTCTCAGCATCGATGTCGCCACCAATCAATCCACGCCGCAAAAAATTGCTATTAACGTGCAAGGTTTGCCAGCAGCGTGCGATATAATTTGGCGGCGCTTGGTATTTACGGACACCTGGTATACGCGCGGCAAAACGCAAATCGCCGATCCGCTGACGCGGCTGGCGAGCGCCGATAAAAGTACTTTTGTGGATGTAAATCCCGGCGAAGTGGTGCGCATTTACGCGGATATTGATATTACCAAAAATTGCGCGGCGGGAAATTATCCGTTGCAAATCACGTTAAACGATGGTGGTAAAACGAAAGAAACGATTGTCTATAATTTGCGTGTATTGCCGCAGGACGCACCGGCGCGGCGCATGACGAATTTTGCCTTTGGCTATACTTCCAAATTTCCCGTGGCGGGCGATACCGCCCTGGCCGCGCAGGATTTGGAAGCGCACGGCGTCACTGATATCGAATGGCCATTTTTGCCGCCCGCGGTTTTCGATGCCAACGGCAATTTGCAATCGATCAATTTCGCGCACTACAACAACCTATTAAAAGGTTTCGCGCCGACGGCCATCAAGCTGAATACCTTTTGGCAATCATCGTATGGAAAATTTTTAACGGCGGACGGAACGCCCTTAAAAGTACTTTCACCGGAATGGAAAAACGCTCTGGTGCAAGCGATGCAGGCGTGGATCAAAGACGCCGGCGAACACGGCGTTTCATCCGACCGCATCACGGTGATGGTGAAAGATGAAATCCATTCGGCGGCGTTGGAAAAATCGCCCGATACATCTATAGACGAGTTTGTGGAAATTTCCAAATTACTGCACGAAAAAATTCCCACGCTGAAAAATTATCTTTCGTTGACCTATTACGCCTTTCCCGAAGATGTGAAAATGGCGCTGCCGCAGGTGGATGTGGCGATGCCGCATATTCCGCAACCGGAGAAATTAGACCGCAACGCGCCGCCGACATATAATCCGCGCGAGGCGTTTCAAAAAGAAATTTATCCGATGCTATTCGCGGCGCAAAAGCAACGCGGCTTGGAAATCAGCAGCTATCACGTGGCGGCCGGACGCAGTGAAAATTTGTTGCAGTGGAACCGTTTTTATCCTGTGTTAGCCGCCGCAACCGGCCACACTGGAATTGCCTTCTGGGCCTATAACGACACGCGCGGCACTTCCTGGGACGACACTGACGGCGGCTTGCTTGATTACACCTTTGTCTATAATGGACGGGAGAAAAATCCGCTGTGCGAAAAATATAACGTGACCGGCGAAATAATCGTTCCCTCCATCCGCTGGGAAGCCGTGCGCGCCGGCTTGCAGGATGCGAATATTTTGCTGGCACTGAAAAACAAAAAATTAACCGCCGCGCAACAAACAAAATTGCAGGCGCTAATAACGCAAAGCCAACAATGGAACGGCGGAACCGACGCGGCGAAAAAAGATATTACGATGGAAAGAGTGGAGTCGCTCTCGCAGCAATTACGTGAATTGTATGCGCAATGAGCCACGTGCTTTTCCACGGCACGGAGGCCGTGGCCACGAATAATGCACGTAAGATGGGCTTGCGTCATTCATACAAATCCGTGGATAAATACTTTAGCCCGCTATCGCCGGCTGTCGTTACCAGCACTTCTCCGGTTTTCGCTTCACGTGCCAGGCGCAATGCCACGGCAATATTCGCGCCGGTGGAAAAGCCGCCGAAGATGCCTTCGCGTTTTGCCAGTTCGCGCGCGGTTTCGATGGCTTCTTCATCGGTGACCGTCAGATATTCTTCCACTAAATCACGCGGCACTTTGGGTAAATCCATCATGTAGCCCGCGCCCTGAATTTTGTGATTGGGTTGCGTCACCGGTTTGCCCGCCAGGTAAGGCGCTCCGGCGGGTTCCACCAGATAGCAGCGCACAGCGGGATTATATTCTTTCAACGTCCTGCTGACGCCGCCGAAGGTGCCGCCGGTTCCTGCGGTCGAGATAAACGCATCCACCTTGCCGCCGCTTTGTAGCCAGATTTCCTGCCCGGTGATGCGATGCGCGCGGAGATTGCTGGGATTGTTGAATTGATCGGCGCGAAAGGCGTTATATTTTTGCGTCAATTCCTGCGTCACGCGTTCCACTTCGGCCAGATCCGCGCCGCTGACCTGGCCGGGTTTTGAATCTTTCAATTGCGGCACCAAGACCACTTCGGCTCCCAGCGCGCGCATCATACGGGCACGTTCGGGCGTGTTGCCTTCGCTCATGACGCAAATCAGCCGATACCCTTTGACGCCGCAAACCACCGCGAGACCCGTGCCGGTGTTGCCGCTGGTGAGTTCGATGACAGTTCCGCCCGTCTGCAAACGCCCGTCGTTTTCGGCGTCTTCGATAATCTGGCGCGCGATGCGATCTTTAATGGCAAGGCCCGGATTGAAATATTCCAATTTCACCAGGACGCGTCCCGGCAGACCGCGGCCAATGCGGTCAAGCGCCACGAGCGGCGTGGCGCCGATGGTTTCGATAATGCTGTTTTGAATTTGGGAGTTCATCAAAAGTACTTTTTACTGAAAAATTTGTCAGACCATTCTTTCCAAAAACCAATCTTCCACCATCATGTTGGCAAAATGGCGATTACGGTTTTCGTCCAGCACATCATGACAATCCGAACCGCAGCTAAGCAGGCAATCCGTATTCTGCGCCATGTCTTCCAGCCGGGAAAATTCTTGTTCCTGCACGTTGTCCGGATGATACAACTCAAAACCATCCATGCCGTTTTCCAGCAATTCGCCGATGAGAGAAAGCTGTGTATCCATGTCGCCACGATGATAACGGGCCACGTGCGCCAAAAATACTTTTCCGCCCGCGCCGTGCACGGCATCGCGCATCTCTTCAAAAGACGTTTTCGGCCAGGTTTTCGCCTGACCGGCTGCACTGATTTTTTGATTAATTTTCTGTATTATTTGCGCGTATGCAGCATTGTCAGAGATCTGCTTTTTTTCGATTAACAGCTCGCGCGCAAACCAAATATTAACGGCAGACTCAGGATTAGTGGGATAGCGTTCGGCCAGGCGCTCCGTCATTTCGTCCAGATCAATCTCGCAGCCATGCTCTTTCAAGTAAGGATGGATTTCCAAAAATTGCAGCGGATAAAGAGAAGATCTTTTTGTGGCCACGGATTGAAACCCGGCGTTTTCGATGTCGTAATCAAAACAGACAAAATGGCAATTTTGCCCATTGGGCGCAGCGGCGTCGATTTCAATTCCCGGAACATAACGTATACCAAATTTAGCGGCATGTGCGGCGGCGCGTTTTTGCGCTCCCAGATGATTGTGATCGGTAATGGAGAACGTGCGCACGCCCTGCCTCGCGGCGATTTCCACCAGTTCTTCCGGAGTGCATCTGGCATCGGGAGAAAACACGGTGTGGCAGTGCATTTCTATCGCGTGGCGCTGAGATGAAGACATACATCTTATAATAGCACAAAAACAACTGCATTAACTGCATTAATGCAAAGAGGTGAACGACAAAACAATGAAAAGAAAAAATGCCTCCGGTCGGGGTCGAACCGACACTCTCTTGCGAGAACTGGATTTTGAGTCCAGCGCGTCTGCCAATTCCGCCACAGAGGCCAGCAGTAGCATGGATATTTTATACTGATAAACACTA
>Ga0164242_10001949_pt1 | contig 24154 bp, 19 predicted proteins | sample OricomgcompostMG_FD_108783 | JGI IMG/M metagenome (GOLD analysis project Ga0164242, IMG submission 108783) | Miracle-Growth compost microbial communities from Emeryville, California, USA - Original compost - Miracle growth compost (MG) ...
CAAGCAGATGGGCTGGGACACGTCGAAGATCAACGTGAACGGCGGGGCGATTGCGATCGGCCACCCGATCGGCGCATCGGGCTGCCGGATTCTGGTGACGCTGCTGCACGAGATGCAGCGCCGCGACGCGAAGCGGGGTCTGGCCTCGCTGTGCATCGGTGGCGGCATGGGCGTGGCGCTTGCGCTCGAGCGCGATTAAGCGCAACGGATGGTAACGGCGTGCGCCTGATGGTCTATCAGGCCGCGCCGAAGTCAGGCGGTTTGCCCGCGAGGCACGAAACGTGCATGAGCGGGCAAACCGAACCAGCTTCGCGCAAGATTAGACGGACACAATAAGCCGCGCGACGCTCCCCGGACGATCCGCGCCTCGCGTGCGTGGATGCCGGGCTACGCAGGAAGTGGTGCTCCAACAACGGCGTACTACGTGAATCATTGTAATTTTCTCTCGCGGATAGATAGCATGACTAATCGTATTGCATTGGTAACGGGCGGAATGGGCGGTCTCGGTGAGGCAATCAGCGTGCGTTTGCACGACGCGGGCTATAAGGTCATCGTCACCCACTCGCCGGACAACGCAGGCGCAAAGGACTGGCTGGCCAGAATGAAGGAGACGGGCCGCGAATTCCGCGCATATTCGATCGACGTCGCTGATTACGACTCGTGCCAGCGCGGCGCGCAGAAGATCAAGAACGAAGTCGGCCCCGTCGACATTCTGATCAACAACGCCGGCATCACGCGCGACATGACCTTCAAGAAGATGGACAAGGTCAATTGGGACGCGGTCCTGCGCACGAATCTGGATTCGATCTTCAACATCTCGAAGCCGATGTGCGACAGCATGGTCGAACAGGGTTGGGGCCGCATCATCAATATTTCGTCGGTGAACGGCTCCAAGGGCGCTGTGGGCCAGACGAACTATGCGGCGGCGAAGGCCGGCATGCACGGCTTCACGAAGTCGCTCGCGCTGGAAGTCGCCCGTAAGGGGGTGACGGTGAATACGATTTCGCCGGGCTATCTCGCGACAAAGATGGTCACCGCGATTCCGCAGGAGATTCTCGATACGAAGATCATCCCGCAGATCCCGATGGGCCGTCTCGGCAATCCGGACGAAGTCGCTGCGCTCGTGCTGTTCCTGTGCTCGGACGACGCAAGCTTTGTCACCGGCGCGAACATCCCCATCAACGGCGGTCAGCACATGCAGTAACGCGCTGCACGAGCCGTACCTCGCCGCAATCGGCGCCGGCCGTCCTGGCTGGCGTTTCGCGGCGCGGCTCCCTGCGTTTGACGCGCGACGGGCCACTGTCGCGCGGCGGCCTACGCAGCCCTGCGTTCGAGGCCGAACGAAATCAGCAGCACCCCTATCCCCAGCGCGGCAAGTATCGCGCCGACCCAGCCCGTCGCGACCCATCCGCATCCGGCGGCAATTACGAGCCCGCCCAGCCATGCGCCCACGGCGTTGGCAATATTGAAGGCGCTGTGATTGAGCGATGCCGCCAGCGATTGCGCGTCGCCCGCCACGTCCATCAGGCGCGACTGGAACGCCGGCGTGCAGGCCGACCCCGCCCCCACGCAAAACAGGACCGCGAGCATCGCCCAGAGGTGAGGCGCGGCTACCACGAACACGAGCAAGACCACTGCCGTGAACGCGTACATGCCGAGCATGGTCCGCTTGAGCCAGCGATCGGCGAGCCAACCGCAGGCAAGGTTGCCGGCGATCATCCCGAGTCCGATCAGCGCCAATGCCCAGGGCACGTGATGGCTCGCGATTTGCGTTACCTCGGTGAGCGTGGACGCCACATAGCTATAGACGGAAAAAATGCCGCCAAAGCCGACTGCCGACGCGAGCAGCGTCAGCAGCACCTGGGGGCGGCCGAGCGCGCCGAGCTCGGTGAGCGGACTCGCTTTCCCCGGCATCGGCAGGCGCGGCACGGACCAGGCGATCATGCCGGCCGTGGTCAGCGCAATCACGGCCACCGCCGCGAAGCAGGCTTGCCAGCCCAATGCCTGGCCGAGCCAGGTGGCCGCCGGCACGCCCACGACGTTTGCGACGCTCAAGCCCAGCATGACCTTGCCGATGGCGGCGCCGCGCTTGTGCGGCGGCACGAGCGCCGCCGCGGCCAGCGCCGCGAGCCCGAAGTAAGCGCCATGCGGCAGCCCCGCGATGAAGCGGCTCGCGAGCGCGAGCGTATAGCTGTGGAATATGGCCGTCGCGCCATTGCCGATCGCGTATAGCAGCATCAGCACGATCAGCAGCGCACGTCTTGGCATGCGCGCGAGCGCAACCGTGATGAGCGGCGCGCCGACGACAACGCCGGCCGCATAGGCGCTGATCATGTGCCCCGCTTCGGGAATCGAGACGCGCAGGTCGCCGGCCATTTCCGGCAGGATGCCCATGGCCGCGAATTCCGCCGTGCCGATGGCAAAGCCGCCGAGCGCGAGCGAGAGCTCCGCAAGAGCGAGTCCGTGCGGCGGTTCGGCGAGCGGCGCCGCGACCGCGGCGTCGGCATTGCGTGAAAAACTATCGCGTCCCTGGGTCTCGGGGCGGATAGGAGAATCGACGGGTGCGCTCATGGATATCGTTCGGAAAACTGGGCCGCGAATCATGCGGCGTGCTGAATGTGTTATCGGTAACAGCTCGGGCGCGTGCGTCGGCCGCCGCGCTCAGGCTATGTGGATCGCGTCGCATTGCTCGCGCGCGGACCCGCGTGCGAGGTCAGTCGGTATCGGAATGCTGCAAGCCGGTTTTGAAAGCCGGGCCCTGACCGGACGCTTGGCGTGCAAGGTTCGGAAAGAATCTGCATGATGAGCGAAACGATGGCCGCCGGTATCGGGGAATGCGCCGGAATGGAAATCCGGGCCGCGCGCGCACGATGCTGGACTATCGGATTGCGCATTCTAGATGATCTGACGTATTTGCGCCGAGAGGATCGCAAATGACGATCTGCTCTTGTGCTTCCCGATTCGAATAAAAATTCGAAACCTGAAACGAGATGTAAACACCGGCGCGCGTGAGCGCAGATCGCTTTTCCTTGCAATTGGCTAAATGCGTGGCATGTCATTCAGCGTCGAAATTTTTTGCGATTGGAGCCGCGAATGGGCACGCTAATAGCCACCAATTTGCATCTATTGCAGCTTTGCGGTCATAATTGTGTGTGCCATCACGGCATTGCCTATATGGGCCAAGCCAAACTTCGACATGCAAACGAAGTTTAAACAGTTGCTTGGGGGTGAATTCCTGACAGGGAGAGTGAGTATGGTTACGTTGGACGCGATCAACCAGAAGATCGCAAAACTTCAGAAACAAGCCGAAGTGATGGTCGAAAAGCAATCGTCCATCGGTCTCGCGAAGATTCGCGATCTGATGCACAAGCACGGTTTGGGCCTCGCCGATATCGAGCGCTTCGTCGGCAAAAAACGTGGCCGCAAGCCGGGCGTCAAAGCCGCAAATGGCGCAGCGAAAGCGCTGCATCGCAGTCCGGTCGCGCCGAAATACGCCGATCCGAAAACCGGCGCAACCTGGACCGGTCGCGGACGCGCGCCGGCCTGGATTCGCGACGTCAAGGACCGTTCGAAATTCCTGATCGAGGCAGGCGACGCGCCCAAAGCCGCAGGCGCAAAGAAGACCGCGGCGAAGCGCGGGGTTGCGAAAACGGCCGCCGTGAAAAAAACGACGGCGGGTCGCACAGCCAGTTCCGTCGCCGCAAAGCGCGGGCGCAAGCAATCCGCTCCTGCGAAGAAAGCCGCGGCGCCGCGCAAGACGGCCGCAAGAAAGGCACGTGCCGCCGCCGCGCCGGCTGCTGCAGCACCCGCGGCGGCAGCCTGATACCGTGCCTGGATCCTGCTTGAATCTTGCTTGAATCTTGTTAGATCGCGCGGCCCGATAAAGCCGCCAGGCCGCAACCGGCGTTGCGCCGACTCCCGCGAGGAGCGGCGCAACGCCGGTTGCGGTGGTCGCCGCGAATGCTCAGCCGGCCTTTTTCCACCGTCCTCGTTCAAGCCGCCTTTCCCAATTGCGCGGTTCGCAATCATTTCTCGATTCCCAATATTGCGTTGTCGTTGAAATACTGCCCGCAATAATTTCGATCTGCGCACACTCCTATCGCATTAGAACGTATAAGTCAGCTTGCCGAACGCCGTGCGGCCCAGGGTGTTGTAGCCGTACGTGGTCATGTACTGCCGGTTGAACAGGTTCGATAGGGACGCGGACAGCACGAGGTGAGCATTCACCTGGTACGAGGCGCGCAGGCTCACCGTCGTATACGACGGTAAATAGAGCGTGTTGAACTGATCGTCGTAGGTCGAACCGCCGTAGAGCAGCGAGACGCCGGTGCTGAGCGCATGCAGGTGGAATTCGTCCCACGCGTGGTCGACGCTCAGGCTCACGGTTTGACGCGGGCGGCGATTGAGCCAGGTCTGGTCGGTCACGTCCTGCGGATTCAGAATGCCGACGGCGAGACTCACGGGCGTGGACTTCCCGAGCGTGCCCTTGTACGAGAGGTCGAGCCCCTGAATGTGCGCCCGCCCGATATTCACAGGCAAAAAGGTCTGCGAATCGTAAGTGATGAGATCGTGCACGCGCGTGTCGTACACCGCCGCCGTGAACGTGCCGAACGACGTGTTGGCGTCGAGCGCCGCCTCGACCGTGTCGCTGCGCTCGGGCTGGAGATTGGGGTTCGCGTAGCCTGGGTAATAGAGGTCGTTGAAGGTCGGCAGCCGGAACGCGTTGCCGTACGAAACGCGCGCGGTGTAGATCGGCGTGATCGCCCACGAGAGCGCGGCGTTACCCGTATTCACGCTCTGCCCCTGGACGATCTCGTGGCGCCCGGCAAGGAACAGCGTCACGTCGCCGAGCGTGGCCGACTGGTGCAGCGAGACGGCCGAGTCGTTGCGTGCGGGCAGACCGCCTGGCACATCGACGGGCAAAAACGCCAACTCGCGCGAGAAGTCGTACGCGAGCCTGGTTTCGCCCGAAAGCGGCTGCCCGAGCAGCGTGTGTCCGGTCTCTTGATGCGTGATCGAAGTCGAGGTGGAAAAGCGCGTCGAGTCGAATTCGTCAGTCGGTATCGTGGGATCGTTCGAGTAGACGAACTGGCGATCGGTCGCGTAGCCCACGGACTGATCGAATTGCGTAAATGGCGTGATATCGAGGTGGAACGCGGCGCCGGTCGTCAGTTGATGGTCGCGTTGCCGGTCGTTACCGCCCGCATTGTCATAGGACAGATCGGACTGGTGATATAGCGCGAACGTGGAAATCGACCAGTTATCGTGCGCGTAGCCGAGGCGCCCATTCACGTCCTGCGCGTGATACGGATTGCGGCCGTCTTCGTGGCCGTAGGCCCAGGGCTTCGTCGCGTCGATGCCCGCGGTGTTGTAGTCGTGCAGCCCGAGCGAGTACGTGAGGCCGCCGAGCGCCGCGAGCGGCCCGCTCGACGGCACGGTGCCCGAGGTGCTCAAGCGCGTGTCGAAGGTCTTGTTGGACCCGCCGCCGAACGAAACCGTGGTCCGGTTCGGCTGGTTCGACGCGCGGCGCGTGAAGAGCTGCACGACGCCGCCAACGGCGTCCGCGCCGAATGAGGCGGCGGCCGGGCCCGAGATCACCTCGACGCGGTCGAACGCCTCGGTCGGCAAGTCGGCCCACTCGGGCGTGCCGGTGGTCGCGGAGCCAATGCGAATGCCGTCGATGAAAACGGCAACCTGCTCGGGCGACGAGCCGCGAATGCTCACCGAGGCCAGGGTGCCCGGGCCGCCGCTTTGCGCCACGGTCACGCCCGGCAGCGTCGCGAGCGCCTGCGTGATGCTCGGGTCGGCGGGCGAGAGACGATCGAGATCCTCGCGCGTGAGCACCTGCGTGCTCGCGTAGCGCTGGTCGAACGATTGCGGCAGATGCTGCGTGTCGCCCACCACGAGAATATTCGGCAGCGTGGCGCCGGTGTCGTCGGCGGACGGGGTGGACGCGGCGGACGACTGCTGCTGCGCTATGGGTGGGACGTCGGCGGCGTGCGCGCTGTGCCAGGCGCACGCGGTCATCGCGCAGGCGGCCGCGAGCTGGCGGAGTTTGGGCCGGCGGCCGTCTTTGGCGTTGCCGGAGACCGGCGCAATATGGCCAATGCGATGACCAACGCGGTGACCAACGCGGTGGCGACGGGCTTCCTGGGCGCGGGGCGTTTCAATCATGGCGGACATGCGACTGATCCTGAGGTCGGGCTGTCCATGCAGCGGGCGACCGCATGCGTGCGGCGCCGGCGCCTGGGGACACCCCGCCCCTTGCGGCTGCCTGGACCTCGGTCGATGGCAGGTCTCCTGGCTCGCGGGTCGGGGCCCTTGCCGGCCTTCCCGGTTTCCCAGTGGCCCTTTCGGCATGGACTCGCCGCTCACAGTTGCGGGGGCAGCCGCAGGCTCCGGGCGCAGAAGCGCCTACTGCGTTCCCTTTTGATCCCGTCGCCGGGAACCATCAGGGCGCAAGGGTAATGGGCGCGCCTTGCGTGCGTCAACTCATCGCGCATTGGGCGTTGTGAAAACGCCCGTCATGCCCTTCTTTGTCCGACAAGTCCCCATGTGCTGAAAAATCGGGTTGCAGGTCACGATTCAGATTATTCCGATCTTTCATGCGTCTTGGCTAACCTAACATTCGCCCTTCGATTCGTCCTTCGGTAAAACTTTGGAGTTCTAATGATGAAGCGAGGCAAGGGGCCACGCAGCGGTTCGCAGCAAGCGTTCCGCTTTATGCTCTATGCCGTGTCCGCCGCTGTTCTCTCGGCGTGCGGCGGCGGTTCTGATAACGGCTCGGGGCCGGGCGCCACGCCGTCTGTCGCTGGGAAAATCACCTACGATTATGTCCCGACCGTGGTCGCCGCGAGCGCGGACGGCACGGAGCAGGGCGGCCTCGACTATGCGAAGACCGAGCGGCGCCCGGTGCGCCGCGCGCTCGTCGAGCTCGTTTCGGAAGACGGGGCGACCGTGCTGGGCAAGGCCACCACGGACGACATCGGCGCTTATTCCATCGCGGTGCCGGGCGGCAAGCGCGCCTACCTGCGCGTCACCGCGCAGGCGTCGGAAGGCGCGGGCAACGTGCCCGACTACGAGATCGGGATTCGCGACAACACCGCGCCCGAATACGAGACCGATCCAGCCTCCGCGCCGCTCTATTCGATGCGCGGCAATGTCTTCACGACCGTTTCGGCTGCTACCCAGCTCGATTTGAACGCTGGCTCCGGCTGGACCGGCAACAACTATGGCGCACCGCGCACGGCGGCGCCTTTCGCGATTCTCGACCAGATCGTGAACGCCGCGCAGCAACTGCATCGCGCCGAACCTGCCGTGCTGTTGCCTGCGCTCAATGTGTTCTGGAGCGTCAACAACCGCCCGACGCCGGGCAAGGTGAGCGATGGATTCATCAAGACGAGTCACTACCAGCATGCGCAACACAACAAGGGGCTCTATATCTTGGGCGCGGAAAACGTCGATACCGACGAGTACGATGCCAGCGTGGTCGTTCACGAGTTCGGCCACTATGTCGAAGCGAACGTTTCGCGCTCGGATAACATTGGTGGCGGCCACGGTCCCGGCGAGCTGCTCGACATGCGGGTTGCGTTCGGCGAGGCCTGGGGCAACGCGTTCTCTTCGATGATGCGCGGCACGCCTGTCTATACGGACACAGCTGGCCCGAAGCAGGCGCAATTGGGGCTCGTGATGCGCCTCGACCAGGTGCTTGCGGAGGAAGCGAAAATATGGGCGAATGAGTTTGCGGTCGGCAACTTCCTGTATTCGATCAGCCAGGCGCCCGAGATCGGCTTTGCGCCGATCTACTCCACCATGCTCACGGGGGAGAAAACCACGCCCGCGCTGACGAGCGCCTTTTCGTTCGCGGCGGCGCTGCGGCCCGGTCTGAGCGATGCGGGAAAACGCAGGCTCGACCAATTGCTCGGCGCCATCGCGATACAGGGTGGCGATCAGTTGGACGCATGGGGAACCCAGACAAAGTCCCAGGGCGGTCCGGCAGACGCGAATCCCGCGGTGTTCCCGATTTACGTCCCTCTCACCATTGGCCGGACCGTGACGGCATGCGTGACCTCGCAGTTCGGTACGGGCAACAAGCTTGGTAATTATCGCCATTTGCATGTCACGGTTCCTGCCGCAGGCAAGTACGTATTCAAGACGGTGCCGGCGGAAAGCGGAGATCTGAACGATTATGGTGTGGCAGCATTCAACAGGGGCAAGGAGTTGCCGGATCTGAGCGCCGACAGTGTGACCACGACGACGATCGATTTCCCCGCAGCCGGAGATTATGTGGCCGACGTAGTCTCGGCGCGCGACATCGCCGACGGGGCGGAGCCCGACACGGCGCCGCATTGCGCCGATGTGTCGCTGCAAGCGGCCAACCAGTAACAGGGAGCACACGATGAAAAAATTTCCGCTCATGATGCTTGCGGCCGCACTGCTGCTAGGCGCGCAAACGGGTTCCGCTCAAACGGCGCCTCAAACATCGGCCGGCACGGGCAAGAGCTATGGCGGCGTCGTCATCGAGGCCGCTGCCGCGCGCGGGGCAGCGGGCAGTCCGATCAGCGTGACAGTCCATTACCAGGGCCTGCCGGCTTCCGCCAATACGCAGGTAACCTACACGACCGAAGGCGCGCTCAAGCTATCCGGCCCGGCGCAGAAGATGCTCGCGCCCGATGGCCGGGGCACGGTTCAGGACGCCGTGGTCGTGCAGGCGGCATCCGACGGCGTGTACTTTCTGAACGTATTTGCGAAGACGGCGGCTGGAACCAGTGTGCTCTCGATACCGGTTACCGTTGGGTCCGCAACCTTCAAGCCGCGCGCGGCGGCGGCGGTGTCGAGGGCGTCCGCGCCCGGTGGGCAGCGCTTGATCGAAATGCCTGCCCAGGAGACGCGCTACTGAGTCTCGGCCAACGGTAGTCGTCGGGCACCGGTCAGGTGCCCGACCTGCGCTCGCCGTTGGCCTAGTTCCAGTCCAGTGCGCCGCCCGTCTGATACTCCGTCACGCGCGTTTCGAAGAAGTTCTTCTCCTTGCGCAGGTTCGCCTGTTCGTCGAGCCACGGGAGCACGTTTTCCGCGCCGGGAAACGGCGCGGGCATGCCCAGTTGACCCGCGCGCCGGTTGGCGATGTGACGGAACTGGGCACAGTGCAGATCGGCCGAGTAACCCAATATCGGTTCGCGCAGGATATAGCCCGCGTAAGCGGTCTCGGCCGCATCGGCTTCTTCCCAGATCTGCTGCACGGCGCGCGGATCGAGCTGCAGGTTTTCCTCTTCGAGCAATTGCCGGATGACGCGGATGCCGAAACCGCAATGCAGCACCTCGTCGCGCATGATGTACTGGAATTGCTGCGCGGTCGCTTTCATCAGCCCTCGCCGCTGGAGCGCGAACACTGGCGTAAAGCCGTTATAGAACCAGCAGCCCTCGAACACCGCGGCAAAGAACAGGTAGGCGAGCGCGAACTCGTGCAGCGTGTCGCGGTTCGTGAGATCGAGGCCGGGCGCGAGAATGCGCTCCAGCCGCGCGTTCGCAAGCGCGATCTTGGCGTGGATTTCCGGCACCACGCGATAGCGGTTGTAGATCTCCTGCTGGTCCAGCCCGAGCGTTTCGATGCAGTGCTGGTAGGTCCACGTGTGCAACGCTTCCTCATAGACCTGGCGCGCCTGATAAATCTGCAATTCGGGCGCGGTCATCTTTTCCATCACCGCGAGGCCGATATTGCGCATGGCCAGAATGTCGGACGTGGTGAGATACGCGAGCACATTCTCGAATACATGCCGTTCGTTGGCGGTGAGGCGCTGCTGATAGTCGTGCACGTCGTCGCTCATGGAAATCTCGAGCGGCGTCCAGTGATTGCGGTTCGCGCTCAGAAAGCATTCCCATGCCCACGGATAGCGAAATGGCGCGAGCTGATTGATATCGCCGCGGCCGTTCACCACGCGCTTGTCCTCGGCGCGCGTGGCGTGTTGTTGCGAATGCGTTTTGCCGGCGATCATGGCTTAGCGTCCTCCCGCCAGATAAGCGGCCACGCCGCGCTTGAAGGGGCGCAGATGCTCCCCCGCGCGCAGCAGCACGTCTCTGGCCAGTCGCGCCGGCAGATGATCGCGCGTGTAGATCGACGCGATCATGGCGGTGACCAGATACAGTGGACGCGTCTTCAGACGGTGCTTGTGCTCGTAGCGCCGCAACATCGCATCGGTGGCGATGTCGCGCCCCGCGAGGCAGGCTTCGCGAATGGCGCCGGCGAGGCTCTCGACACTCGACAAGCCGAAGTTGAATCCGTGCGCGGTGACGGGGTGCATGCCCACCGCCGCATCGCCGATCGCCGCAAAGCGCCTGGTCACGAAGCGTTCTGGATAGACCCCGACCAGCGGATAGGCGTGACGCGTCGTGGCCAGCGCCATCTGGCCGAGCCGGTGCTCGAAGCGCTGCTCGATTTCGGCGGCGAACGCGTGCGCGTCGGCGCGCTTGAGCCGCTCGATTTCGCGGCCCGTGAGCGTGAGCACCACGGACGAGCGGTACGCGCCGGACTTCGGGTCGGGATTCATCGGCAGCAACGCCAGCGTCTGGCCATAGCCGAACCACTCCCACGCGGCGTGATGATGCGGTTTTTCGTGCGTCATGCCGCAAACCAGCATGGTCTTGCCGAAATCGCGCATGCGGGCGGGAATGCCCATCATTCGCCGGGTTGCCGAGAACCGGCTATCGGCCGCGACGATCAGACGCGTGGCGATGGATTCGCCGCTTTCGAGTTCGACGGTCGCGCCATCGTCATCCGACTTGACGCCGATCACCCGCTCGGCTGCGAGGATTTCGATCTCGACGCCGTCGTTCTGGCCGCATTCGACGGCCTCGAAGGCGGCCTTGCGAATCTGATGATTGGACACGAGCCAGCCGAGCTCGTCGTGCGGGCTGAGCTCGCCGCCGATCTCGAGCGCATGCGGCGACGCTCCGTTATAGATCCTGGCATCCAGCAGGCGAGACTTCGCCTCGCTTTCGATACGCTCCCATAAGCCGAGCTTTCTCAAGGCCCTGACGGATTGATGCGTGAGCGCAATTTCGCGCCCGTCAAATTCAGGATTGCGAAGCTCATCCGTGCCTTGCTGGTCGACGACCACGATTCTGAGGCCCGTTCCAACCAGCGAACGGGCGAAGCACAGACCCGCCGGGCCCGCTCCCACAACGACGATATCGGCTTTCACCGGGATTCCCTCATCGATAGTCATTTCATCGACGTCGCGCCGCGATGCGCGGCGAACATCACCTTGCCCCTGTGCGCGTCTGGTCGCGCATGCGGGCCCGCAGACCTTAGAGAGCGACCGGAGCGCCGTCCATCCCGCATGAGGATGGGGTGAGCGCCCGCGATTGCTTCCTTCGGACTAGTCCGCTGTGCGTATTCCGCGCTTCGGCGCATTCGATTACAGTCGCGCCCCGGATGCTGCGTTCGAGGCCAGCGTGTCTTGCCATTGCGCTGCCGCCACATTGCGCAATCGCCGGTTCGATGCCCGCACGGGCGACCGGCAATCTATCCCGGAAGGCAACGCGGCCGCCAGCGACCGATTGCCCTGCGTCGGCGGGTGCCGCGCAGGGCGGCCGTCGCTGCGATCCGTCGCTATTCCATCGCCATCGTCAAGCATTCGGCCCGCAGGCGCCGTGCTGCAATCTCCGCCACTTATTGAGCCTCATGCTTTCCGTTCCGCTCTTTTCTCGTGTATCGCTCGTGCGCGAGCGCGCGCCGCTCGTTCATTGCCTCGCCAATCAAGTCAGCGCGAACTTCACGGCGAATGCGCTGCTGGCGCTCGGCGCCGCCCCGGCGATGATCGTGGCGCCCGAAGAAGTCGAAGAGTTCGCGAGTGTCGCGAACGCGCTTTCCGTCAATCTCGGCACGCTCGACGAGCCGCAGATGGATACGATCCGGCGCGCCGTCGCCGGGGCCAATGCGCGAGAGACGCCGTGGGTGCTCGATCCCGTCGCGGTGGGCGTGCTGTCCTTGCGCACCGGTTTCGCGCATCGGCTGCTGCGCGCCCGGCCCGCGGCGATTCGCGGCAACGCGTCCGAGATCATTAGCCTTGCTGGCGGCGCGGCGAGCGGCAGAGGCGTGGACAGCGCCGCGCCGGCGCAGGCCGCGCTTCCCGCCGCGCGCGCGCTCGCGAAGGCGGCGCAGTGTGTCGTCGCCGTGAGCGGCGCGACCGATTACGTGACCGACGGCGCGCGCACCGTCGCGCTCTCGAACGGTTCCGCGCTGATGGCGCGCGTGTCGGGCGCCGGCTGCATCTTGTCGGCGGTCGTGGCGGCGTTTGTTGGCACGCGCGTTGGCACGTGCGTTGGCGCGCACGACAAAGCCGCCGATCATTTCGAGGCGACGATCACCGCGATGGCGTTCGTCTCGATTGCCGGCGAGCTCGCGGCCCGCGACGCCGCGGCGCCGGGCAGCTTCGCGGTGGCCTTCCTCGACCGGATCGCGACGCTGGACGCAGCCTCGTTCGGCGCCATGCTGCGCCTGCAAGCGCTCGATCCGGCCTGATTTCGCACCGATTATTCACGAATCGTGTTCAATGTCTCCACGCCTCGGGGGCTTATTTCCGGCGTCCTTTGAGGCATTCTTGCAGTCATCGAGCGCGCGTCAATCGAGGCGTGCGAGGCAAACGGAGAACGAGACATGAGCAAGACCTTCAAGATCGCGGCGATTCCCGGTGACGGCATCGGCCTGGAAGTGATGCCCGAGGGCGTACGCGCGGTGCAGGCGGCGGCCGCCAAATTCGGCCTGAAGGTCGAATTCGCGCACTTCGACTGGGCGAGCTGCGACTACTACCTCGAACACGGCAAGATGATGCCCGACGACTGGTTCGCCACGCTCCAGGGCTTCGACGCCATCTACTTCGGCGCGGTGGGCTGGCCCGACAAGGTCCCCGATCACATCTCGCTGTGGGGGTCGCTGCTTAAGTTCCGCCGCGAATTCGACCAGTACGTGAACCTGCGCCCCGTGCGCCTGTTGCCCGGCGTGCCGTGCCCGCTCGCCAACCGCAAGCCCGGCGACATCGACTTCTTCGTGGTGCGCGAGAATACCGAGGGCGAGTACAGCTCGGTGGGCGGCAAGATGTTCGAGGGCACCGAGCGCGAGTTCGTGCTGCAGGAGTCGGTGTTCACGCGTCATGGCGTGGATCGCATCCTCAAGTACGCGTTCGAGCTTGCGAACCAGCGCGGCCGCAAGAAGCTTACGGCGGCCACGAAATCCAACGGCATCTCGATCAGCATGCCGTACTGGGACGAGCGCGTGGCCGCGATGGGCGAGGCCTACCCGGAGGTCAAGTGGGACAAGCAGCACATCGACATCCTGTGCGCGCGCTTCGTGCTGCAGCCGGACCGCTTCGACGTGGTGGTGGCGTCCAACCTGTTCGGCGACATTCTTTCGGACCTCGGCCCCGCTTGCACGGGCACGATCGGCCTCGCGGCATCGGCGAACCTGAACCCGGAGCGCAAGTTCCCGTCGCTGTTCGAGCCGGTGCACGGCTCGGCGCCGGACATCTTCGGCAAGGAGATCGCCAACCCGATCGCGATGATCTGGTCGGGCGCGATGATGCTGGGCTTCCTCGGCAACGGCGACGCGCAGTTCAAGGCCGCCCACGACGCGATCATGCAGGCGATCGAGAAAGTGCTCCAGGATGGCCCGCGCACGCCGGACATGGGCGGCAGCGCGAAGACGGCGGACGTGGGCAAGGCCGTGGCCGCCCTGATTTGAGCGCGCTTTAAACGTGGTTTGAGCGCGGGTTGGACGTGTCGATGCGCCCGGTGTTCCGACGAGGAACCCGGGCGTTTTTTACAGATGGCTTACCTGGGATAAACCCCTGGCGAATATGAAAACAGGTTTTCATATTCGATCTGACGTGTAATTATATTTACATCGATACCCTGACACGCCCAGGTTCCGCATGGCCCAACGGTTGCCCGATTCCGACTCCGAAAGAGACACGCCCGACGCCGAGATCGTCGCCCGCCTGAACGCGGCGATGCCGGGGCTCACGCCCGGCCATCGGCGCATGGCCGAGTACGTGCTCGCGAATCTGTTCCAGTCGGCGACCATGCGTATCGACGAGCTGGCGCATGCCGTGGGCGCGTCGGTGGCCACGGCCAACCGCTTTGCGCGCGCCTTGGGCTTCGACGGCTATCCTGCGTTTCGCGAAGCGCTCGTGCGCGGCTTCGAGGCCACGCTCGCGCCGGTCGAGCGGCTGCGCACGGCGCAAGCGTCGCCGACGAGCGGGGCCGAGCTGTTCGACGCCTCGCTGGAGCAGGCCGAGGTCAATCTGCGCGCTTCGCGCCAGTCGATCGACAGCGCGGCGGCGGCCGCCGCCGTCGACGCCATCCTGAACGCGCGGCGCGTCTATATCGTGGGCTCCGGCACCAGTGCGTTTCTGGCCGGGCTCATGGAGCTCGCGCTCTTGCCCTACCTCGACAACGTGCAGTCGCTGTCCACCATCGGCGGTCCGACGCACGCCGCGCGCCGGCTGTTTGGCGCGGGCAGCGACGATCTGATCATCGGCATTGCGTTTCCCCGTTACGTCGACGACACCATCAAGCTCTCGCGCCGCGCCGCGCATCTCGGCGTGCGCGTGCTCGCGCTCACCGATAGCACCGATTCGCCGCTCGCGCGCTTCGCCGATCTGACGCTGCTGGTGCGCGCGGAACGCAGGCTTGCCGCGAATTCGGAGGCCGCGGTGCTGGCCGTGATCGAAGCGCTGTGCGATGCCGTGGCGTTGCGCGCGAAACATTCCGTCGAGGCGGCGGCCACCATCACCGAGTCGGTGCTGCCCTGGCTCACGCCGGAGTCCGTCGTGCCGCCCGCCGCCACGCTCTCAGCGGCGGCGCCATCGAATCCCTCTTCGCGCGAGTCTTTCCGTTCCAGGAGCAAGAGTCAGTCATGAGTTCCAGCGCAGTCATTGCCATTCACGGCGGAGCGGGCACGATCCTGCGTACCGCGATGGCCCCCGAAGTCGAAATGCAATACCTCGCCGAATTGAGCCGTATCCTGGCGGCGGGGCAACAGATTCTCGCCGGGGGCGGCAGCGCGCTCGACGCCGTCACCGAAGCGGTGCGCCTGCTCGAGGAGTGTCCGCTCTTCAATGCGGGCCACGGCTCGGTATTCACGGCCGCGGGCACGCACGAGCTGGACGCGTCGATCATGGACGGCCGCACGCTCGAAGCCGGCGCGGTGTGCTGCGTGAAGCGCGTGCGCAATCCCGTGCTGGCCGCGCGCCGCGTGCTCGAGCGCAGCGAGCACGTGATGTTCACGGGCGAGGGCGCGGAAGCGTTCGCCGCGGCGCAGGGGCTCGAATTCGTCGAGCCGGGCTACTTTCATACCGATGCGCGCTACCGCCAGTGGCTGCTCGCGCGCGGCGAGCAGCGCGCGATGCTCGATCATGACGGCGCAACGCTCGCGGCGGATGCGGACAAAGCGGCCGACGCAGGCGGCCTGCCGCACGAGCCCATCGATCCGAACCGCAAGTTCGGCACCGTGGGCGCGGTCGCGCTCGATGCGCGCGGGCATCTCGCCGCGGCCACCTCGACGGGCGGCATCACCAACAAGCAGCCCGGACGCGTGGGCGATGCGCCGCTGATCGGCGCGGGCTGCTATGCCGACGATGCGACCTGCGCCGTCTCCACGACGGGCTCGGGCGAGATGTTCATGCGGATGGTCGCGGCCTACGACGTGGCCGCGCAGATGCGCTATCGCGGCGCGACACTCGCCGATGCCGCCGCGAACGTCGTGATGGAGCGCCTGCCGCGCATCGATGGCCGCGGCGGCCTGATCGCCGTCGATGCGCGCGGCAATGTCACGCTGCCCTTCAATACCGAGGGCATGTATCGTGGCTACGCCCGCGTGGGAGATGCGCCCGTCGTGGCGATCTATCGATAAGCAGCGTTAAGGCAGGGGACCGGGTTGCGACAGCATGGCGGCGCCCCTGCGCCCGTAAAGGAAGGAGTCCAAATCGTGCAGATGCATTCAGGCACCGGCGCGGAGGCCAATGGGCGTGCCGGGGCCGGTATCGGCTTGCCGTCCGGCCGCGTGATCGAAGTCCGCGATCTCAACGTGGCCTTCAGGCGCGGCGCGGGCACGTTCAATGCCGTGCGCGACCTGTCGTTTCACGTCGATCGCGGCGAGACGCTGGCCATCGTCGGCGAATCGGGGTCGGGCAAATCGGTGACGTCGCTCGCGCTCATGCGCCTCGTCGAGCATGGCGGCGGGCGCATCGCGGGCGGCCGCATCGCGCTGCGCCGCCGCAACGGCGACGTGCTCGATCTCACGCGTGCGAAGGCTGCCACGCTGCGCTCGGTGCGCGGTGGCGACATCGCGATGATCTTTCAGGAGCCGATGACGTCGCTCAATCCCGTGTTCACGGTCGGCAGCCAGATCAGCGAGGCCATCGCGCTGCATCAGCAGGTGAGCCGCACGCAGGCGCGCGCCGAGGCGCTGCGCCTGCTCGACCTCGTACGCATTCCCGAGGCGCGCCGCGTGATGGACCGCTTCGCGCATCAGCTTTCGGGCGGCATGCGCCAGCGCGTGATGATCGCGATGGCGCTCTCGTGCAAGCCCGCGCTCCTGATCGCCGACGAACCGACCACCGCGCTCGACGTCACCATCCAGGCGCAGATCCTGCAATTGATACGCGGATTGCAGGACGAGATGGACATGGGCGTGGTCTTCATCACGCACGACATGGGGGTGGTGGCCGAAGTGGCCGACCGCATCCTCGTGATGTATCGCGGCGAGAAGGTCGAGGAGAACGATGCCGACACGCTGTTCGCGGCGCCCCGGCATCGCTACACGCAGGCGCTGCTGGCGGCCGTGCCGAAGCTCGGCGCGATGCGGGGCACCGATGCGCCCGCGAAGTTTCCGCTGCTGTCGATTGGCGCATCGCCGGCCGATGCGCCGGCGGCAACGCGCGCCGCTCAGGCCGGCGAATCCGTTGCGCCCGCAACTTCATCGATCCTCATGCCGGACCCGCAGGCGCAACCCGTCCTGCGCGTGCGCGATCTCGTGACGCGCTTTCCCGTGCGCAGCGGCCCGTTCGGCCGCCTCGTGGGCCGCGTGCACGCGGTCGAGCAAGTCAGCTTCGACCTGCGCGCGGGCGAGACGCTCGCGCTGGTGGGCGAGTCGGGCTGCGGCAAGTCCACCACGGGCCGCTCGCTGCTGCGCCTCGTCGAGAGCCAGAGCGGCACGATCGAATTCGGCGGACGCGATATCGGCACGCTCGCCGGCCCCGCGCTGCAGGCGCTGCGCCGCGACATCCAGTTCATTTTCCAGGACCCGTTCGCCTCGCTCAATCCGCGCCTGACCGTGGGCTTTTCGATTATGGAGCCGCTGCTCGTGCATCGCCTCATGCAGGGGCCCGAGGCGCAGGCGCGGGTGGCGTGGCTGCTCGAGCGCGTGGGGCTGCCCGCATCGGCGGCGCGCCGCTATCCGCACGAATTCTCGGGCGGGCAGCGCCAGCGCATTGCGATCGCCCGTGCGCTCGCGACCAACCCCAAGGTCGTGGTGGCCGACGAGTCGGTGTCCGCGCTCGACGTCTCCGTGCAGGCGCAAATCGTCAACCTGATGCTCGACCTGCAGCGCGAACTGGGCATGGCGTACCTGTTCATTTCGCACGACATGGCCGTGGTCGAGCGCATCAGCCATCGCGTCGCCGTGATGTATCTGGGGCAGATCGTCGAAATCGGGCCGCGCCGCGCCGTGTTCGAGTCGCCGCAGCATCCGTACACGAAGAAGCTGATGGGCGCCGTGCCGGTTGCCGATCCTGCGCGACGTCACGCGAAGCGCATTCTCGCCGCCGACGAATTGCCGAGCCCGATACGCGCGCCCGGCGACGAGCCCGCAGTCGTGCCGCTCGTGGCGGTCGGTCCCGGTCACTACGTCGCGAGGCACCGCGTGGGCGGCGCGTTCTGACGCTGCGCAGCATGACCGTTTACTTTCCCGCTTGCGGTGCCCCGGCCCCGCAAGGCTATCTGGTATGGAGACCTGATTGATGAAAGAAAGCCAAGATTTCCGCCTGTTCGGCGCTTCGTCGCGCCTCGGCGCATGGATGACCGGCAGTGCGCTCGCATTCGCGCTGCTGGCCGGCGCGGGTGGTGCGCAAGCCGCGCAGCGCGCCGTGATGGCGGTCGATTCGACGTTCTCGACGCTCGACCCCTACGACGCGAACGATACGCTCTCGCAAGCCGTATCGAAGTCGTTCTATCAAGGCCTGTTCGGCTTCGACAAGGACCTGAAGCTCGAAAACGTGCTCGCCACGGGCTATGAAGTGAGCCCGGACGGCCTCGTCTACACCTTCAAGCTGCGCCATGGCGTGAAGTTCCAGGACGGCACCGACTTCAACGCAGCAGCGGTGAAGGCGAACTTCGACCGCGTGACCAATCCCGCGAATCACCTCAAGCGCTACAACATGTTCAGCCGTATCGCGAAGACCGAGGTGGTCGACCCGTACACGGTGAAGGTGACGCTCAAGGCACCGTTCTCGGCGTTCGTGAACGTGCTCGCGCATCCTTCGGCCGTGATGATCTCGCCCGCGGCCATGCAGAAGTGGGGCAAGGACATCGGCTTTCATCCGGTGGGCACCGGCCCGTTCGCGCTCGTGAAGTGGGACCCGGCCGGCGACCTGATCGTGCGCAAGTACGACGGCTACTGGAAGAAGGGCTATCCGAAGATCGACGAGATCGACTGGAAGCCCGTGGCCGACAACAACACGCGCGCGGCGCTCATGCGGACGGGCGAGGCCGACTTCGCGTTTCGCATTCCTTTCGAGCAGGCGAGCGCATTCCAGTCGAATCCCAAGGTGGACCTGATCGCGACGCCCTCCATCATTCAGCGCTACATCAGCCTGAACACGACGAAAAAGCCGTTCGACAATCCGCTCGTGCGCGAAGCGCTGAACTATGCGATCAACAAGGACGCACTGGCCAAGGTGGCGTTCTCGGGTTACGCGCTGCCCTCGGACGGCGTGCTGCCCCAGGGCGTGGACTATGCGGTCAAGCTCGGCCCCTGGCCGTACGATCCCGCGAAGGCGCGCGCGCTGCTCAAGCAGGCCGGTTACCCGAACGGCTTCGAAACGACGCTGTGGTCCGCGTATAACAACTCGACCGCGCAGAAGGCGATCCAGTTCGTGCAGCAGCAGCTTGCGCAAGTGGGCGTGAAGGCGAGCGTCGAGGCGCTGGAGACGGGCCAGGCCGTGGCGCGCGTCGAGAGCGCGCCGGACCCGGCCACGGCGGGCGTACGCATGTACTACATCGGCTGGTCGTCGTCGACGGGCGAAGCGGATTGGGGCATCTCGCCGCTGCTCGCTTCGGCTTCGTGGCCGCCCAGGCTGATGAATACGGCGTACTACAAGAACCCGGCCGTCGACGAAGATCTCTCGAAGGCGCTCGAAACCACCGACCGCGCGAAGAAGACGGCGCTCTACACGGACGCGCAAAAGCGCATCTGGGCCGACGCGCCATGGATCTTCCTCGTGAAGGAAAAGGTCGTCTACGCGCGCAGCAAGCGCCTTGCCGGCGCTTACGTGGCGCCCGACGGGTCGTTCAATTTCGACGACATTTCCCTTCGCTAATGCGTTCGTCGCGCGCCGCGCGGATGCGGCGCGCGACCCACGCCACGATGTAATGCGCCCATGCTGAACTTCCTTGTCAAACGCGTGCTGGGGCTCGTGCCGACGCTCTTCATCGTCGCCGTCCTGGTGTTCCTGTTCGTGCATCTGCTGCCGGGCGACCCCGCGCGCCTCGCCGCCGGTCCCGAAGCCGACGACGCCACCGTCGCGCTCGTGCGCGCGGACCTCGGCCTCGATCAGCCGCTGCCGCAGCAGTTCGTCCACTTCTTCGCGCGCATCGCGCACGGCGACTTCGGCGTCTCCATGCGCAGCAAGCGCCCGGTAACGACCGAGATCGGCGAGCGCTTCATGCCGACCTTGCTGCTCACGCTCGCCAGCATGGTCTGGGCCGTGGTGTTCGGCATGACCATCGGCATCGTCTCGGCGGTGTGGCGCAATCGCTGGCCCGACCGCATCGGCATGGCGCTGGCGGTCTCGGGCATTTCGTTTCCGGCCTTCGCGCTCGGCATGGCGCTCATGGAGCTGTTCTCGGTCGAGCTGGGCTGGCTGCCGGTGGTGAGCGACGGCACGTGGCGCAGCTACGTGCTGCCCTCGCTCACGCTCGGCGCCGCCGTTGCGGCGGTGATGGCGCGCTTCACGCGCGCATCGTTCGTCGAAGTGCTGGGCGAGGACTTCGTGCGGACCGCGCGCGCGAAGGGCGTGGCCGAGCAGTGGGTGGTCGTCAAGCATTGCCTGCGCAACGCAATGATTCCCGTCGTCACCATGATGGGCTTGCAGTTCGGCTTTTTGCTGGGCGGCTCGATCGTCGTCGAGGTCGTGTTCAACTGGCCGGGGCTCGGGCGCCTGCTCGTCGATTCGGTCTCGATGCGCGACTATCCGGTGATCCAGGCCGAAGTGCTGCTGTTCTCGTTCGAATTCATCGTCATCAATCTGATCGTGGACGTGCTGTACGCGGTCATCAATCCGACTATCCGTTTCAGGTGAGCACGCCATGAGCACGACTCTCAACGAAGCCGCGCCGCCCGGGCAAGACGAATCCATCCGCACGCCATGGCGCGAGTTCTGGCGCAAATTCCGCAAGCAGCCCGTTGCGCTCGGCGCGGGGGCATTCGTGCTGCTGCTGGTGTTCGTCGCCGTGTTCGGTCCGCATCTGGTGCCCTACGATCCCGAGAATTACTTCGACTACGACGCGCTCAATGCCGCGCCATCGGCGGCGCATTGGCTCGGCGTGGACGCGCTCGGGCGCGACATCTTCAGCCGCATCGTCGCGGGCACGCGCATATCGCTTGCGGCGGGCTTTCTTTCGGTGGCGCTGGGCGCCGTGGTGGGCACGTTCTTCGGCTTGCTGGCGGGCTACTACGAAGGCTGGTGGGACCGCATCACCATGCGTGTCGCCGACGTACTGTTCGCATTCCCAGGTATTCTGCTCGCCATCGGCGTGGTGGCGATTCTGGGCAACGGCATGATCAACGTGATCTGCGCGGTCGCGGTCTTCAGCATTCCCGCATTCGCGCGGCTCGTGCGCGGCAACACGCTGATGCTCAAGCACCTCACGTATGTGGAGGCGGCGCGCAGCATCGGCGCATCGGACTGGGTCATCATCATGCGGCACATTCTGCCGGGCACGGTGTCCTCGGTGGTGGTCTATCTGACGATGCGTATCGGCACCTCGATCATCACGGCGGCGAGCCTCTCGTTTCTGGGCCTGGGCGCGCAGCCGCCCACGCCCGAGTGGGGCGCGATGCTCAACGAAGCGCGCGCGGATATGGTCACCGCGCCGCACATCGCGTTGTTCCCGAGCCTCGCCATCTTCCTCACGGTGCTCGCGTTCAATCTGCTCGGCGACGGCTTGCGCGACGCGCTCGATCCCAAACTGGACCGGCCATGAGCGCGACGCATCTTGCCGATCCACCGCACGTCGGCCCATTCACTCGCGGCGCCAGCGGTACGATTGCCGACGTGGCCGGCGTGCGCGTGGGCCATTGCACGCTCGACGCGGGCGCGGCGCAAACCGGCGTGACCGTCGTGATGCCGCATGCAGGCGACCCGTATCGCGAGAAGGTGCCGGCCGCGGTATCGGTCATCAACGGCTTCGGCAAGAGCATCGGGCTCACGCAGATCGACGAATTGGGCGTGCTGGAGACGCCTGTCGCGCTCACCAATACGTTCGGCGTGGGCGCGCTCGCGCAGGCGCAGATTCGCGCGGCGATCGCTGCGAATCCGCGCATCGGGCGCGAATGGCCGACGGTGAATCCGCTCGTGTTCGAATGCAACGACGGCTATCTGAACGACATTCAGGCGCTGGCTGTCACGGGCGAGCACTACCGGGCCGCCTGCGAGGCGGCGAGCGACACGTTCGCGCGCGGCAGCGTGGGGGCGGGGCGCGGCATGTCGAGCTTCGACCTCAAGGGCGGGATCGGCACGGCCTCGCGCGTCGTGCAAGCGCAGGGCATGCGCTGCACGGTGGGCGCACTCGTGCTGGCGAATTTCGGGCGGCTGCCCATGCTCGCCGTGGCGGGCATGCCGCTTGGGCGCATGCTTGCGGAGCGTGACGCGCGCGGCGGCGAGTCCGCAGAGCCCGTCGAGCCCGAGAAGGGCTCGATCATCATGCTGATCGCGCTCGACGCGCCGCTCGATGCGAGGCAGTTGCGCCGCGTGTCGATGCGCGCCGCCGCCGGGCTCGCGCGCACGGGGTCCAGTTATGGCCACGGCAGCGGCGACATCGCGATGGCGTTCAGCACCGCCTATACGTTGTCGCACGACGCCACGATGCACCACGTGCCCGCGCTATTGCCGGACGCGCATCTCGATGCGCTCTTCCACGCGAGCGCGGACTGCGTCGAGCAGGCGATTCTCGACGCGCTATGGCAGGCCACGACCGTACAGGGCCGCGACGGCCACGTGCGTCTCGCATTGCGCGACGCGGCCCCCGATCTCGTTTCGCAACTCAAGCAAGGGGTGCCCCTGTGAAGGTCCTGATTTCCACCGATATCGAAGGCATTGCCGGCGTATTCCATTCGCAGCAGACGCACGCCGGCAATGGGGAATACGAGCAGGCGCGCCGCTGGATGACGCTCGAAGCCAACGCCGCGATCGAAGGCGCATTCGCCGGCGGCGCGAGCGCCGTGTGGGTCAACGATTCGCATGGCGGCTTCGACAATCTGCTGCTCGACGAGCTCGATCCGCGCGCGCGGGCGATACTCGGCAAGCCGCGCATGCTGGGGATGATGGCGGGGCTCGAGCATGCGCCCGATCTCGTGTTCATGGTCGGCTATCACGCCATGGCGGGCAGTCATGGCGTGCTGGCGCATACGATCAACAGCTTTGCGTTTGCGCGTGTGCTCGTCGATGGCGTTGAGATTGGCGAGGCCGGACTCTATGGCGCGGTGGCCGCGGAATATGGCGCGCAAGTGGCGCTTTTGACGGGCGACGATGTATTCGAGCAAGAGACGCGTCAACGCTTTCCCGAGGCCGCGTTCGTCGTCGTCAAAGAGGCGCGCGGGCGCGCGAGCACCGATACGCTGTCGCCCGCCCATAGCCGGACCTTGATTCGGGACGCCGCGCGCGCCGCTGTGGAGCGGCATTTGAGCGCACTCACGCGGACTGCGCGCACGGCCGAGCCGCCGCGCATCCGTACCTGTGAATTGCACACCCAGAGCAGCGGCCTGGCCGATCTCTTTGCGCAGTGGCCGGCGATTGAGCGCGTTTCCGCTTGTACGCTGCGCTTTTCGGCCCCTTCGGCGGAGTATCTCGTGCGCTCGCTCAATTGCCTCTCCGCCATGTCGGCCGTGCTGCGCTGAGTCGCGGCAAGCGCTCCATTTTGAGACGACCGTGCCGGCACTCGGGTTAGCTTGGGTCCACGCGCGGCCGATGAAAAATACGATCGTCCGCGCGGGCCGGGGACTCTAGCGAGAATGCCTGCCATCCCCAGCCTGGCGGCAGGCATACCTGAGAGGAGACCGGCATGCGTGAGAAGGGCGAGGTGGCGGCACGTTTGATCGATGTGATGCAAGAGGGGGTTTGCGGTACCGCGACCGAACTCGCCGAGCGAGTGAGGATCGACGCGCGCAGCGTGCGTGCGGTCCTGCGGCTTTGGCTCGATGCGGGGATCGTTCACGTGACCGAGGGCGTTGTACCCGGCCGCGCGCGCGTATTTCGTTATGGCGGCAGCGCGCTGCCGTCTGCTTGCTTGCCTGATGCAAAACCCGCCGCGCCCGCCAGGCCTCGCCGGGCGCCCGCGATTCCAGCGGACCGGTGGCCTCAGCTGGATTCCGAACTTGCGGCTGCGGTCGATGCGATGGTTCGCGTGCGAGTGGCAGGGGGCGTGCGCTAGTGTGCGATATTTTCCGCAGCACTAGGTGCTAGTGGTGTGTGCGCGCGCCGCACGCGTTTGGGCTGCTTTTTTGGCCGCTGCCGTACGGCCTGCCGCGCCCTTGGTTTGTGCCGCCTTCTTTGCCGCGGCCGCGCGGCCTGCGGCGCCTTTGGTTTGCGCGGCCTGCCTGGCCGCGGCCGAGCGGCTGGCGCTCGTGCGGCGCGCGGCGGCGCTCTGCGCCTGCTTCGACATC
>Ga0164242_10001950_pt1 | contig 24153 bp, 21 predicted proteins | sample OricomgcompostMG_FD_108783 | JGI IMG/M metagenome (GOLD analysis project Ga0164242, IMG submission 108783) | Miracle-Growth compost microbial communities from Emeryville, California, USA - Original compost - Miracle growth compost (MG) ...
AACTAAACACACACCTTCTTGACCGGCCGTAGGGGCATGAGGACCCGTGACGTCCCATGAGTCTTCGTCACGGGACACGCGTACTTCGTGGAGGAAGGCGCGCCTCCCCCGGCGCTCGTCACGAAGCCTCATCACGCTCCCCGCACCCCCGGCCATCTCGACCACGACCACAGCCTGCCGGAGGGTCGTGGTCGAGATGGCCGCGTCCCTTGTCCGTCCCTTTCAACCCCTTCCGTCCCTTAGAGGCTTTCCAGCCGCCCGCGCAGGGCGTCGAGGAAGCGGGCGGCGTAGACACCGTCCATCGCCCGGTGATCCCAGCCGAGGATCAGGTTGACCATCGAACGGATCGCGATCGACTCGTTGCCGGTGGCGTCGGCGATGACGACGGGCCGGCGGACGATCGCCTCGAGGTCGAGGATGCCGACCTGGGGGACGTCGATCACCGGCGTCGCCCAGAGCGCCCCGTAGGCGCCCGGGTTGGTGATCGTGAAGGTGGCGCCCTGGACGTCGTCGGGCTGCAGCTGCTTGTCGCGGGCGCGACGGGCGAGATCGCGGATGCGGGTGCCGAGGCCCTCCGGCGAGAGGTTCTGGGCGTCGTGGACGACCGGGACGATCAGGCCGTCGTCGCCGAGGGAAACGGCGATCCCGAGATGGACCCGCTCGTAGCGGGTGACCGTGGTGCCGTCGAGGGTGGCGTTCAGGTCGGGGAACTCGGCCAGGGTCTCGATCACGGCGCGCGCGACCAGCGGCAGGGCGGTGAGGCCGAGTTCGGCGCGGCGCGACTCGACACGCGTCATCTCGCACTCCACCGCGGTGTGACAGGTCGCCGTCGTCTGCTGTGAGCCCCGCATCGCCTCACCGATCCGTTGGCGCATCCGTGACAGCGGCGCGGGCACCCCACCGAGATCGGTGAGGTCGACGGCCGCGCCCGGGACGGGGACGGGAGTCGTGGCGGCGACGGGGGGACCGGGCTCCGGGTCGGGACGGTAGGGCGAATCACTGTGCAGCGGCGGTTCGGCTGCGGCGCCGCCCTCTTCGATGAAGGCGACCACGTCCTTCTTCGTCACTCGTCCACCGCGGCCACTGCCGGGGACGAGGGCCAGGTCCACCCCGTGCTCGGCGGCGATCCGACGCGAGACGGGCGAGGAGCGGACCTCCCCGCGGGGCGGCGCGGTCGCGCCATCGCCGACCGCCGCCTCGCCGTCGGTGGCGATGCGGCCGAGGACGGTGCCCACGTCCACCGTCTCCCCGACCGCGACGATGATCTCGGCGAGCGTCCCGCCGACCGGGGCAGGACAGTCGGTGTCGATCTTGTCGGTGCTGATCTCGCAGACCGTCGCCTCGGCGACCACCGCGGCACCGATCTCGGCGTGCCACTCGACCACCGTCCCCTCGACCACCGAGGTGCCGAGCTGCGGCATCAGGATGTCGACCAGCGCCATAGCCGCGCTCAGTAGGCGAGCAGCTCGAGCAGCGCCTGCTCGATCGCCGTCGGACCCGGCAGCACCGCCTGCTCGAGCGGCGGGCTGAACGGGATGGGGACGTCGGGAGTGGCCAGACGGCGAACCGGGGCATCGAGATCCTCGAAGCCGCGGTCGGCGACGATCGATGCGACCTCGGCTCCCGCGGCACAGGTCCGGTTGGCCTCGTCGACCACCAGCACGCGGGACGTCTTGCGCGCGGAGGAGAGGATCCGCTCGACGTCCAGCGGGACCAGGGAGCGGAGGTCGAGGACCTCGACGTCCCCCGAGCCGGAGGCCGCCACCGCCTCGGCCGCCTCCAAGGCCGCGGGGACCATCGCGCCGTAGGCGATCACGGTCGCGTCGGTGCCCTCGCGGGCGAGCCGGGCACGCATCGGATCGTCCTCCGGGACCGGCGGCAGCTCGCCCTTGACACGGCGATAGAGGTTCTTGTGCTCGAGGAAGATCACCGGGTTGGGGTCACGGATCGCCGCGAGAAGCAGCGCGTAGGCGTCGGCCGGGTTGGAGGGGGCGACCACTTTCAGCCCCGGGGCGTGCATGAACCATGACTCCGGGTTCTGCGAGTGGAAGGGGCCACCGGAGAAGCCGCCCCCGCTCGGCAGCCGCAACACCATCGGCACCGCGAGCCCCAGCCGGTAGTGCATCTTCCCGGCGACGTTGACCAGCTGGTCGAAGCCACAGGAGACGAAGTCGGCGAACTGCATCTCGCACACCGGGCGCATACCGTCGATCGCGACGCCGACCGCGGCGCCGATGATCCCGGCCTCGGCGATCGGCGTGTCGCGAACCCTTTCGGCCCCGAACTCGGCGAGCAGCCCGTCGGTCACCTTGAAGGCGCCGCCGAACGCGCCGACGTCCTCGCCGAGGACGATCACCCGCTCGTCACTCGCCATCTCGTCGCGCAACGCCTCGTTGATCGCCTTGAGGTAGGTGACCTTGGCCTCGGGCCTGCCTCTCCGCGGGACCTCGCCGTGGGCAAGCTCGCGTCGCACCGGCGTGGGCTCGGCGCCGAAGCCGCTCCACGGGGCGCGGCCGAGGCCGAGGGGCTCGGGCTCGGCGGCGGCGGGCGCGAAGACGTCCGTGATCGCCTCGGCCGGATCGGCCATCGGCGTGTCGAGGGCGGCCTGGGCGGCCGCCTCGACCGTCGCCTCGACCTCGGCCCGAACCGACTCGGTGTCGATGCCGTCCTCGCCCAGGCGGCTCGCGTAGAGCTCGATCGGATCACGGCGCAGCCACGCCTCCAGCAACTCGGGCTGGACGTAGCGGGCATCGTCATGGGCGCCGTGACCGTGCATGCGCATCGTCCGGGCGACCAGGAGCGTCGGCCCACCGCCCGCGAGAGCCCGGCGACGGGCGGCGTGGGCGGCCTCGAAGACCGCCTCCGGATCGTTGCCGTCCAGCGCCTCGGCCGGGATTCCGTAGCCCGCCGCGCGTTCCAGCGGATCGACGGCGAACTGGCGCTCGTGCGGGGTGGAATAGGCGAGCTGGTTGTCCTCGAGCACGAAGATCACCGGCAGTCGGTCGACGGCGGCGAAGTTCATCGCCTCGTGCCAGTCGCCGCGCGAGGTCGCCCCATCGCCGAAGAAGGAGATCGCGCAGCGGGCTTCCTCGCGGATCTTGAAGGCGGTGGCAAGGCCGACCGCCACGACCATCATGTCGGGCAGCATCGAGACGGTCCCGACGATGCCGAGGCGCCGGTCGCCGAAGTGGATGTTCCCCTCGCGGCCCTTGCTCAGGGCGTTGGCACGGCCCATGTAATGGCGGAAGATCTCGGCGAGATCGGTGCCACGCACGAGATGGGCACCAAGGTCACGGATCAGTGGTGAGCAGACCGGGTCGGCCGGGCCGAGGGCCCAGGTGGCTCCGACGCTGATCGCCTCCTGACCGCGGCCGTCGTAGAAGGACCCCGGCACCTTGCCCTGCTTGTAGAGGCTGAGGCCGCGCTCCTCGACCGTCCGCATCAGGAGCATGTGGCGGTAGAGGCCGAGGCGGTCCTCCACGGTGAGGAGGTCCGCGTCCTCGCGCAGATCGCGCGCCGCGTCGCTGACCACGCTGATGCTCATCGATGGATCTCCTCTCGGACGGCAGTCGTATCGGCCTCGCCCGCGGCCCGCGCGACCCGCTCGTGGGCCAGCTCGACCGCCAGGTCCCATGGCGTGCGGTCGGAGTCGGCGGCGCGGACGAGGATGTCCTTCAGGCGCAGTTCCGCTTCCAGCAGGCGGTGCTCGACCTCCTGGTCGTCGAGTCCCAGCACCTCGGCCCCGACATCGATGATGCCGCCACTGTTCGCGATGAAGTCGGGGACGAAGAGGATTCCGGCGGCGTCGAGGGCGTCGGCGAGTGCCGGGTCCGCCAGTTGGTTGTTGGCGGCGCCCGCGATCACCTTGGCGCGTATAAGGCCCACATGCCGCGGCTCGATCACCCCGCCGAGCGCGCATGGGGAAAGGACGTCGACGTCGGCGAAGATCAGGTCTCTGGGTTTGACGGGGACCACGCCGAGCGTCGCGGCCAGATCCGCCACCCGCTCTTGGCGGATGTCGGCGACGAGGACTTCGGCTCCGGCTTCGACCAGCGTGCGGGCCAGCCGCGAGCCGACATGACCGGCACCCAGCACGCCGACGCGCAGCCCCGCCGGCGAGTCGGCGCCGAGGTGGACCTGCGCACCGGCACGCACGGCGGCGAAGACGGTGCGGGCGGTCGCGGCAGAAGGGTCGCCGCGACCGCCCGCGTCCGTCGGACGCCCGGCCACCCAGCGCGTCTCATGGCCGATCGCGACCATGTCGGCGGGGGAGGTTCCAACGTCCTCGGCAGTCACGTAGTTACCGCCGAGGCGCTCGATCCGCCGACCGAGAACGCGCATGCGCGCCTCCCGCAAGGCCAGGTCGGCCCAGGCGCCATCGTCGACCAAGACGGCCTTTCCGCCTCCCAGATCGAGCCCGGCGGCCGAGTTCTTCAACGTCATCGCCCGCGAGAGGCGGAGGGCGTCGACGACCGCGGCCTCGAGGCCCGGGTACCGGGTGAGGCGGAGACCGCCCATGGCAGGGCCGAGGACCCGCGAATGGATCGCGATCACGCCGCGCAGGCCAGTTTGGGGGTCACTGACCAACTCGACTCGGTCGTGCTCGAGCTCCAGGTCGAGCCCTGATACCTGTCCTCGTCCCATAGGGCGAGATTAGGTCCGAGATGCGGACCCGGGACTACCCGGATGTCCTCCCTTCAAGCCTCCCGAGGCGACGATCGTCTACCGCTGAGCTGCCACAGGCGCAGGCCGAGATGGAGCTCGAGACGATCGTCGCCTCGGCGAAGGTCGTACCCGGTGAGACGCTCGATCCGGTGCAGCCTCTTATAGAGACCGGAGCGGTGGAGGTGGAGCGCATCGGCCGTCCCCTTCACATCGGCCGCCCGGTCGAGGTAGGCCTCCGCCGTCTCGAGCAGCGTCAGGCCGTCGCGCTCGCCGAGCAGAGAGTGGATCTGCGGAGGGACGAATGAATCAGGATCGCGACCGGCCAGCATCGACGCGAGCGACCTGTAGGAGCCGAGCGCCTCCCAATGGACCGGCTTCGAGCTACCGATCGCCTCGACCCGCCTCCCGACCTCGGCGCAGACCTGGGCCTCACGAAAGGAACCTCCCAGCTCGACCAGCGCGGGACGCGGGGCGCCGATCCCGACCACCACCTCAGGGCGGGACCCGACGGCGGCGTCGGCGGTGGACAGATGCCGCCGACAGGCCTCGAGCAGCGCGGCCCCACGCCTGCCAGGCTCCGCGGGGTCCTCGAAACCCAACGCGAGGATCACCGACTGTGGCCGGGCGACGACGAGCGCATGGTTGGTGGGGACGGAGCGCCTCACCTCTTCGGCGGCGAGCGAAAGGTGGACGTCGAGCTCACGGCCGAACCCGGGCGGCGCCGCGCCACCCTCGCCGGCCCGGGGCCAGACGTGGGCGACGGCGACGGCGAAATTGCTCGACCCGGTCAGGGTGCCGGCGGTCGTCAGCTCGGCCGCGGCCGCTGGATCGCCGTCGCCGAGGACCGACAGCAGCGCGCGTCCCTGCCGCTCGCGGTCGGCGCTCTCGAGTCGACGCACGCGGGTCAGCTCCGCGGCCAGCTGCTCGGCATACCCGGTGGCCAGCTCCAGCGATCGCGGATCCTCGACGGCCGGTCGGTCGATCAACCAGAGGTATCCGAGCGTCGCCCCCTCGAAGCGCAGCGGGATGCAGAGGCGCCCATCCATGCCGAGCTCGGCATTCGCCGGGACGCGAAGGTGCCGCTCGACGCTCTCGATCCCCAACGACGAGAGCCAGCGGGTCACCTCCTGGGGGGCCTCGCGGCGGAGGATCGAGTCGCGGCGGACCTGGTCTATCTCCTCGTCGTGGGAGCTGTAGGCGAGAGCGCGGAAGTGTCGATCGTCGACCCCCACCGGCCGGCCGAGCTCACCGGCGAGCGCGTCGACGAGTTCCTGGAGTGAGCTCACCGATCCGCCTCGGACCACTCGACCTGGTCGACCGCGGCGGCGCCCGGCGGGATCATCGGATAGCACTCGGCCCGTGGATCCACCCTGACGTCGATGACCGTCGTGCGGCCGGTCGCCAACGCGGCGGCGACCGCGTGGTCGAGTTCCGGAGCGGCGTGCACGACGGCTCCGTCGGCTCCGTAGCTTCTCGCCAGGCCGACGTAGTCGGGCATCGCCGAGCTGAGATCCACCTCCGCCAGGCGCCGCTCGTAGAAGAGGGTCTGCCACTGGTGGACCATGCCGAGCCGCTGGTTGTCGAGGATCACCACGATCACCGGCAACCCTGCCCGGACCGAGGTGGCCAGCTCCTGGGAGGTCATCTGGAAGGAACCGTCGCCGTCGACGCAGATGACGGTCGCATCCGGCCGGGCGGCCTTGGCGCCGATCGCCGCGGGGAGGCCGAAGCCCATCGTGCCGTGGCCGCCCGAGGTGATGAAGGTGCGCGGCCGCTCACAGCGGAGGTATTGCATCGCCCACATCTGATGCTGACCGACGCCCGTGGTCCAGACGACGTCCTTGCCCTCCGTCGCGACCGCCAGTCGCTCCATCGCCAGTTGCGGCTGGAGCGGCGCGTGGGCGGGCGTGCCGTGGCGAAGAGGATGGCGCCTGGTCCAGGCGGCGATCGTCCGTCTCCATCCGGCGGTACGCCCCTCCGCCCCGGCGAAAGGCGCGCCGCGCTCGAGCGTCGCCGCGAGGGTCGGGGCGAGGTCACCGAGGACGGGGACGTCGGGGCGGCGGATCTTCCCCAGCTCATTCGGGTCGGCATCGATGTGGACGACCCGGGCCGCGGGCGCGAAGGCATCGAGGCGGCCGGTGACGCGGTCGTCGAAGCGAGCCCCGGCGGCGATCAGCAGATCGGCTTCGTTCAGGGCGAGGTTGGCCGACTTCAGGCCGTGCATGCCGGGCCAGCCGACGAAGAGGGGGTGGCGCTCGGGGAAGGCGCCCTTCCCCATCAGCGTGGAGACGACCGGCATCCAGGCCTGCTCGGCAAGCTCGAGGAGCTGCCGCGAGGCGCCTTGCGCGCCGCCGCCGACGTAGAGGATCGGGCGTCGGGCCCCCTCGATCTCGGCCACCACGGAGGCGATTGCGTCCGGATCCACGCGCGACCCGGAGGGAGGGACCGACTCCGCGGCCTCGCCGGGGGCGAAAGCCGCCTCCTGGACGTCGCGGGGCACGTCGACGAGGACCGGGCCGGGTCGGCCGCCGCGGGCGAGACGAACCGCCGCGCTGACGATGCCCGGCAGCTCGGCGACGTCGCGGACGAGCCACGCGCGCTTCACCAACGGCGCGACGACGGAGGTGATGTCGCACTCCTGAAAGGCCTGGGTCCCGATCAGCTCCTGGCGGACCTGGCCGGTGATGCAGACCAGTGGCGTCGAGTCCATCCGCGCGTCGGCGATCGGCGTCACCAGGTTGGTGGCCCCCGGTCCCGAGGTGGCGAACACCACCCCGACCCGCCCGCTCGCGCGGGCGTATCCCTGGGCCATGTGGCCGGCGCCCTGCTCGTGGGCGACCAGGACGTGGCGGATCGAGGTGCCGCGGGCGACCGCGTCGTAAAGCGGCAACACCGCGCCCCCCGGCATGCCGAAGCAAATCTCGACACCCTCATTCTCCAGGGCGCGGAGCACGGCGTCCGCGCCCAACTGGGTTGCTGCTCGTTCCGTGCTTCCTGGCGTGGCGAGATTCTCGAGGGCGGTGCTGTCGATGCGATCCATGAGCCTGCTGACGCGCGGCATGACCATCCGATCCTTAGGCGTTTACACCCGTACTTCGAGTGTCAGAGAGAGTGAGGCGCCGAAATGGAGCGCTGCAGACGATCCCCCTAGCGGGGGATGAGGATCGCGATCGAGACCCGGGCGCCAACGTGATCGGGGAGGTGCCCTGACGCTTGGCGGCGACCGGGCTCAAACGGTTGCGACGGCAAGACTCCGCCGACGTTCGCCGCTCCCGAAGGATCGGCTGCGAACCGAAGATTTCCAATGACGTCAGTCATCTCCATCCAGACTAGACAGTCGTCGAAACGCTGTCAACGCTCAGAGCGGGAGCCCAAGGACACAAGAAAGCGCCCGCTTCACCTCTGGGCGACGAGGGCGATCTTGCGGACGCGGGTGGAGTGGAGCCAGGTGGTCCAGAGGCGGTGGGCGGTGAGGAGCTCGGTGAAGGCTCGATCGCCGATCTCGGCGGCGATGGCGGGGGCGTCGGCGGCGAAGGCGTCGGCCAGGGCTTTGGCGGTGGCGGCGTGGGCGGCGGTGAGATCCTCCTGGTGGCGGACGGTGAGGCCGGCGCGGGAGAGGATCGCGAGCATGTCTTCGACCGGGATCAGGTGGACGGTGTCGGCGTCGGGCATCTGGTCGCGCTCCTCCTCGGTGAGGGGAGCGCCGGCTTCGAAGGTGCAGGCGAAGCGGCCGCCGGGGGTGAGGGCGGCGGCGATCTCCTCGAGCAGGGGCTCCTTGTCCTCGAAGGCGAGCAGGGTCTCCAGCAGGAGGATCACCTCGAACCGGCCCGCGGGGATCGGGGGGATCCGCGACACCTCGAAGCGGCAGGGGAGGTCGGCGGCGCGCTCGCGGGCGATCTCGATCGCGCCGGCGCTGTAGTCGACACCCAGGTAATCGCAGCCCAGTTCCTTGGCGATGAAGCGGCCGGGGCCACCGACGCCGCAGCAGAGGTCGAGCACCGAGACGCCGGGGGCGATGCCGGCCCGCTCCGCCAGGGCGCGGACTTCGGAGGCGAGCATGAAGCTCTCCTGTTCGATGAACTCGCCGGGCGCGTAGGCGCCGACCCGGGCCCGCCGGAGGGCTCGCATGAACGGGGCGCGCTCGTCCTGCCTCACGCGGCTGATGCTAGCCGGCGAAGAAATCCCTGATCCGGTGGGAAGGATCATCGGCGGGTGGAGTCCTAGGGGGTATGGCGGCGAATCCCTCGGGCGCGGACGGACGGACGACGCGGGGCCGTGCCTACTGGGGCGGCGACCGGCTCGGCCCGGCCGATTGGGTGACGCTGGTCCGGGCGGCGCTGGCCGCCGCGGTCGCGGTCCTGGTCACCCATTCGCTCGCCGACCGGGTGCCGGTCGTGCTGCTGGTCTCGCTCGCCTCGGTCGCCCTCGTCCTCGACTGGGTCGACGGACAGGTCGCCCGGCGCACCGGGACGACGTCGGCGCTCGGCGCTCGCCTCGACGGCGAGGTCGACGCCTTCCTGATCCTGGTCCTGAGCGTCTACGTCGCCCGCTTCGCCGGTGCCTGGGTGCTGGCGATCGGTGCGGCGCGCTACGCGTTCCTCCTCGCCGGCTACGCGCTCCCGTGGCTGCGGGCGCCGCTGCCGCCGCGCCACTGGCGCAAGGTCGTCTGCGCGACGCAGGGCATCGTCCTCACGGTCGCCGCCGCGCGGGTGCTGCCGCGGGACGTCGCCGACGCGGCGCTCCTCGCCGCGCTGGCGCTGCTCGCCGAGTCGTTCGGCCGCGACGTCTGGTGGCTCTGGCGGCACCGGGAGGAAGGGGCCCGCTCGGCGTGGACCGAGGCGCGGGCCGTGATCGCCGTGCTGCTGACGGTCGCCTCGGTCGCGATCGTCTGGGCGGCGCTCGTCGTCCCGGACCAACCGGAATACCTCAGCTCGGGGGCGCTGATCCGGATCCCGCTCGAGGGCCTCGCTCTCGTCACGCTCGCCGTCGTCCTCCCGGTCACCGGGAGGCGGATCCTCGCCGTCCTCACCGGCCTGCTCCTCGTGCTGGTGCTCCTGCTCAAGGTCATCAACTACGAGATCTTCGAAAACTTCCAGCGCACCTTCGAACCGCTCGGGGACGTCGGGCAGATCGGCAACGCGCTCGAAACGCTGAAGCTGGAGGACGGCGCCTCGCAGGCGCGGCTGATCGAGATCGGCGCCGTGGTCGGCCTCGTCGCCGCGGTCGTCGTCCTCACCCTGGCGATGTTGCGGGTGACGAGGGTCGCCGCCGCGCACCGCCGCTGGTCGCTGCGGATCGTCGCGGGGCTCGCCGCCGCCTGGGCGGTCTTCGCCGTGATCGGCGCCGAGTTCGTCTCCCACACCCCGATCGCCTCCGCCGTCTCCGCCGGCCTGCTCTTCGACGAGGCGAAGACCGTGCGCGCCGAAGTCGACGACGTCGGCGTCTTCGCCCGCGAGATCAAGCACGACCCCTACCGCGACACGCCCACCAATCAGCTGCTGACGGCGCTGCGGGGCAAGGACGTGCTGCTCGTCTTCGCCGAGTCCTTCGGCCGCGTCGCGCTCGAAGAATCCTCGTTCGCGCCCGAGGTGAACGAAGCGCTCGCCGCGGGCGACAAGCGGTTGGCGAGCGCCGGCTTCCACTCGCGCAGCGGCTTCCTCATCTCGCCCACCTTCGGCGGCGGCAGCTGGCTCGCCCACTCGACCCTTAACTCGGGCCTCTGGGTCCACACCCTGCGCCGCTACGGCCAGCTGCTGCCGGAACGGCGCTTCACGCTCGCCTCGGCCTTCAACCGCGCGGGCTGGCGAACCGTCGACGACGTGCCCTCCAACGACCGTCCCTGGCCGGAAGGCAAGCACTTCTACCACTGGGACAAGATCTACAACCGCAACCAGGTCGGCTACCACGGCCCGACGTTTTCTTACGCGTCGATGCCCGACCAGTACATCTACGCGGCGCTGCAGCGGCTGGAGCTGGGGAAGACGCACCGCCGGCCGCTGTTCGCCGAGGTCGACACCGTCTCCAGTCACCAGCCCTGGAACCGGATCCCGGAAGAAATCCCCTGGAGCAAGGTCGGCGACGGCTCGATCTACAACCACCTCCCGAACCACTTCGAAGGCGGCTCGTTCCTCTCCTACTGGGCCGACGCGCCGCGCGTGCAGGCCAACTACGGCAAGACGATCGTCTACACGATCAACACCCTCACCAGCTTCATCCAGCACTACGGCAAGAAGAACCTGGTGGTGATCGAGCTCGGCGACCATCAGCCGCGCAACCCCGTCACCGGCGAACGGGCCGGCCACCAGGTGCCGATCTCGATCATCTCCCGCGACCCGAAGGTGCTCGAAGCGATCCAGGGCTGGGGCTGGAACCCGGGCCTGAAACCGCGCAAAGACGCGCCGGTCTGGCCGATGAGCTCCTTCCGCGACAAGTTCCTCGACGCCTTCGACTCGCGGCCGGGACCGAAGTGACGGGGCGGCGGCTGCCCGGGCTCGACGGCCTGCGCGGGCTGGCGGCGCTCTACGTCGTCGTCTCCCACGTGTGGCTGCGCGCCTTCCCCGGCTACCCGGCGGCGGGCGACCCGTTCTGGGCGGGCTGGTTCGCCTACGGGCGCTTCGCGGTGCTCGTCTTCATCGTCCTCTCCGGCTTCTCGCTGGCGCTCTCCCCCGCCCGCGCCGGCTGGCGGCTCGACGGGATCTGGGACTACGCGCGGCGGCGGGCGCGGCGCATCCTGCCCGCCTACTGGGCGGCGCTCGCCTTCAGCCTCGCGGTCGCCTGGCTGATCGTGCCGCAGCCGCGCAGCGGCGTCCCCGACGCGATGTCGGTGCTGGTCAACGGCGCCCTGGTGCAGAACGTCGTCGGCGCGCCGAGCCCCAACACGGCCTTCTGGTCGATCGCGGTCGAGGCCCAGCTCTACGTCCTGCTGCCGGTCCTCCTGCTGATGATCAGGCGGCGCGGCGCGGCGGCGATGGTCGCGGTCGTGGCGCTGATCGTTGTCGCGGTCGGGATCGTGGGACCGCACGTGGCGCGCCTGGACACCTTCGTGGTCGAGTCCCCGCCGGAGCTGGCGGCGCTCTTCGCCCTCGGGATCGCGAGCGCGGGGCTGGTCGCGGCGGGGGCGGGGATCGCCACCGCGGGCGAAGGCGCGGCGCGCGGGTCGTGGTCGCGACCGCGCCGGTCGTGGCCCTGGCACTGGCTGGCGCTCGCCGCGGCGGCGCCGGTCCTGGCGACGATCGCCTGGGAGGGCACGGCCTGGACGCAAAGCCGCCTCTTCTGGGTCGACCTGGCGCTGGCGCCGGCGATCGCCTGCCTGCTGATCGGCCTCGCCACCGGCCGCCCGGCCTGGCTCGTTCGCCTGCTCGACGCGCGCCCGATGCGGGGCCTCGGCGGCTCCTCCTACAGCCTCTACCTGACCCACGCGCCGATCATCGCGATCGTCTACGAGCTGATCGTCGCCCCCTGGCTGCACCAGGGTCGGGCGGCGTTCCTCGTCGCGCTGGCGATCGTGATCCCGCTGACGATCGCCTTCGCCAAGGCCTTCGCCGCGGTCTTCGAGCGGCGGTTCGGGGCGCGGCGGCCGGCGCCGGCTCAGGCCACGGCCATCGGTCGCGGCCTATCTCGCGGAGACGCGGCGGTCCCGCGCGGGGCGGCGGTGCCGGGATGACGCGGACGCTCCGCGCATGGGGACGGACCTTCGGCCCCGCCGCGGTGCTCGTCGTCGTGCTCCCCTTCCTCGCCTGGCGCCTCGGCAGCGGCCCGTTCGTCGAAGGCGTGCGCTCGGTCGACGGCCTGGCGCTGGCCGCGGCGGCGGGCATCGGCGTGCTGACCACGGTCTGCTGCGCCTGGCGCTGGCGGGCCGTGGCGCGGGCGCTCGAGGTCGAGCTGCCGCTCGCCACCGCGGTCGCCGCCTATTACCGCTCGCTCTTCATCAACGTCACCGTGCCGGGCGGGGTCGTCGGCGACGTCCACCGCGGGTTCAGCCACGGCCGCGACGCCGGCGACGTGGGGCGCGGCCTGCGGGCCGTCGCCTGGGAGCGCTTCGCCGGGCAGGTCGTGCAGGTCGTCCTCACCGTCGTCATCCTGCTGGCGCTGCCGTCCCCGGTCCACGCGGCGATGCCGCTGGTGCTGCTCGGCCTCCTCCTCGCGATCGGCGCGGCGCTGCTCATGGCGAGGCTGCGGCCGGGCGGCGCGTCGGCCTCGCTCCGGGCCCGGGTGCGCGACGCCGTCGTCGCCGACGTCCGCGGGGCGCTGCTCGCCCCGGGCGCGCGGCTCGGCATCGCCCTCGCCTCCGCCCTGGTCGTCGCCGGCCACGCGCTCACCTTCCTGATCGCGGCGCGGACCGCGGGGAGTTCCGCGCCCCCGTCCCAGATGCTGCCGGTAGCGTTGATCGCGATGATGGCGATGACGCTGCCGAACGTCGGTGGCTGGGGCCCGCGCGAGGGCGTCACCGCCTGGGCCTTCGCCGCCGCCGGCCTCGGCGCCGGGCAAGGCGTCACCACCTCGGTCGTCTACGGCGTGATGGCGATCGTCGCGGCGTTGCCCGGGGCCGCGGTGCTCCTCGTCGTCTGGTTTCGCTCGACGCGGGAGCCGGGGGGCGAGCACTCCGAGCACGGGCGCGAGCGCTCGGAACCCGCGCACGAGCGCTCCGCGCCCCCCGAGCGCCGGCCCCTCGGCGAGGGAGCGGCGCATGCCTGACCGCCCCTACATCCTGCTCAGCTGCGCGCTCTCGATCGACGGCTACCTCGACAGTGCGGCACCGCGCCGGCTGGAGCTCTCCAACGACGCCGACTTCGACCGGGTCGACGAGGTGCGCGCCTCCGCCGACGCGATCCTGGTCGGCGCGGGCACCGTCCGGGTCGACAACCCACGGTTGCTGGTGCGCTCGCCCGGCCGCCGCGAGGAGCGCGCGGCGCGCGGCCTGCCGCCCTCGCCGATGAAGGTGACGGTGACCGAACGGATGGGGCTCGACCCGCGGGCCGACTTCTTCACCGCCGGCGAGACCGAGAAGCTCGTCTACTGCGCGACCCCGAGCGTGCGCGACGCTCGCTCCCGACTCGGCACGGTGGCGACGGTCGTCGACGGCGGCGGACCGGTGAGGATGCGCCGCCTCACCGAGGACCTCGGCGAGCGCGGGGTCGAGCGGCTGATGGTCGAGGGCGGCGGCAAGGTCCACACCCAGTTCCTCACCGAGGCCCTGGCCGACGAGCTACAGCTGGTCGTCGCACCCTTCTTCGTCGGCGACTCGCGGGCGACGCGCTTCGTCAGCGACGGCCATTTCCCCTGGAACCCCGACCGCCGCGCCCGACTGGCCGAGGTCCGCCAGCTCGGCGACGTGGTGCTGCTGCGCTACGCGCTCTCGGCGCGGTTCCGGGACGACTGACGGCCGCGGCGGCCGCGACTCAGGGAAGGACGAGCAGGTCGGCGTGGCCGACGCTGACCCCGAGCTCCCCGGCACGTGCCTGCGCCAAGCGCCGGCGGACGTAGGGCGCGCACTCGACGCCCAGCTCGGCCTCCTGCTCGACCGAGGCGCCGACCCAACCGGTGAACCACTCCGCGGCGAGGGCGGCGTGCTCCGGCCCGAGTCGCCAGGGGCTGGGACGGACGAGGACCTCGGCGCCACGGCGGCGGAACGCCTCGGCGGCGAGGTCGGCGGCATCCGGCCCGAGCAGAGCACCGCGCTCGGTCGTGCGGCGCTGGTGGGCATCGAAGGCGACGGCGACGCGGCGGTCGAGCGGGTCCGCGGGCGAGACCTCGACCTCGCCGATCACCGAGAGCGTCAGCAGGACCGGACACCCGACACCCGCGCACAGGTCGACGAGGCGGCCCAGCTCGTCGGCGGTGAACAGGTCGAGCAGCGCCGAAGCCGTGATCAGGGACGCGCCGACGAGGTCGGCGGCGTCCATCCGGGAGATGTCGGTCTGCCTGGCCTCGACGATGACGCGCGCACCGTCCGCGGCCGGCCCCGGGAGGTCGGCGGCCAACGCCAGCAGATCCTCGTCGCGGTCATGAAGTACCCAGTGCTGCGGCCCCGCCAGCAGCGGCGCCAACCAGCGTCCCATCGAGCCACTGCCGGAGCCGAGGTCATGCACGACGGTCGGCCCACCCGTCGGGAGCGCCCGCCCAAGTGCCTCGACGAGGTCGAGCGCCCGAGCTTCAGCGTCCGCCGGCTCCCGTAGCGCGAGCCAGTCCGGAGCGACGCGGATCACGTCGGCGGCGCTCATCGCGATACCTCCTCCAGGACGCCGGCGACTACCGAGGCGGTGGTCGACCAGCGGGGGAGCGACTCGCGCCGCCCGCGGGCGGCGCGGCGCAGGCTCGCCCGCAAGTCGGCGTCGGCGAGCCAGGCACGGAGGGCGTCGGCGAGCGCGGCAGGGTCCCCGGGGGCGACGAGCAATCCCGGCCGGCTCCCGTCCGCGCCCTCGCCGAGGGCCTCCCCCACGCCGCCGACGTCGGCGGCGATGACCGGCAGGCCCCGAGCGAGCGCCTCGGTGACGACGAGCCCGTAGGTCTCGGCCCGCGAGGGGTGCACCAGCAGGTCGGCGGACGCGTAGGCCCGGTCGAGATCGGCCCCGACCCGCGGCCCCGGGAAGGACAGGCGCTCGTCCAGTCCCGCCCCCCGCGAGCGCCGGCGGAGCCCTTCGACGAAGGCCGGATCGCGGTCGACGCTGCCAACGCAGCTGCATCGCCAGGAGAGCGCCGCGATCGACCCGAGCGCCTCGAGCAACACGTCCTGACCCTTCTCGGGGATCACCTCGCCGACGCAGAGCAGCGCCTCACCGGCCCCGTTTCCGTCGCCGATCCCGGTCCCGCGCGGCGGCTCGACGCCCGGCTCGGCGACGCGCACCAGGCCGACGGGCAGGTCGTACAGCTCCAGCAGTCGACGCCGGGCCCAGGCGCTCGTCGTCACGGTGGCGCCCGCGGCGGCGAGGGCCGCGCGCTCTCGCTCCCGCGCCTCGTCGTCGGGCGGGCGATGGCCGAGCGGCATGTGGACCAGCACGACCAGGCGCAAGCGGCTTGCGGCCGGCACCAGCACCTCGGGCGCGGTCGAGGCGATCAGGCCGTCGAGCAGCACGACGGCTTCGTCGGGGATCTGCCGCAGGGTCGCGTCGAGGGCGGCGAACGAGGCGGCGCCGGGGCGGTCCCAGAAGCCGGCGACGGGGCACTCGTGCGCCGTCCAGCCTCGCCCGCCGAGCTCACGCAGCAGGTACCGGTCGTAGGTGTTGCCGCCGCTCGGTCGGGCCGGGTCGTCGATGCCGTCGGGGACGACGAAGTAGACGTCCCTCACCGGCGCCGCCCTCTCACAGCGACCGTTCGTAGCTCGCCCAGGCGATGTGGGACTCGTGCAGGGTGACCAGGAGGCCGTCGAGCTCCCGGGCGGACTCCCCCATCGCGCCGGCGAGGGCGCGGCGGGCGAGGCGGTCGGCGATCTCCCGGGCGAGCACCTCGGTCGTCGTGTTCGTCCCCGCCAGGGCCGGCTCGTCGTCGAGGTTGCGGTAGGTCAGCTCGCCCAGCACCTCGTTCAGCTGCTCGGCCGCGCGGCCGATGTCGACGACGATGCCGTCGGCGTCGAGGGCGGCGCGGCGGAAGGTGGCGTCGACGACGTAGGTCGCGCCGTGCAGGCGCTGGGCCGGCCCGAAGGCCTCGCCGCGCAGGCTGTGGGCGATCATCATGTGGTCGCGGACGTTGACGCTGAACATGGTCACTCCCCCTCGTAGGCGATCGTGTGGCAAAGGGCGGGCAGGCGGCCGGCGGCGAGCCGGGCCATCACGTCGGGCAGCTCGCGGAAGCGGGACTCGCCGGTCAACAGGACGTCGAAGGCCGGGTCGCGCAGCAGCTCCAGCGCGAGCGCCAGGCGCTCCGCCGTCGTGCGGCTCCCGGCGCGCGCCGGGGAGAGCGTGCCGACCTGGCTGGCGCGGATGCCGAGCCGGCGCGAGTGGAAGGCGCCGCCGAGCGACAGCCGGACCTCCTCGTCGCCGTACCAGCTGAGGTCGAGCACGTCGCGCTCCGGCGCCAGCAGCTCGAGCGAGCGCCGCAGCCCCGCCGCGGTGGAGCTGGCGTGGACGACCAGGTCGCGGTCGCCGGCGGCGTCGGCGGGCAGGGCGAAGTCGACGCCGAGCGCGGCAGCGACCTCGGCCCGGGTGATGTCGACGTCGACCAGCGTCACCTCGGTCCCCGGAAAGCGGCTCAGCAGGCGGGCCACGCAGCAGCCGATCATCCCGGCGCCGACGACGGCGACCCGGTCGCCGAGCAGCGGCGCCGCGTCCCAGAGCGCGTTGACCGCGGTCTCGACCGTGCCCGCGAGGACGGCGCGCGCCGCCGGCACGCCCGCGGGCACGACGGTCACCGCGCTCGCCGGCACTACATAAAGGGTCTGGTGTGGGTAGAGGCAGAAGACGGTGCGGCCGCGCAGCTCCGCCGGCCCCTCCTCCACCTTGCCGACGTTGAGGTAGCCGTACTTGACCGGGCCGGGGAAGTCGCCCTCCTGGAAGGGCGCCCGCATCGCCGCGTGCTGGTCGGGCGGCACGGCGCCGCGGAAGACCAGGGTCTCGGTGCCGCGGCTGACGCCGGAGCGGACGGTGCGGACCAGCACCTCGCCCGGGCGCGGCTCGCGCGGCGCCGCCGGCCGGATCTCACCGTGGCCCGGGGACTCGAGCCAGAACGCCTGCGCGTCGAGGGGCCGCCCGTCGCGATCGCCGCCGTGACCTCGATCCTCCTCGCGTCGGTCCATGTCCTCTTCTACACCGCCGCCGCGAGCCGGGCGCGACCCTCCCCGTCCCCGAGCCGGCCGACCACCATCTGCCGCGCGCGGAAGAGGCGGGTGGCGACGGTCGCCTCGCGGACGCCGAGCGAGCGTCCCGTCTCACCATAAGAGAGCCCCAGCATGTCGACCGCGACCAGGGCCTGGCGGTAGCCCTCGGGCAGCTCGGCGATCGCGTCGTAGAGCTCCCCCGCTTCGGCCGCCCGCTGCGGCGCCGCCGTCGCTCGCCGGTCCAGCACCTGCACCTCTTCCAGCGTCGCCACCGCGCGCGGCCGCCGCGCGGCATCCCGCCGCCCGCTGAGGAAGGTGTTGTGCAGCACCCGCAGCAGGTAGGCGAGCTCACTCGGCTGGTCGCGCACGAGGCGCGGCCGGGAGAGCACCCGGGTGAAGGTTTCCTGGACCAGGTCCTCGGCGTCCGGCCGCGAGCCGGTGAGCGCCCAGGCGGCGCGCAGCAGGCGGTCGGTGTGCGCGGCCAGCGACTGGGGACTCAGCTGCCGCGTCGGGCGGGCGCCACCGTGGAGGTCGATCGCTTCCATCGCGCCGGTCTACGCACCGGCGGGCGCGGAAGTTCAGCGTCTCAGGAGAGGTCGGGGATGCCCTCGTAGGCGGTCGAGGGCTCGGCGTAGGTGCGCCGCGGGATGCGGCCGGCGGCGCGGGCGAGGTGGCCGGCTTCGACCGCCGCGCGAAGGGCGCGGGCCATCGCGGTCGGCTCGGCGGCGCCGAAGATGGCGCTCGCGGCGAGAACGGCGGAGCAGCCCAGCTCCAGGGCCAGGGCGGCGTCGGAGGCGGTGCCGATGCCGGCGTCGAGGATCACCGGCACCTCCGCCCGCTCGGCGATGATCGCGATGTTGTACGGGTTGCGGATCCCGGCGCCGGAGCCGATCGGCGAGCCCAGCGGCATCACCGCGGCGCAGCCGACCCCCTCGAGCCGGCGGGCGAGGATCGGGTCGTCGTTGGTGTACGGGAGGACGGTGAAGCCCTCGCCGACCAGCTGCTCGGCGGCGGCGACCAGCTCGACCGCGTCGGGGAAGAGCGTGCGGTCGTCGCCGATCACCTCGAGCTTGATCCAGTCGGTCTGAAAGGCCTCGCGGGCGAGCTTGGCGGTGCGGACCGCGTCGCGGGCGGTGTAGCAGCCGGCCGTGTTGGGAAGGACGAAGAGGCCCAGCTCCTCGATCACGTCGAGGACCGAGCCCTCCTGGGTCGGGTCGATGCGGCGCAGGGCGACGGTGACGATCTCCGTCCCCGCGGCGGCGAGCGCCGCCTCCATCTGCTCGAGCGAGCGGAAGCCGCCGGTGCCGGCGATCAGCCGCGACGACCACTCGCGGTCGGCGAGCGTCCAGGTTTCAGCCCCGCCCTGGATCGCCGCGAGCACCTCGACCGCGGCGCCCTCGCGCAGCGGCGTCGACCCCCACTCGGAGGCCGGGACGACCTCCCCGTCGAGCGCGATCGCCACCCCCCGCCGCGACTCCGGCGCCCCGGCCGCGGCGGCCGCCTCGACCAGCGTCGCCGAGTCGGCCAGCTCCGCCGGCTTCCCGTTCAGCTCGATCTTCATCGCGCCACCTCCAGGGGGTGCTCGCCGGCCAACCCCTCTTCCTTGGTAGCCCTGTGGGTGACCAATGAAGAGCGGTTGGGATCGGCGGGGGTCATCAAAGCGGGGACGGGCTTGCCGGCGAGGGTCGCGGCGACGGCGTCGGCGGTGATCGGGGTGAGCATGATGCCGTTGCGGAAGTGGCCGGTGGCGAGGACGAGGCCGTCGACCGCGCCGCGCCCGACGATCGGCAGGTTGTCCGGGGTACCCGGCCGGAGGCCCGCGACCATCCCGATCAGCTCCATCTCGGCGACGTCGGGAAGGACGCGGTAAGCCTCGCGCAGCAGCTCGTGGACGCCGCCGGCGGTGACCGCCGCATCGAAGCCGCGCTCTTCCTGGGTCGCGCCGGCGATCAGCCGGCCGTCGGTGCGCGGCACCAGGTAGATCCGCTCGGAGGCGATTATCCGCTCCGCCGGCACCGCCTCGCCCTCGCGCGGCCGCAGCTCGATCACCTCGCCCTTCACCGGCCGGACCTTGGGACGAGCGCCCTCCGGCAGCCAGGAGGTCTGTCCCGACCAGGCGCCGTTGCAGAGCACGACCGCGTCCGCGTGGACATCCTCGCCGCACCGCACCCCGACCAGCCGCTCGCCATCCCACAGACCGTCGACGACCTCGGTGCCGGTGCGGAGCTCGCCGCCGGCCTCGCGCAGCGCGGCGGCGAGGGCCCGGGCCAGCGCCCGGGGATCGACGGAGAAGTCGCCCGCCGCCAGCACGCCGCCGACGAAGGTCGGGGTCAGGCCGGGCTCCAGCTCGCGGCAGCGGGTCGGGGTCAGCCACTCGGCCTCGAGGCCGAGCTCCCGCTGCAGCTCGTGGCGGCGGCGCAGCTCGCCCGCCTCGTCGCGGTCGAGGGCGACGTGGAGCGCACCCGTGGTGCGGAAGCCGGTCGGGAGCCCGCTCGCGGCCTCGACCTCGGCGACGAAATCGGCCCACAGCGCGCCGCTCGCCAGCATCATCGCCAGCAGGTCGCGCTCGCCGAAGGAGAGCTCGCCGACCGGCGCCAGCATCCCGGCGGCGACGTTGGTCGCTCCGGCGGGCGGCTCGGCCCGCTCCAGCACACAGACCCGCGCCCCGGCCTGGGCCGCGCGCCAGGCCGAGGCCAGGCCGATCACGCCGCCGCCGACGAAGGCCGCGTCGAAACTCATATCGGAACTTTCGGAACCGCTGCCGCTCACACCATTGCCTCCGCCGGCATTACCCGGATCAGGTCAGACGGTCGGTGACCTCGTTGCCACCCTCTCAGCCCGCTTTGTAGGGCTCCCGTTCGTCTTCCGATGCTACTTCAACGCGGCGGCCGGCCATAATCGAGTGGTGAGCTTCTCTCCCCCCGAGGGCAACGGGCCGCTGCTGCGGGAGCGGCTGCGCACGGCGCGGCTCTACTTCGTCTGCGACGCGCGGCCCAACGGCCACGACCCGGAGGGGCTGCTGCGGGCGGCGCTCGGCGGCGGCGTCGACATCGTCCAGCTGCGCGAGAAGAACCTCGGGCGGGCGGAGATCGAACGCGCCGCGTCGACCTTCCGTCGCATCGCCGACACCTATTCGGCGCTCTTCATCGTCAATGACGACCCAGACTTGGCACGGGCCTGTGATGCCGACGGGGTGCACGTGGGGCAGGACGACGCCTCGGTCGAGGAAGCGCGGGCGGTGCTCGGGCCGGACGCGATCATCGGCCAGTCGACCCACTCCGAGGAGCAGATCGCCGCGGCGGAGGGCCGCGACATCGACTACTTCGCGGTCGGGCCGGTCTGGGAGACGCCGACGAAACCGGGTCGGGCGGCGGTCGGGCTCGAGCTGGTCACGCACGCGTCCCAGGTGGCGAGGAAGCCGTTCTTCGCGATCGGCGGGATCGGCCCGCTGAACGCCGGCCAGGTGGTCGAGGCGGGGGCGGGGCGGCTCTGTGTGGTGCGGGCGATCCGCGACGCCCCGCACCCCGAAGTGGCCGCCGAAGCGCTGCGCCGCGCCTTCGAGGCCGAGGGCTCGAACCGGGGTGTCGCCCCCGGTGGCTGAGCCGCGCCGCAAGCGCAAGTCGCGCGGACCCGAGCCGGCCGCCTCCGCCGGCGCCGCGACCCAGCGCCCCTCCCCCCGCGAGCGGATGGAAGCGGGGTACGCCAAAGCGGAGGTCCGCAACCAGGCCGCCCGCGACGCGCTCGAGCCGCTCGCCGAGGGCGAGCGCCCCCCCGTCGTCACCTTCAGCGCCGTCCTCTCCGCCCTCGTCGTCGCCTCGATCCTCGTCACCTTCGCCCTCGGCGTGAAGGTGAACGGGTCGACCCCGAAGCTGAGCACGATCCTCCTCCCCGTCCTCGTCCTCGGCGTCCTCGCCTGGGGCATGTGGAAGGCGCGCTACTGGGCCGTCGTCTGCTTCCAGATCGTGCTCGTCTTCCTCATCTTCACCGCCGTCTACGGGCTGATGGTCGAGGCCACCTCGGTCGCCGAGATCGCCGCCAGCGTCGGCCTCCTGGTCGTCTCCGGCGTGCTCTTCTGGAAGATGGTGAAGGCGATGGCGCGGATCCAGATGCCGGACCGGCCAGCCTGAGCCTTTCAATAGACTTGTATACATGCCAGAGAGCTTCGATGTCATCGTGATCGGGGGTGGCCCGGGCGGTTATGTCGCCGCGATCCGCGCCGCCCAACTCGGACTGAACACCGCCGTCGTCGAGCGCGACAAGGCCGGTGGCCGCTGCCTCAACTACGCCTGCATCCCGGCGAAGACGATCCTCCGCTCGGCGGAGATCTTCGACGAGGCCAGAAACGGCGCCGAGCTGGGGATCGTCGGCGACGTCGCGATCGACTGGCCCGCCCTGCAGGCGCGCCGCGCGAAGGTCTCCGAATCGCTCTCCGGCGGGGTCAAATTCCTCTGGGACAAAAACAAGGTCACGATGATCGAGGGCGAGGGATCGCTGACCGCCGAGGGGAACGTCTCGGTCGGCGGCACCGTCTACGAGGCGACCAAAGGCGTGATCCTGGCCACCGGCTCGGTGGCGCTGCCGATCCCCGGCGTCGAGTTCGGCGGCCGCGTCCTCGACACCTGGGGCGCCTGGAGCCTGACCGAGCAGCCGGCGAAGATCGCCGTCGTCGGCGCCGGGGCCTCGGGCTCGGAGATCGCCTCCGCCTACAACCGCCTCGGCACCGAGGTGATCCTGATCGAGATGCTGCCGCAGATCCTCCCCGCCGAGGACAAGGACATCGCCAAAGTCGTCGAACGGACCTTCAAGAAAGAAGGGATCGAGATCTCCACCGGCGCGCCGGTGGAGAACATCGAGGTCGGCTCGGGCTCGGTCAAGTTCACCTACGGCGACAAGTCGGCCGAGGTCGACTACCTCTGCGTCGCCGGCGGCCGCGGCCCCGACACCGAGGCGCTTGACCTCGCCGCGGCGGGGGTCGAGCTGGGCGAGCGGGGCAAGATCAAGGTCGACCCCTACGGCCAGACGAGCAACCCGAAGGTCTTCGCGATCGGTGACCTGGTCAACAAAAAGGCCCTCGCCCACAAGGCCGAGGAGGAGGGCGTCGTCGCCGCCGAGAAGATCGCCGGGGTCGAGACCGAGCCGGTCAACCAGGAGCTGCTGGTCGGCGCCACCTTCACCCACCCGCAGGTGGCGAGCGTCGGCCTCACCGAGGCGGCCGCCAAGGAGGCGGGACACGAGGTGAAGATCGGCAAACAGAAAATCTCCGGCGAGGGCGCCGGCACCGTCTACGACGACAAAGACGGCATCGTCAAGCTGGTCGTCGACGCCAAATACGGCGAGATCCTCGGCGCCCACATCGTCGGCAACCGCGCCTGCGACATGATCGCCGAGCTGGTCGCCGCGATGGCCCTCGAGGGCGGCGCCCAGGAGCTGGCCCGGATCGTGCATCCCCACCCGACGGTGTCGGAGGCGGTCCTCGACGCGGCCAGGGCAGTCGACGGCTGGGCGATCCACGCCTAGCCGTTCGCCCAGCGACGAACCGACAGATACGCCACACGGCGCGCTGCGGGCGCTCGCGATAATCGCCTCATGCCCGAGCGCGCCACTTTTTACTACGACCTGGGATCCCCTTACGCCTACCTCTCGGCGGAGCGGATCTCGGGGCTCTTCAACGAAGCGGAGTTGGAGCAGCCGGAGTGGCAGCCGGTGCTGCTCGGGGGGCTGTTCCGCACCTTCGACCGCGGGTCCTGGGCGCTGACCGAGGCGCGGGCGGAAGGGATCGCGGAGATCGAGGAGCGGGCGGCGCGGTACGGGCTGCCGCCGATCGTCTGGCCCGATCCCTGGCCGGGCGAAATGCTGAACGCGATGCGGGTCGCGACCTTCGCCAAGCAGACCGGCCGCACCGTCTCCTTCAGCCTCGCCGCCTTCCGCCAGCAGTTCGCCGCGGGCAAAGACCTGAGCGTGCCGGAGAACGTGCTGATCGCCGCCGCCGCCTGCGAGCTCCACCCGCGGGCGCTCGAATCGGCGGTGAAGACGTCGATCGTCAAAGACGGCCTGCGGGCGGCGACCGACGCCGCGGGCGAGGCGGGCGTCTTCGGCGTCCCCGCCGTCCGGGTCGGCGACGAGGTCTTCTGGGGCGACGACCGCCTCGAGGACGCGGTCGAAGCGGCCGCCGCCTGACGCTCGCGCCGCACCGGAGCCTCTAACCTGGGGGCGTGCACGGTCTCCCCGACGCCGCGACCTGTTACGAGCTGCTCGCGCGGATGGCGCTGATCCGGCGCTTCGAGGAGGAGGCCGGGCGCCAGTACCAGCGGGCCAAAGCGGGCGGCTTCCTCCACCTCGCGATCGGCGAGGAGGCGACGATCGTCGGCACCACCTCGGTGATGCGCGAGGAAGACTTCCTGATCGGCACCTACCGCACCCACGGCCACGCGATCGCCCGCGGCACCGACCCGCGCGAGGTGATGGCGGAGATCTTCGGCCGCGTCGACGGCACCAGCGGCGGGCGCGGCGGCTCGATGCACATCTTCGACGCCGAGCGCCGCTTCATGGGCGGCTACGGGATCGTCGGCGGCAACCTGCCGATCGCCGCCGGGCTCGCGCTCGCCTCCCAGTACAAAGGCGAAGACGCGGTCACCGTCTGCATGTTCGGCGACGGCGCCTCCAACACCGGCAACTTCGGCGAGACGATGAACCTGGCGGCGCTCTGGGACCTGCCGGTCCTCTTCCTGGTCGAGAACAAC